>Ga0070665_100003230_pt1 | contig 17521 bp, 13 predicted proteins | sample KBSS13metaG_FD_65862 | JGI IMG/M metagenome (GOLD analysis project Ga0070665, IMG submission 65862) | Switchgrass rhizosphere microbial communities from Kellogg Biological Station, Michigan, USA - KBS S1-3 metaG | ecosystem: Host-associated > Plants > Roots > Rhizosphere > Soil ...
TACCCCTGATCATTGTGGTCGGGATCCTGTGGTTCTGGCTGTGGCTGCGCCTGATGGCGCTGCGCTTACATGATGTCAATCGAAGTGGCAAGTGGCTGGCGGCCTTGCTGCTGCTTCCCGCCGTGTTGGCCGCGGTGGGCGGCGGACAGCAGATGATTGGCCTTGGCGGAGGCCTCTTCTGGATCGTTGCGCTGTTACTGAATATCGTGCCGGGCACCGATGGCGATAACGACTATGGCCCCCAGCCCGGTCCCAATACCTTCCTGATTAAAGTGGGCGCCGCCCTGTTCATTGCTTTCACAGCATTCGCGGTCTACGCCAACATCAAGTACATGGAGTACGTGCGCTCCGGCAAGGTCCAACCTTCCGCAACGCTGGGCAACCCCGGACTGACGCCGTCCGCATTTATCGGCTCCTGGCAAGGCGACGGGATTTCCCTGCGAGTGGGCCATTTTGCCGACGCTGTCCTGGTGCGCCTGCAAGGCGGACAGATCGTCAGAACAGCCGGAGTCTTGCGGGTGCTCGACGGCAATCGCATATCGATCGGCAGCGTCGCTCCAGTGGTCCTGAACGTCACCATGCCCCCGCATGTCGAATCGAAACTGGAAAAGGTTTCGCTCGACGGCATCGAGTTGATCAAGACCCAATGACGAGGTCGTCCCGGCAGCCTGATCGCGCTTACACTCAGGCGCTGAGTCACAGCGGCCGGAAAAATAAGAATGATCGTAGGAATCGACCTGGGCACCACCAACAGCGCGATTGCGGTTTGGCGGGAGGGGCAGTCGCAATTGATTCGCAACAGCCTGGGCTCCTACCTGACCCCCTCGGCGGTCAGCGTCGATGAGGATGGCCGCGTGCTGGTCGGAATGGCTGCTCGCGAGCGCCAGGTTACCCATCCACACGTCACCGTCACCGCGTTCAAACGATGGATGGGGACCAGCAGGGTGACTCACCTCGGAGGCTCTCATCAGTACCGGCCGGAGGAGCTGTCGGCCCTGGTGTTGCGCAGTCTCAAGGCTGATGCCGAAGCATTTCTGGGGGAGCCGGTGACCGAAGCGGTGATTACCGTTCCCGCCTATTTCAACGATCACCAGCGTAAAGCCACACGCCAGGCGGGACTTCTGGCCGGCCTGACCGTCGAGCGCCTGCTCAATGAGCCGACGGCCGCCGCCCTGGCCCATGGACTGCACCAGCGCGACTCGGAAACCCAATTCCTGGTATTCGATCTCGGCGGCGGCACATTCGATGTGTCCGTAGTCGAGCTGTTCGAGGGCGTCATCGAGGTGCGCGCGAGCGCCGGTGACAATCATCTCGGCGGCGAGGACTTCAACCAGGTGTTGATTGATGATTTCTACGCCGCGCTGGGGTCCAGACTGGGGCCGAGGCCCCGTGAGAATGTGCAGTTATATGAGCGGATCCGTGAGCAGGCAGAGCGGGCGCGCCGTGAGTTGACACGAAAGTCACCCGCGACGATGACCGTGACCTGGAATGCGCAGAGCTTCGAACACTCGATCGATATGGGCCGATTTGAACATCTCAGCGCACCGTTGCTCGAGCGCCTGCGTGAGCCGGTGCTACGCGCCTTGCGCGATGGTGGAATCCACGGGGACAAGCTCAGCGAGATCGTGTTGGTTGGCGGCGCAACTCGGATGCCTATCGTGCGCAGCGCGGTGGCGCGGATGTTCGGCCGCCTGCCGGGCTTAGGACCCAATCCGGATGAGGCCATCGCAGTCGGTGCCGGCGTGCAGGCGGGCCTGAAGGCTCGGGACGCTGCTCTGAAAGAAGTGGTGATGACGGACGTGTGTCCGTACACGCTGGGAGTTGACGTTGCGGAGCGCCGACCCGACGGGACCATTCGCACGGGGATGTTTGCGCCCATCATCGAGCGCAACACGGTCGTTCCGACCAGCCGATTCAAGACGTTTCAAACACTCGAGCCGCGGCAGCGCAGCGTCCATTTCAAAATCTATCAAGGCGAGGCGCCGCGCGTCGCGGATAACATCGAGCTGGGCGAAGTCGAGGTTCCGGTCCCCGTTCAGGAAGACGGCGGCGTGGTGCAGGTGTCTGTCCGATTTACGTACGACATCAACGGCCTCCTCGAGGTGGATGTAGAGGTTCCGCAGACAGGTGAGACGCGGCAATTGGTTCTGACGGGCGCGCAGGCCGATCTCGACCCGAAGGAACTGGAGCAACGACGTGGGATACTCGCGGCGCTCAAGGTGCATCCCCGGGATACGGAGTTGAATCGCGCGGCGCTGGCACGACTCGAGCGCTGCTATGAGCATTTTCTGGGCGATCGGCGCGAGCTCATCGGCCGGATGTTGAGTGAATTTGAGGCGCTGATGGACGATCAGGATCCGCGCGCCATTGAGGAAATGCGCCGCAGTGTGATGAAGGCCTTGGATGAGATCGAAGGTGCGAGTTACTTGTGAGCGCCTCGATCTGGTCGATTCTCGGCATCGAGCCCACACAGGACCTATCAATCATTCGGCGTGCTTATGCGGCGTTGCTCAAGACGACGCGACCGGAGGATGACCCGGAGGGATTTGTACGGCTGCGCAGGGCATACGAGTCTGCTTTGGCGAGGGCTCGCACCCGCGCGATCAGCATTCCGACGGCATCACCGGAGGCGGTTCCTCCGCGCGCCGAAACTGACCCACACGCCGAAACTGCCCCACCCGCAGCGACCCCGTCGCACGGCACAGCCTCGGCGCCTCACGCGACTGCCGAACTGAAAGAGCTTCGCGCAAGCCTCGCAGCGTTAAAGAGGGACCTCAAAGCGTCGCAACCGCCGACTTCCGAGGAACTGCGCTCACTGTTGGAAGCCTTGCTGAAATCCCCGGCCCTGGAAGGGCTGACCGCACAGATGGAATTCGAGCTCGCATTGGCGCAACTGTTCCTCGAATACCCGCACGCGTTCGCGCCGTTGTGGCATATCGCGATTGACCGCTGGCGATGGCGCGAGCGGGGTCGCAAGGTCGACGCGAGAATCGCCGCCGTGCTGACACTTGCCGACGATGCCAACTCCTTGCGCGAGCTGGAGAGGTCATCACCGCCCCGCGTCTACGCCGCACTGACGCAGGATCCCGACCCGATCCGCCTGTGGATCCAGATTGTGTTGTTCCGGTTGGACCAGGAAGTCCGCGATGCCATGCGATACTGGAACTCACCCGCCCCCGCAGGCACTGACGCCGAGGCACTGGCCTGGTGGCGGAATTTCTTTTCGCGCCCCCAACCGCGTCCGCGGCTGCTGCAGATTACGGGACTGCTGAGTGTTCTCATCCTGCCGGGCGCGTGGCTCGCAACGGGATCGCTCCTTCCGGGCATGTGGGTCCTGTTGGCGGGCCTGGTCGTGACGCTCGGTTGGTGGGGGCTGGTCGATTGGCCACGACATCGTTTCCTGGAGCTCCAGAGCTCGGGTCCCTGGTGGCTGCCGATAGGTTGGGCACCCGCGCTCGTGGTTGCGCTCATACTTGCCGCTTCCGGTCCGGACTTCTCTCCGCTCGCCTGGGCAGCGATGGTATTGACGGCGGCGGGCCTCTTTTGGGCCATCCTCACCATGCCCGGTGGTATCGACTTGGCAGACTACGTACCGCTGTCACTTGCGATCGGCGTGGGTAACGTTCCTATCGTCGTCTGGTGGATGGTGATGAGTGACACGCCCCGAATGCACCCAACGCTTCCCATGTGGGTCACCTTTCTGGGCGCATTGGTCGCGTTGGTATTCGGGCAGCCCACATTGTGGCGCGAGTTTCAGTCACTGACGCCGTCGTTCCGGCAGACATCCCGGGCCGTCATTGCGCTCATTGCGTTGGGCATGGCGGCAATCCTCCTGCTCGACAACATCCGACCGGAACCGGCACTGTGCCTGTTGGCCCTTCTATCGGCCATCGTCCTGGTCCATCGCGTAGCGAGCGCCAATCTGACCGAGCGACAGCTCAGGGTGCGATACGTATTGACCCTATTTCCGTCGCTCGCCTTCATCCATACCGGGCCTGGATCGGTCGTGCTCGGGTCGCCACTGCAGACGGCTGGTGCGGCCTTCATGCTCGGCGTCGCGTTGGTCATGTGCGTGTGTCTGTACAACGAGTGGCGGGGCTTGGGTCCTTTTACGCAGTGAGACCAACTATCCGTATCTTCCCGCTCGCGACTGCCGTCGGGCCTTTTCGCTGTACATCGATTCATCCGCACGCTGCAGCAGCGCGTGGGCATCAGCCCCGTCTTCGGGGTAACGAGCAACACCAACGCTCGCTCCAATTCGCAGTACGGACCCTTTCCAGAGGACGGGCTCGTCAATGGCTGCGGATACTCTCTCTATCAATGCAGTGAGAATGGCGGCGCCGCAGGATTCCCCGAGCAGAATCACGAACTCATCGCCCCCAAAACGGGCGACGATGTCCGACTCGCGCACTACGCTCTGGAGCCGCTGCGCAGTGGCCACCAACACGGCATCCCCGGCCTCGTGCCCCCAGCGGTCGTTCACTTTCTTGAACCCATCCAGGTCGATGAAGAGCAGCGCAAGGGCGTCGGCGCGGTGGCCGGCGGCGAGCAATCCTTTGGTGACGCGCTCGACGAGCAGCGCGCGATTGGCAATTCCGGTCAACGCATCGTGATAGGCCATCCTGTCCAGCGTGGCCAGCAGATGTTTTCGCTCCGTTACTTCGTACCAGACGGTCAGCAGACTGACCACGGAGTTGCTTTCATCCAGCTCCGGAATGACGCGCAAGTGCCAATAGAACATCTTGCCGTCTTTCGCGGGCAGGGCGAATTCATGATCGCAGGGAACCCGGGTCACGAAGGTCTGCCGCAACAGCGCCTGCAAAGCGATCGCACCCGGCTCGGTCAAACGAGATCCATCGCCAGGATGTTTTCCCAGCACATCCTCGTCAGTGGTTCCGTGCACCTTGTGAAACGCGGCGTTGACGTAGGTTCGCCGCAATTGCAGATCGTAGCGAACGACAACATCCGGAAGATGATCGACGAGCGTGTGAAACTCGCGGGCTCGAGCTGCGAGCTCAGACTCCAAGCGCTTGAGGGGGGTGATGTCGCGACCGGTTGATATGACACCGACGAGCTCGTCGCGACTATCCAACTCCGGCACGGCTCGCGCCAGGTAGATTCGATCACCACTCGCCGTATGGAGGTGAATCTCGAACTCCTGAAGCGCCCTGTCCCGGACGACCTTGCACAGGCGCTCGATCACCTCCAGCCGATTGACTACGGGCGCGAGAAAGCTTTCCACCGATTGCCCGATGATCTGCGCGTCAGTGAGATCTTCCAGGAGTTGTTTGAAAGCGGGGTTGGCGTAGGTACAGAGCAGTTGCGCATCCAGATGCATGATGCAGTCCGGAGAATTCTCCGCGAGCGTACGGAACCTTCCCATCCGCGCATTGGCCTTATCCTGCAGGCGCTTGCGCTCGCCAATATCGCGCGCCACGATGACCTGCAGCGGCTCCCCGCCATGTTCGATGACCCGAACTGAAATCTCGACCGGAATGACGCGGCCGCCCCGGGAAAGCAACGACATTTCCGCTGTGTAGCGCTCGCCGATGCTCCAGGCGCCCGATCCCGGGAAGCTGGCGCCCGGATCCTCCATGCCGATGACGGAAGCATTTACCGCCAATAGCTCATCTCGGGTGAACCCAAGGGTCCGGCAAGCGGTGTCATTTACATAGAGAAAGCAAAGCTGCCGATCGAGCACGTAGACCAGATCGTTACTCTGCTCGAGCGCGAGACAGCCGAGGGCTTCGGCTCGTGACGCTGTGATCCGGCTCACCCTACCCGCTCCCCTTGATATGGTTCGGCGTATTAAAGAATACCTGCTTGCTTCCGCCAAGTCGGAGGCGCACCTCACATCAGATTTTGCTGCACCGCAATAATCTCATTCCAACTCGACCCGCAACATTACGGGCGCCAGGTCCCGCTCGTGATCCAGTCCTTCGTACTGCCTATCGGATGCTCCAATCCAAAGGCTGAATTGGTGACAGTCTGCGGCTGACTGCTCGGCGTTAGCGGCTCTCAGTGTGAGAGGAAGGACGCTATCCGCCCGAGAACCTCGGCGCTCCTCTCTCGATGAGGCACGTGTCCGCAGTCTTCCAGGATCGCGAGTTGCGATGGGCCGCTCACTCGCCGCGCGATGTGTCGCGGAAACTCCAAAGGCCCATAGTCATCCCGATCGCCGTGGATTGCCAGAACCGGACAGTGGATTCGCGGCAGCAGCTCATCCAGCGTCCACGCAGCGAATTGCGGCGACAACCAGACTCCCGTCCAGGCATCCAACACCCAGCGCGATTTGTCTGCGTGCCAACGCTCGAGCCGGGCCACCTCTGCCTCGTTGCTGAACTGTTGTTCAGCAGCGCGGATACCCGACAGCGTCAGTTCATCAACAAACGTCTGCGCCGCTTCCGTGATAACGGCCTCACAGGCGCCGCCATGCAACGCGGCAGTCGTAAGGGCCATCGCGCCGCCTACACTATGGCCCAGGAGCACGCAGCGATCGATTCCGAGTTGTTGGCGCAAAACCGGGAAGATGACTTCGGCCTCTTCGCGGATGAACTGCGCTGACGGCCTGGTGGCGCGGGGCTCGGATTTCCCGAATCCGAGCCGATCATAGGCAATCACGGGCCGAGCGGTGGCATGTGCCAACGCTCCGGGGAAGTCGCGCCACAGCTCGACAGAGCCCAGCGAGTCATGCATCAGGATGATGGGGGAGCCGTGCGCAGAATCGACATTCCAACGGCGCACGAAAACGCGGCCGCCGGGAACCGCGGCGAACGAGTCGTGAATCTCGCTAGACACGGTGGCTCATCCAACGAGCCGTTTGAGCGTATTGAAGCTCTGCTCCACCGTCTTTCCAGACGTGTCCAACTGTACGTCGGCCTTGCCATACAAAGGCTCGCGTGACGTGAGAATATCCCGCAGATCCTGCATCGCCTCGCTGTGGCCCGACATCGGGCGCATGTCACCCTGCTCGACAACACGCGACATGTGCTCTTCCGGAGCGGCCTTGACCCAGACCGTAAAGCAATTCAACAGCAGCAGCTCGTAGGTCTCGGGCTCGGAGACGATACCACCGCCCACGGTGAGCACGATGTCCTCCTGGCTGTCGATGATGCGATCGAGACAGCGACGCTCGATCTTGCGATAACCTGCCTGCCCATAGAGGTGAAACACCTCGGACAAACTCATACCGGCATCGCGTTCGATCTCCTGGTCGAGCTCAATGAACGGCCGGCGCAGGTCCTTGGCGAGCGCCCGGCCCAATGTCGTCTTGCCGGCACCTCGCAAGCCGATCAAACTGATACGCCGACGGCGCACGAGCTCCGTCTGCCCGAATTCTTCCGTCAAGCGGCGCAGCACTTCCTCGAGCCGTTCGGCTGGGAGGCCATCGAGAAATCGACGGATGAGCTTCTGCTCGGACCGCGCGCCCCCCGACTCGAGCATCGTGACCAGCGGCATGCCCAACGCGCTGGCCACCCGTCGTAAAAACACGATCGATGGATTGCCACCATACGACTCAACCTCGGCGAGATACCGCTCCGAGACGCCGGCCGACGAGGCCAGGGCTTTTCGTGACATCCCCCGCTGCGCACGTGCCTCGCGAATGGCCGCACCCACTTCGGTCAGAAAGGCCGCATCGGCTTCCTCGAGATCGCTCGCGCTGCCCTTGGCGACGGATCGACGAGCAACCTTCAATGAACGCGCGGGCGGCTTGGGCATACATGCATTATACAACATGCCGTATCAGCTGAACCGAACGTATTCGCACTCCACCGGCTGACCGTTGATGCCGCTGCTCGGCGGGGAAATCCAGTTCGCGAACTTGCCGGGCTCGACCACCCGCCCCATCAGCGACTGCACGAATTCACGGTCTTCGGGCGTCGGCAGCCAGTCGCGCACATTCGCATTCCAGGCAGCGGCGGAAATGACTCTGCCGTCCGGGGAGACCTTCACGCCCGCCAACGATCCGATCTGGCGATTGAACGCCTTGTGAGGCACGACGAATTTGAAGTCGATGCCGCGTTCCGCGAGGTTCTTGTTCCAGGCGTCCACACCGGAGTTGGAATCCTTGATGAAATCGTCACGCAAGCGCTCGTTGAGTGCATTCAGGGCGGGTGCCGGTTCGATCACGATCTGCCCGCTGCTCGCATTCAGTACCGGATAGGTCGCCTCAATCAACTGGTGATCATCCTTGAGACGGCTTTCCATGAACCGGCCCTTGAGCCCGGTGGTGAAGAAGGTCGCGGCATTCGAGGAGAGATCGGCTCCGAACAGATCGGCCGTGACGCTGGCATGGAAATTCAGGTAACGCTGAATGGTCGGCAGATCGATGACACCCAAGGCGCGCAGCTTTTGCGGATTGTCCGTACGCTCGCGCTGCATGACTTCGCAGGTCCTATCCACGATTCTGCGGATCCCGTTGCGTCCCACAAACATGTGGTGACCCTCCTCGGTCAGCATGAACTGAGTCGTACGCGCCAGAGGATCGAACGCCGACTCTGTCAGGGCGGACAGTTGGAATTTCCCATCGCGGTCGGTAAAGAAAGTGAACATGAAAAACGAGAGCCAATCGGGCGTGCGCTCGTTGAAGGCCCCGAGAATCCGCGGATTGTCCGCATCCCCTGAGCGGCGCTCGAGTAATGCCTCAGCTTCCTCGCGGCCATCGCGTCCAAAGTAGCGATGCAACAGATACACCATGGCCCACAGATGGCGGCCTTCCTCGACGTTGACCTGGAACAGATTGCGCAGGTCATACATCGAGGGGGCGGTCAGTCCCAGATGACGCTGCTGCTCGACAGAAGCGGGCTCAGTATCACCCTGTGTAACGATGATCCGGCGCAGGTTGGCTCGATACTCACCTGGCACTTCCTGCCACACCGGCTCGCCCTTGTGCGCACCGAAGGCGATTTTCCGGTCGGGCACCTGCGGATTGAGGAAAATTCCCCAGCGGTACTCGGGCATCTTCACATAGCCGAACGTGGCCCAACCCTCCTGGTCCACGCTCGTCGCCGTGCGCAGGTAGCAATCGTATTTGTGCGAGCCTTCCGGGCCCATGTCCGACCACCAGTTGAGAAACTCCGGCTGCCAATGCTCGAGAGCCCGCTGCAGCGTCTTGTCGCCAGCGAGGTCAACATTGTTGGGAATCTTTTGTTGATAGTCGATGGTCATCAGACGCGCTCCCAATTGAATCTGGCTTTATTGCCGGTACCAAACACCTTGAGCGCACCGGCTTCCCCGACGGCATTGGGCCGGTTGAAAATCCAGTTCTGCCAAGCCGAGAGACGGCCAAACACCCGGGTATCCATCGTCTCACCGGGGCCGAAACGCAGGCTGGCTTCCATTCCCGTCAGTGCATCCGGAGACAGTGTGCGACGCTCCTCCAGGGCGAGGCGCAGCTCGTCGTCCCAGTCGAGCTCATCAGGTCGCGCCGTCACCAGCCCCAGCCCGTCAGCCTCTGCTGCGCTCAGCGGCCGGTTGAGTGCGTCACGACACCGCGCGATGGCACCCTCCTCCGCATAAAAGCGCGCAGCGAGCCGGCTCTTACGGGCGGCGGTCTCGTAAGGACCGAAATTCATTTCGGACAGAACGATGCGGGGGCCGCCATCGGCATCGAGCATGTAAATCCGGTCGGCTGCCAGGGCCAACTCAAACAACGTCCCGGCAAAACAGGATTCGTTGTCAACCACAGCAAACAGACTGCGGGAAGTGACATCGAGCCGGGCGAGCGTGCGTCGGAGCATCCCCAGGGTTTCACGAACCAACCAGTCACTTTGCAAAGCTTGCAGGGTCGCGTCGCAATCCAGGACGGCCTGTGCGTTGCCACGGGTCTTCAGAACCCACGTTCCGATATCCAGCTCGTTGGTTCTGAGCATCAGAATGGCGTCGTCCAACTCGCGGGCCATTGTGAGTGGCCACCACTTGGCTCCCAGGGCATGAATGGCCGGCAACTCGTTTGGTTGGGGTGTGCGCGGAGCCGTTACTGTCACAGTGGCTGTCCGCGTTGCTGCGTCGACCGTTGCATCAACCGTTGAATAGTGATAACCGGATTCGTCAATGACACGCTCGAGAGGTGTCAGAGTGATGCCTGGCGCGTTCGCGGGCCGGTCGCTCAGGGCAGCCAGCTCGAGCGCCCGGTTTTTCACTACGGCGGCGAATTGCTGTGGCTTCGCGTATCCGTCGATCAGACGCCATTCTTTTGCACGCGGCGCACGCACACCTTCGACCAGGGTGCAAAACAGGTCGGCCTGGTCGCGACGGACTTTGCGCTTGTCGGTCAATCGTGTGAGACCGCCCGTACCCGGAAGGACTCCCAGTAGAGGAACCTCCGGCAAACTCACTGCGGCCGACCGATCATCCACCAGATAGATTTCATCGCAGGCGAGCGCCACTTCATAACCCCCTCCCGCGGTAGTTCCGTTGCAGGCGGCCAGGAATTTCAATCCCGAGTGGCGGCTCGAGTCCTCGAAGCCGTTGCGCGTTTCGTTGGTGAACTTGCAGAAGTTCACTTTCCAGGCATGGGAGGACAGGCCCAGCATGAAAATGTTGGCGCCCGAGCAAAAGATACGATCCTTCGCACTGGTCAACACGACGCTGCGGACCTCCGGATGCTCGAAGCGGATGCGTTGAACCGCATCGTGCAGCTCGATATCGACGCCCAGGTCGTAGGAGTTCAGCTTGAGCTTGTACCCTGGCCTCAGGCCACCGTCCTCGTCGACATTCATGCTGAGTGTCGCTATGGGGCCCTCCACTGCCAGCGTCCAATGACGATAGCGATCAGGATGAGTCTGGAAATCGACCGCCATGAAAACTCCTCATTGAGACGTATCGCTTTATACCGCACGCAAATACCCACATCAAGCACTTTAGAGCATCTTTAAACCCCTACCCCGTGCAATTTAACCTCAGAACATGCTTTATATTGCTTTATCAACCGGAACATATAATCATGCGGGCCATGAGGTCAGAGCTGATTGACCATTCGAGGGGGGTGGCATGTTGGGACTGAGCACCGCGGACCGGACTGTCTCGCCGCCGCTGCTGAGCATCCCGCGCAATTACAACGCGGCGTTTGATCTGTTGGAAAGCAATCTGCGCGCGGGCCGCGGCTCAAAGATTGCCTACATCGATGATCGGGGCAGTTATACCTACAGCGAGCTCGCCACGCGGGTGAAACAGTTCGCGCACGCGCTCGGGCGGCTGGGCATCGAACCGGAAATGCGCGTACTGCTGTGTTTGCAGGACACAATCGATTTTCCCGTGGCGTTTCTCGGGTGTATCTGGGCCGGCGTGATTCCTGTTGCCGTGAACACGGGACTGAAAACTGCGGACTACCAATACCTCCTGGAAGACAGCCGCGCGCGAGCCCTGGTGGTGTCAGAGTGCCTGCTGCCCCAGTTCGAGCCGGTCCGATCGGACCTCCCCGGGCTGAAGCATGTCATTGCTTCATTGGCAGGCATCCTGACCGAATCTGCGCCGGAACCCGCCGCCACGTGCTGTGACGATGTCTGCTTTTGGCTGTATTCCTCCGGATCCACCGGCGTGCCGAAAGGCACGATCCATCTGCATTCGAGCCTGATTCAAACCGCAGAGTTGTATGCCAGGCCGATCCTGGGCATTCGCGAAGACGATACGGTGTTTTCGGCAGCGAAGCTGTTCTTCGCGTATGGATTGGGCAACGCACTCACATTTCCGCTGTCGGTCGGCGCCACAACTGTCCTGATGCGGGATCGGCCCACGCCCGCGGCGATCTTCACCCGGTTGCGCGAACATCGACCCACGATCTTTTGCGGTGTACCTACGCTCTACGCCTCCATCCTCGCTTCGGAACTGCCATCGCGCGAATCAGTGCATCTACGCGGCTGCGTGTCAGCCGGGGAGGCACTTCCAAAGGAGATCGCAGAGCGATGGCGGCGTCATTTTGGTGTCGATATCCTCGATGGCATCGGGTCGACCGAGATGTTGCATATCTTTCTGTCCAACCGATTCGGTGACATCTGTTACGGCACGACCGGCTATGTGGTTCCCGGATACGAAATCAAGCTGGTTGACGATTCAGGAGTCGAGGTTGAGCGGGGACAGATCGGCGAGCTGCTGGTGGCGGGACCTACCGCAGCGAGCGGCTATTGGAACAACCGGGCTAAATCCGTCCATACATTCAGCGGTCGCTGGACCCGCAGCGGCGACAAGTACTATCAGGACGCCGCGGGGCATTACGTACATGCGGGGCGTGCGGACGACATGTTGAAGGTAAGTGGGCTGTACGTCTCCCCTACCGAAGTTGAATCGGCGCTTCTGACCCATCCGTGCGTACTCGAAGCGGCGGTCATCGGTTCCGAGGACGGGCATGGACTTCTCAAACCCCTTGCCTGTGTGGTTCTGAAAGACCCGGCTCAGGCCAGTGATACGCTGGCTGAACACCTCAAGCAGCATGTGAAATCGGCTCTTCAACCTCACAAGTATCCGCGCTGGGTGGAGTTTCTCGAGGAGTTGCCGAAAACGGCCACCGGCAAGATTCAACGCTTCAAGCTGAGGGAAATCTACCGCAAGGCCCCGGCTGCTGCGGAACCACCATAAACGCAGGTCTTGCCTCCCCGCCGGCTCAATGAATTGAAAATGCCAACAGCACACTGTTGGGCCGGGCAGCCGCCGAATGTACCAGGAGCATCCCATCGGCGAGCGATACGGCACCGGCCCCCCAGATCGCGCCACCCGTACCGCTCATCGCACCCAATGCCTGAAACTCACGGGCCGTATCGAAGGCCCAGAGGATCTTTCCGGTCCGAGCCTCGTATGCCCGGATGTAACCGTCAATGGACCCGGCGAAAACGGCGCCGTCGATGGCTATCGGGGCGGCGACGAATCCCTTGCATTGGGCTTTCGTGTCGCAGGTTTCGGCGGTCCTCGACCATTTGATTGCGCCGGTCTGCGCATCGATTGCGTACAAGCCGTTCGCAGAGGAATACTTGTAAATACGATCTAATGGGGTGTCGGGAGTCATGGGCACGGTGGGATCGCGCTCGCTTCCAACCACTGGTACAAACACAGTGTTACCTTCAACGGCCATCCCGTACCACACGCCGCCGCTCATGGGAGCTGGATCGTGACTGATGCGGTATTTCCATAGCGTGTGCCCATCGTCAGGGTCGAGGCCCATGATGTCGCTTGATTTCTGTCCCGCCACCAGTACATCGCGCCCGTGTGGCAACGATACCAACACGGGGGGAGCCGTAAAATCCGCATCCGGCCCCGGGCTCTTCGGACAGGTCGGCAGGTTGGGCTCGTTGTGATACAGGCTTCTGCATCCATCGTTGAAGACATCTCCGGGATACATCTGATGTTTCCACTTGATCTTGCCTGTAGCCAGATCCAGGGAAAAGACTGCATCACTGTTATCGTCCAGGGGATCTGAATAGTTGTTTCCGGTCGTCAAATAGATGGAGCCGCGGTGAGCATCCACGGCAGGAGCACTCCAGATACCCGCGCCGGAGGGGCCCAGATGAGGCTTTCCGGCCGAGTTTCGATACTGTTCGACGGCTGGAGTTGGAATCGTGTAGCGCACCCATGCGATCTCACCCGTATGGCGCTCAATTGCTGTCAGGGATCCCCGGAACGTGCAGCAGGTGTAATCCGGGGAGGCTGCGGCCAGCTCTTCTCCCCAGGACCCCAGCGGCACATAGATGCGGTCGCCAAAAACCGTAGGGCTACCGGCAATTCGCGCGGCGGGGTGCGTGTCGACTCTCACGTGCCATAGTTGATTGCCCGCGCGTGCATCGAGTGCGTAGACGTTGGCAAACACGTCGCCGAAATACACGACGGGTTGCGGCAACGCCCGATAAATGATGGCACCGCGGATCTCCCCTGCCGCTTCGAACTTCCAATAAAGGCACCCGGTTCGCTCATCCAAGGCATAGACCGTGCCGGATTGCGAGCCCACAAACACAACACCACCCGCCACTGCAGGCTGTGACCGGGACCCTGCTCCATCCGGGAATGCGAACGCCCATGCAAGCTTCAGTCTACCGAGATCGCGCACTGACAATCCGGCGCGGCTGCGATCGACGAACCGTCGATTCGCGGCATCAATGCCCCACCCTTCACTGACAAGGCTCGCACCGTCGCTCCCGAGCTGAAGCTTGGTTTTGCAGACAGACAAACTCTGCTGCTCGCGATCGGTTGGTTCGCTTTGGGTCAGATACACCACGATCTGGCGCAAGTCCGCGTCCGGGATGTCGCGCGCCTGGAATTTCATGGCACCGCGCGTCAGGGTGTTGAACACCGCATTCGGCGTCATTTGTTGCAGAAGGCTTTTCATTGGAGCGCCCTGCACGCCGGACTCGTGACAGCGGGAGCAGTGGGTTGCAAAAAGGCGCTCGCCGGCAGGGGGAGCGGTGGTCTCGGCGCTGAGGGCCGCGCGACAGCACAGGCCGAGTAGGATGAGGATGGCGGCGACGGATCGGAGCATCATGTATGACTGCACAGCATGACAGGATCGCGCCACTTTTGTTACTCCCAGCCCCGCAAGGAAGGCACTTAACCTGGGCTCCTGGAAACTGGCCACCCGGGAGACACGCAATGCCGACTCACACGACGGGAACCCGCGAACAATGGCTCGAAGCGCGCCTTCGGCTGCTGACTGCAGAGAAGGAACTCACTCGGCGCAGTGACGAATTGGCGCAGCATCGACAGGAACTGCCCTGGGTACTGATCGACAAGCAGTATCAATTTGACACTGACGAGGGAACCGCATCGTTGCCTGAGCTGTTCAAGGGACGCTCGCAACTGATGGTCTATCACCTCATGTTCGGGCCCGACTTCACCGCCGCCTGCCCTTCCTGCTCATCAATCGCAGATGGGCTCGACGCGGTACAGGTACATCTCGCCAATCACGACGTGATGCTGATGGCTGTCTCGCGCGCTCCACTTGCCAAGTTGCAGGCTTACAGGAAGCGGATGGGCTGGACATTTCCCTGGGCCTCCTCATTCACGAGCGATTTCAACTTCGACTTCAGTGTGTACTTCACTGAAGACCAGCAGCGCGCGGGCGGTGTCGAATATAACTTCCGGCGCGAAGCGCCGATGCGGCAGCCGGTGGATCGAAAGACTCCAGGCGCCGTATGCGCCGCCAGCTCGGGAGTTGATTTTCCCACCTTCGTTCGCGAGCGTCCGGGTCTCAGCACATTCGTGCTCGATGGCGGGGCTGTCTACCATACGTATTCAGCCTATGGGCGAGGTGTCGACGGCATCTGGGGCATGTATCAGTGGCTGGATCGCGCACCTTTCGGTCGCAATGAGGACGGTGCGGGTGTCTGGTGGCGCCGCCATGACGAGTATGGCGCTGTTGTTTAGCGCATAGCCGGACCCACGCTGATCCGGACCCGCCGTGGTACAGTTGTAGAAACTGCTCGACCGCCTCCGCGTGCACCTCGTTTCTGAGATCCCATGTCTGAAGTCGATTGGTTGAGCCATCTCCTGCAAATCGTCACGGTCACCGGTCAGCTCGAGGTCCGTTGTGCCTATGGGGCTCCGTGGCGCGTTGTCTGGAGTCAGGCCGCAGCAAACGAAATCCCCTACCACGTAATCGTCAAGGGCCGCGCCATTTTCCAGGATCCGGAGACGCGAACAACACAAGAGCTCGCGAGCGGAGATATCGTGCTGCTGCCTCACGGTGCGGCGCATGTGCTGCACGACGGTAGTGGGCAAACACCTATCCGTACGCACGAACACCGTGGTTCTGCCGGCTGGGTGCTGAGCGAGAACGATGGCGACGGCGAGCAACTAGATCTGATGTGCGGGCGATTTTGCATCACGCCGCCCCATGACCGGCTGATCCGCAACTATCTGCCCGCGAATCTGGTGACGCGGGCTAAGAGCGGTCATGCAGAAGAGGGCATCGGGTCCGCCTCCAACGAACTGGCCGACTTGGTGAGTCTGATGCGAATGGAATCCTCCGGTGACAGAGTGGGAGGACGTGCCATCCTCAACGCGCTTTCTTCGGCCCTGTTCACTCTGGTACTGCGCGCGGCAAGCCAAGGCGACAGAGCACCCGGAGGCCTGTTGGCCGTGGCCGGCCATCCGCGGCTGGCGCCAGCAATTGCCGCGATGTTTGCCGATCCAACCCGGTCCTGGAAATTGCCTGAGTTGGCAGACCTGTGCGGCATGTCGCGAGCTACGTTCATGAGGCAGTTTCAAGACAGGCTGGGCCGTTCCGCCCTCGATTTGTTGACCGATCTGCGCATGAGTCTGGCGGCCAACGAGTTGAAAAAGCCCGCGATCAGTACCGAGGCTGTGGCCGAGACGGTCGGATATCAGTCTGTTTCCGCATTCCGCCGTGTGTTTGCCGAAAGGATGGGAATGACACCGGGGGAATGGCGCCGACGGGCGCGCGACGGCACGTGATCCTTTCGAGGATTAAATTGAGATAATTCAGTCTCGAAAATTGCATTTCCGGCGATACAGTGTGCTCCGCAATCACTTGATGGAGGAGCCACCCAATGAACTACTCAGCCGCCGTCGCCGCCGATTCCGCAATCGCAGGCATCCACACGGGTGCCGGGAAGAGTCGACACGCTCTCGCGCGTCCAACTTCAACGAACGCCGTCATCGAAACGATTCTGGCCCGTAGTGCTGCCAAGTATTACGACCCCACGGCCAGCTTGAGCGACGATCAGATCCGCGACCTGGTGCGCATCGGCACTTCCGCGCCGACCTCCTTCCATCTACAGAACTGGCGCTTCATCGCCGTGCGCACACCTGAAGCCAAGGCTCGCCTGCGCCCGATCGCCTGGAACCAGCCGGCGATCACCGAAGCGGCCGTCACCTTCATCATCATCGGCCAACTGGCCGATGCAAGCATCGTCCCTCAGCGCCTGGCGCCGGTGGTCGAAGCCGGCATCATGCCGGCGAACCTGGTGTCGGACTGGGAGCTTCCCGCACGTGGGCTATATGACAATCAACCCCAGCGGCAGCGCGACGAGGCGGTTCGTTCCGCGACTTTCGGCGCTGCGGCAATCATCTATGCGGCTCGCTCACTCGGCTTGGGATCGACACCCATGATCGGTTTCGACGACGCAGCCGTGCACCGCGAGTTCGGCCTGGCCGACGACGAAATCCCGGTAATGCTGCTGACCGTGGGGCCCGAGCGAGCCGGCAACTGGCCGCAGAAGCCGCGTATGCCCGTGGCCGATGTACTGGACTTCGCATAATTCTCAACTACCCCAACAACTGACGGAAGATCAAGATGACCAGAACCACTGCCCTGCAGCCGCCGCACGTGCCGGCTGAATCGAAACCCACTCTCGACGCGTTCACCCGGAATATCGGGTTCACCCCCAACATGATGTTGGCCTTCGCGCAGAGCCCGATCGCCTTCAACTCGTGGGCCACCCTGCTCGGCAGCCTGAGCACCAATTTCTTCAACAACGTGTTCGATCACGACAAGGACTTCCCTGCCGTCGCGCCGGCCGGCTCAATCTGAGCTACCACATGAACATTCTTCATATTGACTGCAGTCCGCGTCCAGAGT
>Ga0070665_100003231_pt1 | contig 17518 bp, 16 predicted proteins | sample KBSS13metaG_FD_65862 | JGI IMG/M metagenome (GOLD analysis project Ga0070665, IMG submission 65862) | Switchgrass rhizosphere microbial communities from Kellogg Biological Station, Michigan, USA - KBS S1-3 metaG | ecosystem: Host-associated > Plants > Roots > Rhizosphere > Soil ...
CGGAACGGCGCCGACATCAGTCCCAGTACTTCGCCATCAGCTCGGTGGCCCAGGCGGGCTGCTTCACCGGCGATCGCGGCAGGAATTCGATCATCACCGGCTTGATGTCGACGACCGGCGTGCCGTCGATGGCGTCGAGGCCCTTGACGACGAGGCGGCGGCCGGTGCGCGCGACGATCTCGACAATCGTCGCCCCGAGGCGATTGGGCCGATTCCTGGCTCGCTGCGCGAAGATGCCGACGAGCGGCCACTCTGGGTTGCCGCGTGGATGGCGCGCTCCACGCTCGACCGCGGACTCGGCCACGCGATCGAACACGAACACGATTTCGGCGTGGGAGAAGGCCTCGAGGCCTTCCAGCGCTTCGGGACCGAAGGCCGGGTCGAGATCGATCGACGCCGCCTCGGCATCCCAGCCGTCGTCGGCCGCGGCGGCGCGGGAGCTGCGGACTACGCCGATGGGACGAATCGCGAACGTGTCATCGGGCATCACTTCGCGGGACTGACCCACGCGGCCAGCGCTTTCCACTCGGGATCGTTCTGCGAGTCCCAGTGCTTGCCGCCTGGATGGAACTCGGTGCCGCCCGCCTCGTGCGCCAGCGGCATCGTCAACAGGCGGCTTTTGAGCGGCACGCCGGGCAGCACCATGCGGCTCGCGGCCTCGAAGTTCTTCCGCGATTCTTCCTCGGTGTAGGCCTGGCGGCCCTGGGGCAGCCGGATCAGGCGAAACGCCGTGCCGGTCGAATGGCACGTGATGCAACGCGCGTGTCCCGGCCGTTTCTCCGTGAGGAGCGGCTGGACGGTCGCCTTGAAGACGTTGAAATCAAGCGCCGGCGAGGCCTGCCCCAGGAAGGCAGCGAAAAAGTAAATCAACCACATGGCCGTTTAGTTTAGAGTGGGTTGCTATGAAGACCAAACTTTCTCTGATCCTCGCGTTCCCGCTGGTCACCACCCTGGCCCTGGGCGCCGCCACGGTCCGGATCATCCAGACCAACGCCGCCGGCGACAGCGTGATGCTGATCGATCCCGCCACGAACAAGGTCGTCGGCGAGATCAAGGGAATCGAGGTCAATCACGGCGTGACCGTGTCGCCCGACGGCAGCAAGTTCTTCATCACCAACGAGGCCGAATCGACGGTCGACGTCGCCGACGCGAAGACGCTGGCGGTCACCAAACACATCCCGCTCACGAACCATCCGAACAACATCGCCATCAGCAAGGACGGCAAGCGCGTCTACGCGGCGATTGTCGCCGGGGCGGGCGCCGTGGACGTCATCGACACCACAACGCTGACGCGAGTAAAGAGCATCCGCACCGAGGGCGGTATCCACAACGTCTACGTGACGCCGGACGGGAAGTGGGTCGTGGCCGGCTCGATTCCGGGCAAGAAGATCCACGTCATCGATCAGAAGACGGAGGAAATGGCCTGGACGGTGCCGACCGACGATGGCGTGCGCCCGATGGCGTTCGACACCAATCCGGATGGATCGACCAAGCGGATCTTCGTGCAGCTGTCGAACTACAACGGGTTCCTGACCGTCGATTTCGCGACGCACAAAATCGTGGACAAGATTGCGCTGCCCGACGTGGGTGCAGAAAAAGTGACCGAGGGCCTGCAAGGCGCGCCCGCACACGGCCTCATCGTCACGCCGGACGGGAAGACGCTCGGCGTCCTGAGCAAGATGAACACACGCATCTACTTCTATTCGCTGCCGGACCTGAAAATGATGGGCGAATCGAAGGTGGGACACCATCCCGACTGGGTCACCGGCACGCCGGACGGCAAGCGGTTCTACGTCGCCAACGCCGGATCGAATTCGGTGAGCGTCATCGACGTCGCAACCCGCAAGGAATTGATGCAGATTCCCGTCGGACAGGTGCCGAAGCGGAATATCACGGCAGTTCTTCCTTAAAGTTAGACGTGAAAAGTTAGAAGTGAGAAGTGGAAGTTCAAAAGTTTCCCTTCTCACTTCTGACTTCTCACTTCTAACTTTCTAAAGCGCAAGTCCCACACCCGATCCTGAATCACGCTCAGCTCCGACGCGCGGCCGCTGCCGTCCATTCTGAAGACGACCGTTCCGAGACCGTGGTCGGCGTTGAACGCGCCCATGTACAGCGGCGTCAGCGCGATCGTCGTATCGGGACGCCGTTTCAGCACGAGCGCGTGGTTCTCGATAACCGCCGTCAGCGTTGTTTCCGCTTCGTCGCTGACAAAGGTTCCCGTGAACCGCGCAAGCTGATCGTCGGTGTAGCTGGCGGGCTGCACGCGGGAATACTCCTCCACGGTGCCGTACGCATCGGTGTGGCGAAAACCACGGGCGTCGAGGTCGATGTGTGCGCCTTCGCCGGTCAGGAGCCGGGTCGGCGACTCCGCTTGCAGCCTGATGGTGCGGTTCGTGAAAAGCCCGTCGTTGTCGCGCCCGATCGTGACCGGCAGTTCGGTCACGTCGCTCTTCCACATCCCGGCAAACCTCTCCATTTCGGCGCTCGTTAGCGTGTGCGTCGGAGTGGCCGCAGGTGATTTCACGCGATCGCCGAGATAGACGTCAGCGACCGAATGCGCGTACTGCGTGGCCTGCGCCGTGGAGACATTGCAGAGCACCGCCACCGACACACGCTGGTCGGGAAAGCGCGTGAGGAACGCCTGGTAGCCCGCCGTCGATCCGCTGTGAGAGATTTCGCGGAGACCTTTATACGAGCCCACGAACAGACCCAGACCATAGCCATGAGCGCGGCCGTCGTTGAAGTGTCCGGCCTTCTGCTGCTCGGCAACCATCGGCGCGTCGCCTTCCGGCGGCGCATCGAAATGTTCGTTCCACTTCAACAGATCGCCGACCGTCGTAAGCAGTCCACCGTTGCCGAACACGTTTTCGAACGGCATGTTGGTGTGGAATCCGCTTCGCTCGCTGTACGCGATGGCCCGCCCTTTGACGACGCGCGTGTAGTCGTCGCGCCACGACGTGTGAGACATGCCGAGCGGCTGAAACAGGCGGGCCTGCGTGAAGGCCTGGAACGTCTGACCGCTCACCCGCTCGACGATCATCGCGGCCAGATTGAAGCCGGTGTTGCTGTACGACCAGCGCGTGCCCGGCGTGAAATTCAGCGAGTGCTGGCGCGCCACGATTTCGAGCACGTGCGCGTGCGTGTAGGCGCGTGTCGTCCGCGGCCACCCGCCGATGCTCGCGACGCTGCCCCAGTCGCGCAAGCCGCTCGTGTGGTTGAGCATGTGACGGATTGTCAGCCCGCCTCCGCCGCCCGCCTGCGCTGCAGGCGGCTTCGGCAAAGCCACGCCGGAGCCCACTGACTTTTCGCTGGGCGGAGGCGGGTACTCGGGCAGTTCGGGCACGTACTTTCGCACTTGATCGTCGAGCGAAAGCTTCCCGTCGCGGGCGAGCAGCATCACCGCCGCGGCCGTGAACTGCTTGGAGACCGAGCCCGCTTCGAAGATCGTGTCGGGGCCGATCGTGACGTCGTGCTCGAGGTCCGCCATGCCGAACCCCTTCGCGAGGACCGGCGTGCCGTTTGTTGCGACACCCACCGCGCAGCCAGGCGTCGAAGCCGAATACTTCGCGAACACCTCGTCGACTTTCGACGCCGCGGACGGCCCCTGGCTCGAGAGCGCCGCGGTCAGCGCCGCAACACCGATCGCCAGGCAGAGACCCCACGCCGCGCGCGCCCGAAAGCCCTGAGGCCTGAGCCCTAAGCCCTGACGGCTTTTCTCGTTCATGTGAGCCTCGGATGTTTGAGGTGAAACCCGGCGCGCTCCTGGTACGCCCGCGCGAGCGCGAGCATCTCCGCCTCCGCATACAACCGTCCGAGAAACGTGATGCTCGTCGGCCGCCCCTCGGCGGTGAATCCGTTCGGGACGGAGACAGCCGGATAGCCGCACAGGTTTGCGATCTGAAAGTGATCGCGGATCGCGCTGGGCGGCGGCGCCCCTCCCGCCCGTCCTGCCTCTCCCGCCCTTCCGTCCCCTCCCGCCCGTCCTGCCTGTCCAGCCCGTCCTGCCTCTCCAGCCCTTCCCGCCCCTCCCGCCCTCATATCGATGTAGGGCGCGATGTAGACGTCGTACTTCGAGACGGTCGCGGCGAACTGCCGCATGATCATCGCGCGGACACGCTGTGCCTGCAGGTACTCGACGGCCGGCACGAGGCGGCTTTGACGCATGCCGTTGCCGCGCCCTTTGTTCGTCAGATCCTTGTCGCGCCCGCTGCGCACGAATTCGTCGAAGGACGCGCCTGACTCCGCGCCGAGAATACCGCCGGTCACGTTCGTCGGCATTGCCGGCAGTTCAAAGGCCTCCGGCGTCACGCCGAGCGATCGCACCGTATCCAGCGCCCGCGCGTCGTTCGCCTTCCAGTCCGCATTGCGCGGCGACTCCTGGAATCCCGCCGCGAGGTAACCAACGCGCAGCTTGCGCACGTCGAGATCGGCGTCCCAGTTGAACGGCAGATCGATCACGCTCAGGTCCTGCTCGTCGGTCTTTGCAATTGCGTGGAAAACGAGCGCGCAGTCCTCCACCGTGCGGCAGAGCGGTCCCAGCCGATCCTGCGTCCACGAGAGTGTCATGGCGCCGTAGCGGCTGACGCGGCCGAACGTCGGACGAAGTCCCGTGACGCCGCAAATCGTGGACGGACTGAGGATCGATCCGCTGGTCTCTGTGCCGATCGCAAATGCGACGCAGCCGGCCGCGGTCGCGCTGGCCGGACCCGCCGACGATCCGCTTGACCCTTCCGTCGGATCCCACGGGCTGTTGGTCCGGCCGCCGAACCATTGATCGCCCGATGCGAGCTCTCCGGTCGTCAGCTTGGCGAGCATGACCGCACCCGCTTCGCGCAGCAGGCGAACGACCGTCGCCTCGGTGTCGATCACCTGTCCCTTGAAGGCGCCCGATCCCCACTGCGTCGGGAAGCCGGGCACCGAGATGATGTCCTTGCATCCCCAGGGCATGCCGTGCAGCGGGCCTCGATACTTTCCCGCCGCGATCTCGCGATCGGCCTGCTGCGCCTGCTGCATCGCGAGTTCGTCGGTGTAGGTCACGACGAAGTTGAGCGTGGCGTTGAATCGGCTCAGGCGATCCAGGTACATCCGCGTGAGGTCGACCGACGTCACCTGCCGGGTCTTGAGCAGGTGCGCGAGATGAGCGAGCGGCCAGAACGCCGCGTCTTCGAGATTGGCGGGACGGCGAAGGGCGGGCGGCGTGCTCGGACGGAACGGTTTCGCCACGCGATCGAGCCGCGTGCCCGGCACGATCGGGCTGAAGTACATCGGCGGGGCGATGTTCGCGTCGATCGCGATCTGCCTCAGATCCGCGTAGCGCGTCAGGTTCTGGTTGACGCCGTTCAGGATCTGCTCACGCTGTTCGTCGGAGAAGTCGAGGCCCGAGACCGCGAGAGCGTCCTTCAGCATCGCGCTGGTGATCCGCTCGGCGTTCTCCTGCTGTACGCGGGCCCACAGCACGCCAGGGAGCAGCGTGGACGACAAGCCGACGCTCGCGAAATAGGTCAGGAATCCACGCCGGGTCGCCGATCCGTCAGGCATATGGCGCGAATGCTAACACGGGGTCAGACGAAAAAAGGGCGGCGATCCTTCGACCGCCGCCCTCAGGAATTCTGAATTGTGAATTAAGAACTAAGAATTCTAAATTCTTAATTCCTAATTCTTACTTCCTACGCGCCCGCCGCCGTCGTTCGCGTCTTCGGCGGGAAGATCTCCTTGAACGCCGTCATGAACTGCGCCATTTCGTCAGCCGTGCCGATCGATACGCGCATGTGCGTCGTCATCGGCGGGAACGGGCGGCCGACCTGGACCTTCTTCGCGAGGAACTCCTGGATCACCGGCTGGATTTCGCGGCCGATGCTGACCATGAAGAAGTTGGTCTCCGACGGAATCGTCTCGTAGCCGTAGGCGTTGAGCTCTGACGTGGTCTTCTTGCGGAGATCGACGACCATCTTCTTGACGCTGGCCTGCGAGGCCGTGTCCTTGAGCGCGGCGACGCCGCCGTGTTTCACGAGCGCGTTGATGCTGCCCATGCTGTACGGCCGCATCTTGTCGATCGTCTCCTTCGACGCGAGCGCGTAGCCGAGGCGCATGCCGGCGAGCGCGGCGATCTTGGAGAAGGTGCGCGCGATGATGACCGGGCGCCCCTCGAGAATGTACGGCACCGACGTCGCGTACTCGGGATTCTCGACGAAGTGGTGATACGCCTCGTCGATCAGCACCGGCATCCCGGCTGGAATGCCGTCGAGCAGTTGCTTCACTTCCTTGCTCGTCACAATCAGGCCGGTCGGATTGTTCGGGTTGCACAGGTAGACGAACCCGAGCTCCGCGGCGTGTGCGTGGGCAGCCTTGATCATCGCCGGGACGTCCTGGCGATAGTCTTTGCCGAGCGGCAGCTTGATCGCTTCCGACTTGATGCTCGTCGCGTGCTGATAGACCGAGCCGTAGGACGGCTCGACGCCGAGGACCTTCTTACCGGCAGGCAGGAACGTGGTGCCGACGACGTCGAGCACTTCACCCGATCCGGCGGTGAGGAGGACGTTCTCCGGCTTCAAGCCGTGATGCTTGGCGATCTCCTGCACGATCCCGCCGTCCGGATAGCCGTACCGGTTCGAGTACTTCCAGGCGTTGTTCATCGCCTTCATCACCGAATCAGGCGGTCCCCAGCAGTTCTCGTTGCTCGACAGGTGCGCGAAGGAGTCGTAGTCGTTGGACACAGCGCCTGCGCGGGCACCACCCTGCGCGCGGCTTTGTCCTTGTGCGAACAAATCGATCTCGGTTCCGACACCCAGGTAGCCGAGCGCAGCGGCGAATCCGCCGACGAAACTCCGACGCGAAACAGTCATGGCTCCTCCGTTCTCAAGGGCCGATACGATCGAATCGAAGCATTCTAGCCCCGAAATCCCTACTTTTTCCCGACATTTTCGTACCACTTCAGGTTCGCGGTCGCGGTGCCGATGCACACAATGTCCATGCGCTTATCGGCGTTCAAGTCCGCTGCCGCACACCCGGCGCCGGCCATCCCCCCCTCGTCGATCGCCCGTTTGGTCCAGGTGGCGCCGTCGGCGGAGGCCGAATAGAGCATCAGGCTGCGGGCGCCGCCGCGCTGCCCGGCCACGACCTCGTCCCGGCCGTCGCCGTCGATATCCAGCGTGATCACCGCGTGCCCGTCCGTGATGCCATCGTCGATCATCTGGCGGGCCCACGTGCTGCCGTTCGGCTTGTAGATGACGATCTGGTTGCCGTGCCATGGCTCGATCGTCGCGATGAACTTCTGCGCCCCCAGCTTCCCGAGCGCCACGTCGCTCGTCCCGCTCTTCGGCCACGGATCGGGATCGCCTTTGGTCATCTCGGTCGGCGTCCACTTGCCGTTCGCGAAGCGGTGCAGATAGATCCCCATGAAGCCGGCGCTCATGAGCGCCTGCCCCTTCACGCCTTCCCACGGCATCGGCTCGATGCCGTGAATCAGGCCGGTGAACGTGTCGGTGACGATCTCGCGCTTGAACTCCGGCGCCCGGTAGAAATAGATCGACACGGGTGTCTTGTAGTCGGGAGCCTCGGAATCCATGCCGATGAGCGGGGCCATCGCGAGGAGTTTCTTGCCGCTGCCGTCCGCGTCAATCCAGCGCAGCCGATGCGCGGTGGGGACGCGATCGATCTCCTTGCTCGTCCACGGCGCGGTGGGATCCGCGCCGTGCGTGAGGATGGAGACGATCCCTTTGCTCGTCTTCGTCGACGTCGTGAAACCTTGCGCGACGGCGAGCTCGGGGATGCCGTCACCGTCGATGTCGTAGGCGGCGGTGTTGATCAACTGCGCCTGGTCCGCCGCGATCACGTGACGCTGCCAGCCCGGGTTCTCGTACCAGACCAGTTCCGGGACGCCGGAGGCCAGCGCGATGATGTCCGGCTTGCCGTCCTTGTTCAGGTCGGCAATCACCACCTGATAGCCGCCGCGAAGGCCCGTGCCGATTTCGTGTGCCACGAACTCGGTGGTGCCGCCAGCCGCGGCTTCCGCGTGCACGGGGCGCCGGGAAGCGACGTGAACGGCGAACAGGGCGGCCAGGACGAGCGGCAGCACGAGGCGGGCGGACGGACGAGACGTCATGTGGGCTCCTCGCGGGTGATGTTAACATCCGCGCGTGGCAACGCCGCGCCTTATCGCCTTTTTGCGGGCCATCAACGTCGGGGGCCATACCGTCACGATGGCGCAGCTCCGAAAGGAGTTCGAGGCGCTCGACCTAAAGGATGTGGAGACGTTCATCGCCAGCGGGAACGTCATCTTCTCGTCGCGCTCCAGGGATCTGGCGGCGCTCGAGAAACGGATCGAGTCTCGGCTCCGCACCTCGTTCGGCTTCGAGGTCGCGACCTTCGTGCGCACCGATGCCGAAGTCGCCGCGCTGGCCAAGTACCGGCCCTTTGCCGAGGCACAGTTCTCCAGCGCGAAGGAGGGCGCCTTCTGCGTCGGGTTTCTCGACCGGACGCTGGATGCGGCCGGCGTGAAGGCGTTGATGGGGTTCAAGACCGACATCGACGACTTCCACACGAAGGGTCGCGAGGTGTTCTGGCTGTGCAAAAAAAGGCAGGGCGAGTCCACGTTCACCAATACGAACATGGAGCGGGCCCTGAAGATCCGCGCAACGTTCCGCGGCATGAATACCGTGGTGCGGCTCGCGGCGAAATATCGGCCATCATGATCAACAGCCGCACGAACGACGCGGTCGCGATCCTCGAGCTGCACGGCCCGCTCATCGCCGGCGAGGACGCCGCGGTGCGGAAGGCGGTCCGCCTCGCGTTCGACAACGGCGCGCGCACGGTGATCCTCAACATGCAGGACGTGCCCAGCATCGACTCGTCGGGCGTGGCGGCGCTGGCGTCGGGGCACATGACTGCCGCCAATCGCAGCGGTCAGCTGAAGCTGTGCAGCCTGAATCAGAAGCTCAGGGACGTCTTCACGATCATGCGGCTGGACGTGATTTTCGATTGGTACGAGTCGGAAGCCGCCGCGCTCGCGAGCGTGACCGCGGCTTCATAGCGTCGGTTGCGTGTCGATCTCGCACGGCTGAAGCCGTGCGCCGAAAGATCCGGTAGTGTCCGCCTTCACGCGGACCGACGATAGTCCGGCTAAAGCCGGACACTACCTAGAGGCTGTGGGTCGTCCCGCCTGTGGCGCAGGGCTTCAGCCCTGCGTTTCGACCGCGCCCGCGAGCCTCGTCAACGCCTCGCCGTTGACGCGAACGATCGACCAGCCGTCCATCAGCTTCGCGCCGAGGCTCTTGTAGAACCCGATCGCCGGTTCGTTCCAGTCGAGCACCGACCATTCGAAGCGGCCGCAGCCGCGCTCGACGGCGATCTGCGCGAGCCGCTTCATCAGCGCGAGGCCGAGGCCCTGCCCGCGATACTCGGGACGCACGAAGAGATCCTCGAGGTAGAGTCCCGGCTTGCCGAGGAAGGTCGAGTAGTTCGGGAAGAACAGCGCGAAGCCGGCGGGCGTATCGCCAGCGTAGGCAATGATCACGTCGGCCGCCGGGGGCGCGCCGAACAGCGTCTCGCGCAGGCCCGCCTCTGTGGCCGTGACTTCGTGCGCGAGCTTCTCGTAGACCGCGAGCCCCTGAATCAGCTCGAGGATCAGCGGCACGTCGCGCTCGGTGGCGCGCTCGATGCGAATCGATGTCCCACTCATTGGATCCGTTTTCCTTCCGCCGAGCTCTTGATCAGCCGTTCCAGTCGGCGCGCACGAGTCTCGGGCTGTTTGGCGCTCATCACGTAGAACGTCATCAGCCGCTGATACCCGGGCGGCTGGGCGCAGAAGAATGACCATGCGGTTTTCCTGGCCTTGAACGTCCGCTCGAGCGCCGGCTCGAATGTTTTGGGTCTGTTCTCGAACGAGTAGACGCCGGTCTTCTTCGGATCGCGCCGCTGCCAGGCCTCGAGTCCGGGCTTCGCCACGCGCTTCGCCGCGATCAGCTCCTCGAGCCGCGTGGCGTTGACCAGGCTCCAGATGCTGTCGGCCTTGCGCGGCGAGAAGCGGTGCGTGTAGCGCGCTTGGTCCACGCGCTTCTTGATGCCGTCGATCCACCCGAAGCACAGCGCCTCGTCTACCGCTTCCTTGTAGCTGATACCGGTCTGTCCCGACGCTTTCTTGTAGAAGCCGACCAGCAGCTCGCGCTCGGTGTCGTGATGTGCCGCGAGCCAGCGCCGGAATTCCGCGGACGTCTTGAAGTAGCGCGCGATCATGCCTTCTTCAGCAGGGCGATTTGACCGCCGTGGTACGTCCCGTGCTCGACGACGCCGTCGAGCAGGATGCCGACGGGATACTCGAGCGTCTTCACGCGCGCATCCAGGGCCGCGTCGTCGAGCCGGCGTACGTCGGCGGCCAGCCGGCGATGGCTCTCCTTCAAGCGCTCGAGATCCTGCGCCCAGTCATCGCCGATCGGCGGCCAGTCCTGCTCGGCGGTCGGATCGCCGAGCGCTTCGCCATGAATCCGCTGCCGGGCGATCTCGGCCCACGCGGTGACGTGCTTGACGATTTCCCAGATGCTGTGGGCGCCGGCAATCGGGCGTGCTCGCGCGCGCGCGGCATCGACACCGTCGAGGACCTCCAGCAGCGCCGGCCCGTGCCACATTGGCCCGGTGACCGTGCGCTCGATATGATTGCCCAACCGCGTCGCGCGGCTCATAAACCATTTCCCCCCGGAAGTCGTCTATTCGTTCACCATTATGCCCAACCTCAAGTTCGCGTTCAGGACCCTCTTCAGGACGCCCTTTGTCACGATCGTCGCAATTGTGTCGCTGGCGCTCGGCATCGGTGCGAACGCGGCGATTTTTTCGCTCTTCAATCAGCTGCTGCTCAAACCGCTGCCAGTCCCGGAGCCGGCGCGGCTCGTCAACCTGTCGGCGCCGGGTCCGAAGCCTGGATCGCAGAACTGCAGTCAGGCGGGCGACTGTGAAACCGTCTTCAGCTACCTGATGTTTCGCGACCTCGAGAAGGTGCAGACGCCGTTCACTGGAATTGCCGCACACTTGAGCTTCGGCGCCAACCTGAGCGCGCGAGGTCAGACCCAGGACGCCGAGGGCATGCTGGTGTCGGGCAGCTATTTCCGAGTGCTCGGCCTGAACCCCGCCGTCGGCCGGCTGATTACACCAGACGATGACCGCGCGCCCGGCGAATCACATGTCGTCGTGCTGGGCTACACGTACTGGCAGACTCGCTTCGGCGGCGATCCCGCGGTCGTCGGGCAGCCGTTGATCGTCAACGGTCAAACGATGACCATCGTCGGCGTCGCCCCGAAGGGGTTCGATGGGACGACGATCGGCGTGAAGCCCAAGGTCTATGCGCCGATCACGATGCGCGGCTTCTCGCAACTGTCGAAGGCGTTCGACAACCGGCGCAACTACTGGATGTACTTGTTCGCGCGTTTGAAGCCGGGCGTCTCGATCGAGCAGGCGCGCACGGCGATGGCCACGCCGTACCACACGATCATCAACGACGTCGAAGTCCCGCTGCAGACGAACATGAGCCCGCAGACAATGGCGCGCTTCCAGGCGAAGCCGATCCTGCTCGAGCCGGGCAGCCGGGGTCAGAGCAACGTCACACGCGAAGCGAAGGCGCCGTTGACGCTGTTGCTGGGCGTCACGGCGTTCGTCCTGCTGATCGCCTGCGCCAACATCGCGAACCTTCTGCTCGCGCGCGGCGCCGGACGCGCCGGCGAGATGGCGATCCGCTTGTCGATCGGCGCGGGGCGCGGACAACTCGTGCGGCAGCTGCTCGGCGAATCGTGCCTGCTCGCGGTGTTCGGCGGCATCGGGGGACTGGTCGTCGCGCAATGGACGCTGAATCTGATGGTCGCGCTCCTGCCGGCGCAAGCCGCCGAGACCGTGACGCTCACCCTCGATCCGATCGTCATGCTCTTCGCTGCAACGCTGGCGATCGGGACCGGCGTGCTGTTCGGACTGTTCCCGGCGCTCCACAGCACGCGCCCCGACCTGATCTCCGCGCTGAAGGGCCAGAGCGGTCAGCCATCCGGCGCGCGATCGGCCTCACGGTTCCGCACGTCGCTGGCCACGGCACAGATCGCGTTGTCGATGGCGCTCCTGGTCTCTGCGGGGCTCTTCACCCGGAGCCTGTTCAACGTCAGCCGCGTCGATCTCGGCCTGCGCGCCGACAACGTCGTGACGTTTCAAATCTCGCCGGTGCGGAACGGCTACAAGGTCGAGCAGACGCGTCAGCTCTTCGAGCGGGTCGAGGACGAACTGGGCGCGCTGCCCGGCGTCAGCGGCGTGAGCAGTTCCACGGTGCCGCTGCTGTCCGGAAACAATTGGGGCAGCGACGTGTCGGTGGAAGGTTTCAAGGCCGGTCCCGATACCGATTCGAACTCGCGCTTCAACGAGGTGGGGCCGGCATACTTCTCGACGCTCGGTATTCAACTGCTCGGCGGCCGCGACTTCACGCGGGCCGACGCGTTCGGCGCGCCGCAGGTGGCGATCGTCAATGAAGCGTTCGCGAAGAAGTTCGGGCTCGGACGCGAGGCCGTCGGCAGGCGCATGGGCAACAAAGGCGGCAACTCGCCGCTGACGATGGAGATCGTGGGGATCGTGAAGAACGCGAAGTACAGCGACGTCAAGCGTGAGATTCCGCCGATCTTCTTCATCCCGTACCGGCAGGACGAAACGATCGGGCAGATCAATTTCTTCGTGCGGACCGGCAGCGATCCCGAGCGGTTCCTGAGCAACATTCCGAAAGTGCTGGCGCGGCTCGACGCGAACCTGCCGGTCGAGAACCTGCGGACCATGCCGCAGCAGATTCGCGAGAACGTCTTTCTCGATCGATTCATCAGCGTGCTGTCGGCGTCGTTCGCGTGTCTGGCCACGCTCCTGGCGGCGATTGGACTCTACGGGGTCCTCGCGTACACCGTATCGCAGCGCACGCGCGAGATCGGACTGCGCATGGCGCTGGGCGCGGCGCCGTCGCGGGTGCGGACGATGGTCCTCGGGCAGGTGGGGGTGATGGTCGCTATCGGCGGAGCGATCGGTCTGGCCGCCGCGGTCGGTCTCGGCCGGCTCGCCCAGTCGCTGCTCTTCGAACTCCAGGGTACCGATCCGCTGGTGCTCGCCGCCGCGGCGGTGTCTTTGTCGCTCGTCGCGCTGGCTGCCGGGTTCATCCCCGCGCATCGCGCGTCGCAGGTGGATCCGATGAGTGCGCTGAGGTACGAGTAAGAAGGAACCGCGGAGACCGCAAAGATCGCCGAGAGAAGGAAACGGACCGACGACGGTAGTGTCCGGCTTTAGCCGGACTAGCGCGTGACGTCACGCGGCCGCCGCGCGCACCCGTCCGATTACAAGCCACCGATTGTTTCCTCTGTGTGCTCCGAAAAACAAAACGGGCGGCGCTTTCGGCGCCGCCCGTTCATCGCTGACCTTCGCCTTCCAGTATACCACCGGCTTGGATCAAACGGCGACGCCGCTGTAGGGTGACGCCATGATCTTCGACATCAACGGCTTTCAGATGCACGTCGACAGCCGCGGCGACGGTGAACCGCTGCTCCTGCTCCACGGCGGCACCGGCATCGGCGCCGATTGGAGCCTGGTCTTCACCGGCGGCGATCCTCCGGGCTTCCGCCTCATCGTCCCCGACCTGCGCGGCCATGGACGATCGACCAACCCGTCAGCCGTGTTCACGTTTCGCCAGGCCGCGGCGGACGTCCTCGCACTGCTCGATCGTCTCGGCGTTGCGCGCGTCAAGGCGATCGGCCTGAGCATGGGCGCGAAGACGCTGCTGCACATGGCGACGCAGCAACCCGATCGGATCGACACCATGGTGCTGGTCAGCGCGACGCCGTACTTCCCCGCGCCGGCCCGCGCGGCAATGGCGCAGCTCTCGGTCGATCATTTCTCCGAGGCGGACTGGGCGGCGCAGCGCACGCGTCACGTGCACGGTGACGCGCAGATCCGGATGCTGTTCGATCAGATGCGTGCCCTGAAGGACAGCCACGACGACATGGCGTTCACCCCGCCGCTGCTCGCGACAATCACGGCGCGCACGCTGATCGTGCACGGCGATCGCGATCCGCTTTATCCAGTGGAGCTCGCGTTGGAGATGTATCGCGCGATCCCGGCGTCAGCGCTGTGGGTCGTACCCAACGGCGGGCATGGTCCGATCTTCGGCGGCCAGGCGGCGGCGTTCGTATTGATCGCGATGGACTATCTGTCCGGCCGCTTTTGAGGCCGCACCTCTGAGACGGAATCTCTGAGACGGAATCTCTGAGACGAAACCTCTGAGACGAAACCTCTGAGACGAAACCTCTGAGACGAAACCTCTGAGACGAAACCTCTGAGACGGACTGCTCAGCCTTCGCGCAGAACCTGGGCCGGGTCGACCCGCGACGCGCGATAGGCGGGCAACCACCCGGCGAGGACGGCGACGCCGGTCAATATCGCGACGGCGGTGACGAGTGTTGCCGGATCCCTCGGAGCCAGACCGTACAGAAGCGACGCAATCATCGACGCGGCCGAGACGCTGATGCCGGCACCGATCACCACGCCGGCACCCACCAGCCACGCGACGCGCGCCAGGACGAGCCGCACCACACCAGACGGCGGCGCGCCCAGGGCCATGCGGATGCCGATCTCGACTCGACGCCGCGCGACGGCGTATGCGGTGACGCCGTACAGACCAAGGCCGGCGAGCAGGAGCGCCAAGGCACCGAAGAAGCCTGCCAGCATCGCGACGAGCCGATCCTGCGCCAACGACTCGTCGACGACCGTCGACAACGTCCGGAACGTCATCGTGATGTCGGGGTTCACGGACGCCAGCGCCGCCGAAACCGGACGCGACAGTAGCGCCGGTGAACCCTCCGCCGAGCGCACGGCGATAAAAAAGTAGGTGAACAGCAGCGGATCGGTCCGCTGCGCCAGCGGCATGTAAATAGTCGGCTGCGCCGGCGCTCGAACGGATCGATACGCCGCGTCCCCGGTGATCCCGACGATGGTGTAGATCCCCAGCGGCACGTCGCCGTGTCCACCGCTCCGGAACGTGAGCGCCACCGGCGCATTCACCATATCGCGCCCCGGAAAGAGATGACGCACGAGCGCGTCGTTGACGAGAATGACCTTCGGCGAGCTGGCGGTGTCGCGATCGTCGAAGTCGCGTCCTCTGTGAACCGGGGTCCCGAACGCAGCCAGCAGGCCCGGCGTCATGTGCGATCCCTGCGATACCACTTCCGCATCCGCCCGCAGCGCGGCTCCAGGGTCCGTCACGACGATGTCGCCGACCAGGCCTCCGACGATCGGCGGGCTGAGTGATCCACCCGCGCGCACGACGCCCGGCACCGACGCGGCCGCCTGAACGAGCTTGTGATACAGAACATTCCGCTCCGAGCCAGGCACCGTCGGGGCGGTGAGGGTAACTATCAGCACGCGATCACGATCGAAACCGAGCGGGGAATGCGCCAGCCGCTCGAACGTCTGCACGAACAGTCCGGCGGCGACCACCAGCAGCATCGACAGCGCCACTTGCGCGACGATGAGCCCTCCGGCCCACCCGCGGACCGCTCCCCCGCTATCGGACTGAGTCCGTCCGTGTTCCCGGAGTGCGTCCATCGGCGCCACGCGCGTCGCGCGAAACGCCGGCACCACACCGAACACCAGCGCCGTTCCGATCATCACGGCAGCCGTGAACGCGAGGACGCGCCAGTCAACGGACAGATCGAGCTCGACCGGCGTCACCGACGTATTCAGCTGGATGACGAGGAGGCGCGCCGCGGCGCGCGCAAACGCGAGTCCCAGGAGCGTGCCGGCCATCGCCAGCCATGCGGTTTCCGACAGCAGCTGACGGGCGAGCCGCCATCGCGACGCCCCGAGGGCGAGCCTCACACTCAGCTCGTGGCGGCGAGACGCTCCGCGCGCCAACAACACGTTCGCGATATTCGCGCAGGCGATCGCCAGCACCAGGGCGACGACGACGAGGAGCACGATCAGCGGCCGCTCGAACCGCTCCCGAAGCGTCGACGTGCCGGCGGCGGCGCGCTCGAGTGTGAACGGCTCTCGCAGGAAGGTCGACTGGAAGTTCGGCGGCAGCGATTGTTCACGAATCTGCGGCTGAACCGCGCGCAGCGCCGCGGTCGCGGCTTCGAGCGACATGCCCGGCTTCATCCGCACCATGATGTTGAGCCAGGTGGCGTTGTCGTCCAGCGCCGCGTCCGCCTTAATCGGCAGGATCATGTCGAAGGTGCGCCCCACTTCGATGCCGAAGAACCGCGGCGGCGTCACGCCGACGATGGTGATCGGAGCGCGGTCGTACGTCATGGGCCTGCCGATGATGCCGGACGAGCCGCCAAAGCGTTCCTGCCACAGGCGGTAGCTGATCACCGCCACCGCGCCGTCCGGACCGCCGCCCGGCACATCATCCTGCGGCGTCAGCAAGCGGCCGATGACCGGGGACATTCGCAGCGTGTCGAAGAAGTCGCCGCTGACGAACAGCCGATTGACCGGCACGGCTTCGCCGGCGATCGTCAGCGTCCCGTCGCCGCCGCTGTTGCTGAACGCGAGCGCCCCGTCGAACGCCTGACCGTGGCGACGAATCTGATCGAACGTGGCATAGGAAAACGCGGGGCGGGCGCCGCTGTCCCGACGACCGGAGAGGATGGCGAGCTGCTGCGGATCGGAAACGGGCAGCGTCCGCAGCACGACGCTGTTGACGAGAGAGAAGATCGCGGTGTTCGCACCGATTCCGAGCGCCAACGACAGGATGGCGACAGCAGTGACCACCGGCGTAGCCACCAGGGCGCGAACGGCGAGTCGAAGATCCTGCATCACAACACCGCCTCGATTCGAAGCCTGATCCCTAAGCCCTAAGCGCTTAGCCCTTAGCCCTTAGCCCTTAGCCCTTAGCCCTTAGCCCTAACCCCTAAGCCCTTCTCTCATACTTCCAGTTCCTGGACTTCCCCTCAGCCATCCACTCGATCGCCTGCGCGAGACGGCGCGCGCGGGTCTCCTCAGTCTTCGCCTCCGTGATCCACTCGATGTATTCGCGCTTCTGGCTTGGACTCAAGCCGGCGAAGCCGGCGTGCGCCTTCTTGTGCTTTCGTAAGGCCGCAGACAGCACGGGCGGTACCGTCACCGTCTTCGGCGCAGGCTTCTTCGGCACTCTCGGGACCTTCACGCCCTGCTCGTTCAACTCCGCTGCCTTCTTCACCAGCGCGCGCAGCGCGGCCGCCGGCGGCAGATCAGAGCGCTTCGTGAGGCGGCCGAACTGTCCCATCGCATCCGCGCCCCTGCCCCGGCCCGTGACCAGCTCGCCTTTCCAGAAGCCGAGCGCCGCATGCTGCTTGAACGCCGCCACACCGCACAGCATGCCTTTGTAGACGAAGTGCGGAAACCTCCACTTCATCGTTTCCTCGACGTTCGGGCACGCCGCGTGAACCGCTTCGCGAACGTCAGTCAGGATCGGCTGCGCGAAGTCGGCCGCATTCGCGATGTAAGCATCAACTCTCGGATCTCGTTTTCCCATCTCAAGCCCTCAGCCCTT
>Ga0070665_100003232_pt1 | contig 17514 bp, 19 predicted proteins | sample KBSS13metaG_FD_65862 | JGI IMG/M metagenome (GOLD analysis project Ga0070665, IMG submission 65862) | Switchgrass rhizosphere microbial communities from Kellogg Biological Station, Michigan, USA - KBS S1-3 metaG | ecosystem: Host-associated > Plants > Roots > Rhizosphere > Soil ...
GCCGCGCCTCCTGCCGCGAGCGGCACCAGCGCCATCACCACACCAATCGCCGTCATTCTGGTCATCCGAGATCCTTCACGAGCGCGCGCAGGCCGTCGATCGAAAAGCGGGGCGATCGACAGAACGCGATGAGTTGTTCTTCCTGGGTTTGCATACGGCCGGCGGCCTCCGGAATCTGATCGACGATCGCCATCGGCACCGACTGCAGGCCGGCGCAGTCGGCAAAGAGAATGTCGCCGCTGGCCACGGCCAGACCGCCCACCTCCACCGGCCCACCGAAGTCGACGATGTGGGCGAATGCGTGCGACACGGCCACGCCGGCGGCGAGCAACTGGAAATCGAGCGCCCGGACAGCGGCGACGTCGCGCACCGTGCCGTTGGTCGCATAGCCGACGCAGCCGAGCGCCTGCAGGATGGCGGCATGGACGTCGCCGACGAAGGCGCCGAGCCCGGGATGCTCGTCCACATCCTGGACGACGACGATGCGGGGCGCCGGCGTGCCGACGATGTAGTTCCACCAGTCGGTGCGGTCGTGATAGCTGAGGCCGACCGGTGGCGGCGCGGAGCAGCGGATGCGAGCCGTCACCGCGTAGCCGATCGCCGGGGCCTGGTCCGGGACCAGGCAGCGCAGGCTCGCGTCCGCGAACCCCTCATTGCGAAGGCGGAGGCCGAAGGTCTCGATCGCATTCGACACCGACGCGCCGTTGAGGCGGCGGTATCGGTCGATCACCTCGGGTGTCAACACGGACACGAGGGCACACTCCTTCCCGGCGAACCCGCCGGGGCACGATCACTTGGAAATGGATCTGGCCGTGGAAATGCGACGGCTTACGCGAGGAGGGCGGCGGGAGGCGCGCGCAGCGGTACCGGAGTCGAGAGGAGCGGTGACAGCGTGGGCGGTGCGGATAACGGCGGCTGGACGGTCGCGATCCGAACGGTCTCAACGCCCTTGAGCGGAACCGGCGAGATCACTGCCGCTGCCGGCGCGATGGTCAGCTTTTTCGGCGGGCTGTCGATGTTCCGGAAACTGGGCGCATGCGACGAGGTCGCGAGCCGTTGGCCCATCCTGGCCAGGGTCGGCACGCACACGAATACGCCGACGCTCAGCAGGACCGCGGCGCGCGCGACGAAGAGGCCGAAGCGACGGGTGTTGAGCAGGTTCGGCAAAGCGTTAGCGCTCCTACTGTAATGTCCCCGGTCGCAAGGAATCAAGATGGGGGTGAGATCGCGAAGGTCCGCCTAAAGGCGAACACTACCGAAGCGTTGGAGGCTCAGGCGGACAGCAGAAGCAAAAGGTAGTGTCCGGCTTTAGCCGGACCCTTTCTAGTTTCTCGCGTGCATGCGCTCGAGCCGGCGGGTCGCGAGCCGGGCTAGTAGCGAGCAGATCAGCACGATCGACACCAGCACCAGCGCACCCGCCCACGCCTGCCGGTGCCAGTCTTCGTACGGGCCGGTCGCGTAGGTGTAGACCTGGACAGTCAGCGAAGAGATCGGCTGCCTGAGGCTGGTCGAGAAGAATCGGTTGTTGAACGCAGTAAACAGCAGCGGCGCCGTCTCGCCCGCGATGCGCGCCAGCGCCAGGACGACGCCGGTGACGATGCCGGGCAGCGCGGCGGGCAGGACCACGCTGAACACCGCGCGCGCGCGGGTCGCGCCGAGCGCGAGCGCGCCCTCGCGCATCGTGCCGGGCACCAGCAGCAGCAGTTCCTCGGTCGTCCGCGCGATGATCGGAATCATCATCAGCCCCAGCGCGAAGCCGCCGGCGAAGGCGCTGAATTGCTTGAACGGCAGCACCGCCACGACATAGGCGAAGAGGCCAATCACGATCGACGGCACGCCGTTGAGCGTATCGGCAGCGAACCGCACCGCCGCGGCGAAGCGCGTGCCGGCGTACTCCGACATGTAGATGCCGCTGACGATGCCAATCGGGACCGCCATCGCCGCGGCCAGCCCGCTGAGGATCAGGGTGCCGACGATCGAGTTCGCCATGCCACCACCGGCCTCGCCGACCGGCGTCGGCATGTGGGTGAAGAACGCCAGGTTCAGCGAGACCACGCCCTGGCTGATGACGAAAAACAGGATCAAGGCGAGCGGGATCAACGCCAGCAGCACCGCTCCGGCGCAGAAGGCGACGAAGAGCGACGACAGCAGCTTGCGGCCGCCGGTCGGGGTCATGCGGCCGCCTCGGCTTCCACCGGCTCGGCGACGACCTTGTCGGTGCGCGCCATGCTCCAGATCAGCAGCCGGGAGAACGAGTTGATGATCAGCGTGATGATGAACAGCACCAGGCCGATCTCGACCAGCGCCGACAGATACAGCCGGTCGGCAGCTTCGGCGAACTCGTTGGCGACCACCGCCGCCATGGTGTACTGCGGCGCGAACAGCGACACCGCCACCTTCGGGTTGTTGCCGATCACCATCGTGACCGCCATCGTCTCGCCGAGCGCGCGGCCGAACCCGAGCATCACCGCGCCGATGATGCCGGTGCGTGCGTAGAACACCGCGGCGCGAATCGCCTCGAAGCGAGTGGCGCCGAGCGCGTAGGCGCCTTCGCGCTGCGCCGGCGGCACCGACTTGAGCACCTCGCGCGAGATCGAGGAGATGAACGGGATCACCATGATCGCGAGAATCAGCGCCGCGGAGAGCATGCCGAGCCCGAGCGGCGGCCCGGAAAACAGCGGCAGCGCCCGCAGCGAGGCGGGCAACGAGGTCTCCACCGCGCGGACCGCCGGCACCAGCACGAAAATGCCCCAGAGGCCGTAGACGATCGACGGGATGGCGGCGAGCAACTCGGTGATGAACACGAGCGGCTGCCGCAGCGCCGCCGGGCACAGCTCGGAGATGAAAATCGCGATGCCGAGCGCGATCGGGGTCGCAATCAGCAGCGCGAGCACGGACGAGTACAGCGTGCCCCAGATGAACGGCAGCGCGCCGAACTCACCCGCCACCGGGTCCCAGATCTCGGTCCGCCAGAAGCTCAGCCCGAACTTCTGAATCGACGGCATCGACTCGATCGCCAGAATCACGCCGATGCCGCAGACCAGGGCGATCAGCAGGAACCCGAACGCGCCGGTGCCGATCCGGAACGCGACGTCGCTACGAGACTTTGATTTTGGCAAGGGCCGCCATTTCGAGCTTCACCACCGCCTCGGGCAGCGGCGCATAGCCAAGATCGGCGCAGTACTTCTGCCCGTCGGTGAGCGCCCACTTCACGAAGTCCACCATCGTCTTGGCCTGCGCCTTGTCCTTGGCGTTTTCATACAGCAGCAGCCAGGTGAACGAGGAAATCGGGTAGACGCCTTTGCCGGGCGCGTTGGTAATCGAGACGCGGAAGTCTGGCGGCATCGCCTTGGCGGCCTCGGCCGCCGCCAACGTCACCGCCTCGACCGACGCCTTGATCGGCTCGCCGGCGGCGTTCATCACGCTGCCGTAGGCGATCTTGTTCTGCAGCGCGTAAATCAGCTCGACGTAGCCGATCGCACCGGGCGTCTGCTTCACCAGCCCAGACACGCCCTCGTTGCCGCGCCCGCCGACGCCGGTCGGCCAGTTCACCGAGGTGGCGACGCCGACCTTGCTCTTCCACTCCGGCGACAGCTTCGCCAGATAGTCGACCCAGATGTAGGTCGTGCCGGACCCGTCGGCGCGGTGCGCGACGGTGATGTCGGTCGCCGGCAGGGTGACGCCCGCGTTCAACTTCACGAGGGCCGGGTCGTTCCACTTGGTGACCTTGCCGAGGAAGATGTCGGCGAGCACCGGCCCGCTGAATTTCAGCTCGGCGGTGACGCCCGGCAGGTTGTAGACCGGGACGACGGCGCCGAGCACCGTGGGAAAGTGCAGGATCTTTCCCGGCGCGCCCTGCAGCTGATCCGCCGTCATCGGGCCGTCGGTGGCGCCGAAGAAGACGGTCTCCTTGATCACCTGTTGAATGCCACCGCCCGATCCGATCGACTGGTAGTTGATCTCGATGTTCTGGTGCAGCTTGTTGTACTCGGAGAACCACTTCTGGTAGATCGGGTTCGGGAACGTCGCCCCCGCGCCGTTGATCTTCATGGTCTGGGCGGCCGCGCCGGTGACGAGCACGGCGGCGCCTGCGACGGCAACGGCGATCTTGTGGATAGCGTTCATGGACCGGACCTCCTAGAAGTTGATCAACCCGTGCAGCGTGACGGCGTGCACCGGGGCGGTGATGATGTTGTTGAACTGCTGGCCGTCGTAGTCCAGCATGATGGCGGTCGTGACGGCGCCCTGGTGCGGGAACCAGTACGCCACACCGTAGATCCACCGATTCTGCTCCTGCTGGCTCAGCAGCGTGACGCCGGGAGCCGGCGCCGTCGCGGCGGGCGCTGAGGTCGTCGCCGTGTTGGGAATGAAGTGGTCGTAGCGGATCAGCGCCTCGAGCGACCCTCCGTTGGCGAATGGTTTCCGTGGCGTCGCCCAGAACGCCCAGCCCTGACTGTCCACTTCGGGAGTGGTCGCCAGCGTCTTGTCCTTGGCCTTCAGGTAGTCGAACTCGGCGTTGATGTAGGGGTGTTCGAACGTCAGGTTGCCCATCACGCGCTCGCGGATGTCGCTGCCGACGTAGGCGTCGTTGTAGTAGACCAGATGCGCCCGAATCCCCCGCAGCACCGGCTTCTGCTTGGCGAACGGCCGCACCGTCCCACGGAACTCGAAGGCCTTGTCGTTGTTGAGCTCGACCCGCTGGTAGTTCTCGCCGTTGTAGACCCCGACGTGGAAGTCGCCGTAGTTCGACGGCAGGTTGTAGTGAAAGGACGCGCCCGCGTCCGCCGACGTCATCGTCGTGAGCAGCGGCAGGCGCTCGGCGAACGTGGTGCCCTGGAAACGATAGCGGTAGATTCCCTCGTCGAAATCGACCCAGGGCGTCTGCTGGATGCCGATCCGTGCCCACGACCCCTTCGTCATCCAGTCGTCCAGATTGAACTGGGCGTAGGCGTACTTGATGCGGTAGACCAGGCTGTCGTTGGAGACGGTGGCCCCGGCGGGCAGCGAGAGCAAGGCGCTCTCCCGGGTGATATCGGGCGTGATGCGAAACGAGATCAGGTGCGAGATCTGGCCCGTGATGTTGATGTAGGCGCGCGCCACATCGAACGAGCTGCGGTTGATGGTGTTGCCGTCGGCATCCGTGGCCTCGGGGGTCGTTTGATAGGTGTAGAGCGGAAAGAGCGTGATGCCCACACGAATCGACGGCGTATCGTCGGGCGGCGTATAGCCTGCGGCCGGCGTGACCTGCGCGGCCGCAGGGCCGGCGGCCGCGCTGATCAGGAAAAAAGCGGTCACAATGCGTCTCAATGACATGGTCTCCACATTAGCCGAACGATGTTCTTCGTCTACTTCGGGCAGGTTACGGCGGTGTAAAATCCGTGTTACTTCGTCGGGGTGGAGGTGCCAGCGGCCCGTTCAGTCGACGGGGCGCGGCCGGGGCACCAGCGCGAAAGCGCTCGACAGGTAGAGATCCGACGCGCTGATTTCCCGGCCGACGCGGCCCAGCGCGCGACGCACGAACCGGCCGTCCGGCGCGCGCCAGAGAAAACCGACCTCCTCCAGCGCCGCGACCGCCGGCTGGCAGAGGTCATCGGGCAGATCGCACAGGCGGCGGATCTGCTCCAACGTCAGTTTCAGGTCAGGCATCTCGATGTACTCGATTTGAATTCTCGTGAACGCATGGTGCCATTCGTGTGCCATCATTCAGCGCCTCCACACCGCATTGTGCGCGACCGACATGACCGCGATGTGACGCGTCGCCGGGATGGCGGTGTTGTGGCCTCGTTACATCGCGTCGCTACGATTTCTCTTTGTCTTTTTCGAATCGCACTCAACCCTCCGGGAGGTTCTGCATGCCGTTGTCTGCTCGCCGTGTCAGTCTGCTCATCCTGCTGTTCGTGCTGAGCGCGGGAATTCCCCGCGCCTCGGCACAGTTCGACACCGCCTCGGTCGTCGGGACCGTGAAAGACACCTCCGGTGCGACCGTGCCGGACGCCAAGGTCACGCTGACCAACACGCAAACCGGCGTCTCGGTGGTTCGCACCACGACCGCCGATGGCAACTATGAGTTCGTGACGGTACGGCCCGGCGTCTACCTGGTCTCCGCGGAGAAGAACGGCTTCTCGATTGCGCTGATGGACAACGTCCAGGTGCAGGTGGCCGCGCGCCTGCGCGTCGACATGCAGATGGCCGTCGGCCAGCTCACCGAGAAAGTGGAGGTCACCGCGACGGCGCCGCTCGTCGAAACCGACTCGAGCCAGCGCAGCCAGGTGATCACCGGCGAGCAGATGCGCGAGCTCGCGCTGAACGGCCGCGAGTACTCGGCGCTGGCGCTGCTCTCGACCGGCGTCCGCCAGTCGGCGCTGAACAAGAGCTCGAGCGCGAACGGCACGCCGCGCGAAGGCGCCTTCAACGTCAACGGCCTGCGCAGCACCTTCAACAACTTCCTGATCGACGGCGTCGACAACAACGCCTACGGCACCAGCAACCAGGGCTTCTCGAACCAGGTGATGCAGCCGCCGCCCGACGCGGTCAGCGAGTTCCGCGTGGTCACCAACAACCAGAGCGCGGAGTACGGACGCGCCGCGGGCGCGACGGTGAACGTCGCCTACCGGAGCGGGACCAACCAGATTCACGGCGACGCCTGGGAGTTCTTCCGCGACACCGCGCTGAACGCCGAGACCTATTTCAAGCCGGCCGACGGATCGAAGCCGCCGCTGCGGCGCAATCAGTACGGCGGCACGATCGGCGGGCCGCTGGTGCAGAACAAGGCGTTCTTCTTCGCCGACTTCGAGGGGTTCCGCCAGGACAAGAAGGCGACCGCGTTCTCCACGCTGCCCAGCACGCTGCAGAACTCGGGCATCCTGAGCGTGGACATTCGCGACCCGAGGACGGGCGTGGTCTATCCCGCCGGGACGCAGATTCCGATGACCTCCTTCGCGCGCAGCGTGCTCGGCGGCCTGCCGGCGCCGAACGTCGCCGGCGCCGCCAACAACTACTCGATCGCGCAGGACTTCACCAACGACACCGACAAGGCCGGCGGCAAGATCGATCTCCAGATCAGCCCGGCGCTGTCGCTGTTCGGCCGCTACGGCTGGCGCAGCCTGAGCACCAACGATCAGCCGCCGATTCCGCTGCCCTCGGGCGGCGGCGGCAACGGCAACATCTACACCCGCAACAAGCAGCTCGTGCTGGGCACCACCTACATTCCGACCGAGCGCTCGCTCCTCGAGGTCCGCTTCGGCTGGTCGAACACGCAGGGCGGCAAGAATCCTCCGGCGCTGGGTACGACCGACAGCTTCGGCATCTCCGGGCTGCCGACCGACCCGCGCATCGCGGGCGGGCTGCCCTCGCAGGCGATCACCGGCTACTCGGGGCTCGGACGCCAGGCGACCAATCCGCAGTGGCAGTACCCCACGGTGTGGAATCCGAAAGTGAACTACTCGTGGCTGATGGGCAAGCAGTCGCTCAAGGCGGGCTACGAGTACCAGCACATCAACGTCGAAGTGCAGGACGTCAACCCGCTGTACGGTCTCGACAGCTACACCGGCCAGTTCACCAAGCCGGTGAGCACCCTGCCCGCGAACAACCTGTACAACCTCGCCGACTTCATGCTCGGCCTGCGCTCGCAGTACGCGCTCAGCACCTTCCTGGTGGCGAACATGCAGCAGGATCTCCATTTCATGTACGTGCAGGACGACATCCGGGTCAACGACAAGCTGACGCTCAACGCCGGCCTGCGCTACGAGTACGCGACGCCGATGTGGGAGGCCAACAACCTCCTGACGAACTTCGATCCGGTGACCAGGACGATGATCTCGGCCAAGGACGGATCGATTTCCGATCGCGCGCTGGTCGACCCCGATCGCAACAACTTCGGCCCGCGCCTCGGCTTTGCCTATACGCCGATGAGCAAGACCGTGGTCCGCGGCGGCTGGGGCATCAGCTACGTGCACGTCAACCGGATCGGATCGGCGAACCTGCTCGGGATCAACGGTCCGCAGGTCGTCCGCGCGGCGGTCAATCAGTCGCCGACGGCCGCAGGCTTCGTGCCGACGGAAGCCGGCTATCCAGCGGGCCTGACCGATTCGTCGAAGTTCAACCCGCTGACCGCGCTCGTCAGCTACATCCCGCGCGACTTCCACTCGAGCCCGGTCCAGAGCTGGCACGTCTCGGTCCAGCGCGAGTTCGGCCCGCACATGCTGCTCGACCTCGCCTACGTCGGCAACAAGGCGAGCGACCTGCTGATCGTCGCGAACTTCAACCAGGCCGCGCCGAACAACGCCGCCGGGACGATTCCGCTCGCCGCGAGACGGCCGATTCCGACGTGGGGGGACATCACCTACAATTTCAACGGCGGCAAGTCGCGATACGACGCGTTCCAGATGAAATACGAGTGGCGCCTGGGCGCGGACGTGAACATCCTCAGCTCGCTGACCCTGTCGAAGGCGAAGGACAACGCCGCCGGCGCGCTGGAAAACCAGAACGGCAACTTCCCCTCTCCTCAGGACGTCAACAACCTCGCGGCCGACTACGGCCCGTCGGCCTATGACCAGCCGTACAACAGCACCACGAGCTTCGTCTGGTCGCTGCCGTTCGGCAAGGGCAAGCGCTGGGGCGGCAGCATGTCGTCGGCGATGGATCTGCTTGCCGGCGGATGGCAGCTGGCCGGCATCAACACCATCACGCCGGGCGAGATGGTGACGTTCACCTACACGCCGGCGGCGGCCTTCCAGGTTTCCGGAATCACCAACGACTTCTCCGGCGCCAACAACTACCGGCCCAATGTCACGTGCGATCCGTACTCGGCCGACCGCAGCATTACCGCCTATTTCAATCCGTCCTGCGTGTCGCTGCCGACCGATCCCAGCCAGCCGTTCGGCAATTCGCCGCGCAACAACGTCCGCGGACCGGGCTTCTGGCAGTTCGATCTCGCGGCCAGCAAGAACTTCGCGGTGGGCGACCGGACCAAGCTGCAGTTCCGCCTCGAGGCGTTCAACCTGTTCAACCGGGTGAACTTCCTCGCACCAGCATCCAATCGCAGCAATGCCACGTTCGGCACGATCACGACGGCGTACGACGCGCGACAGCTGCAGCTGGGTCTGAAATTCCTCTGGTAGAGGTCCGCGAAAACGTTGCAGGACGGTCGCCGGTTCGTCCGGCGACCGTGATGCGGGCGTCCTATGGTGCGGTCATCGGAGGATTTGATGATGACCCGTACGACCTGGACGCTCGCATTCTTTTTTGTCTCGCTGCTCACCGTTCACGCCCGCGCCGCAGCGGCGGACGTTCGCGATCCCCACGTGCGCTCGATCGAGCCGGAGATGCTCGACGATCTCGAGAGAGGCGCGCGCCTCTCGCCGACCTTGCACCGTCTGGTCGATCGGCTGGAGGCGTCCGACGTGGTGGTGTATCTGATGTTCGACCGCGCGCCGAGGCCGACGGCTGCCGGCCACGTATCGTTGATCGCCAGCGTTCCGGGCCGGCGCTATCTCCGGATCTCGATCGATCGGCGGCACCCCGACTGCCAGCGCCTCGCGATCCTGGGACACGAGCTCCAGCACGCCGTCGAGATCGCCGACGCGCCGGGAGCGACCGATCAAGACGGCGTGGCGGCGCTCTACCGGACGATTGGCTTCAGAAGCGACACCGGGCGCCGCGACTGTTTCGACAGCCGGCTCGCCATTGATACAGGGATACAGGTGCAGCGGGAGATCCTTGCCGCGACAAGGGCCGCCGAACGACCCCAGCCTTAGAGCATCGGTCTTGCAACGCTGGCGGTCGTGACCTCGTCCGTTTTTACCGCCCGACTATCGCCTGCGGGCATCGAAACCACCGGACCGTGTGAGTTTTGCGTCGGCCGGCCGTCAAGCGGCGGTATTTTCGCTGGATGGCACTGGGATGGCCGGCGCCTCACGGTCCAGCGGGACCGCTTCGGGGTGCAGCCGCTGTTCTGGAACACGACGCCGACATCGGTCCGCATCTCGCCCTCGATCGATGCGCTGCTGGCGGCCGGTGTGCCGGCCGAGCTGGATGACGCCGCCATGGCGGTGTTCCTGCGGATTGGATTCTTCGTCGGAGACGACACGCCATTTGCCGCCATCCGGGCGCTCCCCGCGGCCGGCGAGGTCTCGTGGACGCCCGATCGTGGCGCCGTCACCGGCGGCGCCTGGCGATACCCGCGCCGGTCCGACATCTCGCGTCCGGCGGCGGTCGACCGGTTCGCGGACTGTTTTACCGCCGCGATCGAGCGCGGGCTGCGCCAGGCGACGGAGCCTGTCGTCGTCCCGCTCAGCGGCGGCCACGACTCGCGTCACATTCTTCTGGCGATGCACGGGCTCGGCCGCCTGCCGGATCACTGCGTCACCGTGCATCCGTATCCTCCGGCCGCGGCAGACGAAGTGGCCGTGGCGACGACCGTGGCGGCGGCGCTCGGCGTGCGCCACGTTCTGCTCCAGCAGCGCGAGCACCGCGTGGCCGCCGAGCGCGAGAAGAACGTCTTGACCCACTACTGCTCCGACGAGCACGTCCAATTCATGCCGCTGCGCGACTACTTCAGTCGACGGCCCTTCGAGGTGTTCGACGGCCTTGCCGGCGACGTGCTGTCGCAGAGCCAGCGGCTGGACGCGTCGCTCCACCGCGACTTCGTCGACGGCCGCTTCGAGCCGGCCGCCGAGCGGATCCTGGGCGATGCGCGGAGCATCGAACCGGCGCTCGCACGCCTGCTGACGCGGCGCGCCGCGGCGCGGTTCAACCGGGGGCTCGCCGTCTCCCGCCTGGCCGGCGAGATCGCACGCCATGCCGACGCGCCGAATCCGATCGCCGGGTTCTTCTTTTTCTCCCGCATGCGCCGCGAAGTGGCGCTCGCGCCCTACGGCGTGCTGGACGTCTGCCCGGTCTCGACGCCGTTTCTCGATGCAGAGCTGGTCGATCTGATGCTCTCGCTGCCCTTCGCGGTGGTGGCCGATCGCACGCTGCACACAGAGACCCTGCATCGCCGCTATCCGGCGTGGGCCCACCTGCCGTTTGACGGCAAGCGGAAGGGACAGGAAGACACTCGGGGCGTCAGGAGAAGCGCGGCGGCCCTGCTGGCGCTCGCCCTCAGGTCCCGTTCAGCGCTGATCGATACGGCCGCCATCGCGGCGCGCGCGGCGCGCACGCTGGTCAGCGGCGTCAGCGCGCATGTCTGGTTTCTGCCTCGAATGGTTCAGCTGCTGGACGTCGAAAGACGTTACACAGAGTTTACAGACTGACTCGCTTTCGGCGATCCAAGATGGCGGTCCTTTACTCGGAGGCTGCCCTTCATGTTCTCGATCGTGCTTCGCAATGCCGCGTCGACCCGGCGCTACTCCATTTCATCCCACGGCGAGTCCGGCTGGGAGGTCATCCTCGAACGCGAAGGGGAGCTCGCGCATCACGTCTGGTACCACGATTGGCACCGGGTGGAGCGCACGCTGGCCATGTTCAAGCTGGAAGTGTCGAACCTGACCGCCCACGGCTGGCAGGTGGTGCACTAGGGATGAGTCAGACCGGACGGAACCGGAGGTAGGCGTCGCGCAGCAGCCGGGGCGACAGCCGCAACCCGAGCAGCGCCAGCCGGATCTTCAGGGGCCGCCGCCGTGCTGCGCTCAGGTGAAACTGCGCCGCGGCGAAGTTTCCCTCCAGAAAACGCTGCTTGCCCTGCTCGATCTCGAGCCGGTCGACCAGCGCCATCATCCGGACCCGTAGCGCCCTGCGCGCCGGGCCGTCGAGCGCACGGTCGCTGCCGAAACGATCGAGCACGGTCAGCGCCCGTTGCACGGTGCTGACCGCGTCGCCCGACAACCCTTCTGCGCGGACCCGCCGCTCCGCCAGCACAGTCCGCTGGTAGGTCATCGCGGCGCCGCGCCAGGCCAGCCGCAACCATAGTTCGAAGTCCTGGCCCCGGCGCAGCGTCTCGTCGAACATGCCTGCGTCGACCAGCACACTGCGGCGCGCCACGACCGTCGACAGCACGATATTGCAGCGCTGCTCAATGAGGCTGACGAGCGTCACCTCTCCCTCCGACGGCGCCGCCTCCATGAAGCGGTGGCCGGCCAGGGGCGTGTCGCCGCTGAGCAAGGCGTCGCAGTAGACCAGCGCGCAGTGGCGATCCGACTCGAGCAGGGCCACCTGGCGCGCGAGAAAGTCGGGCAGCCACCGATCGTCGGCGTCGAGAAACGCGAGGAAACGGCCGGTGGACGCGCGAATCGCGGTATTGCGCGCCGCGCCGGCGCCCTGGTTCGGCTGGGTGATGAAATGGATGCGGGAGCGAAACGGCGCGATCGCCGCCTCAAGCTCAGCCGCATCCGGCGATCCGTCGTCGACCAGGACGACCTCGAAGTCGGCAAAAGTTTGCGCGAAAACGGAAGTTAGCGCCTCGGCGATATCTCGGCTGGCGCGGAACGCTGGAATAATCACCGAAACAGCGGGCCGCGCGGGTCTGATCTGCGGCATTGGTCACCTCGACGGTCGAGCCCATTGCAAGCGAAACACCATCAGGCTGGATCTTACCTAAACGTGATGTAAACAATTTCGTGACGCCAGCGTCTCTGTACGATCATGGCCCTGCGGTAGATCAGGAGCATGTCTCACAACCTCACGCTCGCATGCGGCTGCGTCGTCTACGTGTCGGCCCACCCCGAGACGGGGGTCGCCCACACGCGCATCATCCAGTCACGCGGCAACGACTGCCGGGTGCGGCGCCACGAAGTCGGGCTCCGGCTGTTCCTGTGGGAGTTGTTGCCCGGTCCCGACGCCGGCGTCGAAATCGATCGGCGCCCAGCGTTCGGCGAGAAGCGTGCCGATCGGAGGTGAGCCGGCATCCTGCCCGCTGGCCCCGATCACATCTCACCGAACCCTGGCCGCCGATCGACATCACGCCGCCCAGGAACCGTTGCGGTACAGCGTGAGCGCGATGTCGACGTTGGCGCGCAGGGTCCGCGCAATCGCCTCCCACGTCTTCTCGCATCTCAATAGCGTCTTCCACGAGTAGAGGTGCTTCGGTTTGTGGAAGTCGCTGTTGGCCACGTAGGGGTAGTGCTTCAGGCTCGTCACCGAGAACAGGTCGTCGCGGTTCGCGGCTTCCCAGACGTCGACCAGAGCGGCGAGCTTCTTCCGATGATCCCAGAGGTAGCAGGTCGAGATCTCCATCCGCCGCGTGGTGCGGTGGTGCGGATGACAGGCGATGCTGAGCGCGCCCTGGCGGCGGATCGCATACAGGATGTCCTCGGCCGGCTGGTCGGCGCTGATGTGCTCCTGGATGTTGAGCGCGACGACGTGCGAGTTCATCTTGCTGCGGATGTGGTTCTGCGTGATCTCCGCGCCAGGGATGACGAGCATGTCGTACAGCTTGCGGGCGCGGCGGGCCTCGACCGCGATCTCTTCCATGTAGGCCGGAAAACGATCTTCCGTCACCGAGAACTCGCGCCGCCCGAGCGACAGCAGCCGCCCGGCGCGGGCGAGGATATCGCGCTTCATGAGGATGTGATCGGTGATCGCGATGACATCGAATCGCCGCGTCTTGCCGTACAGATCCACCACCTCACGCAGCGACAGCCGGCCGTCGCTCCAGCTGGTATGCACGTGAAAGTCGCACAGTAGAAAGGGTTCGTATCCTGGCACTACACCCTCACGTCGAGATGGGTCCCGTCGGCAGGACGATGGCGGAGAATCTCCGACCAGAAATTCCGGACGTAGACGCTGAAGACCGCAGCCTTGCCCATCGCCCGGTAGCGGCGCGCCGACGTCCACACCCAGCAGTCCTGGCACAGCGCCACCCGGCCCAGCGGCGTGAGGCGGCGCCCCAGGTTGGTATCTTCACCGTGAAACTCGATCCGCCGATCGAAGCCGCCGATCGCGGTGAGCGCGTCGAGGCGGACGGCGAAGTTCCCGCCGTAGAGGATCGCGCCGACACCCAGGAGGTGATGTACCGCCGCGTGCGTCGGCGGCGCGACCAGAAAGTCGTAGGCGCGCAACAGCGCGCGGCCGCTCCAGTCCCAGTCGTAAAAGCGGTACGGGCCGGTCACCGCCACCGGCGGGTGCGGCTTCGAGAAATGCGCCTCGACCCGCTCCAGCCAGGTAATCGGCACACGGCAGTCGGCGTCGATGTAGGCGACGATGTCGGTCTGGGCGGCGCGGCGGGCGGTCTCGCGCGCCTGCACCAGTCCTTTCACCGGCTCGTCGATCACGCGCACGCCGGGAACGGCGCGCGCGACGGCACCGGTCTCGTCAGTGCTCGCGTTGTTGATGACCAGGATCTCGTCGGGAAGGCGTGTCTGCGACCGCAGAGAGTAGAGACAGCCGGGCAGGAGCCGGCTTTCGTTGTAGGCGCAGACGATCGTCGTGATCGTCAGGCTCATGCGGTGCGATTCATCATCCGCCGCAGGATAGCGCGGCGGTGTAACAGCGCCGCCGCGACAAGATCACATTAGTGTGACGTTGGTCGAGCGCCAGAAGCACGTACAGGGGCAAGCGCTTCCGAGAGAACTCGACCCGGCGTCCGCGACAGCGTCACGCCGGCGAGGGAGCTAGTGGGATGTCTTGTCGATCGGCTCCAGCAGCAGATACCAGCTCTCGCAGTCGGTGCGCGAGCCGCCGGCCATGGTCGCGGTGAACGCGAGGTTCAACGACGGGATCTCCCAATGCTGCTTGGCGCGGCCGTTCTCGAACGTCACGCGAAAGGGCTTCAGCAGGTTCTCCGGCGACTCGTGGTCGCGATGCTCATCCTGGACGCCCTTGAAGATCGCGAACTCGCGCCGGGGGCCCATGTGGACCTCAAACTGCCCGACGCCGTTGACGACGTGGTCGTAGACGCGTTCGGCGTAGGTGCCGTCGCGCTCGCGGCATGATTGCCAGTTGCCTTCGAGAATATTGCGGGTGTCGTTGGAAAACGGCCGGAACAGCTGAGCCGCCGCGGGCCGGACGCCGAGCAGCGCCGCCGACGCGCACACACCGATGAGAAGCCAGGCGGACCTGGCAAGCCTCTGACGCACGGTGCTCCTTTCGCGTGAAAAGCCGTAAAGCCCTCGCAGAATACCACCGAACCGTCCGGCAGTACCCCCCTAAGGCGGTCCCTGTCCTCTGCTCCTGGTGACGGCCGGCAGCGCGCCGTTTCCCCTGTCAGAATTTCTAGCCGGCTGCCGGCCCTTGTGGCCCCAGGGATAGGGTTAACCCACATTTAACAGCTTAGACATCGGAGCGAAACCTGTGGCCGGTACGCTGACCGCGCCCCATGGCCAGACATCGTGTACTCATCGTCGAAGACGAGCAAGACATCGCCGGGCTGATCAAGCACACGCTTGAACGCGGCGGGGAAACCGAAGCGCATATCGTCGGATCCGGCGACGCCGCGCTCAAAGCCGTCACCGAACGGGTGCCGGACCTCATCATCCTGGACCTGAACCTGCCGGTGATCGGCGGACTCGAAGTCTGCCGGATCCTCCGGTCGCGCGCCGACATGCCGCACGTGCCGATCATCATGCTGACCGCGCGAACCAGCGAAGACGACCGCGTGTCGGGCCTTGAACAAGGCGCCGACGACTACGTCACCAAGCCGTTCAGCCTTCGCGAGCTGACGGCCCGGGTGCGCGCCGTCCTGAGGCGCGGCCCGACCGCGGAGCCGCGCCAGGGCCGTTATCAGGGGGCCCGGCTGATGGCCGATTTCGAAGCCGTCGCGATCGCGGTCGACGGCGCCCCGGTGCGCCTGACACGCCGCGAGTTCGAGCTGCTCCAGTACCTGGTCCAGAACAAGAACCGGGTCGTCTCGCGCGATCGGCTGCTCGAGCGCGTGTGGGGCTACGAGCGGCTGGTGGAGACGCGGTCCGTCGACGTGCACGTCGGGCGGCTGCGCAACAAGCTGCGGACCGCCGGGCACCAGATCGAGACCGTCGTCGGTCTGGGGTACCGGTTCGTCGATTGATCGACATTTCCCCGCGACCCGGCAGTACAGTGCTCCTTACGCGCGTGCCTTCGCACGTGCGCGAGGAGGATTGCGATGGCCGATCAGAATTACCGGAAGCACACGCGTTTCCTGCCGCCGTTCCATTTCTTCGTGATGCCGGTGCTCCTCATCAACTTCATCAACGCGGGTCGCCATCTGTGGCTGGATCCGACGCTGCACACGGCGTGGGAAGTGGTGCTCGCCGTGGCGCTGGTGATGCTGGCGCTGATGTCCCGGGTGCAGGCGGTCACGGTGCAGGACCGCGTGATCCGGCTCGAGATGCGGCTGCGGCTGCGCGGGCTCCTGCCGCCGGAGCTGCAGCCCAGCGTCGAGGCGCTGACCCATCGGCAGTTGGTGGCGCTGCGCTTTGCGAGCGACGCAGAGATGGCCGAGCTGGTTCGCGACGTGGCGGCCGGAAAGCTGGCCACGCCGAAAGAGATCAAGATGCGGATCAAGAGCTGGCAGGCGGACTGGCTCAGGGCCTAGCGAAGGTCGCAGGGCCGACGAATTTCTATTTCTTCAGCGCCCGGAGGATCTTCGGAGTCAGCATCCAGCGCAGGTCGGCGGGCCCGGCCGGCGGTAGATCCTCCACGTCGATGCGACAGACCGCGCCTTTCTTGAACTCAATCGGATGGCGCGAGCCGATGAGCCGGGCGACAAGCTCGCCGAGCATCGGTTCGTGCCCGACCAGCGCGATGCGCGTCTTGCGCGCGTGCTTCTCCAGGTCGGCGACCACCGTGGTGAAGTTGCCGTCGGGCGCGAGCGAGTCGACGTTGACGAGCGAGGGCCGCGGGTCGAGGCCGGCGGCGACGATCTCGGCGGTCTGCCGCGCCCGGACGAGCGGGCTGGAGAGCACGATGTCGATCGCCACGCCGAGGCGTGCGAGCCCGCGCGCCGCCTTCCGCATCCGCGACATCCCCTCGTCGGTCAGCGGCCGCTTGGCGTCGTCGGGCCACGCATCGCCACGCTCTTCGGCGAGGCCATGGCGAACGAAATACAGTTCATAGGGTCCTGGCATCGACTACCCCGCTCGCCGCGCCTGTGCGCGGCCGGTGTGCGCAGGCGACTGCTCGCTGCGGCGTTCGATCATGGCGTCGAGCTCGTTGCGCATGCGCACGTAACGCGCGTGCAGCCGCCTGCAGTCGTCCTCGAGCGAGGTGACGAGGGCATCGAGATCGCGCCACACGGTCACGCTCGGCGGCGTGAGCGACGCCTGGGTCTGGCGCACCTGGTCGATCAACATCTGGACGTCGTGCATCCGTCCGAGCAGTTCCTGGCTGCGCTTCAGCACGCGCAGGTCCGTCCCGCCACGTCCGCCCGAGGCCTCGGTCGAGAGCTCCACGGCGTAGCGCAGCTTCTTGGCCGCGATTCGCACGGCGTGCAGCCGCTCGGGGAGGTACAGCGCGCCGGCCTCACTTATTGCCGACGCGAGCCGCGCCGCGCGCTTGGCCACGCGTGCGTCGATCGCCCACCGCCAGCTGCGGACCGCGGTTTTCGACGAGGCGCGCTCGGCCTCCTGCAGCTCCGCGACGATGCGGTCAAGCTTGCGTCCCAGG
>Ga0070665_100003238_pt1 | contig 17499 bp, 17 predicted proteins | sample KBSS13metaG_FD_65862 | JGI IMG/M metagenome (GOLD analysis project Ga0070665, IMG submission 65862) | Switchgrass rhizosphere microbial communities from Kellogg Biological Station, Michigan, USA - KBS S1-3 metaG | ecosystem: Host-associated > Plants > Roots > Rhizosphere > Soil ...
GCAGCACACCGGCTATCGCCTGCCGTTCGTCACCGGCTGGGGCTCGACCGAAACCGCGCCGACGGCGACGTCGGTGCATTGGGCGTCTGAGCGGGTCGGCCTCGTCGGCCTGCCGTATCCCGGCGTGCAGCTCAAGATGGTGCCGCCCGGTGAGGAGGGCCGCTACGAGCTGCGGCTCAAGAGCGTGATCGTGACGCCGGGTTATCACAAGCGGCCCGATCTCACCGCGCAGATGTTCGACGACGAGGGTTTCTACCAGATCGGCGATGCCGGCCGCTTCGTCGATCCATCCGATCCGAGCCAGGGGCTGGTGTTCGACGGTCGCGTGGTCGAGGACTTCAAGCTCACCAGTGGCACCTTCGTGCTGGTCGGCACCTTGCGGACGACGGCGGTCGCAGCGGTCTCGCCGGTGCTGCAGGATGCGGTGGTCTGCGGCCAGGACCGCGACCATATCGGCCTGCTGGGCTTCCCCAATGTCGCTGCCTGCCGCCGGGTAGCGGGCGACGAGAACGTGCAGCTCTCGATCGAGGAGATGTTGTCCCATCCCGCCGTGATTGCGACAGTGAAGGATGGACTGGCGAGGATGAACGCCGAGGGCAAGGGCTCGTCGATGCGGGTCAAGCGCGTGCTGCTGATGGACGAGCCGCCGTCGGTCGATGGCCACGAGATCACCGACAAGGGCTATATCAACCAGCGTGCTACACTGGAGCGGCGCAAGGCGCAGGTCGACAGGCTCTACGCCGGTGGACCCGGCGTGATCGAAATCAGCTGACGGAGGAATTCCCATGGCAGGCAACGGACAGGCGGTCATCGACCTCGACAAGAAGCGCATGCAGGCGATGGCGACGAAGGACGTCGCGACCCTTGAATCGCTGATCGCCGATGACCTTATCTATACCCATTCGTCGGCGCGCCTCGACACCAAGCGCAGCCTGATCGACAACATGACCTCGGGTTCGACGGTCTACACGGCAGTGGAGCCGTCCGATGTGAAGGCGCAGGATCTCGGTGACACGGTCGTGCTGACCGGCATCGCCCAGATCAAGGTCACGGCGAACGGCAATCCGCTTGCCTTTGGCGTGCGCTTCACCGACGTCTATGCCAAGCGTGACGGGCGGTGGCAGATGGTGACCTGGCAGTCGACGAAGCTGCCCTGAACGGAAGCGAAAGGAAGCTGATCATGATTCAAGCAAAGGTGCCCGAGGGCCTGCCGAAGTGGATGTCGGAGCACGTCGACCGCTACCTGAAGAGCGGCGGCAAGGACGGCCACATGTACGAAGCGAGCTTCCCGAACATGAAGCCGATCACCGTGCCGTCCCTGTTGCTGGTCACGAAGGGCCGCAAGAGCGGCGAGAAGTATCTTTTCCCGCTGTTCTACGGCGAGACCGGCAAGAGCTACTACATCGTGGCATCCAAGGGCGGCGCGCCGGATCATCCCGGCTGGTACAAGAACATCCTCGCCAATCCCGAGGTCGAGCTGCAGGTCGGCACCAAGACGGTCAAGGCCAAGGCCCGCACCGCGTCAGGCGCCGAGCGTCAGAAGCTGTGGGACGACTCGCTGAACTTCTGGCCGCCCTACGCCGACTACCAGAAGAAGACTCCGCGCGAGATTCCGGTCGTCGTGCTCGATCCGGTTTAGCGCCTTTGTCGTCCTGAGCGTAACGAAGGACCTAGCGTCAGTTCCAACGGAGTTCTTTGGAGCAAGAGCAAGGTCCTTCGCTGCGCTCAGGACGACAGCTATATCTTTTCGAGCACCGCGCCTCTGAAGCGGCGCATTTCGGCCAGGACCGCATCCACCGTCGGCCTGCCGAAATCGATATCGATCGCGCCGACGCCCATCTTCTTCAGGGCGCGGAAGTCGGCGATGAGATCGGCCTCGTTACCGGAGAACAAACGCCGCTCGCCATCCGACGCTTTCGGTGGCACCGCGGTGCCGTAGCGCTTCACCCTGAAGCTGACGCCCATCGATGCCGGATCGCGGCCGGCCTCGGCGGTCGCCTTGCGCAGGCGGGCAATGCCGGCCTCGAGACGCGGCAGCGTGTCGAGCAGGTGCTGGTTGTTGCTGCCGATCGGATACCAGGCATCGGCCACTCGCGCGGCGCGACGGATCGCGAGCAGGCCTTCGCCGCCGACCCAGATCGGCAACGGACGCTGAATCGGCTTGGGCTCGAGCACGATACCGTCGAACTTCACGTACTTGCCCGCGAATCGCGGGCTCGATTCGGTCCAAAGCACGCGAAAAGCATCGATATATTCATCAGTCACCTTCCCGCGCTCCGGGAAGGGCGTGGTGACGACGGCGTCGAACTCGGTTTTGAGCCAGCCTGCGCCGATGCCGACGACCAGGCGGCCGCCGCTCAGCACGTCGATCGTGGCCAGCATCTTGGCGGCCAGCACCGCCGGCCGGTGCGGCACGACCAGCACCGCGGCGACCAGCCGGATGCGCGAGGTCTTCGCGGCGATATAGGCCATGCCGACAAGCTGCTCGTGCCGCTCGAGCGGCGCTTCCTCATAGAACGCGCCGTCCTCGGAGTAGGGATAGCCCGGCACCTTGGTGTCGGGCAGCACGACGTGATCGGTCACCGTGAGATAGTCGAAGCCCATCGCCTCGCCCTCGACGGCGAGCCGAGTCATGTCGGCAACCTTCGAGAGCGGCCCCGAGTTCGGCAGGTTGAAGCCGATCTGCATGATCAGGCGGCGATCTGCATCGCCGTCGGCCCGTCGCCGGCCAGCGTCGTGCGGCGCATGTCGCGCGGCTCATGCGCCGGGAAAGGCCGCGCGCGATGCATGGTCTGCCGGTTGTCCCACATCACCAGGTCGCCCAGCCGCCACTTGTGCGTATAGACGAACTCGCGCTGCGTCGCGTGCTCGATCAGGTCGCGCAGGTAGCCGCGCGCCTCGGGCATCGGCCAGTCGACGATGCCGCCGGCATGGCTCGACAGATAGAGCGACTTGCGGCCGGTCACCGGATGGGTGCGCACCATGCACTGCCGCACCGGCCGGAAGCGCTCGCGCTCCTCGTCGGTGAAGTCGTAGAAGCCGATGATTTGGCGCGAGAACATTTGGCTGTGCTCGCACACCATGTCCTGGACTTCTTCCTTGGTCTCGTCGTCGAGCGCATCGTAGGCCGCACGCATGTCGGCGAACTGCGTGTTGCCGCCCTTGGACGGGATGCTTAGGGCATGCAGCAGCGAGTACTTGGCCGGTGTCACCTTGAACGAGCTGTCCGAATGCCACAGGCGATTGCCGATGGCGAACAGCCGGCGCCGGTCCTCGCGCGCGAACGGCGTGTTGTTCTTGTCGAGGTTGGAGACGTCGGCGAAGGTCGTCGGCAGGCGTGCCTCGTTGGCTGCCCGCAGGCTGGTGCCGATCGCATGCTCGATGTCGCCCAGGCTCTGGGTGAAAGCGAGCTGCTGGGCGTCGTCGATCTTCTGGTCGCGGAAGACCAGCACGGCGTACTTGTCCATGCCGGCATGGATGGCGGCCACCTCGTCGGCCGTCATCGGCTTGCGCATGTCGATTCCATCCACCTCGCCTGCGAGGCAGGGCCCGACCTGTCGAATGGTGACCGCCATCGTTTCCTCCTGTTGGTTGTTTCCTACTTGAGTGGCGAGAAAGCTGCCGGCACCGCGAAGGTGTTGACCATGCGATGCATCACGACGCCCTCGGGACGCGGCGGCGGCCAGCTGCCGGGCTTCATGGCCATCGCCCGCAGCCGCTCGCGCTCGCCCATGTTCTTGTAGGCCCAGACGTGGATCCACTGGTTGAGCGGGCCGATCTCGGTGTAGCCGGCGAAGATCAGTGGCGAGATCTTGGTGCGTTCGCCGATGTGCTTGCTCCAGCTGTCCATCATCTTCGGGATTGCGCCGGCGCCGTAGGTGTAGGTGCGGAACTCGTAGCAGGTGCCGTGCTCGCCCGGCTGGAAGTTCGGCGAGAAGGCCGCCGGATAGACGATCTTGCTCTCCATGTCGGTGACGAAATCGGAGATCGCCGGCGGCCATACTTTCGTTTCGACGGCCTTGGCGCGGATCTCGTTGCGCTCGTTGATGTCCTTGTACGGCCAGATGTGGATGATCTTGTTCAGCTCGCCGACCTCGGTGTGCCAGAAGCCTGCGAGCGGTGAGAGCTTCACCCGGTTTTCGATCTTGTCGGCGAAGGCCTGCACCGCGTTCGGCACCGTGCCGGGCTTGAGCTGATAGGTGCGAATTTCAAAGATCATGTGTCTTCTCTCTTTCCTCTGATGTCCGAACTGCGAACCTCGTGTCATCCCGAGCGTAGCGAGGGATCTATGGCCGGCCGCCTGGATCCCGCGCTGCGCTCGGGATGACACGGGGCGCCGGGGATGACGCGATGTTCAATCAGCGGCCGCCTTCATGGACTTGAAGGCTGGCATGACTTCGTTGGCGAAACGGTCGAGCTGCTCGAGCGTCACCGCGAGCGGCGTGCCGAGCGGCATGGAGCAGCTTATGCGCTCGAGGCCCGGATAGCGCTTCTCGACCGCCTTGAGCTGCTCGATGATGTCGGCCGGCGTGCCGGCGAGGAAGCCGCCCGCCTTCACCGCATCCTCGATGCGCGGCAGCCTGATGTTGGGCACCAGCCGCGGATCGCGCATCGCGGCAATCTGCTCGTCGGTCAACGCGCGCACCAGCCGCAGCTCGCCGAACATCTTCATGTTCTCTTCGTAGGCCGTGGCGGCGGCGCGCATCGCGGCCTCGCGGCTCTCGGCGATGTGGAACTGGTATCCGAGCGACAGCTTCTCGCCGAGCTCCAGCTCGATGCCGCGCCGCGCATAGGCCGCACGGAACTCGGTCATGTGGCGGTCGACGGCACCGCCCTCGGCCGAGCCACCGCCGATCACGCCGGAAATGCCGTGCTTGGCCATGAAGTCGAAGGCGCGCGCGGAGCCACTCTGGATCGGCTGCCAGCATTCGACCGGCAGTCGCTGCGGCCGCGGCACCAGCGAGATTTCCTTCAGTATGTAACCACGATACGGCACCTCGGGCGGGATCGTGTAGAACCGGCCCTTGTGGCTGAAGCGCTCCTCGTTGAACGCCTTGAAGATGATGTCGACGCCTTCCTCGAACATCTCGCGGTTGGCCGCCTGGTCGGTCAGCGGCGCGCCGAAGCTCTCGACCTCGCGGGTGTGATAGCCGCGCGCCACGCCGAAGATCACCCGCCCGCCGCTCAGGATGTCGGCCATGGCGTAGTCTTCGGCGAGCCGCAGCGGATGCCACATCGGCACCACATTGAAGCCGCAGCCGATCTTGAGGTTTCTGGTCTGGTTGACCAGGTGCATCGCCATCATCAGCAGGTTGGGGATGCACTCGGTGCCTTCGGGCTGGAAATGGTGCTCCGCCATCCAGAAGGTGTCGTAACCGAGCCCGTCCATTTTCTTCGCATACGCAACCGCTTTGTGCAGTGCACTCGCCAGCTCGTCGTTCGAATATAGCCGGTCGTTGGTCGGCGTGCCGAGATAGCCGAGATTTTCCATGTCGACCGTGCCGACATACGAACTGTCGAACTTCGTGATCATGGGGTGCGTTCCCTTCGACTTTGGCGACCGAAAACGCGCTAGAATGTCCGCCTGACCGAACGGAGGCAAGCGATGGCCAAGCAATTTGATCGCAGTGCGGAGGACCTCGGCAATATCGTCGGGCTCGAGCATGTCAATCTGCTGGTGCCCGATCAGGGCCTGGCGACGCTGTTCTATGTGAGCGGGCTCGGGCTGACGCGCGACCCCTACCTGATGACCAGCGTCGACAACATGTGGATCAATGTCGGGCGCAGCCAGTTCCATCTCCCGACCGGCAAGGCGCAGACGTTGCGCGGTCGCACTGCGCTCGTGATTCCCGATCGCGAGATGCTGGTGAAGCGTCTGGAGAACGTGACGAAGGCGCTGGGTGGCACGAAGTTCGAGTTCAGCGAGCACGCCGAGCGGGTCGAGGCGATCTGCCCGTGGGGCAACCAGTACGTCGTCTACGAGCCGTCCGAGCGCTTTGCCGGCATGAAGCTCGGCATGCCCTACGTCGAGTTCGACGTGCCGGCCGGCACGGCCAAGGGCATCGCCGGCTTCTACAGCAAGGTGCTAGGCACCATGACATCGGTGAAGGACAATGCGGCGCACGTCCTGGTGGGGTACGGCCAGGAGCTGGTGTTCCGCGAGACCGACAAGCCGCAGGCTCCCTACGACGGTCATCATATCCAGGTCTATGTCGCGAACTTCTCGAAGCCGCACCGCCAGCTGGTCGAGCGCAAGATCCTCACCGAGGAGAGCAACCAGTACCAGTACCGCTTCAACGACATCGTCGATCCGGCAACCGGCAAGAAGCTGTTCGAGATCGAGCACGAGATCCGCAGCATCACCCATCCGCTCTATGCGCGGCCGCTAGTCAATCGCAATCCGCGCCAGAGCAACCGCAACTACGTCCAGGGCCGCGACGGCTGGGTGCCGGAGATCGAGGACGCCGACCTCGGCGACATCCGCCGCGAGATGCGCCAGAAGCGCTACGAGGAAGCGACCGGCCGGCCCCTGGCTGCCGACTGACAACAGGCTCATGGCTGGGACCGCGCCACTCCGTGGTGCGGTCCCAGCCATGAGCACACGTTCTTAATCGATCTGGTCGGTCCAGACCTTGAAGCTCGTCAGCGTGTTGGGGCCGAAGGTGTGGGTGATCGGCACGTCTGCCGCATCGCGTCCCCGCGCGATGAGGACCCGCCCGATGCGCGGCACGTTGTTGCGGGGATCGAACGTGTACCACTGACCGCCGAGGTAGGCCTCGAACCAGCCGGCGAAGTCCATCGGGTCCGGTACCGGCGGGATGCCGATGTCGCCGAGATATCCGGTGCAATAGCGCGCCGGAATGTTTATCGCGCGGCAGAAGGTGATGGCGAGATGGGCGTAGTCGCGGCACACGCCGGTTCGTTCGTTGAAGGCCTCCCACGCCGTCTTTGTCGGCCGGGCGTGCTGGTAGCCGAACGTGATGTGGCCATGGACGTAGTCGCAGATCGCCTGGACCCGCGCCCATCCCGGCAGCGTGCTGCCGAAGAGCTGCCAAGCCTGCTCCGAAAGGCGGTCAGTCTCGCAATACCGGCTGCCGAGAAGAAAGCCGAGGGTGTCGGCCGGCAGGTCCTCGATGGCGTTTTGCGGCGCGCCGGAGGCAACGATGTCCGGCAGACCCGAATCGCGAACGATGCCGTCACCGGTCAGTTGCAGCCGGCCGGCGGGCGCGAGAATTCGGCTGCACCGGTTTCCGAACAGGTCGCGATAGGATTCGATCGGCAGAGACGGGGTTGTGGTCAGGCTATCGGGAATGACGATGTCGGAAGCCCGGGAAAAGTGGGCGCCCAGCACCATGATCATGGGCGTCGGCCGCGGGAGGTCGTAGATCAGTTCGTAGCCGATACGGATCTTGATCAAGCTGTTCCTCGATTCAGGCCGACTCCAGACGGCGTTCAGATCCATGCCCGACGGATCCGATGCGACCCGGTGAATGTCGAAACGCATCTGCCGGCATTTGGATGCTTCCGGTTCAGCAATGCACGTTTCGCACCACACGCGAGCCGTTGAGCAGTTGCTGCGCGCAAGCCGGGAGAAGGTATAGTCGGGACCGACCGGCACCATGAACGACCGGCCAACTGGAGGACACCATGCCCGTACGCGTGATCGGCATGATCGGCGTGGCGCCGCCGAGCGGCGAAGCCACGGTCCACATCATCAAGGGCGGGATCTCGCCGCCGTACCTCAAGTCGTACGCCCAGGCGCATGACAGAGCGGGCTTCGACCTGGCGCTGGTCGGCTACACTGCGTCGTCGGCCGAGGGCTTCCTCGTCGCGCAATACGCCGCCCATCACACGGAGCGGCTGGGCTTCCTGATCGCCCATCGGCCGGGCTTCGTCGCGCCGACCCTGGCGGCGCGCAAGATCGCGACCTTCGACCACCTCACGGAGGGCCGCATCGCCCTGCACGTCATCGCCGGCGCGAGCGATGCGGAGCAGCATGGCGACGGTGATTTCGCCCTCAAGGAGGAGCGCTATCGTCGGGCCGCCGAATATCTCGAGGTGATGAAGCTCGCCTGGTCGAGCGAGCGGCGTTTCGACTTCGCGGGCGAGTTCTACAAGGTGCGCGGCGCGAAGTCCGACGTGCATCCGTTCCAGAAGCCGCATCCGCCGCTGTTCTTCGGCGGCTCCTCGGACGGCGCGCTGGCGATGGGCGCCAGGCACTGCGACGTGTTCGCGATGTTCGGCGAGCCGCTTGCCGCGACGGCGCAACGGGTGGCCGAGTTCAAGGCGCGAGCGGCTGCCTATGGCCGGACGCCGACTTTCAACATGTCGTTCCGCCCGATCCTCGCCGACACCGAGGGCAAGGCGTGGGATCGTGCGCGCCGGATCCTTGCCTCCGTCCAGAAGCCCGGCGATCCGGCCGGGTTCGACAATGCCAGGAAGCCGCTCGACCAGTCCGGCCGCCGCCTGCTCGACTTCGCCGCCCAAGGCGAGACGCACGACGAACGATTGTGGATGCCGATCGCGGAGGCCACCGGCGCGGTGGGCAACACGTCCTGCCTGGTCGGCACGCCGGAGCAAGTCGCCCGCGCGATGCTCGAATATTACAAGCTCGGCGTGCGCTCGTTCCTGATCCGCGGATTCGACCCGTTCGAGGACACGATCGATTTCGGCCGCGAGCTGATCCCGCGCCTGCGCGCGGGCGCGGCAGAGCTCGATCGGGCGAAGGCGGCCTGACGCTGCCGGCTCAGCGATCGTCCTTCTTGTCCGACGCGCGTCCGCCGCGGAGCACGGTCCGCATGATGGCGAAGAACAGCAGCGCCGCGACGGGCCAGTGGAACCAGATCCTGTACGGGTTGGTGAACAGGTTGATCAGGATCAGAAATCCCGCGACGGTGAGGGCCGCGGCAATGGGGCGAGGCAGGTTCGCGAAGCCCTCCCGGAGGAAAGTCATCCATCCGGGCAGCCGGCGTTCGCTGCGAGGCCCCGGCGCCGCCGGCTCGGCGGAAGGCGCGGTTTCGCGACGAGGCGGGCTTCCTCCGACCGGCGCGCCGTCGCGAACGCCGTCCCCGTCGATCATGGCCACGCGATAGCTGGTCACGGGAGCGACGTTCTTCATCGGCTGCTGACCGAGGCAGTCGAAGCCGACGGACAGCTTGTTGCGCACCTGATCGTACACGGTGCTGGAAATCACGATGCCGCCGGGCTCGGCAAGTTCCTGCAGCCGCGCCGCGATGTTGACGCCGTCGCCATAGATGTCGGCGCCGTCGACCATCACGTCGCCCAGGTTGATGCCGATGCGAAACCGCATCCGGCTTGCCGGGGACGGGCCCGGTTCCTCGCTGGAAATCTCCTGCTGGGTCTCGATCGCACATTGCACGGCCTCGACCACGCTGGCGAACTCGGCGATCACCGCATCGCCCCAGGTGTTGACGATCCGCCCGTCATGGCGCTCCACCAGCCGCGTCATCGCGCTGCGATGGCGGCGCAGCTCCGCCAGCGTTCCCGCTTCGTCTTCTTCCATGAGGCGGGAATATCCGTGCACGTCGGCGCACAGGACGGTGGTCAATCGGCGCTTCACCTTGTCGGTCATCGCTCGCTGCTCGCCGGAGGGAGGCATGGCGTCGACTGTAGCGCCGAAGCCCGGTTTGGCTACCAGCGTTTCCTTACATCATCCCCGGCTCGCCGAGGTCGGTGCCGTCGATCATGCGGCTGTAGCGGAAGGGCGTCGGGTCGACGATCGGCGGGTCGCCGGCGACGAGGTCGGCGGCCAGCCGGCCGGCGCCCGGGCCGATGCCGAAGCCATGGCCGCTGTAACCCGTCGAGATGTAGAGGCCGGGCATCGCGTCGACGGCGGAGATCACGGGGATGCCGTCGGGCGTCGAATCGATGAAGCCGCCCCACGAATGCGCGACCTTGAGGTTCGCCAGGGCAGGATAATGCTCGCCCAACCGTGTCAGGCCGAGTTGGACCAGCTTCGGATCGGCCCCCGGATCGAGCGTTCGATGGCGCTCGAACGGCGAGACGCCGTCGAACGACCAGCGCGCCAGCGCTTCCGGCCCGTCGAAGAAGGATCTGCCGATGGTGAAGGACAGACCCCAGCGCCGCTTCTTGAAAGTCGGCCAGAACTGGCGCGCGTGCATCAGCCCCTGCGGCGAGATCTCGAGCAGGCCGCGGCCGCCCAGCCCGACCGTGTAGCCGCCATCGAGCCGGCGCCGGACAGTGACGTCGGGCATCGACAGGCCGCCTTTGGTCACTTCGGGCGCTTCCATCGTCGAGAAGGAAGTCGACTTTACGCTCGCCTGCGCCAGTCTCAGACCATGCCGGCGGCAGAACAGCCCGCTCCATGCGCCGCCGGCCAACAGGACAGCCTGGGTGCGGATCACGCCCTTCTCGGTGATGACGCCGGAGACCTTGCCGGCCGACGTTTCGAGCCCGCGCGCGGCGCAATCCTGATGGATCGTGGCGCCGGCCCGGCGTGCGGCCTCGGCGATGGCCGGGCTGGCGAGCGAGGGCTCACCGCGCCCGTCGGTCGGCGAATGCACGCCGCCGATCCAGGCCGGGACGCTGCCGGGCGTCATCCCCTTGGCCTCGGCCGCGCTGAGGATGCGGCTGTGCATCTGGTACTCGCGCGCCTTGAGCGTCCAGGCCTCCCATTGCGCGAAGTCGGCCTGACGCGTCGTGACGTAGAGCAGGCCGGTCGGCCGGAAGCCGGTCTCGGCGCCGATCTCCTGGTTGAGGCCGCGCCAGATCTCGAGGCTCCTCATGGCGAGCGGCAGCTCGCGCAGGTCGCGGTGCTGCTGGCGCACCCAGCCCCAGTTGCGGCTGCTCTGCTCGCCGCCGACGCGGCCCTTGTCGAGCAGGGCGACGGAGAAATCTCGTTTGGCGAGCTCGTAGGCGGCAGTGGTGCCCGCAATGCCGGCACCGATCACGACGACATCGACGGAGGAGGGAAGCTTCTCGTCGCTGGCGACGGGTTGGACGGGCGGGGACATTCCCTAGGCTGTAGCACCCAGGATGGTTTTGCGCACCGGGTCGAGGCTCTGCGACTGGATCGTCCGGGCGAGATCGCGCAGCCGCTCCTTGTCGGCGTCGGTCTTCACCGCGATCGAGAACTCGCAATGGGTGATCACCTTGCCGAACCGGTCGATGAGCTTCCGCGCGATCTGGTCGTAGGTGCCGATGGTCACGAAGCGGTGCAGCACCTCGTCATCGATGTGCTGCGGCATCTCCTCCCAGCGTTGCGCGCGCGACAGGAGCTTGAGCCGGTCGGCGAGATCGCCCAGGCCGTGATGGGCGAAGGCGGCGCGATATTGCGGCGTCGAGGCGTAGAATGAGATACGCGCCCGCACGTCGCGCACCTTGGGCACCAGCTCCTCTTCGGTCGCGGCGGAGGCGACCAGGGGCTTCATGCAGACCTGGAAATTCTCCAGCGAGCGGCCGGATTTGGCCGCACCGGCGCGCACCGCGGGAAGCATCACCTCGGCGATGTAGGACGGCGTGCAGACCGGATGGACACGGATGCCGTCGGCCACCTCGCCGGCCATCCGGCACATCACCGAATTCACCGCGGCGACGTGGATCGGGATATCGGGATGTTCGATCGGGCCGGGATTGAACAGCGGCACCATGAGGTTGATCGTGTAGTGGTCGCCCTTCACGTCGAGCGGCGCGCCGGTCTGCCAGTGATTCCACACCGCGCGCACGGCATTCACGTACTCGCGCATCCACGGACCGGCCGGCGACCACGGCAGGCCGTAACGCCGCTCGATATGGGCGCGCACCTGGCTGCCGAGACCGAGCGTGAAGCGGCCGCGGCTCAGCTTGGCCAGCGTCCAGGCGCTCATCGCGGTCGTGGTCGGGCTGCGCGGGAAGGCGATCGCAACGGAGGTGCCGATCCTGAGCCTTTGCGTCGCCTGCGCGGCGAGCGCCATCAGGATGAACGGATCGTCCTTGGTCTCCTCGACGACGAGGCCTTCGTAGCCGATCTCCTCCAGCAGCCGCGCGTCGCGGCCGATCGAGCCGAGGTCGAGCGGTACTTCCGGAGCGCGAAGGCCGGGATCGACCTTGCCGAGCGGGAGCAGCGTTTCGAGGAGCATGAGTCGGGCTCTCCATTCAAGAGCCCTCCTCCCCTTGGCGGACTCCGCCAAGGGGAGGTGCCCGCGTAATCGCGGGCGGAGGGGTCATGAGTCACCGGCACTGCGACTCATGACCCCTCCGTCGCCGTAAGACGGCGACACCTCCCCTTCGCGGAGTCCGCGAAGGGGAGGGGGGCCAACAACTACGCTGCCATCTTCACCAACGAGCCGATCTGGGGCAGGCGCTTGTCGACCTGCTCGGGCTTCTGGCCGCCGAGGTTGACCACCAACTCGTGCACGCCGAGCTCGGAATAGCCCTGCATGGCGTCGGGCGCCATCGACATCGGCGGCGTGATGACGATGCGGTAGTCCGGTCCGCGCTTCTTGCCGGCCTTGGCGAAGGCAGCATCGAGCTTGGCCAGCATGCCCTTGGTGCGTTCCGGATCGAGGTTGAAGCCGTACCAGCCGGCGCCGAACTTGACGGCGCGCCGGAAGGCGGCGTCGGCGTAGCCGCCGACGATGATCGGGACGTGCGGCTTCTGAATCGGCTTGGGGTCCATCTTCATCGTCTCGAACGACACCCACTTGCCCTTGAAGTCGACGACCGGCTCGGTCCACAGGCGGCGCATGACCTCGAGGAACTCGTCGCAGCGCGCGCCGCGGTCCTCCCACCGGTAGCCGCAGCCCTCGACCTCTTCCTTGTTCCAGCCGACGCCGATGCCGAAATCGAAGCGGCCGTCGGACAGCCAGTCGAGTGTGCAGACTTCCTTGGCGGTGTAGATCGGGTTGCGCTGAGGCACGAGCGCGACGCCGGTGCCGAAGCGGACCTTGCTCGTTGCCGCGGCGAGAAAGCCGAACGTCGCCGTGACGTCGAGCATGCCGCCGCCCGGCGGCACCGGGATGCGGCCATCCTTCGAGCCGGGGTAGCCGAACGTGTTCTTGTCGAACAGCGCGACATGCTCGCCCATCCAGATCGAGTCGAGACCCATGTCCTCGGCACGCTTTCCGAAGTCCTTGATCATCGACGGCGTCGCATTGGGCGACATGAAGGTGGAGAAGACTCCGATTTTCATTCTGATGCTCCTGATCTCTTGATGCGTCCTATTTCGCTCTCCCTCCCCCGCGTGCGGGGGAGGTGGCGCCGTCATACGGCGTCGGAGGGGGTATGACGCACCATCTCGCGTAACGCCCCCTCCGTCAGCGTAAGACGCTGACACCTCCCCCGCGAGCGGGGGAGGGGAGCTGCAACCATTGACTATGCCTATTCGTCAGCCCTTGCTTCGCGGATGCGGCGGGTGCCCTGGAACACCGGCTTGATCGGATCCATCACGAAGCGGATGCGCGGCAGGTCGGTGTCGACCGTGCTGCAGGTGCCGACGATGGGATCGGAAAGCTGGATCGTCGGCGCGTTCCACGCGGCCGGATCGAACGCGTTGACCTGCGGCTTGCCGCGCTCGGCCTTGTAGAAGGTGTATTTCGGATCGACCTGGATCAGCATCGGCTGGGTCGTGCCGTCGAGCGGGGCGTTCGCAGCCGTCACCCAGTTGATGTACTGCACGTCGCTGCCGGCGACCGGCTGCGGATCGACCAGCGCGCAGTCGAGGATGGTCTTGCCGTCCTTCTTCACCGTGCCCATCACGCGGTCGTGCCGCCGGATGTACTTCACCTCGCCGGCCTCGACCGGGATGCCCCACCGGGTGCGCAGCTCCAGCGCGGCGGCATCGGTGCTGGCGACGGCGCCGAGCAGGAAGCCGCGCGGATGGGCGCCGGCGCGGCTGCCGAGCCGGAGCACGGCGAGATTGAACGGTCCGACCGGGCTGTCCGAATACTTCGTCACGGCGAGGATGACGTAGGACGGCAGCGCCGGATGCATCGCCTTGGGCAGGAGCCCACCGGTCGAGCTGCGCGGCACCTCGACCAGGAGCTGCATCATCTCGGCCTTGGGCAGCGCCCAGGCCTCGGTGTCGAGGTTGGGCAGGGTCGGCAGGCGCGCGGGCGACTGCGTGATGTCGAGCGTTCCGTACAGGGGCATGATCTACTCCGCCGCAGCCGCTGCGGTCTCAGGCTTCCTGGTGAAGTGCGGCATCACTTCCTTGGCGAACAGGCGGAGGCTCGCCATCACCTGATCCTGCGGCACCACCTCGTTGGCGTTGAGGATGAAGTTGACGCAATCGACGCCGAGCGATTCCCACTTCTTGATCGCGCGGATGATGCGCGCCGGATCACCGTAGGCCATGCCCTCGGTCTGCTGCTCGCTGGCATCCGGGCCGGTCGCCGCGCGGCGCAGCGCCGGCAGCAGGCCGAGCGACTGGTAGGACGGCGAGGAGAACACCTCGCGCGTCGAGATGAGCTGCGTGGCGAGATAGTTGAAGGTGTTGCCGAGCTTCTTGCCCATCTCGACGCCGGTCTTCTCGTCCTCGTGGCAGAACAGGAAGTTGGTGGTGGCGACCTGCTCGTTCACGAAGGCGCCGACCGGCTCGCAATGCTGGATGCGCCGGCGGTACTCCTTGATCTTCTTCTCCTGCTCGTCGAAGCCCGCGAAGGAGAGACCAAGGCTGCCCAGCCCGCGATCGGCGGCGTCGATCTCCGTGCCCGGGCTGGTGACGGCGACCCACATCGGCGGGTGCGGCTTCTGGTAGGGCTTGGGCAGGATGGTGCGTTCGGGCATCGACCAGAACTCGCCCTGGTAGGCGAACGTTTCCTGCATCCACATCTTCGGCAGGCAGCGCACGAACTCGTCCCAACTCTTCTTGGTCGTGTCGGGATTGGCACGGAAGCCGCCGAGCTCGGTCCAGGTCGCCGAACGGCCGGTGCCGACATGCAGGCGCCCGCCCGACAGGATGTCCAGGGTCGCGGTCTTCTCGGCGATCTTGATCGGGTGGTTGAACTCGGGGACGCAGACCACGATGCCGTGGCCGACCTTGATGTTCTTGGTCAGCACAGCGCAGGCGGTGAGGAACAGCTCGGGCGCCGAGCAGTGGGAATATTCCTCGAGGAAATGATGCTCGACCGCCCAGACATGCTCGAAGCCGAGCTGGTCGGCGAGCTTCACCTGCTCGAGGCAGTTGTTGTAGACCGTGCGCTCCTTTTCGGGCGTCCACGGACGCGGGATCGAAATCTCGTAGAACAGACCGAATTTCATGGCGCGCCTCCCTGATGCCGTCGTCTCGACCAAGGCGACGGAGCCTTTGCGAAACGCTAGGCTTGCCGCGCGGGCGGCGCAACCGCACCATGGGTTCGGAGGGCGAAACGCCAAATGGGGCTGATATGAGCAGACTGGCAGGCAAAGTCGCGGTCGTGACCGGCGGGGCGAGCGGCATGGGCCGCGCGACCGTGATGCGTTTCCTGGCCGATGGCGCGAAGGTCGTCGTCGCCGATCTCAACGAAGCCAACGGCGCTGAAACGCTGGCGGTCGCCAAGGCGCAGGGCCATAGCGAGAGCATCGCCTTCGTGCGGTGCGACGTGGCGAAGGAAGCCGATGTGGCGGCGACGGTCGCTGAAGCAGAGAAGCGCTTCGGGCGACTCGATATCGCCTATCTCAATGCCGGCGTCGGCGGCGCTTTCGGGCCGATCGCCGAGACCAGCGTCGAGGACTGGGACTACACCTTCGCCGTGCTGACGCGCTCGGTGTTCCTCGGCATGAAGCACGCCTCGCTGGCGATGAAGAAGCACGGCCCAAACGGTCGGAATGGGGGCGGCGTGATCCTCGTCACGGCCTCGATCGCCGGCATGGTGGGCGGTGGCGGCAGCCACGCCTATTCGGCGGCCAAGGCGGCGGTCATCAGCCTGATCGAGAACGTGGCGACCGAGCTCGGCCCCGAGCGCATCCGGGTCGTCGGTATCGCCCCGGGCGTGATCTCGACGCCGCTGGTCCATCGCGGCCGGCCGGAGAAGTTCGAGAAGCAATTTAGGCAACAGCCCTGGCCCGACCGCGGCGAGCCCGACGTCATCGCCGACGTGGCCTCCTTCCTGTGCTCGGACGAGGCCCGCTTCATCACCGGCGAAACGGTGAAGGTCGATGGCGGACTGCTGGCTCAGGGCGTGGCGCTATGGGGCAACGGTCGGGAGAGCATCTTCATGAAGAGCGCCGGCGTCAATCGTGGCACGACCGGCGAAGCCATGGTCGTGCGCAACCTGCAAACGGAAGGTCAGAAGAAATGAGCGAAGCGCAACGCCTGCACGGGCATCTCATCGGCCAACAGGGCTCGCGGCGGTCGCTGAACACGCCGGCGCTGGTGCTCGATCTCGAGATGCTCGACCGCAACATTGCGGAGATGGCCAACTTCGCCAAGGCGCACAAGATGAACCTTCGGCCGCATTCCAAGACGCACAAGTCGGCCGACATCGCCAAGCGCCAGATCGCATCCGGCGCGCTCGGCGTGTGCTGCGCCAAGCTGGGCGAGGCCGAGGCGCTGGCCGAAGGTGGCGTCGAGAGCCTGCACATCACCTCGCCGGTAGTGACGCCTCAGGCCATCGCCCGGCTGATCGAGCTGAACGGCAAGACCAGGGACGTGATGGTGGTGGTCGATCATCCGGCCAATGTCGACGCGCTTGCCGCGGCGGCGGAGAAGGCCGGCGGCAAGCCGCTGACCGTGGTGGTCGACATCGATCCCGGCATCCATCGCACCGGCGTCGCATCGCCCGATGGCGTCGTCGAGCTGGTCAAGAAGGTGGTCGGCCTGAAGTCCCTCAAGTACGCCGGCGTGCAGTTCTATTGCGGCAGCCACCAGCACATCCTCTCCTTCAAGGAGCGCGAGGAGAAGATCGCGGAGCGCACGGAATATCTGAAAAGCATTCTCGCCAAGCTGGATGCCGCGGGCCTGAAGCCCGGCATCGTCACCGGCTCCGGCACCGGCACGCACTACATCGACGCCAAGCTCGGCGTCTTCACGGAGCTGCAGGTCGGCTCCTACGTCTTCATGGATCACGACTACAACGTCTGCGACCTGCGCGGCCTCGACCAGCCGACCTTCGAGCAGGCGCTGCAGATCGATGCGCGCGTGGTGAGCGCCAACACGCCGGGCATGGTGACGGTCGACGCTGGCCTGAAGGCGATGGCGACCGAGAAGGGGCCGCCGATGATCCTGAAGGGTGCTGTCGAAGGCTCGACCACGCGCTTCATGGGCGACGAGCACCTGGCGGTGGTGGCGCCTGAGGGTCAGGCCGCGCCCGCGCACGGCGAGCAGGTGATCCTGACGCCGCCGCACTGCGACCCGACGGTGAACCTCTACGAGAGCTTCCATGTGGTGAAGGGCGACACGCTGATCGACATCTGGCCGGTCACGGCACGCGGACGCTCGCGTTAGCGGTCGTCCTGAGCGCAGCGAAGGACCTAGCGCTCCTTCGAGAGATGTTCTTTGGGGGTTGGCGGGAGGTCCTTCGCTTCGCTCAGGACGACACGCCTCATTCATGAGCCACCCTC
>Ga0070665_100003239_pt1 | contig 17496 bp, 15 predicted proteins | sample KBSS13metaG_FD_65862 | JGI IMG/M metagenome (GOLD analysis project Ga0070665, IMG submission 65862) | Switchgrass rhizosphere microbial communities from Kellogg Biological Station, Michigan, USA - KBS S1-3 metaG | ecosystem: Host-associated > Plants > Roots > Rhizosphere > Soil ...
TTCAATACACCAGAGCAATGACGACGTGGTGTTTGAAGAAAGGTTTATGACTGCCTTAAATGGTCTTCGTTAAAGCAAGTAGTATACTATAAATGGAATGAGTAGCCCGATTCACAGCTTGTTCTTTCCATCTTCATGCCAACAGAAGAGCGGTTGCCGGTAAAGAAACATGAGCCCATAACAAAAAATCTATTTCATGTTAGTCCCAATCAATAAATGTATCCGGGTGGGTAGCTTTAAACGCATTCTTTTGTGCGGTTGAAAGTGTGCCGGTGGACTGATGTGATATCTGAAAAACCTGCAATGCAGGTACACCATTTGTAAGAGATGTGATGTCCGTGATCTTGTTTGAAATGAGATCCAAAGTTTGAAGGACGGGCAGATTCCCGATACCAGATACATCTGAGATCAAATTGTAACTGAGGTTGAGAAACGTCATTTTTGTCAGATTATTTAGCGAGGGAACCGACGTTAACTTATTGTCATACAAGTTAAGCCAGTTCAGCCCGCTCATATTTTGCAACGGGGTGATATCTGCAATCTGGTTACCCGGCAGTTGCAAAATCTCCATTTTTGTCATGTTTTGTAACGGCGATACATCAACGATTTTATTATCGGCAAGCTCGAGTTGTGTCATATTCGACAACCCCTGTAAGGGACTTAAATCCGATACGTTTGATAAAGTTATCCTGAGATCATTCATTTTTGTCATATTCCTGAGTGCCGACAGATCGGAAACGGGGGCATTAATCAGGTAGAAGCTTTCTAACTCAGTCATGTTCGATAGTGCAGAAATATCGGTGATGCCGGTAGAATTAAGGCCAAGGTTGATCATTTTGACGAGGCTGCGTAGCGGAGTGAGATTGGAAATGCGGTTACCGGATAATGTTAGAAATTCTAGTTGATCCAGGTTTTGTAAAGGAGACAGATCGGAAAAGCCGTTCCAATCCGAGGAGATAACCGACAAATTCGTCAGTCCCCGTAAATTTTGTAAAGGACTAAGATCATCAGTTTCTGTGTAATTTATGTCTAAAGACTTCAGGCCGGTAAAATATTCCAGGCCGGCCAGGCTATGTATGATCGCCTGTCCTGTCGAAAAGGAATCAATATCTTTTATTTCGCCATAGAGAATGGCTCCTGCAGGTTTATTGAGAAACAGCCGCACAACAGAGTCCAGCGTCTGATCAGCGAACGTTACAACAAAATTGTCTGATATTGTGGTTGTAGAATCGCAGATTCTCGCGTCGTACCTGCCAGCCCCGACTGTGAGCGTAGCGGAAGGTGCATAACGGTAACCGGTACCGATAAATGAGATAGCCTGTACTGTTGCAGTGGTGCCTGCATTACAAACCATTGCCGTCAGGTTGTAATTTCCCTCTGCATCTGTTACTCCCGGAACTCCCTTTATAACTCCTGCACTCTTTAAATAAAGTTCAAATGGCTGGTTTGGGAGTGCCCCGTCGTCACAACCCGTTAGCTTGCCGCTAATAGAATAAGTATTCACCTTCCCCAGGTCCTGATGAAGCGTGATAATATCGGAACGATCTGCGCTCAGGGGTGCCAGTTGGTTAATCAATGTATCACAGTCGAAAACTGTTTTGAATATTACCGGCGTAGATTCCGGGCAATTGATGAACGTCGCCTGGCCCTGCATGTCGGTATAAAAATTAAAAATCTTAAAATTATCCTCCGTATACACCTGCACTTTCAAGCCGGCTAAATTGTTTCCCCCGTCATCTTTGAATTGAACGGTTAATTTATAACTATTAAAATCAAGATCAAGATTGTAGGTGGAGAAATGATCCACTTCTGCAGAATACTGACTTCCCATCTTTGTCGCAATGCCCGTCTGTATCCAGATGCCATACTTCTCATTGAAATGCCAAAGAGGAACAGTTGCCGGACCATCTGGCGTTGCCGGCAATTTTATAGTAACTTTTTTGCCAGGCGCTATCTGCAAAAGATTTCCCGAATTATCAGTTAACTCTATCGTTGCCATTCCCAGTGAACGTAAGGCACGCAACTGGTTTTGCTCATTCAGCCCGGTTAATATTCCCGGCATAGTTTCAAAGAAATTTGCCGAAGATGGATCAATGTAACGGGCTGATACCTGGTAATTTCCAGAGTATGCTGTACCGGTAGTAGTAACAACGGCATTTGCAGGGAATGTCAGATCAATACTATTATCCAGAATAATATTGCCACCTTGTGCGCTCGCAGTTTTTGCGGTTCCTTTTTTCAGTAATTTGATTGCAACCAGTTGCGTAGCCCGATCTGAAGAGCCGGGTGTGAACGTTTTTATGGCTTTCAGATAACCCGAAAGCGTAGCCGAGATGACAGCATAATTGCAATTTAGTGCAATTGCCTTGTGAAATTTAAATTCACCTTTACTATCAGTGGATACAGTGCTATCGCCTGCAGCGACAGACACCCCCGACAAAGGTTTTCCCTCCTCGTCTGTTACTATACCCGAAACAAAAACAATTTGTGAAACCGTTGATAATGCTGCAGACAAACGACTGTTTTCAATGGAAATATAGTCAGGGTTGTTTGAAGGAGGGTCAATAGGGCCGGTGCCACTATCATTTTTTTTACAATTCCATCCGCTTACAATAAGAACGATGAGTACGAATATTTTTAATTTCATGGTGGCTCCAGGTTTTGAAACAGTGTTCCAAAATAGAGACAAAACCTGAATTTTGCAAAAGGCTATATTCTTTTATTCTATGATGGTCCTTTTATGAATTAATTGTGCACACATCGGCAGAATGGCGAAAAATATACAGATTTTGAAAGTCACACGGATAAAATGCAAATGTGCTTCGGTTTTCCCGCACCGTCATTCCAACAGAACCGGTTAAGGACAGGTCTGCATTTACACCCTAACGGTATAAATCTTGATATTTTGTATAAAATATACCCTATCGGGTGTAAAATTGGTGAAAGTAATATAATAATACCCGAATAGGTATAGAAGGTACAATTGTCCAATACGTCTTATTGTTTTATCATGGCTGATGCTGGTAACAATAGCCATTTGCAATACTAGTCATATGCCTGCAACGAGTACCCGCTTTCGTAAATCCTTTACACTGAACAGTTTTTTTTGCTTCACCTTTTGCTTTGGATGGTCCGGAGCCAGCTGTATAAATATTTTCCGGGTTGCAGATCTTGCAGGGCTGAAGACCAAGCTGTATCGCTTGCTCCACCGTTATCTCTTCTGAAACATTCTTTACCATCCGGCAAGACGCCAGGTGATATTTTGCGCCTGATGGCGTTTTGTACACCGTCTGACTGTTTGCAAACGGCCCAACGATCAAAAACAAAAGCAATATGGAGATTTTCAGATACGGCATCTCTATCAAGATAAAAATTTAAATTGTTGCATGCAAGCAAGGACCATCGCTCTATTTATTGTGTTCTTTTTTTCAACCGGTTTCTTCCGGGACCAGGACACTGAAGCCGACTATACAAGTACTATCACGACTGCCGGCAAAATAAAAATGTACTGGAAGCATGATGGTAAAATCATTCGAAATTTCAAAGCTTTAAAAAAAATTGAGCCGAATCTTGTTTTCGCTATGAATGGGGGTATGTATACAGAAGAATATGCACCGGTTGGACTTTATGTTGAAGACGGCAAACAACTCAAGGCAATAAAAAAATATAATAATCCGACGGTGAACTTCGGGATGCAGCCACAGGGTATATTTCTAATCCGGGGTAAAAAGGCAGAAATTGTTACTGTCGATGATTATACAGGAACCGGCGTTGTATATGCCACGCAATCTGCACCGATGCTGGTGGTTAACTCGAAAATAAATCCATTAATCGGTATCTCTAAGAACTATATCCGCAACGGTGTGGGCATCCTGCCCGATGGTCATGTGTTGATGGCCGTGAGTAAAACCAGGAAATCATTTAAGCAATTTGCACAATATTTTATAGACAATAAATGTGTGACTGCACTGTATTTAGACGGCGCGATTTCTGAAGCCTACACGGGTAATGAAGAGACGTATGGGAAATTTGGAGTGATGATCGGAGTGCTGAAATGACTGTTAGAAAGATCGATTATTCGCCACTGAATCTATACCTCCACCACCTGAATCAGGCAATCTGCGAATCATAAAGATATTTTTGAAAACCGAAGAATATTTCCCGTATTCTTGCAACACCACCTAATTTTTCAGCTGCATCGCTGACTGCATGGTATATCAATTCAAGTAAATGCGGTAATTGTTCCTGATCGAGTTCTTCGATGCCAGTTTCGATATAACGGCTAAGCACAAATTCCAAAAAATCCCGTTCATTGTTTTTAAGGAGAGCAAATATATTTCGTTGCGCTGAAGCTACCCTTAGACTAATAAAAGAAATTGAACACTTACTAACTAGACCGCAGTTTATGAAAGGAACATTTAAACGAGTAATAAACCAGATGTTTGACCTAGACAAGCAGGTGTTACTGAATAGCTATTTTTTCCCACCCAAAAAGCCGAAGGACGCTAATACAGAGCCGGAAACTTCTGAATGAAATAAAAAGAATTTTGACCACTCTATCTTTTGACTTTTATGCAAATCGCTCTGTAAAACTAACGCCGGGGAAATCACGCAAAATTTACAGTTTTAATAATCATCCTTTGCTTGAAAGTTGTCTGGCTTCGCTGGTCCCGTATTTTGACATGAATGATATTCCTCGTGATATAGCTTCCCTTAAAATAACAGAAGCGATCAGCAGACAGGATCAGGAAATTGGTGAAAAAGTGATTACCTAACACCGTATCCGAGTTGAAACCGGCCGGCGGAAATTAAATCAGCCGTCCCGCCATCCTCCACCTTATAAAGCGGGTTTTCATAACGCATATCAATAGCTGCTGTCCAATTTATATTTCGCTTATCGTTGTTTTAGTACTCTAACGGATGGCAGTAACTGAAATTAGAATTAACCTGACAATTAATACCTAGATTAACAACACTTTAATTGTAAACGGGTGACCGTCAATAATCGTTGTCAGAAAATAAAGCCCCGGTTGTTTTCCACGCAAGTCTATTTTCAAGGATACTGTACCAGAATAAATCTTCGGCGTTTCGGTATAAACTATATTACCGTAAATGTCCATGACTCTTACCGACACCGTAAGCGATCGACTAAGTGTCATATTTATATTGATCAGGCCGTTGGTCGGGTTTGGCGATATCAAAAATGATTTGACCCCATCTATGGTTACTCCTCCCGACGCGGGCAGGCAGTTCACTTTAATTACCGGCGAAGTTTGTTTCACAGGTGTATTGCAAAGGGTAGTATAAGTGAGCTGACAAAATACCTCAGGTGCATTTAAATAATTTGGTATGTACAGCGTTCTTCCATGCGAATCGGATATACCGTTCACAAACCATTCATAATCGAAGTAGTCATGATCACCAGCAGAATTGGCAGTGAATTCCAGATTACCAGTATTGCAGCCGGTATAACTGATTGTAAATGTCGTATCCTGGTTTGGATCGTAGACCATCAAATCATAAGTCATAGTTGTGCTACAACCATTCGATTCGGCTGTGACCGTGTATGTATTTTTACCGATTGTTGTTGGCGTTACTTTTACTGAATAAGAGTTTGTTGGATTTAAACCCGGGCCACTCCATGTATAGGTACTTGCGCCTGATGCATATAAAGTGACCGACGAACCCAGGCAAATATGATCCGGCTCAGACCCGACAGAAAGATAAGGCACCGATTGAATCACAACTTCCCTGCTGGCAGAATTTGTTCCGCAACCGTTTTTAGCTACTATGTAATAGTAACCGGACGTGTCAACGATTTTTATTCCTCCCATCGTTCCATCGTTCCATCTATAGGTGCAGTTCAAGCATTTTGATGTGTCTGCAATTAAGGTGACCAATTGGCCGGAACAAACATTTGCCGATGGCGATGCATTTACAGAAAAGTAGGATGGAATCAATTCGCCGGCGTTAATGATTATAGGAATGGCAGTGATATTATTATTCTTATCGCTTTGTTCCCATATCTGCTGAGTAATTTACTGTCATGCGAAAAGTAGAAATACACCGTGTGCGCTCCGGCCGGCAATGTACCTGTATTTGCTTCCGAGAAAGTAAAAGTAACTGCCTGGCCTGTGGCGAATGAGCCTGCATTTATTTTTAAAGTGCTTACCGCCAAATCAATATTACCGACTAAAATGTTCTTCTCCAACGGTGCCGCAAGACCGCAGTAATTCTGCGCCTGCACTTTCAGTACCCCTGCCGTCGCCCCGCTATCGGTTTTGATCCATAGCGTATCGAGACCATTTACATTGATTTCGACCCCACTTCCCGAGTAGGTCCAATTATAAGAATATTTATCCCGATCTGCCGGCGAGACAGTATATCTCGTAGAGTCTGTACCGACAACCAACGTATCGGGACCTAAAATAGAAGTTCCGCTGGTTACCGGTGGCAGAGTGGATTGGTAACGGAGACGCGCAAGGCCGGGATTAAACCGGCCGTTAACAAACTCAAAGCTTCCCGCGACATAAAAGTAATCCTTGTCGAAATTGATATCACCGGCCAACCCATTGATTTCATAGCCGGTTGACCAACCGTTCCGATCACTGTACAGGTTTACTGTTGACGGCAAAAGATTCGCTGTTGCGGCGTCCAAAGCGCCAAGGCCGAAAACTTGTTTAGCATCCTCTTTAGCAGGAAGATCCGTAAACCAAAGTTTTCCCTGGTTGTAACGGAAAACCTGGAACTTTGAAAAAGCCTGCGATGCTGAAAAGCTCGGACTCCAGTTCATGGGTATTCCCGTGTTAGCACTGATGGCACCAAAGTTATGTTCCTTTATGTTCCGTAAGCTTGTTATATAACCGCTGACATAAATTGTCGTGTCATTACCCATTGTTATTTGGCTGAATATACTAGTACCCGGTGTATAAGACCAACGGTTTAATAAGCGACCCTCATCTTTATTAAATTGCACCACCTGGCTTGTATAATCTCCGTATTGCCCGCTGCAATAAATGTTGTTGTCGCTCACCATGATATTGGAGGGGTACGAAATAGGTGTATTTTTATATCCCCATACATCCACTTTGAACGGACGCAGGTGATAACGTAAAATTTCACCGGGTTCACAAACGTAGATATAGCTGCTGTCGAAAGCCCAATCGGTATAGTTCACGCCTGTATTACTGGTTTCACCGGTTTTAATATTGGACAGTATAATGTCGTTGTGAAAACCGTATTCGACTTTTCTTTTCGCCAGGATATAAAGACTGTCACCGTATAGAAACATTTTTGCCGGTGACTCGGCGTTACTGTTATCGAAGCTGGGATTGAAAGGAAGGATCTCGCCGGTATTCACATCAATTTCCGCAAAACCATTGCGATGCGTTGAATACACGCCGTTCATTAATCCTCCCGCGAAATAACGGTTACCCGATACCGAAAGTGTAGCTAAAGGATCCGAGGGCGCCAATTGCCAATTGGTCAAGGTGAGGGTTGCTGCATCAAGTTCCGCAAAATGATCCCGGAACTGCCCGTTTATTGTTGTAAAAAAACCACTGACGTACAACCTATCTCCAATGACATCGATATAGGTAGCGAAATTATTAAGTCCAAAATCTGTATCCAGCAGATTTCCTGTAATGGGATCCAAGGCACAGAGCCCCATTCGTGGAACTTTACCCACTGAAGGTTGAGCTATTGCATGAGTCATCTGCCCTGCTACCAACAGCCTGTCGCCAACCACTTTTACGCAGCCCAGCCTACCCATGCCAGCATCATAAGGGAGCCCGGTGGTTGCACTAAAAAATTCGAATAACCGTTTTCCTGAGTATAAGTCCAGCGCCTGCATTTTTTTACCGGCGACATAAAAAATCCTTCCCAACCCCGCGCTTATGTCAAGGGATTCAATATAATTATCATCATAGATACCATCCTGAGGCACTTCCCAGTTCAGCAGTTTACCGGTCTTCATATTCAACTTGCGGATCAGCGTTTTGCTTTCCCCGGCAATCAACAGGGTATCGTTATACGGTTTAAGGGCTACGACTTCACCAAAGCCGGACTGTGTCTCTATATCGACCATATTAAACTGCTGGGAAAAAAGACTGTCTCCCTGCAGTGAATACATCGCGAAGGATCTCCGATCTTTATTATTTATCTTTTTAAAGCTGCCGCCTATATATAGTGTATCATTTCTTTTATACAGCACATTCACCGTTGTATCAACTGCCGGTTGCCAGGGCAACGGTACACCAAATGCATTGATCCTCGCGATAAATCTCCTTTCGATGTCCCCGATATGATGAAAGTTACCAGCAATATAGAATCCTCCTTCACCGTCAGGTATACTCGCTTTTACATCACCATCAATATTCCATTGCCTGGAACTAATCACAGTTTTATCGGCTCCATCCAGTACAATACCACGGCCATGGTTGGACGCTAAATTGGTGAAGTTGCCATAGAGGAATAATGAATTGTCCCGGCGGGCCACCTGGAAGACATATCCTTTGTCATGATACAGATTGTCGCCGGCTATATTGGGAACGGGAATTACGGTGGAATTCACGACGGGTAAAACAGTATCCGGCAGTCCGCCCGGTACCAGGCATTGAGAAAATATCTGTGTAGTTATAATTTTAAAGAGAATGAATAAAGCCGCCTGTCTCATATCAGTTATGGTAATGGTAGTAATAAAAAAGTATACCCTGTGTCTGAAGGATGCGGTTGTATTTTTTTTGCAGAAGGTGGTAAAGTCTTTAGAAGGATTGGAATACGCAAAATAAGCCGGTTTGGATTGCTGAACAATCGTAAAAGCACGGGGAGTAATGTGATGTTAATTATTGGTCCAAAAAAGACGCATAGAGATCCACCGAACCAACTTTGCAAGGATTAATTTCAAATACCGGCAAGGAATAACTTACCCTCTGCATTAAGGTAATAATTTCTACTACGCTAACCGTACTCGAATTCAAAATGTTTCAAGCATAAATTCTTTGTCATCCCTGAATAGATTTGCCGTTGCACATTGTTATTAATTGTACCGTTACTTCCTTCTTTCAGTTTAGTATCAGTATATAGCTCAAAATATGTTCTTACGCTTTATCCACAAACGGCTAACGTAAATGGCTAAAAATTGAAGTGAGCCGTTTAGTGGATAAAATATTTGAAAGCTTAAGCTTATTCCCTTTTTAATTTTGTAGATATTTTTTAACTACAGTGAGTGCTGACTTTCTTACAATGTTACCTTTCCCAATAACGTTTACTTACTTTACTTTTCAAGACCTTTTTTGTTGAACAAGTAGATTTACGGTTTGCGGGGATTTACCGGATAACTATTTTGCAGTGTCGTTTTATCCTGCCTTTGTTTACTCTTTTTACCTGAATACTCCTTGAGCTATCGTTTATAAAAATGCATATGAACTGTTTATTTGATTAGTTCGAATCCAAATACATGCGGATAACGATTAACCGCAAAACAGTTACAAATATTCAGTGAATGAAAAAACTAACGAACCTGATTCTAATAACCATATTGATCTGTTATTCTTGTCGGAAAAACGGTCAAGATCCGACAACTGTATATCCCCCACCTGTACAGGAAGACAAGCCCATCAACCACAATGATATTATAGGATGGTGGAAAACCAATCAGACAACTTATTATTGGAAGAATTTAAACGTTTTCGAATCACAAGTAAAATATTTTGGTACCGATAGTTTCTTTTACCAGGTAGACGGGCTTGGTCTCGGCACATCTACCGGCAAATGGTGGTGGGGCAAAAATGACAGTCTTTATATTGAATTTAACGACGGTTATCAGCCTGCCGGTATGAATCCTTTCTATCCTGTCACTCTTCCAAAACTGACTATTGACTCAATGTATTTTCACTGGCAAACGGCAGACTGGAGTTACCGTTACAAACATTTCGATTCACTAATGATCACTTCTGCCCCGATATCGATCATTGCCGGCACACGTGAAGAGGGGTTTGCCGGTGATGGCGGACAAGCCATGGATGCTAAATTTGATCACCCGGGCCAAATAATATTTGATAAAGCAGGAAATCTATACGTAGCAGATCAGCAAAATCACCGTATCCGAAAAATAACAACTGATGGCATTGTTCAAACTTTTGCCGGCAAATCCAATTTCGGAGGTCCCCCGGGAGACGGCATTCTAGCTAGTGAGAGCTACCTTTTAAATCCAGCATTTCTGGCAATAGATGATAGTGATAATGTCTATGTTAGCTGCACTGACTGGAATTTCATCAGTAAGATTACAACTGATGGAATTATTCACACAATAGCAGGAAAAAAGATGGCCTATGGAGGATTTAACGGTGACGGCGGACCAGCTATTAATGCAGAACTGAATTCACCGGGTGCTATCTGTTCTGATAAGAAAGGTAACATCTATTTTGTCGATCGTTCAAACTGGAGAATCCGTAAGATTAACGCCGCAGGGATAATTACTACTGTTGCAGGTTCCGGCGAACGATCAACTTCGGGAGATGGAGGTCTTGCAATTAACGCTGCGGTTGATGCCGGACATCTAACCTGTGATACTGCCGGAAATTTGTATTTCACGAATTCGAATAGCATCCGGAAAATAAATGTCAGTACAGGGATTATTGAAACTATTGCAGGGAATGGCACAGAAGAAATCGGAGGCGAGAACGTACCTGCTATTTCATCGCCATTAAAATTTCCTGGAGCTATTCAATGTGACAAATCAGGCAATCTTTATTTCTTTCAACCAACAGGAAGAATGCGGAAAATATCAGCTAACGGCATTCTTACAACGATTGCCGGTTGTGGTATTCAAGGCGTTTTCGATTACAAACGTAATGGCAGGCATGCGACTGCTTATGGTTTTTCATCACCTCTAGGTATTGGCATTGCCCCTGACGGAAGTATTTATTTCTCAGACTCCGGTAATAACCGGATAATGCGTATTTCAAACTAATGCAGCGGTCGCACATTCTTCTTAATATATACCAATGCTCCCTTTTTGTTGCCTGGTATAGATCCATAGCTTAAAATCTATTCTTACGCTTTATCCACAAACGGCGAACGTAAATCTCTAAAAATTGAAGTGAGCCGTTTAGTGGATAAAATATTTGAAAGACTGAAGCCGGGCACCCTTTCATTTTATGTTTCAGAGATTATCCAATATATCCTGATATGTTTTTATACGGATAGCACCACAGCATGAAATAACGCCGGTCAGGTAAGGTCCGGGTTATTGAAACAACTCCAGAATAAAAAGTTTCCGGCCCTGCTGTAAGGCAGCTGTCGCCTGAACGAGTGTACCCGATCTCTCGGCGGCTTCTATAATAATTGTGGCTTGTGACAATGCGGACATTGTTTTATTCCGCTCGGGAAAGAAACCCCTAGTCACTTCGAATTTTTGCATTCTATACCTGATGAATGGCACCTGGCTGATCAGCAGATGACTATCCCCTATTATTTTTTGCAACGCTTTATTTGCGGCAGGAAAACAGATATCCAACGGAGTACCGATTACTGCAATTGTTTGACCTCCGTTATTTATCGCCGTTTGATGTGCGATTGTGTCGATACCTTCAGCCAATCCGGATACGATTGTAAATTTATCAGCAATCAGTTTTCTGGTAATTTGTTCGGCCCGTAAAAGGCCTTGATCAGAAGGCTTTCGGTGACCCATAACCGAAATCCTTTTTGAATTGAGGCAATCGACATTTCCCGAATAATATAAAACTTCTACAGGCTCTTTCGCATCTCTCAGGCCCAGAGGATAATTGGCATCCCGATTAATCAATAATTTGTATTTTTTATCAAACCATTTCAGAACATCGATTTCCTTCAATTGCTTACATACCTGCTCCAACTTCGCAATGCCTACAAAGTCAGATGGAAACATTCCCGGATTTTTTCGAAACAGTTCCGACAACCATTTAAAACTGACATTTCATTTTCCCATGATGCCTCGTATGCTAACATCTTGCTTAAAAGATCAATCTTTTTACTAACAAAAACAGAATCTTCATTATCAAATAAGCCAGGCATTTTTAGTGCTAATTATTTTAGCAAAAGTACGATATTCCGTCCTTGTAGCTCTTAGCTGATTCGGATTATTAAAAGATTTTTTTCAACATTGCATAAAATCCAATTTTATTTTTCACAGCAATATTTTGAATGGTTTTGATTGAGAAAAATTTCCAGGCACAGGTTTGTAAGGCAAGAGAAACAAGTTGCTTATTTGCCGCGCAGATTTGCAGAAACTTCGACTTACCGATAATGGAAGCGGCATTGTAAAATGTGAAGACGATTTTCTTTAATGGCATATACCAACCTGTGCTCATCGGTGATGCGCCGACTCCAGCATCCAGACAGATCACCTTTCAGCGGCTCAGGCTTTCCGATTCCTTTAAATGTAGAGCGGACACAGTCTTTGATCAGCTCATTAATACGTGCGAGAATTTTTTTATCCTGTTGTTGCCAGTAAGTATAGTCTTCCCAGGCATGCGTTTGAAAAACAATGTCCATATCACTAACCAATCAATTTGCGTTTACGGCCACCCCCTTTATTCATCTCTCCTATTGCCGACAGCAACCTGTCACGATTTGCCGTGGTACTTGTAAGATGCAACGTTTCCTGAATAGAATTATATTCATCGAGATCCATCACTACTACATTCTTGCCTTTACTCCTGGATACTATTACTACCTCACGATCATCATTTACTGCATTAAGGTTTTCAGCCAGGTGATTACGGAAATCGGAGAAATTGACCACTTTCATATTATAAAAATTATGTACAAATATAAGTACATCTTTAAGAACAAGCAAATTTAGTTATCATTGCAGCTTAACCACTGAAAGTCGTTAAAAGAAAACAAATCACAATTTTCAGCAGCGTTCCTACATAGTTGTTATATTCATTAATGATCGTTGTAATAGTTTACACTTAGTTGATAATTTCTTCAACATTAATTAAAATTCTCAACGCCCGTTAGTTGGAAAATGACTTACCTTTTTCATATTAAACCTCTTTCCTGTCGAAATTTTAAAGATGCCGACCATCCTTAACATAAATATCCGTTCTACGGTTAACCATGAAAAGGAAGAGATAAAATTCTACGAAGCCGATGACTGGTCGATTGATTCAGAAAAACAATTTATCGCTAAAATACAAGACGTATTTACGACCGCAAAAAATCTCAGTGACTCGATTCACGTCTGTCTTACTATAGAAACCCCCGAAATAAAAGAAGTATCATTCCAGATTCAACGAAAAATCAATCACCAGTTCGGAATCAATAATCAGAAATTATCGGTTCGTGAAATTGAAGTCCTAGGTTTTATCATGCAGGGGTATACAAGCCATCAAATTGCTGATATGTTACATCTCAGTTACGAAACAAATAACCTACGCCGGTTATTACAATTCCATACATTTTCAACCAAAAACTCCTGACATTTTTGTATTCTGATTATTTGAACAGGCATTTGCTGCAACGTTTAACGAGGCCCAAATTCAGATTTTAGAAGACGATGAAATATCAAATTGAACTGCATAATTACCGCCAAATTAAATTAGTCTGCGATTATACAATTTTTAATAATTCCTTCTTTTGTAATTCATCTTGAGATAACCCTGTTTTAAGCAATTGCATGTCTTGTGCTACTTTGACATCCAATAATTTCGCGTAGTGTTGAGTCGTCCTGATATTTTTATGTCCAAGCATTTTTGAAACACTTTCTATAGGAACATGGTTGTTAAGAGTGACAGTAGTGGCAAACGTATGTCGGGCTGTATGAAAAGTCATTTCTTTACGAATTCCGCAGATATCAGCAATCTCTTTTAAATAAGCATTCATTTTTTGATTGCTTAGCACGGGTAATAATTTCTCCTGATTGATGTTTACTATAAAAGTGCTGTATTTTGCAAAGCATCGAGATGGGCGTTTAATATCCTGGCATCCTCTGAATGACCTTTCACTTTAAAAGCCTTAGATATCCATTTTGATGGATCGACTGATCTATTGGTTGAGATTTCAGTCCTCTTTCCGTTAACTGTGATACGCAGATAAATATCAACAGGGCCTGAAGAATATGATTTTGGCTTTCTTAAGTAGAAGATGTGGTTAAATTTAGTTGTCATAGCCGGAGATTGTGGTGAGTAGATCTGAATCGCAATAAAATTATTCTTTTGGCTCATCCTATCCAAAAAATTAATTGAATTAAACCCGCTCCAGTAAAGGGTTTTAAAAGAATTAGGTGAGTAAAATATATAATATTTTTACTCACCTATTTTTTGCAAAAATTGATTGAAATAAAAGTTTACTCACCCAACAAAAAGCCCGTAAACAATTAATTTACGGGCTTTTAATGAATTCCGGTGATCGGATTGCGGAGAGAGAGGGATTCGAACCCCCGGACCTGTTACAGTCAACGGTTTTCAAGACCGCCGCATTCGACCGCTCTGCCATCTCTCCGCGGCAAAAATAGGTTTGCAGGATTAAATCACAAAACATGCAGCTAAATATTTATAATCAATAATTTAAAAAGACAAAATTTCCGCTTTGATTTCAATCATCATTCACTCGTCACTTAACCAGCCTGCCTGAATGATTTTGAAACGCTTTCCTGTATTTATTCGTAATTTGTCGGCCTTAACAGAATTGCCATATTACCTAACCATTGCGCCATGCAGACGAATGCTTTATTTGAAATTGATGCGGAGAAAAAGACGCCCAAGTATCTGCAAATTGTTAATGCGATAATTGAATCGATCAAAAAAGGTAAATTAAAAAAAGGTGACCGCATCTACTCTATCAACGAACTGAGCAACGAGTTTTTTCTCTCCCGCGATACGGTGCAAAAAGCGTATGACTTATTGGAGGAAAAAGGCATTATTGAACCCGTGAAAGGAAAAGGGTTTTATATCAGCCGGACCGACATTACATCTTCATATCGCATACTTCTCCTGTTTAATAAAATAAGCAATTATAAAAAGCAAATCTATTATTCATTTGCACAGGCTCTTGGCGCTGACAATACGCTTGATTTAAAAATTTATCATTCGAATACAAAACTGTTTGAAACATTACTTGGCGGGCAGTTTAATGAATACGATTATTACGTAATCATGCCGCATTTTTATGAAGATGTGGAAACGGCAAATGCGCTTATCAACAAAATTCCAAAAGAAAAACTGCTGCTGCTGGATAAAGATATTCCTGACCTTCGCCCCGGTTATGCAGCCGTTTACCAGGATTTCAGGCGTGACATTTCAGAAGCGTTGGAAACAGGACTTGATTTATTAAAGAAATATGATAAACTTATACTGGCACATCCAAAACTGATCCCCTACCCTTACGAAATCGTTTTAGGCTTCAGAAGTTTTTGTATGCAAAACAATTTTGCATTTGATGTGATCCAGGAAGTGAACCCCGATACACCGATTAAGAGCAAGGAAGCCTATATTGTAATTGAAGAAACCGATCTGGTCAACCTCATTAAAGGATGCCGGCTGAAAAACCTGAAGCCGGGAAAAGATATCGGTATTATTTCTTACAATGACACTCCGCTTAAAGAAATATTACTGGATGGCATAACCGTAATTTCCACCGATCATTCGCAGATGGGTGAAATAGCGGCTAAACTGATTCTTGAAAACCGGAAAGAAAAAATAAAGAACCCGTTCAAGATCATTCGCCGAAAATCATTATAACAACTATTTACCTGTTTTTCTTTTTACAGGCTGATGCATCATCAATTTATTTATTAGCGCCTGAACGTCGGCCGGTGGTTTTGCTTCTATCAAACGGGTATGTGTACCCTCACCTGCCTGCCATGTATTACTTCCATCATCAGCAACATTGATCTTTCCTTTTTCAACCGTATACCACGGCGCGTAACCTTTTACTGCAACCAGCACCGCCGTTTCATCCCAACTCATTCGCCCCTCTTTATCTTCTTCACTCATCGGTATGCAAATGCGAAATACATCCTTGGTTGGTCCATGAATGGAACTATTATGTATCAAAGGCAATCCCGTTTTTATCTTCTGTCCTATTTCAAAGCCGCTGAACAGGATCGGTGTAGGCCAGTTTGTAAATGTATTTTGGGAAGCAGGCGCATCGATCTTTACATTAAATTCACTGCCCGACGGGAACCGTGCCGCCATACATACCAATTGACTGACTTTCTTTTTTACAAGATCCTTTCCATTAAGCGTTGAATATTTATCCGGTTGTGATAGTAAAAGATTGGAAACGTTAGTAAGAAATCCGACAGTGACAATCGTTACGGAGTGGTCGGGTTGTGCCGCCAAAAGCTTACGATACAGTTCTATTGCATCGGCTGCTTCATCATTACTTTTTATTTTGTGCGGATAATTGGCAATTAACGTGTCCGTCCAGTGCTGACCATCTCTTAATTCACTCGCAGCGCCTTTAGGAACACCAATTGGGATGCCCGGCTTATTAAAAAACGTATTGAAGACATTCAGCACCGCTGAAACACCATCGTACTTCGTGCTTGCAATAGTGGCGAGAATTTTTGCCTCACCTTTATCTTCAAACGCATGCAGCAACGTTATTGCCCCCGCATCATCGTAGTCCGGCCCCATATCACTGTCAAAAATGATACGGACAGGCACCTGTTTTCCCTGCGCATGCAATGAAAAAGAACAAGCGGCAAAACAGGTGACAAAAAACAAAAGGTACTTCATGATTAAATGTGTTGATTTTATCGTTGTTTGTTTATAAAAGATAAGATGCAGCGTTAACTCAGGTACCTGCATAGATCAACAAGCCCAAACCCGCTACAAAAAATAAGAACATTGCGGTTATTAAAGCGCTTGTGCCTTTAGGTGAGTTTTTAAATTCTTTCCAGATAAACACACCCCATAATGCAGCGATCAACGTTGCACCCTGGCCTAAACCATACGATATCGCCGGTCCGGCTTTACCAGCCGCAATAAGGTTAAATGAATTACCAACTCCCCAGATCAACCCTCCAAGTATGCCTACAAAATGCGTTGAGACTTTTCCTTTGAAATAATCAGCATAAGATACAGGTGTTCCTTCAACCGGTTTTCTCATGAGAATGGTATTGAACAAAAAATTACTGATAAATATACCAACAGAAAAAATGAACACAGCAGTATAAGGTGTCATTTTACCCGGCGCGGGGTTTTCAAAATTTTCGAGATCCATCGCTGCTGCAATAAACCGGTAAAAAAACGACATCAATAATCCGGCTATCAAAGAAATAATGATCCCCTTTGTAGATACTTTTTGCCGCGACGTATTCAATTTGCGATAGGCCAACGCATTGATCACAATGGCAACAGCTACCAACGCTACGCCGGAAAACAGCAATGAAGGGTTGCCCTTTTGCGCCCCGAAATAATTGACCAATGTTCCTAACACCAACGCCAAACCGATACCGACAGGAAACGCTACAGACATTCCCGCAATGGCAATGGCTGCTGAAAA
>Ga0070665_100003240_pt1 | contig 17493 bp, 17 predicted proteins | sample KBSS13metaG_FD_65862 | JGI IMG/M metagenome (GOLD analysis project Ga0070665, IMG submission 65862) | Switchgrass rhizosphere microbial communities from Kellogg Biological Station, Michigan, USA - KBS S1-3 metaG | ecosystem: Host-associated > Plants > Roots > Rhizosphere > Soil ...
GTGCTCGCGCTGGCCAGCGAGGAACGCTGCACTGCACGCTTCGAACTGCTGCCGCAAGTGAGTAACCCTCAACGCAGCCTCGAGCGCGGTGAGGCCGACCTGCTCATCATCCCGCGCGGCTTTCTCTCGCCGGATCATCCTGAGGAAGTTCTCTACACCGAGGACTTTGTCTGCGTGGTGTGGCGTGACAGCGCTCTTGCGCGAGGCGAATTGACCTTTGATCGCTACCTCGCGGCTGGGCACGTGCTGATGCAGCCACCGGACGGCATCGGCGACTCTTTCGAGGCCTGGTTCGTCAAGCGCTACGGCGTGACACGGCGCGTGGCGGTGACCAGCTACGGTTTCTCAGCGCTGCCTGCGATGGTGGTCGGCACTGAACTCATCGCCACGGTCCACACACGCCTCGCACGCGCGTTGCAGCCGGCCTGGCCGATCGAGCTGCGCCCGCCGCCACTACCGATCACGGCAATGGAACAGGGGCTGCAGTGGCACAAGTACCGCGCGCAAGATCCGGGGCTGGTGTGGTTGCGCGGGCTTCTCAGGAGGGCAGTTGCGCGGATGGATGCCAGGCCGGATCAGGATGAGGTCCCACTCGCAATCGGAAAGCAGCCATCAGGTCTCGCCGATGGCTTGTGACAGGAAACGCGTAGCTTCTACCTGCCCCTGCTCATTGCGTCCGAGACCGAAGTGGTCCGCTCCCGCGACCTCCAGATACGCTCCCGGGGGATAGCCTCGGCCAACTTTTCCCCGCGTCCCAACACAGAATCAAGCTCTCCGCTGACAACCAGTACAGGAACGGCTATCCGGCTCAATTGATCGCGGCTTGCGGGCGGATAGTCCGCCTGTGCAGCAGCGTGTAAGGCGAGTCGATCACCGCCGAACCTTGACTGCGTACGTCCAGTACGCCGCCACATGAGCGGGAAGATCGGCCGGATATTCAGAGCGTGCCAGCGCTTGCGTCAGTTTCGAAAGAACACCCGTCACCGGTGGCCATAAGGACGCTTGGTCCGGTTCTGTGAGGCAGTTGGTGGAGCAGACGCAATGCAACGATGCTTCCCAGGGAGTAGCCGAACAACGACGCACGTTCAATCCCCAGGTGGTCGAGAAGCGCCACCACGTCGTCAGCGAGATTGGTGGTTCCGTACGCAGAAATCTCCCTCGGCTTGTCGCTCTGCCCGTGCCCACGGAAGTCCATGCCAATGACCTGGCAGCCGGCTGCGACGAGTCTCGGAACCCAACCTGAAGCGCCGAAGGTTCCAGCGAAACTCACCGTGATTCCGTGGAGCATCACAACTGCTCGACCAGTGCCGTGGATTTCGTAGGCGATCCGATGACCGCTTCGAGTGAAGGACTGCATGCCGGACTCCGCCTCACAATCGACGCCAACGCGACCGAGACATCAGGTTAGGCACCCGCCCCACCAGACTTTGACAGTAGGCCCAGCTTGTGCGGTATGCGGTCTTCAGGGCGGACCGTGCCGCCATCGATGATGAACATTTCGACATCGGCTGCACCGTTCCTGTACTGCTTGGCGTCTTGATAGGCCGGACTCTCGTACCAGCTTTTGGCAGTCTCGACATCTGGAAATTCAATGACGACGGCACCATCGAGCGGGCCCACCATCTCTAGCAAGACCAGTGGCGTGTAGATGGCTAGACGCTTTGCGCCCAGCCCTTCAAAGGTCGGGCCAACTGCCTTCCAATACTCTTCGAGCTTTCGTCGATCCCGCAGGGTCCTGTTCAGGGCGATCATGTAGGCAGGCATTGCGTCTCCGAAGGTGTAGCTCGAGGAAGGGCTGTGACGTGCAACGCGTTGCGGCCGAATCGGGTCAACCGAGGTCCGCGACCTGCCGCCAATCGGAGCGGATGAATTGTTCTCAATGGTGCTCGCTCGCCTGGAGGAACCTCTGGACAGCACCGTCGAGAAGCTGATTCAGGGTATCGGAATCGTCAAGCATCACGAAGTGGCCAACACCCGGTAGCACCTTCACATCGATTCCCCGTCGCCGAGCCGCCTCGACATTCGTCGTCTGCCAATGAGGCGAATTGATCAGCGCGACCGGCACTCTGATCTCATCGAGGCCCGCTCGAAGATTTCGACCATTGCCCATGCTCGATTCGAGAGCTTGCGTCCCAACCACGGCGGGGACCGCGACGACGGCGGCAATGATCGCTTCAGCATGATCTGGATCGAAGCTCGATGTGAACATCGGAAGGACGAAGCGACGGGCCGCCTTGGCGAAGTCGGCGCGAAAGGGAGTCATGAACGCCTCGACCTCGTCCTGGGAGCGCTCCTTGTCGACGTCCCAGAAAGTGTCGACGCCGACGAGACCGATGACGCCGTTCCCGAGCTGGCGCGCCGCCTCGACGATGACCCCGCCGCTCATCGAATGTCCGATCAAGACGATCCGATCGAGCCCGAGGTGGCGCACGACGGCAATCACGTCTTGAGCAAACGCGGAGATGGTGAACTTCTGTCGGTCTCTTCCGGACTCGCCGTGTCCCGCGAGGTCGAGACACACAACGCGATAGCGCGCCGCCAGATGATCGGCTTGTCGGCTCCAAATCTGGCGGTCGCAACACCAACCGTGCACGAAGATCAGCGTCGTTTCGCTGTCCCCACGCAGGTCATAGCGGATTGAAACGCCGTCATCTGAGGGAACCACGTCGCTTCGGCGTTGCACGTCCTATCCTCCACGCCTCGAAACGCTGGTTTGGAGTTTCGCCATCGTGAGGGTGGCCGAGTGTGAGGGTGCGGCGCCAGGGGGTCAAGGTGCATCTCGGAACGGCGGGACCGTCGCGAGGGGCTGCTCCTGGCCGCGACTTGCCTGACACCGGTCAGTGCGGATGGTCGGCTCTCCGCAGCATCGCTGACGTTTGAACCTCAACGACAGCTGTGCGAGGGAAGCGGGCGCACACCGGTGTGAGCTCGATACCCGGACGCGACCCAAAGCGGTTGTACAAGCAATCTTGGTTGGGTGGCCGGAAGCAGTCGCTCAACATCGAATCCAGCGGCGTGTCTGCTCCGCAGGCATACCGCCGAAATTGTCATTGAGTACCAGGGGGCTCGACGCGCTCGGTGACCGCACAAACGTCCCAGCGGCCCGGCACGCCTTTGAGCTCGTGCGCGCCGCGCCCAACGAAGCAGAAATGGGAGCCCAAGAGAATGTCGTGGACGGTGCGCGAAACCAGCACCTCGCCAGCCTTGGCCAGCGCCTGCACGCGCGCGCCGATATGGACGGTCATGCCGCCCACCTGGCCCTCGTTGCGCAATTCGATATCGCCGAAATGAATGCCGGCGCGAATCGAGAGCTTCACAGTCGCCAATGCGGTGTGCAGTGCCTGCGCACATTCAATCGCACGGTCGGGACGCTCGAAGATGGCAAAGACGCCATCGCCGGCTGTATCCACCAGGCGACCTCGGAAGAGCCCGAGTTGCTCACGCAGGATCTCGTCGTGCCGGTCGAGCAGTGTCCGCCACTCCGCGTCACCGAGCTCCGCGGCATGCCTGGTTGAATCAACGATGTCGGTGAACAGTACGGCCGCCAGGGCGCGATCGGACTCGCCGCCTCGGCGAGTTCCGGTCAGGAATTTCTCGATGCGGTCGAGAATCAGATCAGGGGTCTCCCAATAGGGAAGATAGTCTGCACCGGGCAACTCCTCGAAGCACGCGCCGGCGACGTGTTCGGCGATATAGCGCCCCTGGGGGACCGATGCCCAGGTGCAATTGCGACGCGTCATCACCAGCGTCCGCACACTGACGGCGGATAGAGCCGGACGGACGTCCCTTTCTGACTGAATCTCAAAATTCTCGGCGACGGTTTTGGGCGACCCGATGGCCCGCGCATACTTGGCTTGCCAGCGCAGGGCTCGTTCGTCTTTAGCGATGCTCGGATTCTGCGTGCGCGCAAAGCGTTCGGTTCCGAAGTGCTTTCGCGCGAAGCCAGAAAACCCAGCCAGGGCTTCAGGCGGATACCCGGCAGGATAGTCGGCGGCAACCACCCAGCGCGCGGTGGCGTTCAGCACGACCAGCGCTGAGGTTCTTTCAGGATGAGCAGCCGCAAACTGCAGGGCCATGGACCCGCCGTCGGTAATGCCAACGATGACCGCCGAGCTTGTACCGGCGGCATCCATGACCGCCAGCAAGTCTTGCGACCAATGGTGTACAGCGTCGCATCCATCCTGAGGGCGAGCATCGGACAACGCGGAGCCGCGAGCGCTGAAGCGGATGACACGGCTGAACGAGGCCAAACGCCGCAGAAAACGCGCAATGGCGGGATCCTCCCACTCGAGATCCAGAGAGGCCCACCACCCCATCGTGAAAACCAGATCGCGCGGCCCTTCGCCCACCACTTGGTAGGCGACGCGGTCATCGCCGACTTTGGCATAGCGAGTTTCTGGCGTGGTCATTTCGTGAAGGGACTTTCTGACGCTCGACAGGTTCTCGACGACGAGGCATGTCCACTTCGCCCATCGATTAGCACGTCCATCGCCTGCGGCCGGCCACGCCGAACTAGGCGCTAAGCGATTGTCAGTTAAGCCGCTCCAGCATGTAACACCGCCGCCGCTTTATCAACGAGTTCCTTGGTTTGATCTGCCTTTTCGGACGCCGCGGATAAAGACCCCCGTTCGTTTCATGGTGCATGAGCACGACCCGTAGTGCCGCCTAAAACGAATGGAAGGGACTTCCCCGTCCCGAATTAGCTGCGCAGCGGCGACCGGCAACTGAGTGCCACAACAGGAAGTGCGGTTACTCATCAATTCATTCGGAAGGGAAGAGTCACGAGCATTCTGTAGGTCGGAATCGCTCCCGCCAAGAACGTTTTCGCGGTTCACTGTGTAAACGAGGCCGGAACCACTGGAGCTGCGCCAGCCCGGGGTGGCCCGGGCCGAGCTGCCGCGAGGGCGCATTGTCTTAAGCATCGCGGCATCATCGAATCTACATGCGCGCCAAGCCGAAGTTTCTGGCAGCCACTCGCACGTGCTTCGCGAACACCTGAGCCACCGGGCTGATTGCTCGGCCTTTCAACCACACCATCGCCACCGAGCGAGGCTTGACGTCCAGATCGACCGCCAGAGCCTTCAAGGACCATTGCTTCGCGTGATACTGCAGCACCGATTCCGGAAGCACCGTCAGGAACCGGCCCGTCGCGAGCAAGTCATTGCGCAGCAGTATCGAGTTCGCGCTGACGCGCTCCTGCGGCATTGCCAAGCCGCGCGCTGCAAACGCTTCAGCGATGAGCTCGCGAATGACGTGATTGGAGGCGAATGCCCAACGCTCATGAACGAGGTCGGCAAGCTCGATTTTTCGACGTCTCGCCCATGGACTGTTCGTTCCTGCCACCACACGATGCGGGTCATCAAACAACAGCTCACAGTCCAAATCATCGTGCGCAAGTTGCTTGGTTGTCCGGGCAAGCGCGAAATCGATCCGGCGCTCTCGAAGCTCCCGAAACTCCTGGCCATCGGCATTGGTCTGCATCACATGAACAACGATTGACGGAAGTTCGGCTGAAAGCCGATCGATGGCCCGTGGCAACAGTCCCGCCGCGAGCGTGTCTCCTGCCGCGACCCGCACTTCTCCGACCGTCGGATCCGCCAAGAACGCGACCTCGGCGGCAGCCTGCTCCAATTCGTCGAACACGACCCGGCTGCGCTTCAGCAGGGCGATGGCATAGACGGTCGGCTCGACGCCCCGGCTGGTCCGATCCAGGAGGCGGACTCCGAGCATCCGTTCCAGGCCCGACACCGATTGAGACACAGCCGGTTGGGACATCGCCAAACGTACCGCAGCCTTGGCCATGCTTCCCAGCTGAACGACAGCAGACAAGACTTGAAGATCGCGCAGCTTGAGCCGCCGCATGAATTGATTCAACGGACGGCTTGCATTGGACGCCATTAGGATTCCTGACGGGCATATTCGAATATTCGATTTCCACTTATAGCCTCGAAGCCCCTACTCTGTGAAGGTGAGCCGCCCATTCCTCATCCTTGCCAGCTTGTTGCAACTGTTCCTTGCCGATCCATTGGCGGCGCAACCGGTCTATCCCGACAAGCCGATCCACATGATTGTTGGGTTTCCGCCGGGCAGCCAGCCTGACATCGTCGCGAGGTTGCTCAGCCATGAATTGGCCGCGGCGATGAGATCGCCCGTTGTCGTCGACAACGTGACCGGCGCTTCAGGCACCATTGCAGCGGAGCGGCTCGCCAAGGCGACGCCCGATGGCTACACGGTGGGGCTGCTGAGCCAGACGCACGTCGTGATCAGTCCGATCCTGCACAAGGTCGCGTACGACCCGTTGCGGGATTTCAGTCCGGTGTCGCAAATCTCTGTGTCGCCGAACCTGTTGGTCGTCGCGACGACTGTGCCCGCCAACAGCGTCGCTCAATTGGTGGAACTGGCAAAACGCCGGCCGGGGCAGTTGACGTTCGCCTCAAGCGGGAACGGCAGCGGGACCCACATGGCAGCCGAGCTGTTCAGGTCGGCCGCCGGGATCGACATCCGGCACATTCCGTACCGCGGGGTGGTGGCGGCGGTTCCCGATCTCCTGGCCGGCCGGGTGACGATGATGTTCAGTCCTCTGCCGGTCGTGTTGCCACAGGTTCGCCTGGGGCAACTCCGGGCGCTGGCGGTGACGTCGCTGCGGCGTTCCGAAGCGATGCCGGAGCTCCCCACCCTGGCCGAGGCCGGCTATCCTGGATTCGAAGCCACGAACTGGTACGGCCTGCTCGCGCCGGCCGGGGCGCCGGCCAGCGTCGTCACCAGACTGCATGTCGAAGTCATCAAGGCACTTCAATTGCCCGAGTTGCGTCGCAAGCTGACCGACCTGGGGATCGAGGTGGTCGGCAACGGGCCCGATGAATTCACCTCGGTCATCCGGACGGACATACCGCGCTGGACCAAGCTGATCAAGGACGCGGCGATCAAAGAAGACTGAAGGCCGATGCACACATGCAGCATCTCGATTCGTTCAAGCGACGGTCCTGAGTTCCACTGCTATCTCGCGACGCCGGCGCTCGTTCGACGAGTCCCCGCCGTCGTCATCGCCTCTTCCGTCCGCGGCGTCGATGAAGACCTTCGCGCAATCGCCGACGAGTTCGCGTCGCACGGCTACATCGTCGCGGCGCCCGACTTGTTCTGGCGGACGATCCCCGGGCCGTTGGAGTCAGGGGATCCGCGCGCGGCGGAGCGCGGACAGCCACGGTCCCAGCGACTCAGAGTCGGCGAGCAGGACCTCCTGGACGTTGGGGCCGCGTTGCAACGCTACCACCTGTTCAATGGCCGCGCGGCGATCGTCGGCATCTGCTACGGCGGGCCGTACGCGCTCATCGGGCCAAAACGATTGGGATACCAAGCAGGAATTGCGATTCACGGCTCACAGATGCTCGATTACATCGATGAACTGGACGGTGCCGTGCACCCTATCGTCATCACCTGGGGAGACCAAGACCACTTGGCGCCGCCTGAGGTTCGCCACACGTTTCAGAACCTTTCCGAGCGCATGCCGAATCTTGAAGTGCACGTGTTGGCCGGCGTGCAACATGGGTACATGATGCACGGCGCAAGCCGCGCTTTCGTCCAGACGGCATACGACTTCTCCTTGAGTCGCGCGCTCGCATTGCTGCACGACTTGAGGTGACGGAGCGGCGCGAGCGCACGCAGGCGCAAGTCGTCGCTGCCACCAGGGATATGCGCGCACGCGCTTCAAGTTGGCGGCGGCGACGTCAAGAGGCCGCTCGACAGCTTGTGCCGAGCGTCGCGAAAGCTGAAGCTAGTGAATGGCGGCTGTTGGCCGATAAGCGACCGACGCGACCATCTCTGATCGACCTTGAGCCGTCGCTCGCTCAACCGACCAGGCGGAGCAGGGCATCACTTCTTCGCGCACATGATGCGCACACCTCCGCCCGTGCGTAGCCCGTCCTTGCGCCGCGCGAAGTAGCGCACGTTGAGATCGTCCGGCGTGGCACTCTCTGCGAAACTGAAACCCAGTTCGAGCAGCTGACTCTGCAACTGCGCAGGATCGAAGGTCGACAACCATGGCTCGCCGAGCGCGGCAATCTGCTGCTCGAGGACGTCGCTGACCACGCGCTCGATCGGGTTGAGCATCGTCGTCGGAACACGATAGTCGAAGCACAGGCAGCTGCCCGCGGCAAAGCCGGCTATCGTGCCGAGCGTCCTCAGCACCGCGTCGGCCGTCAGGTACATGGTCACGCCCATCCAGCTGACGCAGGCTGCCTGCTCGGCCCGAAACCCCGCCTGCCGCAGCGCGCCGCCCAGATCGTCGCGCTCGAAGTCCACCGGCACGAAAGCCAGCGATGCCGGCACGCCAATGCCGGCATCGGCCAACAGTTGCTGCTTCCAGCGCTGTGTGCCGGGATGGTCCACCTCGAACACCCGCAGGCCCGCATCGCCGTACGGATTGCGATATGCAAAGGTGTCGAGACCGGCACCCAGCAAGACGTACTGGCGCACCCCCGCCGCCACGCAGCGCGCGAGCTCGTCCTCGACGAAACGGCTGCGCACGACCAGTGCGCCGCGAAGGCCCCGCGACATCGGATCGTTCAGCACGAACGGATCGTCCCGAAGCGCGGCTTCGGCGGACGCGCCCAGCAGAGGCAGGGCCATCGGGTCCGGGAGGACCAGCGGCTCGTCGAGCAACTGGTGCACTGCGCGCAACGAGGCGACTGTCAGCGCTGAGCGGCTGGGCTCGCCTTGGCGAACGATGTTGGTCGGAAACGTGGTCATGGGATGAACCTCCTGGTGCAGAAGACACCCCATCGTCCACCCTCACGTTGCGTGAGGGTCAAGGGCCGCGGCCTGCCACACGTAGCGCCATACCTTCGGCGTGAAGACCGTTCCAGCTTGAAGCAGCGGCTCGTTCTCGTAAGCCGCGACCAGCCTTGCGCGCATGCCGGCGTCGTGTCGCACCATCCGGTCCAGCAGGGCCTGCCATTCGCGCGCAAGCTGGCGCGCACCCGCGGAATGCGGCGGCACGCTGTCGGCCATCAAGCGCTCGGCGCGCTCGCCGAGTGCGCGCCATTCGGGATCCAGCGTCTTGTCCAGGCGCTGCAGCTCGTCCGCACCGATGTACTTGGCCAGCACAGCGAGCCGCAGCTGAATCGCCCGGTCGATGTACTCCAGCAAGTCGCGATCCATCCCGGCAGGCAACGGCAGACTCGGCTGCTCGCGAAACATGCTGCCCCAGCGCTGCAGCAGCGCGATGTCGCCGTTCATCCAGCGCGCCGTCACGTCCATCCATCGCCGCGCCAGCGGCTGCATCTCGATCGAATCGGGCGGCACGCCGCGTTCCATCGCGTCGCGCACCGCCCGCAACAGCGGTGGCCACTCGGCCTCGCTGCGCTTCCATCGCTCGAACACGAGCTTGAGCTCGCCAGCGTTGAAGTACTGCTCGAACGTGCTCATCATCGACAGGCTGGCAAGCCAGTCGTCGATCTCCGGCTGACCACCGCTCACGAGGATCATCTGCATCACGCCGACCCGCTCACGCAGTGCCTGGGCCTGGGCGATCTCCCGATCCAGCGTGCCGATCTGCCGCGCAAGGATGGCCGGCAGCGTGACAGCGCCGCCGTCGAGCAGCTGCGCCACGTCGGCAAGCGGCAGGCCCATGCGGCGCAGGGTCTGGATGCCATGCAGTCGCGCGACATCGTCACGGCTGTACAGCCGATAGCCGCTCTCGGAGCGCCCCGAGGGGCGCAGCAGCCCGATGCTGTCGTAGTGATGCAGTGCGCGAACCGTCAGACCGGTGCGCCTGGCCAGTTCACCGACTTTGAGGAGCATGTCGGGAGTATCCATGCGCGACGGCGAATCGGGAAAAGATCGACCCGGAGCGGAAGTTCGTCGACCCCGGGCAGCGTTCCGGTGCTGGCAGCTTTCAGGCCGATCCTCTCAGCACGGCGACCGCTTCCGCTTCGAGAAGCGGGCCCTCCACGCGCACCAGGGGAGTCGCGTCAGCCAGTACGTCCGCACAGCGCGCGCCCAGCGTAGGCCCGCCAAGCGCAGCATCGATCGCCGGCGTGGACGCGGCGTAGACCACGCGCGCAATGCCGGCCCAGAACATGGCGCCGGCGCACATCGCGCAGGGTTCTCCGCTGGCATAGACGGTCGCGCCGACCAAGGACGATGTCCCGAGCGCCTGCTGCGCTTCGCGCACCAGCACGATTTCCGCGTGTCCCGTGCAATCGCGCTCGGTGTGCTGATTGTTCATCGCAGTGAGTAGCGCCAGGCCGTCCTTCACCAGCACCGCCCCGAAGGGCATGTCGCCCCTGGCGCGGGCGTCACGAGAGGCTTGGATGGCGGCGCGCATGTGGCGGATGTCGTCTTCGGTGTTCATGATGTGCTTCACTCGATCAGATCTCGTCGATCGCCGTGCGGCGGTCCGTCGTCTCGACGCCATCCATGGCAAAGCGGTCGCGCGAGCGCAGATAGAAGCTGGCGCCGAAGCGAGCGACCGGGAAGTAGTCCTGCAGGCGCACGCGCCAGCGCTCGGTGTCGATCAGACCTTCACGCGCATGCAGGGCTTCGACCCGGCCGAAGAACACGTAGCGGCTCTCGTTGACCAACCGCTCGTGCAGCACGCATTCGAACGCCACCGGGGCCTCGACGATCGTCGGCACGGCCACCGCGCGCGAGGGCCGCAGCGTGAGGCCGGTATGCGCCACCTCGCTCACGTCGGGCTCCAAGGTCTCGCCGCAGGCGTGCATCTGCGCGGCGATCGATTCGTCGGGCAGATGCACGACAAACTCGCCGCTGCGCAGGATGTTGGCGGCCGTGTCCTTCAGCCTTCCCTGTGCGTTCTGCCGGTTGACGCTGATCATCACCAGCGGCGGATCCTCGCCCACCATGTTGAACATCGAAAACGGCGCCGCATTGACGACGCCGGTGGGCCCCAGCGTGGTCACCAGAGCGATCGGCCGCGGCACGATCAGGCTGGCCATCAGCTTGTAGCGCTGGTAGGCGGTGAGTTCGCCGAAGTTGATGTCCATGCAGCCCTCGAAGTTGGATGGTGGGATCGGGTATTGGTCAGGGCTGCTTGCCGACGATGGCGTCGACGTACCACTTCATCGTCCACAGCTCGGATTCGGGAACGACCTGGCCGGGCCCGACGCGGGGCTTGCCGGCTTGGTCGACGATGGGGCCCGTGAAGGGATGGAACTTCCCGGCGAGGATGGCGCTCTTGCGCTCCTCGAATACCGGTACCACCTCCTTCGGCACCGACGGGCCGAGGGCTGCCAACTGCACGATGCCCTCCTTCATGCCCCACTTGGTGTCTTCGGACTTCCATTGCCCGGCAAGTTTCTGCCGCACCTTGTGGACATAGTAGACGCCCCAGTTCAGGACATTCGCGCTCAGATGCGCGTTGGGCCCGAAGCGCGTCATGTCCGAGTCCTGTCCGATGGCCCACAGGCCTTTGGACTGTGCGAGCTGGACGATCGCGGGCGAGTCGGTGTTCTGGTACATCACGTCGGCACCCTGGTTCATCAGCGCCTGCGCTGCTTCGCGCTCCCTCGGCGGGTCGTACCAGGAGTTGATCCACACCACCTTCGCGCTCACCTTGGGGTTGACCGCGCGCGCGCCCAGCACGAAGGCATTGAGGTTGCGGATCACCTCCGGGATCGGGAACGGCGCCACGTAGCCGAGTGTGTTCGATTTCGTGCGATTGCCGGCGAGCATGCCCACGAGATAGGCTCCCTCGTAGAAGCGGGTCTGGTAGATACCGACGTTGGGCGCGGTCTTGTAGCCCGAACAGTGCTCGAAGGTCACGTCCGGAAAATCGGCAGCGACGTGAATCGTCGGCTCCATGAAGCCGAACGATGTGGTGAAGATCATCGTGCAGCCGTCGGCGATGAGCTGGCGCATCACCCGATCTGCGTCCGGCCCCTCGGGCACTTTCTCGACGAACACGGTCTTCACCTTGTCGCCGAACTCCGCCTCGACCATTTTTCGGCCGAGGTCGTGCTGATAGGTCCATCCGACATCGGCGACCGGACCCGGGTAGATGAATCCGATCTTGAGCGGCGCGTTGGCGGCGCGAACGGAAATGGCACCAAGGCCCAGCGCGGGGACGCCGAGGCCGATGCCGGCACGTTGAAGGAAAAGACGACGGTGCATGGTGACTCTCCTGGATCCCGGATGATGAACAGAGCGGCGAGGCTCTGGGCAGCGATCATGTATCCGTGATTTCTACAATCAAGTATACATGATCTTGCCATCGACGTATGCAACATGCGTGCCCGCAAATTTGCGCTGAACCCTGCGATTTCGCCGTTCCCCTCGACTCCGGAGCCCGAAATCGGGGCATCGGGGCACCACCGAGACGATCGCCGCACCGCCCGCGTGCAGGAGTCGGGTTGGCAGCGTGATGCTGTGGTCTGGTATACATACGCTGCCTCAGACATTCAGGATCCCTGTGAGCCTCTCAAAAAAGGCGGACAGCGCCTATCTCGCGCTGCGCCGTGCGATCGTCGAACACGCGCTGCCCTCCGGCACCAAGCTGCCGGAGGACAAGCTGGCCGAGCAGTTCGGCGTGAGTCGAACGCTCGTTCGCGCTGCGCTGGCCCGACTTGCCGCGGATGGACTGGTCGAGATCGGCAACAAGCGCACCGCCACGGTGGCGCGACCCAGCCTGGAGGAGGCGCGCGCGGTTTTCGAAGTCCGCCGCTGCCTGGAGGCCGAGGTGGTGCGCCTTGTCATCCTGAAGTGGAAGCCGGCGATGGGGGCGGCGCTCGAGGCGCATGTGCGGGAGGAGCGCGCGGCTGCAGCGAACGACCAACCCACTGCGTCCATCCGCCTGGCAGGCGAGTTCCATGTCAAGCTGGCCGACATGGCGGGCAACCCCATCCTGCGGCGCTATCTCGACGAGGTGGCGACGCGATGCTCACTGATCCTCGCGGTGTACGGCCGCCCGCATTCCTCGGAGTGCGCCATCAACGAACATCGCGATCTCATCAAGGCGCTGCGCGAGGGCGACGTCGACAGAGCCGTTGCCCTGATGACCAACCACCTTCAGGGCATCGAGAGCCGAGCGTTGCTGCCCGCTCTCGATGACGGCGAGGATCAGCTCGCGCGAATGCTCGCCCCGTACGCGCGCGGCGCCGGTTGATACGGGGCGCCGCGGCGAGTGAGCAGCGCCCCGCCGCGCCGCGCTGCTACAGTGCCCCTCCGACCCCACGAAGGAATGCCATGTCCAGGATGTTTGATGGCGACGTTGCACTCATCACTGGCGGAAGCTCCGGTATAGGCCGCGCGACCGCAAGCGCATTTGCAGCAGAGGGCGCGAAGGTGGTCGTGGCCAGCCGGCGCCGTGAAGAGTCGCTCGAAACCGTCCGGCTGGTGACGGATGCCGGGGGCGAAGCGTTTTTCGTTCAGGCCGACGTCTCGGTATCTGCGGACGTCCAGCGCATGGTGGCTCAGACCATCGAGCGTTTCGGAAAGCTCAACTACGCCTTCAACAACGCTGGCATCGGAGGCAGCATGACGCCCACGGGCGACTACTCCGAAGAAACCTTTGACCGGGTCATTGCCATCAATCTCAAGGGCGTGTTTCTGAGCATGAAGTACGAGTTGCCGCACATCCTTGCGACCAAGGGCGCCATCGTGAACATGTCTTCCGTGGCGGGCCTGGTGGGCGGGCGGGTGGGCGTGGCCTACTACGCCAGCAAGCACGGCGTGGTGGGCATGACCAAGGCGGCGGCGTTGGAATATGCGGACCAGGGCATTCGCATCAATGCGGTGGCACCTGCCGTCATCAAGACGCCGTTGACCGAGAGCGCGGGGTTTCTCGACGAGAAGACGCAGCTGGGCGCCATGTTGCTGGCCCGGCACCCCATGGGCCGGTTCGGCGAAGCCGAAGAGGTTGCCCAGGCCGTCGTCTGGCTTTGCTCCAAACATGCGTCGTTCACGACCGGCCACACGCTGCCCATCGATGGCGGTGTGCTGATCCCCTAGTCTGGCCACCAACGCCGGGCGGGCTCACGTCGAACCGTCCATGGGCCTGGAGTCGCCTCTGGCCCTGTCAGTTTGAAGGAGCCCAGTGATGATGTGGAACTTCAATCCAAACTGCGCGAGCCGTGGCAACGAGCCGCCCGGCCGCAGTGTGTATCGCGGTACCAGCGATCCGGCGGCGGCCCTCATGAGCGATGGGCCATGAGGTCACCACGGTGGGCTGCCCAACGAGCAGCGACCCTTCCAAGGAAGCGCACAGTTCGCCCAGAACGATGGCCGAGCCCTCGGGGACTGGGAGCACGGCGAACCCGCTCGGGCAGTCGAGCGCGGCCCAGATGAACTCGGTGGCTACAGCGCCGCGTTCGTCCGCAAGGGACTGGTGCGGCACCCAAGGAGCCGCGTGGAGGGATTGGCCCTGCAGTGGGCCGGAGAAGATGCGCAGCCCGTCTCCAGCCTCGCGGGCGGGTCCGCAGACGAAGCACCTCGGAAACAAGTGACTCTTGAACCCCGGGAAGGCCGCAGCGGCCTGCTCGGCTTGTGCGAACGTCGGGCAGTTCGGCGGGTCCAGTCGCAGCTCGGAAGTCTTCGCTTCGCCGATCACCGCCGAATCGTGGAACAAGCGCGCCGAGTCATTCGTCCACTCGCGGCGTAGCCTCGTCTTCAGGGGTGGCGGTGCCTTCAAACGAACGGACAGGGTCCCAGTCAAGTGCTTGGCCAGGAGACCGCAGACATAGCCTCCGTTACCGGAGTTCGGCGGGCCACAGAAGCGTTCCGGGATCTCGAGGTATTCCGTGTTCACAGCATGATCCTAGAAGCTGGTTCAGGGTAGCCGAATCGTCAAGCATCACGAAGTGGCCAAGGCCCGGACTTTGCCATCGCAGGGGTGCGCGAGTGTGGGCGCGCGGCGGCGGAGGGTCAAGGTGCATCCGAGGGTCCGCAACCCTCGGCGATACTCGCCGAGGAGCGCGCATGTCGGCTCCGCCGGCCAGCGGAATCTGCTCCGTCATGGCGCCGATTCAGTGCACGATGGAAAGGGCAGTAGCAACATGCATACGCGACTCTCGCGCGCGGAAGTTCCTGTTGAATCCACATGGAACCTGAGCGATCTCTTTGATCACGAGGATGCCTGGGAGGTCGAGTACCAGGCGGTGGACGACGCGCTCCAGCCGCTCGGCGTGTACCAGGGGCAACTGAGCCGTGATGCGGCGACGCTGCTGTCGTGCTTGACGACAGTGGAGTCCCTGCATGCGCGTTTGATGCGCGTGATCACCTTTGCGCACCTGCGCAACGCGCAGGACGGTACCAACCCGCAATACCAGTCAGCGATGGCCCGTGTGTCGGCGCTTCACGCGCGTGTCGACGCCGGCACAAGCTTTGTCGATTCCGAAATCCTGGCTTTTCCCGACAAGCTGGTGGAGCAGTTCATGGCTTCGGAGCCGGGTCTGGCTGCCTTCGACGTTCACTTGAACGATCTGCTCGCGCTGCGTCCCCACCGGCTGGGTGCCGATACGGAGCGCGTACTGGCCTCCCTGGGCGAAGTGCTGAACGCGCCCTACATGATCTACAACCGGTCGAAGTCCAGCGACATGCAGTTTGCGCCATTCGCCGACGCGGCCGGCACGGTCTACGCGAATTCGGTCAATGGCTTCGAGTCCAACTTTGAAACCCACAGCGACAGCAGCGTGCGGCGCAGCGCATGGGCCTCGTTCAGTGCCGGGCTGAAGGCCTACAACCAGACCTACTCGGCGACATTCGCCACCGAGGCCAACAAGAACGTCGTGATGGCGCGGCTTCGCAACTACCCCAGCACCGAAGATTTCCTGCTGCAGACGCACAAGATTCCGCGCGCGGTCTACAGCAACATCCTGGACATCATCCAGACGGAGTTGGCGCCGCACATGCAGCGCTACGCCCGGCTGCGCCGCAGGGTGCTTGGCCTGGACAAGCTGCTGTACTGCGACATCAAGGCGCCGCTGGACCCGCAATTCAATCCGCGAATGTCCTACGAGGAAGGCTGCGAGCTGATCCTCGACGCGCTGGCGGTGATGGGGCCGGAGTACTGCAACTTTGCGCGCAAGGCCATGGAGCAGCGCTGGGTCGACCGGGCCGACAACATCGGCAAGACCTCGGGCGCGTTCTGCGCGTCGCCCTACGGCGTCCATCCGTACATCCTGATCACGTGGTCGAACACGATGCGCAATGTCTTCACGCTGGCGCACGAGCTGGGCCACGGCGGACACTTCGCCCTGGCGATGCAGCACCAGCGCTTCGTGAACATGCGCCCGGCCATGCCTTTCGTCGAAGCGCCGTCGATCATGAACGAGATGCTTCTGGCGCAGCACATCCTGAGCAAGAGTCAAGAGACGCGCATGCGACGCTCGGTCATCATGCAGGTGCTGGGCACCTACCACCACAACTTCGTGACCCACCTGCTGGAAGCGGAGTTGCAGCGCCAGGTGTATGCGCTGGCGGAAAGCGGAGGCTCCATCACCGCGGCCGTGCTGAACGAACGCAAGGGCCGGATCCTGGCGAAGTTCTGGGGCGACACCGTGGAGATCGACGAGGGTGCGCGCATGACCTGGATGCGCCAGCCCCACTATTACATGGGCCTGTACCCCTACACCTACTCTGTCGGCCTCGTGGCATCGACGGCGATGTCGCTTCTGGTCCAGAAGGAAGGCCAACCCGCCGTCCGGCGCTGGCTGGAGGTGCTCAAGGCCGGCGGCACGCGCAGCCCACTGGAACTGATGCAGTTGGCAGGCATCGACATGACTACACCCCGGCCGATCCACGAAGCGGTGGCCTATGTCGGGCGCCTGATCGAGGAACTTGAGGAGTCGTTCGGCTGACTTGGCCGCGGCACGCTCGACTGGTTCGGCGCAACGGCCTCAGAACAGGCTCACCTTCGCCCCGTTCTGGGTCCGCTTGTCGATCTCCATCGCCGCGTGGCAGCTTCCCTTGGTCTTCTGGAGCTGTTCGATGTCCGCGATCGACAAGTCGCCATGCTTTTGCTCCGTACGCGTGATCGCCGACCTGATCTGGAGCATCTTGATTGCCGCCATGACCTTTCCTTCGCATTCATCCTTCGATTGAGCCGAGACGGAAGCGGGGACGCTTGCAAGCGCCAGGATCAATGCCACGACTAGTGCTTGTTTCATGCTGAACTCCTCAAGGTGAAATCGTCTACCCCCTGTGTTGCGGCAGAGCGCGAGAAGGTTCATGGCAAATTCCGGCGAGCCCACGCGGCGCAGCAGCCGGAGGCGCAGCTTGTCGAGCGCCCACGTTGTCGAGGGCGAACGCAGCCCACGGCCCGACGGCCCACGCAGCAGATCGCGCCGTGCCCCCGGACGCCGACCAGCCACCTCGAACGCCCACCGATACCCTATGCTGACGCCCCATGAGCACCCATCCTGACAAGGCCGGCCCCTCGCGTCTGGACGACCCGCTGCACGACCGCGAGATCGGCGCGCGCGACAGCACGCTGGACACGACCCGCATCGACGACGTGCGCATCGGCGCGGTGCGGCCGCT
>Ga0070665_100003241_pt1 | contig 17488 bp, 10 predicted proteins | sample KBSS13metaG_FD_65862 | JGI IMG/M metagenome (GOLD analysis project Ga0070665, IMG submission 65862) | Switchgrass rhizosphere microbial communities from Kellogg Biological Station, Michigan, USA - KBS S1-3 metaG | ecosystem: Host-associated > Plants > Roots > Rhizosphere > Soil ...
TGATGACCGCGACGCCGATTCCACGCACCCTCGCGCTCACGGTCTACGGCGATCTCGACGTCTCGATGATCCGTGAGCTGCCGGCCGGACGGCTGCCGATCAAGACGACGGCGGGGCCGGAGTCGCGCCGCGACGACATCTATCAGTTCATCCGCCAGCAGCTCGACGCGGGCCGACAGGCGTACGTCATCTATCCGCTGGTGGAGGAGTCGGCCAAGATCGATTTGAAGGCGGCGACCGAGATGGCCGATCACCTCGCGACCGAGATCTTTCCCGCCTACAAGGTCGGGCTGCTGCACGGCCGCATGAAGGCGGATGCGAAGGATCGGGTGATGAAGGCGTTTCTCGCCGGCGAGCTACAGATCCTGGTGTCGACGACCGTCGTCGAGGTCGGCGTCGACGTGCCGAACGCGACGGTGATGATCGTCGAGCATGCCGAGCGCTTCGGCCTGTCGCAACTCCACCAGTTGCGCGGCCGGGTCGGTCGCGCGGGTCACCAGTCGTATTGCTACCTGCTCTATCAATACCCGCTCACCGAGGAAGCGCGCGAGCGGCTCAAGGCGATGACCGACACCACCGACGGCTTCGAAATCGCCGAGCGCGATCTCCGGCTGCGCGGCCCGGGCGATTTTTTCGGCACCCGGCAGGCCGGGCTGCCGACGTTCCGCATGATCGATCTCGTCCGCGATCGCGACGTGCTCGAGACCGCGCAGCAGGAGGCCTCGCGCTGGTTCGCGAAGTCGCTGCCGGACGCCGCCGGGGTCGAGCGGTTGATCGCCGGGTGGGAACAGCGATTCCGGCTTGTGGAGATTGGGTAATTGGGTAATCTGGTGATTGGGTAATTGATTGGAGATTGGCGGTTCAATCCTCAGTCAATCCCCAATCAATTACCCGATTACCCAATTACCCAATTACCCGATTATCCAATTCCTATGCGCGTAATCGCCGGCACGCTGAAGGGCCGCCGTCTGAAAGCTCCAACCTGGGACGGCCTGCGGCCGACGTCCGACAAGCTGCGCGAGACGCTGTTCAACATCCTCGCGCCGCGGATCGCCGGCGCGCGGTTCCTCGACGGCTATGCCGGCACCGGCGCGGTCGGGATCGAGGCGATCAGCCGTGGAGCCATCTCCGTGACATTCGTCGAAAGCGATCGCCGCGCCGAGACGCTGATCGCCGAGAATCTCGCGCACTGCGGCGTCGAGAACGGCTATGCTATTATCCGAGCTACCGTCGCACGGGCGATCGATCAGCTCGACGCTGCGGCGTTCGGCCCCTACGAACTGTTCGACATCGTCTGGTTCGATCCGCCGTACGACGAGCAGCCCGACGCCGTCCTTGCGGCCGCCGGCGTGCTGATCGCGCCCGGCGGGCTGCTCGTGCTCGAGCACGCGCGCCGCCGCCCGGCGCCCGAGATCGCGGGACGTCTGGTGCGGGTGCGTCAGGTGATCAGCGGCGACTCGGCGCTGTCGTTTTACGAGCTGAAAAACTAATGTCCACGCTCGCGGTATATCCCGGGTCCTTCGATCCGCTGACCAACGGCCACGTCGACATCATCTCGCGCGGCGCGCGCATGTTCGATCGGATCATCGTCGCCATTCTGGTCAATGCCGAGAAGTCGCCGATGTTCTCGATGCAGGAGCGGGTCGAGATCGCCCGCGAGGTGTTCAAGCCGCACCCCAAGGTCGAGATCGACACCTTCAACGGGCTGCTGGTGGACTACGTCGAGCGCAAGCAGGCGCAGGTGATCGTCCGCGGGCTCCGCGCCGTGTCGGACTTCGAGTTCGAGTTTCAGATGGCGCTCATGAACCAGCGGCTCAAACCGCAGATCGAGACGGTGTTCATGATGCCGGCCGAGCAGTACACCTACATCAGCTCACGTCTCATCAAGGAAGTCTTTTCGCTCGGCGGACGCGTGCACGGCCTGGTGCCGGAGCTCGTGGAGCAGCGCCTCAGGGAGAAAGGGTTGGCGAAGAAGTGATGAAGCTTGCGGATCGCACCTCACGGATTGCCGGATCGCCCACGATGAAGGTCGGGGCCACCGTCGATCGCCTCCGGCGCGCGGGCGTCGAGGTGATTGATTTCGGAGCGGGTGAGCCTGATTTCTCGACCCCCGACGCGATCAAAGTCGCGGCCCACCAGGCGCTCGACGCCAACTTCACCCGCTATACGCCGGTCGCCGGCATCGCCGATCTGAAGAAGGCGATTTGCGATCGCTACAAGGCCGACTACGGCGTCGACTACAAGGAACAGCAGGTCATCGTCACCGCGGGCGGCAAGCAGGCGCTCTACAACACGGCGCTCTCGCTGTTCGGGCCGGGCGACGAGGTGATCACCCACGCGCCGTGCTGGCCGACGATTCCCGAGCAGGTCAAGCTCGCCGACGCGTCGCCGGTCTTCGCGCGCACCCACGTCGAGGACGGCTTTGCGGTCCACGCGCAGGCGATCCTCGACGCCGTCACGCCGCGCACCCGCGGCATCATCATCAACTCGCCGGGCAACCCGACCGGCGCGCTGATCGCCGAGGGCGAACTGCGGACGCTGGCGGAGTTCGCCGCGAAGCAGAACATCTGGCTGGTGGTCGATCTCTGCTACGAGAAGCTGATCTACGACCCGGTGCCGCACAACCTGCCGAAGGTCCTGGCGGAGAGCTGCCCGGAGCAGGCGGTCATCTGCGGGTCGGCGTCGAAGGCCTACGCGATGACCGGCTGGCGCTGCGGCTGGCAGATCGGCCCGCAGGCCGTGATCGCGGCGTCGAACGCAATCCAGAGCCACTCGACGTCGAACGTGACCTCGATCACCCAGAAAGCGGCGGTCGCGGCGCTGATCGGATCGCAGGCCCCGGTGACGACGATGCTCGACGAGTACCGCAAGCGGCGCGATCAGCTGCACGCCTGGCTGACCGCCGACCCGCGGCTGCGCTGCCGCAAGCCGGCCGGCGCCTTCTACATGTTCGTCGACATCGGCGACACGCTGTCGCCAGACGGCTTCCGCACCTCGCTCGACTGGGCGGACGCGCTGCTCGAGGAGCAGCGCGTCGCGGTGACCCCGGGCGAGGCGTTCGACGCGCCCGGCACGATCCGCATCTCGTACGCGACCTCGATGGAACTGCTCAAAGAGGGCAGCAGCCGCCTGCTCGCGTTCGTCGCGAAGCACGCGCCGCAGCCGGCGACCGCAGGATAAGAAGAAACCGCGGAGATCGCAATGGACGTAGAGAACAGGATTCTTCGCGGTTCGCCGGTCCGGCTGAAGCCGGACACTACCGATGTCGGACGTCGCCGGCGTAGGTAGTGTCCGCCTTAGGCGGACCTTAGAGAAACGTTGTCTCAGCGGTCTTTGCGGTCTCGGCGGTAAAACAACACGATGCCCAAAGTAGTCGCCGTCATCGGCGCGTCGAACAACCGGAACAAGTTCGGCAACCGCGCGGTGCGGGCCTATCGTCAACAGGGCCATACCGTCGTCCCCATCAACCCGCACGAGGCGGAGGTCGAGGGCCTGAAGGCCTACGCCTCGGTGCTGGATGTACCCGGGACGATTGACATGGCGTCTTTCTACGTGCCACCTGAGATCGGCGAGCAAGTGATCGGCGAGGTTGCGGCCAAAGGGATCGCCGAGGTGTGGCTGAATCCCGGGGCGGAGAGCGATGCGCTCATCGCCCGCGCCCGGGCGCTCCAGATCCAGCCGATTGTCGCGTGCAGCATCGTCGCAATCGGACAGAACCCGTATCAGTTGTAAGCGTTGCCGGAGAAATAATATACTCGCGACAATAGTCACGCCTCGGTAACTCCTGCGGGCGCTCAGCCCGCCTATTCAACCTCCGCACTCATGTTCAAGAGCCCTCATGCCAAGCAATCCTAAGCGCCCCGCGCCGGCCAAGACCGGTAACGGCACCGCCACACCGGACGCCGTCTCGACGCCCACCCAGGTCAACGCCGCTCCCGAACCGCCGAAGCCGGAACCGCCGAAGCCCGAGGCCGTGAGGCCGGAGCCGCCCAAGGCGGCGGCGCCGCCGGCGCAGGGCCAGCAGCGGCTCAACATCACCGATCTGAAGGACATGAGCATCCAGAAGCTCACCCAGATCGCCAAGGACCTCACCGTCGGCGGTGCGACCGGGATGCGAAAGCAGGAGCTGATCTTCCAGATCCTCAAGGCGCAGACCGAGCTGAGCGGGTTCATCTTTTCGGAAGGCGTGCTCGAAGTGCTGCCCGACGGCTTCGGCTTCCTGCGCGCGCCCGACTACAACTACCTGCCCGGCCCCGACGACATTTACGTGTCGCCGTCCCAGATCCGCAAGTTCGACCTGCAGACCGGCGACACCGTCTCCGGGCAGATCCGGCCGCCGAAGGAAGGCGAGCGCTACTTCGCGCTGATCAAGGTGGAGGCGGTCAACTTCGAGGCGCCCGATCAGGCGCGCGAGAAGCTGTTCTTCGAGAACCTGACGCCGCTCTACCCGCAGGAACGCATCACCCTCGAAACGCCCGACAGCATCTCGTCGCGGATCATGGATCTGTGGACGCCGATCGGCAAGGGGCAGCGCGGCCTGATCGTCGCGCCGCCGCGCACCGGCAAGACGATGCTGCTGCAGAGCATCGCCCAGTCGGTGGCGAAGAACCACCCGGAGATCTACCTGATGGTGCTGCTGATCGACGAGCGGCCCGAAGAGGTCACCGACATGCAGCGGTCGGTCGACGGGGAAGTGATCTCGTCCACCTTCGACGAGCCGGCGCAGCGCCACGTGCAGGTCGCCGAGATGGTGATCGAGAAGGCCAAGCGCCTGGTCGAGCATCGGAAGGACGTCCTGATCCTGCTCGATTCGATCACCCGCCTGGCGCGCGCCTACAACACGGTGATCCCGCCCTCGGGAAAGGTGCTCTCCGGCGGTCTCGACTCCAACGCGCTGCAGAAGCCGAAGCGCTTCTTCGGCGCCGCGCGCAACATCGAGGAAGGCGGGTCGCTCACGATCATGGCCACCGCCCTGGTCGACACCGGGTCGAGGATGGACGACATCATCTTCGAGGAGTTCAAGGGCACCGGCAACATGGAAATCCATCTCGACCGGAAGCTCACCGACAAGCGGGTGTTCCCGTCGATCGACGTGCAGAAGAGCGGCACGCGAAAAGAGGAGCTGCTGATCCCGAAGGAGGACCTCAACCGCATCTGGGTGCTCCGCAAGGTGCTCAACCCGCTGTCGCCCGTCGAGGCGATGGAGCTGCTGATCGACAAGATGTCGAAGACCAAGACGAACGCCGACTTCCTCAACTCGATGCAGAAGTCGGGTTAGCTCGCTTCGCTCGCGAACCGCCGACGACACAAAGGCGAATAAAGGACACAGAGGCTATGGCGACCATCAAGGTGAGACAGAACGGCCCGTATCTCGTTGAAGGCGACGATGTGACGGTCGTCGACTGGAACGGCGGCACGTATCAGATCGCCAAGCGCCCGTTCGCCCTCTGCCGGTGCGGCGGATCGACGAACAAGCCGTTCTGCGACGGGACGCACTCGCGGGTCGGTTTTGCCGCGGCGGAAGCTGCGGTGCCCGCCAGTGACGATAAACCCGCTCAGTAAATCGGGTAATCGAGTAATTGGGTAATCGGGGAATTGATTGGTAATTGGGCCAATCGATTACCCGATTCCCCGATTATCCAATTACCCGATTCACCGCTGGACGCGGTTTCCGGCGATCCAGACCGAGTCGATCTTCCTGATGTTGGTCATATCGCTCAGGGGATCCGCGTCCAGCGCTATGAAGTCGGCCCACTTGTTCGCTTCGAGCGTGCCGAGCTCCGCATCGAGCTTCATGCACTTCGCGGCGTCGCGCGTGGCGGACGCCAGCACCTGCTTCGGCGTCAGGCCGGCCTTCGCCATCATCTCCAGCTCCATCAGCTCGAAGTAGCCCTGGAATCGCGCCGGCGGGCCGGTATCGGTCCCCATCGCGATCGTCACTCCGGCGTCGGACAGCTTTTTGAGATTCCGGTTGGCGACTTCGAGACCGGCCTTGTAGCGCTGAGCCGACTTGCTTGCCGCCATCGCCTGCTGCCGCGCCGGCTGCTTCAGCGCATCCACCGCCGCCATGTCCGCGTGCTTGAGGAAGAGCGGATCGGCGAACCACGAGGGCGTCGACTCGTAGACGAATGTCGAGACCTCGCGCATCAGCGTGGGGCAGTAGCAGACGTTGCGCCGTTTCAGCATCGCGATGAAGGCATCGTCCACCGGGGCATCGCGGACGCTGTGGGCGATGAAATCGGCGCCGGCGTCGAGCACGGCCTTGGCGTCGTCGAGGTAGAAGAGGTGCACGGCGACCCGCAGCCCCTTCTTGTGCGCCTCGTCGATCACCGCCTTGTAGATCTCGGGCGCCATCTTCGGCGTCGTGCCGAGGTTGTCGTCCACGCGGATCTTGACGATGTCGACCTTCATCGCTGCGTCTTCGTCGACCAGTTTGACCGCGTCGGCGGGCGACTTGGGCGCGAGCACCGGCCCGGCGACGAAGAGCCGGGCGTGGTCGAGCGCCGGCGTTCGCTGACCGTCGCGCGCGGTGAAGCCGGCCGCCTGATCGTCGCCGAGCGAGAACACCGTGGTGATGCCGTACGCGGCGTACGTCTTCAAATCGCGGGTGACATTCTCGGCGGAGTAGTGCCCCTGCTCCATGCCGACGGTGTTGCCGACGTGGCCGTGCGCGTTGACCAGGCCGGGGATCACGGTCTTGCCGGCGAGCGGCACGCGCGAGGCGCCGGCTGGAATCGTCACCGACGCCGCCGGACCGACGGCGACGATCCGGCCGCCGCGGACGAGGATGGTCGCGTTGTCGATCGGCGCACGGTCCGTCCCGTCGATCACCCGGGCTCCGGTGAAGGCGGTGGTCGACCCCGGCTGCTGCGCCGGCGTCGTCACCGAGAGGAGCGCGACGGCCGCACAGGCGATGAAGAGTGGATGCGATTTCATGGCGACACTATAACCCGTCGTCTCTCTGGATAGGCCGCGTCTCTGAGACGGGACCTCTGAGACGGCGTCTCTGAGACGGGACCTCTGAGACCGGGAGTCCGGCGGGGGGATCGGGCGCGGTATGCTTCCGGGGTGCAGAGGATTCCTGAGACCAGCCCGGCGTCGGGCGGGATCCATCGGCCGATCATGCTGGAGGAAGTGCTGCGGTACCTCCGGCCGCGAGCTGGAGACGTCGCGGTCGACTGCACCCTCGGCGGCGGCGGACACGCCCAGGCGATCCTGGACCGCCTCCAGCCCGGCGGACGATTGATCGGACTCGACGTCGATTCGCTCGAGTTGCCGCACGTGGAAGCCCGTCTCCGCGCGGCCGGATTCGGTCCGGATACCTTTGTCGCACGCCACGGGAACTTTGCGAGCTTGCCCGACGTGCTCGCGTCGGAGGGAATCGCCCTGGCGGACCTGATCCTCGTCGATCTTGGCTTGTCCTCGATGCAGGCGGACAATCCCGAGCGCGGCTTCAACTACAAGAATCCCGGCCCGCTCGACATGCGCATGGATCCGTCGCGGGGTGAGCCGGCCTCGGACCTGCTCGGGCGCCTGAGCGAGGAGGCGCTGGTCGCGATCCTGACAGACAACGCCGACGAACCACACGCGGTGAAGATCGCAGGCTGGTTGAAACGTCAGCCGCTGCGAACGGCTCACGCGCTCGAGCGCCTGGTCCGTACCGGACTCAATGCGGCGCTTCCCGAGATGAGCAAGGCCGACGTGAAAATGTCGGTGCGCCGCACGTTCCAGGCACTGCGGATTGCGGTGAACGACGAGTTCGCCGCGCTCGATGCGCTGCTGCGTTCCCTGCCCGATTGCCTCGCGCCCGGTGGTCGAGTGGTGGTGCTGACGTTTCACTCCGGCGAGGATCGGCGCGTGAAGCAGGCGTTCCGTGCCGGCCGCCGGCAGGGCCTCTATTCCGCCGTGGCCGACGAGGTGATTCGCTCCACAAAGGACGAAACATTTTCGAATCGACGCGCGGCGGCCGCGAAGTTGCGCTGGGCTGTGCGCGGAGCGGATTGAGACGTGTCCTTCGTGCTTTCGTGCCTTCGTGGTTAGGGTAGTGTTCAGCCTCGCCGACGTCGTGCGAAAGACGATTCCGTGCGACCATGGACTCCGCATGCGCTTGAATAGCGGGCACCCAGCCAACGTCCCGACATGACGCGCGCGGCGACGGCGGGGCGTCTGCCGACGTTTCCGGTCGTGCTCGCGGGCGCCGCGGCTTTTCTCAACATCTACTCGACCCAGCCGCTGCTGCCGCTGCTCACGCGGACGTTTGGCGCGTCCACCTTCGAGGCAGGCCTGACCATCACCGCGCCGACTGTGGCGGTCGCGATCTTCGCGCCGTTCATCGGCCGGCTGGCGGACCGGCTCGGTTTTCGCCGCGTGATCATTCTCTCCGCGTGGACGCTCGCCGTCACCACCGCGCTGGCTGCGACGGCGTCGACCCTCCCGCAGTTGGTCTTCTGGCGCTTCCTCCAAGGCGTCGCCACGCCGGGGATCTTCGCCAGCACGGTCGCCTACGTGCACGAAGTGTGGCCGCCCTCGCACGCCGGCCGCGCCACCGCGGCATACATGACCGGCACGATTCTCGGCGGCTTCACCGGCCGCGCGGTCTCGGGACTCATGGCCGCGGACGTGAGCTGGCAGGCCGCGTTCGTCGCGCTCGCCATCCTGACCGGCGGGGTGGCTGCGGTGCTGACGATGTGGCTGCCGCGCGAGCCCACGGGTCATGCCGCGCACGCCGCGAGGGCCGGCGGAGGATCGATCGGGCATCTGGTCCGCAACCGGCGGTTGCTCGCGACCTGCGGCGTCGGTTTCTCCGTGCTCTTCACCCAGGTGGCGATGTTCACCTACGTGACGTTTCAGCTTGCGGCGCCGCCCTACAGCATGAGCACGGTCGCGCTCGGCTGGCTGTTCGTGGTCTACCTGGTGGGCGCGGTGGTGACGCCGTTCGCCGGGCATTGGATCGATCGCTACGGGCACCGGACCGGGATCGCCTCGGCGATGGCGATCGGCGGCGCCGGCGCGCTGTTGACGCTGGTGCCGTGGCTGCCGGCGATTGTCGCGGGGCTGGCGCTCTGCGCCACCGGCGTCTTCACCGCGCAGGCGACGACCAGCAGCTACATCGGCGCGGTGACCACGAGCGACCGCGCGCTCGCCGTCGGGATGTACTCCACGTTCTACTACGCCGGCGGCAGCACCGGCGGCGCGCTGCCGTCGCTGTTCTGGAAGAGCGGCGGCTGGACGGCCTGCGTCGCGCTCGTCGTGGTCGTGCAGGCCGTCGGCGTTGCGATCGCGTTGACCCAGTGGTCGGCGTCCAGGCCGCACCACGACGAGGTCGTCGTGTCGTAGTCCCCGGTCTCAGAGGTCCCGTCTCAGAGACGCCGTCTCTGAGACCGCTACTTGAGCCTCGTCGACTGGATATTCCCTCCATCGAGCTCGTCGGTCACACTCGCGACGACGACGCCGTGCGCGTCCTTGACGACGATTGCGAACGTGTCGCGGTGGCGGCCTGGTTCTCCCTGATCGGTGGCATGCGCCTCGAACGTGTAGCCGGCCTTGCCGTTCCATTTGCCCTTGCCGACGATCGTCACCGCGTCGACGGTGGGCTTGCGCTTGCCGTTCTTCGAGCCCGGCTGGAACGCCGGATCGTCGGAGAAGGTGACGCCGGTGATCGCGGTCGCCTGGAACACGCTGACCGCCCGCCGGTGATCCCGGCCATAGCAGCCATCGCGATCCCCGTCATCACCCGCGCCGTACTCATCGTCATCGTCGTGGCGCGACGAACCGCGCGCCGACGTCCCCAGCCAGTACTCGAACCGGCCCGCGTCCACCTTCGAGCGCTGCGACACGCGGAACGCGAAATGATGATGCGCGCTCCCTTCGTCGAGATGGCCCATCCCGAACATGCGGCCGTCCGGCGCGTCCGGCGGCGGAGGAGGCGGCGGTGCGGCAGCGGTAACCGTGAACGTTCCGCTTCGCCGGTTGCCCGCGCGGTCCACCGCGCTGCACGACACCGGGGTCGCGCCGGCGAGGAACGTCGAGCCTGACGCGGGCGTGCAGACGACCGCATCCGTGCCATCCACCAGGTCCGCGGCCGTCGCTGCGAAGGTCGCCGTTCCCGGCGCAGGCAGCTGGATGTTGTCCGGCAGCGTCAGTACCGGAGCGGTCGTGTCCTGGACCCGCACGACGAATGTCGCGAGGCTGGCGTTCCCGGACGCATCGGCCGCGCGTACGGTGACCGCCGTCGCGCCGAGCGGGAACACCGATCCCGACGCCGGCGTCAACGTCACGGCCGGCGCTGGATCGGCGTCATCGGTCGCCGACGGCGTGGGGAAGGTGACGACAGCGCCACTCGCGGACGTGGCTTCCGCGATCCTGTCGGTCACCGAGCCGATGGCCGGCGCCCTGGTGTCGACGATGGCGATGGTTCCCGTCGAGGCGCTCGAGAGCCAGAACGCCGACGGGTCACCAGCGAACGAAAGAGCGATCGACGTGTTGCCGAGCGGCAGCGCCGGAAACGAAACCTGAGCGGCGCCGGTGGCATCGGTGATCCCCGTCAATTGGAGTGCGCCAGCAGTGAACAGCACCGGTTCGCCGGCGACCGGTAGTCCACCGGGATCGCCGAGCACGCGAGCGCCGACCGTCACGGGCGCACCGAAGCCGCTGGTGGCGGGTCCGAGGTAGATCACCGCCGTCTGCACCGAAACCGCAATCGTCGCCGATGCCGTTCCGGGAACGTAGTCGGCGTCACCAGCGAACGTCGCCGTGACCGAATGAGCGCCTCCTCCGAGCACGAGGTTCGGGAGCGTCGCGACGGCCGCACCGCTCGCCGCGGTGATCGCGCTGATTGACTGACCGTCGATGAGGAACGTGACCGTCCGGCCGTCGAGCGCGACGCCGCCGACGCGCAGCGTTGCGCTCAGCACCAGCGACCCGCCCGAGGTGAACGTCGTCCCTCCGGTGTAGCTCAGTGACGTGGCCGCCGGCGCGATGTGCACGCTTCCGCTCGCATGGCTGGGCAGCAACCCTGCCGCCGCGTTCCCGCCGAACCTGACGTCGATGAGGCTGTCGCCGGAGCCGAGGCCCGACACCGTCGCCTGCGCAAGGCCGCCGGCGTCGGTGGTGGCGAGGGTCGTCGACCCACCAGGCAGGCCGAAGACGACGACCTGCCCGCCGAGTCCTCCGTTTCCGGGCTGACCAAGCAGCCGCGCTGCGACGATCACCGGTTGGCCGAAGATGCCCGATGCCGCCCCGGCGTAGCTCAGGGACGTGATCACGTGAACCGCGATCGGCGACGAAGTGGACGTGCCGAGATAGGTCGCGCTGCCCGCGTAGGACACGGTCAGCGATGGTCCGCAGCCCTGCGTCGGGATCACCGGCAGCGTGGCGTTCGCCGTTCCGTTCGGCGCGGTGGTGCTGACGACGCTGAAGCCGCAGAAGGTAAAGGTGAGCGGTTCGCCGGCGATCGGACCGGTGCCGTTGGAGAGCGTTGCCGACACCGCGAGCGGGTCGCCGGCGTTGACCGTCGTCGCACCGGTGTATTGCAGGGTGGCCTGCATCGCCAGACCGGTGACGGTGGCGTTGGCGGACGAAGGAAGCAGGAACGCCCCGGCGCTTCCGGCGTAGGCCGCGACCACGGGAACGGCCCCAGCCGGAAGGGCCGCGATCGACGCCTGAGCGACACCAGTGGCGTCGGTCGTCACCGTCTGCGGCTGCGCGCCAATCGTGAAGCTGATCGACGCGTTCGAGACAGGCTGCGCATCATAGGTCCGCGTCAGACGGGCGGTGAACGTGGCTGGCTGACCGATCGTGGCCGTGATCGGCAGCAGCGCCAGGGTGGTGCCCGCGTTGACGACGACGGGAGCCGGCGCTCCGGCGATCGGCGAACTGCCGATCGCCGACGTCAGCGTCCAGAGGCCTTCGACGTCCGGTGTGTACCTCACAGCGTAGGTGCCGTCGCCGTGATCGGTGATCGTCGTCGCCACGGTGTGCGTGCCCTTCGTCATCGTCGTCGCGAAGAGTGACGGCCACGCGCCGTAGAACATCGGCAGACTGCACTTGCTGGCTGACGTGATCGCGGTGTTGCTCAGGACACCGGCCAGCGCATCAGGGGGCGCCGACAGGGCTGACGATTGGAAGCCCGGTGGCACCGACTGTACCGTCCAGTTCGAGATGGTCAGCGTCGGCGCTGCCGTGGCGCCGACTGAGCTGGTGAAGCCGAGGTAGGCGGCTCCTGATTTCAGCGCGCGATCGAGCGCGTTGCTGTCGATCTGGGCTTGCGCCACCGGGACGGCGGTGGCCCCTGGCAGGACCAGCGCCGGATCGAAGTAGACCAGCATCCAGCTGTAACGGGGCGTGCCGGCCGGCGCGGGCGTCCCGTCCGCCAGCGTCGGTGCGGGGCCCGGCCTGAACTCGATGCGCACGTGATGGCTCTTGCCATCGTCGAACGTCAGCGGCGCGGCCGGATCGAACAGCGAGATTCCCTGGGTTGCGAATGTGAAATCGTGCGCGGCAGTGTTCTGCTGTTCGTAGAGCGACTGGACGGCGACATGCTGATAGCTCGGATCGTTCAGAAATGTCTCTTGCCGTGCGTCGAACTCCACCGCCAGGCTGTGATCGATCCCTGCGTATTCGAGGTTGCCGGCCTCGCCGCCAACCGGGCTTGGACTCGCCGTCTGCAGGACGAATGCGAAGCCCTCGCCGGGGCCGGACATCTTGAAATCGAACTCCGTCTGGAAGCCGTCGCCGATCGGGACCAACACCGGCGCACCATTGTGGGCGGCCCACGCCGTTCCACCGGTCAAGGTCGCCTGGCCTGCGTGCGTCAGCTGCAGGGCTGAACCTGCCGCCGGCACCGCCGAACCGGTGTAGTTCATGTCCGACAAACCGATCGACGGAAGCGTCGTCGCCGGCAGGATGTCGCAGCTGTTGATCTCGGGCAGCTGCAATCCGATCACGGGCGCATGGCTGACGCTGCGATGCGCGTAGAAGATCGCGAGCTCGTAGTTCACGCCGACCCGCAGCGGGTGGCCGCCGCTCCGCAGGTCGTCCATCCGGACGGCGACCGAGGTCGGTGAGTGGACGCCGCCAAGGTCCGCCACCTTCGTGCGATCGATGAACACCCACATGTCGTCGGCCGACGTGAACGTGAGCGTGTCCCCCGGGGTGTAGCTCACGAAGGAGTGGACCTCGTAGGTGAAGTAGCGGTTGTGCGCGTCGCCCTGATTGCCGCCGAGCGCGTTGTCGACGGGATAGAACGGATTGGCGGTCACCGAAAAGAGATGGTGATTCGGATCGGCTTGATCCATCAGGGTCATCGAGTAGACCTGGGCGGCCGTGCTGTTGAACCATTGATTGAAGCTCGCGGCGCTGGCAATCGTCGCCGGCGTGCCGTTGGGCGCGAAGACCGGCTTGTTGTCGGCGCCGAGCGTCGGCGCCACGATGACGGATCCCGCATCGCCGTCGGGCTTGGCGAAGTCCGGCTGGGTCTTGCTGAAGTCGCGGACGACGCCGCTGATGTACTGCAGGCGCACCACTTGCGGCGCGAAGGTCACCACGCAGTTCGACTGGCCGGTCGCGCTCACCGCCGAGAATTGCATCGCCATGCTCGGCATGCCGAGGTTGGGTACCAGATCGAAGCTGTAGGTTCCCGGCTGGGCTCCGGGTGTGAGCACCGCTCCGGCAGGTGCACCCGACATGAAGACCGTCGTGGCGCTGCCGCCGCTCACCGTGACTGGAAACGAGAGCGGGACGCCGATGAAGAAGGTCACGGTCGTCCCGCAGGCCGGCGACGTGATGGTGGGCGGCGCGGTGAAGGCGGCGTTCGCACTGATCACGAATTCGATCGACGTCGAGCCGCTGGCCGACTGCGCAATCACCTGGGTCTGAACGCGCGCGCCGCCCGCCGGCGGCGTCATCGTGAAGACGCCCGTGAGCGGATCGATTGCGCCGCTGGCCGCGACGTTCATCGCGCTCTCAGCGGTCGTCGCCAGACGATAGCTGATCGGGCTGCCATCCCGGGCGACTGCGCCCATCGTGACGGTGCAAGCCAGGCTGGGGGCGCACCGGGTGATCGGCGGCGCCGACATCAGCGGCGACGCGGCCGCCGGCCCGTTGGCGGGATCCACAAGCGTCACCGCGGTGGTGAGGCGAATCGACGTGTTGGCGTTGCCGTCGCTGAGCGTCGGCGATCGGCAGCAGAGCGTGGCGCGGACGGCCGGCTTGGTGCCGTAGGTCGTGTAGGTGTGAAAGAACGTGACGTGCGCGTTGGCGCGGTCGATGTTCGTCGTCCCGGTGAAGCTCGCGGACGTCACCACCGGCGACACCGTGGCCGTCGTTCCGTCGCCGAAGTCGATGGACACCGGCTGGAGAAGCGAGCCGATCGCGGGAGCGGGCGCAAACAGCTGCGCCGCGACGTCGAGATCGAATTGGGCTTGGTGCCCGGACTGTTGCCAGGACAGTTGCGCGCCGGCGACCGCGTCTTGGGCCGAGGCGATTCCCGGCACCGCGAACGCGGCCAGGGCCAATGCAAAAGTGAGCAGCGCTCTGACGCCGCGCTGGGGTCCATGCCACGTTGTCATCGAAAGTCTCCCGCGGCCGAGCGGGGGCCTGGCCGCGGAGCCACGGTAAGGCCGGCGCGGGCGAGAAGTCCTCTCGGAGTTCTCACAAAGTTCTCAGAGAGACGGGTGGCCTAACCCTGTGCCGCCGTACGGCCGAAACTTGTAACCGGGGCGTGTCCATGTCGTCGGCGGTCTTCGAGTTCGGTCCCTTTCAATTGGACGGCGCGAAGCGCGCCCTGTATCGAAACGGTGACTACTTCGCGGTCACACCCAAGGCTCTCGAGATCCTGCTCGTCCTCGTGGAGGACGCCGGCCACATCGTCACGCGAGAGACGCTGCTGGAACGCGTCTGGCCGGACGCATTCGTCGAGGAAGGCAGCATCTCGAACAACATTTCTTCGCTGCGCAAGGTCCTCAACCCTCATTTCGACGGCGATGGCCCTATCGCTACCGTCGCACGCCGAGGCTATCGGTTTACGGCGCCGGTCCGCATCCGCGATGAGGCCGCGGCGGCTGCGTCGATACCGCCGCCCGCGCCGGCAGCCAGCCTCCGGGAGGCGCCAGACCCAGCCGACACGCCACCGCCGACCGAGGTTCAGCCCGAGCCCACCCGGGCGGCGCCACTACGCGCGCTTCGGTCGCGCTACTCGGTCGGTGCGGTCGTCGCCGCAGTTCTCGTCGTCGCGGTCGCAGCAATTGCGCGATCGGCCATGCGCGCGGCGCCGCAGCCACCCGCGACGCGTCGGTCGGTTGCCGTGCTGACGATGAAGAATCTATCAGGGCAACCGGATCAGGCGTGGCTCTCGACGGCACTCACGGAGACGATCGGGGCGGAGCTCATGGCAGGAGGCCAAATCCGTCTGGTCGCGGCGGAGAACGTCGCGCGAATACAGGCGGAGTTGTCGCCGCCGCGCGGGATCGGTCTGACCCGCAAGCAGCTCGACGAGATCGGACGCGATCTCGGATGCGATCTCATTCTCACCGGCGACTATCTCGCGGTCGGTAGCCAGATCCGGGTCGACGTCCGCCTCGACGCCGTGACAACGGGAGAGCCGGTCGCAACGTCCAGTGTCACCGACGAAGCACGTAACCTGCTCCAGCTCGTCGGCCGCGCCGGTGGCGATCTTCGCGCCCGCCTCGGCTTGTCTTTGCCCGGCTCCAGCGACCTCGCGGCCGTGCGCGCCGCGTTCCCGTCCGCACCGGAGGCGACGCGCTCGTACTTCCAGGGCCTCGACGCGCTACGCCTGCGCGACGGCCCGCGCGCCGCCACACTGTTCCAGCAGGCGATTGCCGTCGAGCCGCAGTTCGCGCTGGCGCATTCCGCGCTGTCGACGACGTGGCGGTTGCTCGGGTACGACCGACGAGGAGCGGAGGAGGCCAAGCTTGCGGTCGCCGCGTCCGCGCGGCTGTCCCCTGAAGATCGCCAGAGCATCCAGGCGCAGTACTCCGAAGCGTCATTCGACTGGCCGCGGGCGATCGAGGGCTACCGCGCGCTGTGGAAGGCCTACCCCGACAACATCGAGTACGGCTTGAAGCTCGCCAACGCGCAGCACGTCGGCGGGCACTCGAAGGACGCCCAGCACGTGATCGAAGAGATGCGGCGAATGCCGGCGCCCGATGGCACGGATCCCCGGATCGATCTGGTCGAGGCCACCGTGGCCGAGCGCGCCGGAGACTTCCGGCGCGCATTGGCGGCCGCATCACGCGCCGCCGAGCGGGCGTCGGCGCTGAAGGCGACGCCGCTGCTGGCGCGGGCGCGACTGAAGGAAGGCACTCACCTGGTGCGGCTGAACGAGCCGGACCAGGGGCTCGCGCGGATGGCGGAGGCCGGCCGCTTGTTCGAATCGCTCGGCGACGCCGGCGGCGTGGCCGACGCGCTGCGATGGCAGGGGGCGACACAGGTCGATCGCGGCCAGAACCTGGAAGGGGACAGGCTGCTGACCGAGGCGCTCGCGTTGAGCGCGCCCTTGCACTACGTGCGGTTGACGAGCGAGATCGAGATGTATCGCAGCGTCGCCGCCCGGCAACGCGGCGCTCTCACGGCGGCCACGACCGCGGCGGAAGCCGCAATCACCTCGGCTCGCGAGGCCGACGACGCCTCGGCGCTCGCGCGGGCGACGATGCAGCTTGGTGTCGCGTTGAAGACGCGCGGAGAATACGCGCGCGCTCGATCGCTCTACGAGGAGGCGGCGAGCGCCCTCAAGCGGCTAGGCGACGCCACGAACGCCGAGAGCGCCGCCAACAACATCGCCGTGATCGATCTCGCTCAGGGACGAGCGGCCGACGCCCGCACCCAGTTGGAGCGTTTGCTGGAAGGGGCACGGAAGTCCGGCAGCAGGGCACGGATCGCGAACCGACTGCTGAACCTGTCGACGGCGCGGGCGCTGCAGGGCGACCTGGTGGAAGCGGAAGCGATGGTGGCGGAGGAGTGCGCGGCGTACGAAGCGATCGGCGCCAGGGTGTTCCTGTCGTCATGCCGTGGGCGGCGGGGGCTGTTGCTGATCGATCTGGGCCGCGTCGGCGATGCGCGCACGGAGATCGGCGGGATCGACGCCGCCGATCTTGCCGTGTCAGCCCAGCCGCCGACCGATCTCGCCCGTCTCGCCACCTTGTACCTGCTGACCGGCGATCGCCCCAGGTCGGCGTCGACGCTGGCGGCGGCTGACCGTCTGTTGGCCGGCCGGGAGTACATTCCCGAACAGGCGATGACGGTGGCGATCGCGCGCGGCAAACTCGAGGCGGCGTCGGGGCAGATGGCGGCGGCCCTGGCGCGCTTTGCCAAGACACGGTCAGATGCGGAAAAGTTCGGGTTGATGCCGTTGGCGCTCGAATGCCGCCTCGAAATGGCGAAGCTGACCGGCGAGCCCGACCGGCGGAAAGCGTTTGCCGAGCTGCAGCGGGATGCGAAAGAGGCCGGCCTCGGTATCGTCGCGCAGCGGATC
>Ga0070665_100003244_pt1 | contig 17486 bp, 10 predicted proteins | sample KBSS13metaG_FD_65862 | JGI IMG/M metagenome (GOLD analysis project Ga0070665, IMG submission 65862) | Switchgrass rhizosphere microbial communities from Kellogg Biological Station, Michigan, USA - KBS S1-3 metaG | ecosystem: Host-associated > Plants > Roots > Rhizosphere > Soil ...
CCGTCAGAAGCCCAGCGCTTTCTTGACGGCGTTGGGAACATGACGTTGGAGATCGACATCCAGGTGATGTCGACAAAGGCCGGCCCGTGTGCGCCAGTCGGCTGCTGCCTGCCAGCGACCCGGCCGAACGCGGCGGTCAGCACCAGCGCCACGGCACACGCGAATCGCCGCATCATGCCCGAATCCCCAGGTGCGCCACGGTGTACGAGCGCGGCGGCAGGTTGAAGGTCATCCGGGCGGCAGCCGCCGGCGGGTCGAGCCGCTGCGGGACGACGCGTCGCGGATCCGCGAACGTATTGACGGCCTTCAGATCGGGGCCGGTGAGCGTCTCGCAGGCGAGCACCCTGGTCGGCACGACATCGTCCCACTCGAGGACGATGTCGCGCGCGGCGGCGAGATCGCGATTGAGCATCAGCACCGCGGCCCGCCCTGCGGACTCATCGAGGGTGGCGACCACGTCGAGAAATGGCACGTCCGCGTCGCGTGCGAAATCGGCCTGCAGGCCTGTTCCTGTGATCGCGTAGGTGTCAGACTCGACGCGGAGATCGAGCACGCGGCCGCGCGCGTAGCGGAGCGCCCAACTGTAGGGATAATAGGTGCTCTGGCGGAGCACGCCGCTCTCGTTGGTGACGAGCGGCGCGATCACGTTGACGAGCTGCGCCAGGCAGCCGATCCGCACGCGATCCGAATTGCGCAGCAGCGTGTTGACAAAGCCGCCGACGAGCAGCGCATCCTCGAGGTTGTACACCTCCTCGAGCAGGTGCGGCGCGGCGGTCCGGCGGCCGTTCGAGAACTGGCCGCCGCGGGCGCGATACCAGACGTTCCACTCGTCGAACGACAGCCACAGGCGCTTGCGGGACCTTTGCAGCCCCTGCACGTAGTCGCAGACCGCCGCAATCTCGTGAATGTGACGATCCATGTCGAGGTTCATCGCGAGAAAGCGCGCCGCGCTGCCCCCCGACCACGCCGCCGTGTTCCCGTAGTAGGCGTGCAGCGAGATGCCATCCACCTTGTCGTAGCACTCCTCCAGGACCTCGCGATCCCACGTGAGATAGGTTGGCATGAAGGTGCCGCTGGACCCACAGGCAATGAGCTGCAGGTTCGGATCGATGACGCGCATCTGCTGGGCGGCGTCGCGCGCCTTCCGCCCGTACTCGCGCGCCTGAAGCTGGCCGATCTGCCAAGGGCCGTCCATCTCGTTGCCCAGGCACCAGTGGCGGACGTTGTGCGGCCGATCGTAGCCGTGCGCGCGCCTGAGCTCGCTCCACCGCGTGCCACGATCGAGGTTGCAGTACTCGACGTAGGCGACCGCCGATTCGACCGTGCCCGTGCCGAAGTTCATGCCGAGCAGCGGCTCGGCGCCCACCGTGGCGCACCACTCGATGAACTCGTTCGTGCCGAACTGGTTCGTCTCGATCGAATTCCAGGCGCGATCGAGCACGACCGGCCGCTGCGCTTTCGGGCCGACGCCGTCGAGCCAGTTGTAGCCGGAGACGAAATTGCCGCCCGGATAGCGAACGATCGGCACGCCGAGATCTTTGATCTCGCGCGCGACGTCAGTCCGGAATCCTTTGCCATCGGCGAGCCGGGATTCCGGCTCGTAGACACCGGTGTAGACCGCCCGGCCGAGGTGCTCCAGGAACGAACCGAGCACGCGGCGATCGAAATCGACACGCCCCGGCGACCGGCGAATCCACGCCCGCGCCGGACCACGCCCGCTTTGGGCGTAGCCGAGCGCGCGCAGCCACGGCCCCGCAGCCATCAACGCACCGGCACGGCCGAGACCCGCCAGAAACGAACGTCGATCAGATGATTTCATCAGAGACATGCCTCAGTCTCATCCGCCACGCACGGCCCAGTGGTCCGGCGCTGTGCGGAGACGGCGAGATACGGTGAACGAGCGCCGAATGCCACATCGCAGATTCGCGCCGATGTTCATTGCTGATTCGGATAGGTGCGGTGCCTGCGATCCATACGGGAGTATGTCAACATCGCCCTTCTAAGCCGGGGGCGACGACCAACCGAGGCACTCGGCGAATGGCGACAGCGAGACCGAACACTTCCTACGCACTGATGGACGCCCTGGCGGCGAACGCCTCGAGCGCCATCGCCACGTGCAGTGCCGCTCCGATTGGGAGCGCTGATTCGTCGACGGTGAATTTCGGGTGGTGCACGTTGTGCCGCGTCTGCCAATCGGCGTGGCTGACGCCAATGAACGCAAAGCAACCCGAAATGCGCTGCTGGTAAAAGGCGAAATCCTCGCCGCCCAGGATCGGATCCATGCGGCGAACGTTCTCGGCGCCGACGAGACCTTCCGCCGCCCTCCGCGCGATGTTCCAGGCCGGCTCGTCGTTGATCGTCGGCGGAAATTCCGGGATGGGGTACGAGACCGCGACCTCACAGCGGTTTGCCGTGGCGATGCCCGTCGCGATCTCTTCGATCCGCCGCTTCACGCGCAGCAGGTCTTCCTTCGAAAGGCTGCGGAACGTACCGCTCATGCGGACTTCTTCAGGGATGACGTTCATGGCGTCGCCTCCGTGGATCGACCCGACCGTCACCACGGTTGGCGCAAACGGATTCGTTTCGCGTGACACGATCGTCTGCAGTTCAACGACGATCTTCGCCGCGCACGAGACCGGATCGATGGTCAGGTGCGGCATCGCGCCATGACCGCCCTTCCCTCTGACCGTGATCTCGAACGCGCCGGTCGCCGCGAGGATCACCCCCGCGTTGCTCATCACGACACCCGTCGTCGCGCCAGGCCACACGTGCAAACCGAAGATCTGTTCGACGTCGGGCGACTGCAGAGCGCCCTCGTCGCACATCCGATCCGCGCCCGCGCCACCCTCCTCCGCCGGCTGGAAAATGAGCTTCACGACTCCAGGCAGCTCCGATTCACGTGTCTTCAGCAGCCGCGCGGCGCCAAGCAGCATCGCCGTGTGACAGTCGTGACCGCACGCATGCATCTTGCCGTCGATTTCGCTTCGAAACGGCACGTCGGCTTCTTCGTGAATTGGCAGCGCGTCCATGTCGGCGCGCAGCGCGACGCATGGTCCCGGTCCGCTGCCGATCGTCGCGACAACGCCGGTCTTGGCGACGGAGTGCCGATACGGAACGCCAAGATCGTCGAGCGTGGCCCGCACCAGCCGGCTGGTCTCGACTTCCTCGTACATCAACTCAGGATGGCGATGGAGTTGCCGCCGCAGATCGACAATCCACGTGGCAATGGCCTTCGCGTCATCGAGGAGCGTCGGCGCCGGGAACGGTGTCATGGCGGGCAAGCATACATCCACCTGCTGTGGTACAAAACGCTTCGAGGCGAGACGGCGCGGCCGGCGGCTCCGCCGGATGAAGCTGGACGAGGTCGCGATGATTGAGATCCGCGCTGAGCGTCCGGACGATATCGACGCGATTCGGAACGTCAACGAATGCGCGTTCGATTCGCCCGTGGAACCCGGATTGGTCGACCGGCTTCGAGCCTCGAACAAGGCCGTGGTTTCGCTCGTCGCAACGCACGGCGATCGGATAGTGGGACACATCTTGTTCTCGCCGCTCACGATCAGCAACGCGCCTGAGACGATTCGAGCTGTTGGCCTCGCGCCCATGAGTGTCCTGCCCGAATACCAGAACCAGGGAATCGGCTCGCGCCTGGTACGCGACGGCCTCGCTGCCTGCAAAAAGGCAGGCTTCGACATCGTCGTCGTTCTCGGCCACATCGACTACTATCCGCGCTTCGGTTTCACTCCAGCGGCGAACTATGGACTGGAGAACGAGTACGGCGCGACCGACGCGTTCATGGCGCTGGCGCTTCGCGAAGGCGCTCTGGAAGGGATCGGCGGCCTGGTGATGTTCGCGCCCGAGTTTCGCGAGACGGGATGCTGAGAGAGGGTCGATCGGCGCGGGCACGTCGCGCTGAGGAGATACTCGCGCTCCTGTTCGCCGCGGCCGTCGTCGTCGCGGGCGGAGCGGCGATCTACTTCGTCTCCACCATTTCCGTGCACTCCGACCCCGCGGCCGTGCCTTCGAAGGCTGCCGCCACGGCCGAACGCTACGCATCCGCCGTCGAAGAAGCCAGGCGCCTGGCGCGCTCGCTGGTCGTCGATCAGAACCTGCCTGGCCTCTCGGTGGCCGTCGGGATGGATGGCGAAATCGCGTGGGCCGAAGGGTTCGGCTGGGCAGACATCGCGCGGCGCGAGCCGGTGACGCCGGTCACGCGATTTCGCATCGGCACCGTCGCGATTCCGCTGACGTCAGCCGCCGTGGGCCTGCTTCACGATCGCGGCAGCATCGACCTCGACGCTCCCGTCCAGCGCTACCTTCCAGAGTTCCCCGAGAAGCAATGGCCGATCAGCACGCGTCAGGTGATGGGCCATGTCGCAGGCATCCGGCACGGGCGCGGTTCAACCGAGGCGATGCCCAACCGGCACTGCGCGAGCATCGACCAGGTGCTGCCGGTGTTCAGCGGCGACCCTCTCATCTTTCGTCCGGGAACCGAATACCGCTATTCGACCTACGACTGGATCCTCGTCAGCGCAGTGGTCGAGGCTGCGGCAAAGGTACCCTTCGTTGCGTTCCTGAACCAGGAAATCCTGCGGCCGCTCGGGATGTTCGGCACGGTCCCCGATGACACCGGCGACGTGTCCGCCCGAACCTCGTTCTACTTTCCACGCGCGGCGCAGCGGCCGGATCTGGGCGTCCAGGACGCACCGTCGGCGGACTACTCCTGCTATGCCGCCTCCGGCGCCTTCCTCTCGACGCCGTCCGACCTGGTGCGGTTCGCAGCCGCCATGATGAAACCCGGGTTTCTGAAGCCCGAGACCGTGGCCTTCCTGCAGACGCCTTTGAAGCTCGAGTCCGGCGCGTCAACCAACTACGCCCTGGGCTGGAATGTCGAGAACGTCCAACTCGATGGCGCGAACGCACGAATGGTCGGTCATCGAGGCAGCTCGATGGGTGGGACGACGTCTCTGATGACATTCCCCGATCGCGGTCTGTCAGTCGCCGTCACATCAAACATCTCGTACGCGAAAGGCATTGAACCGTTCGGCCTGAAGGCCGTGGAGGCATTCAGTCGACTCCCGGCCCGAAAATTTTAGAAGCGTGAGCGCTCGCCGCGGCAGGGGATTAGAATCACGGGGCTCGGAGAGGTGAAGGAGATTCCGGCGATGGCGATCAAGATCACAATCAACGGTCAGGCCCGTGAGGTGGATGTCGATCCCGACACTCCGTTGCTCTGGACGCTCCGCGATACCCTCGGCCTGACCGGAACGAAATTCGGCTGCGGCATCGCGGAGTGCGGCGCGTGCACGGTGCTCATCGACGGACGCGCCGAACGGTCCTGCATGTTCCCCGCCGCCAACGCCGAGGGAACATCGGTCACGACAATCGAGGGCCTCGCGCCGGAGGGCAGCCTTCACCCGGTGCAGCAGGCCTGGATCACGCATCAGGTGCCGCAATGCGGCTACTGCCAGTCTGGAATGATCATGGCGGTCACTGCGTTTCTCGACGCGCATCCACGTCCGACGGACGAGGAGATCAACGCGACGATCACCAACATCTGCCGATGCGGAACCTTCGAGCGCGTGCGCCGCGCCATTCACGCCGTCGCGGAACACTGAAGACAGGAGTCGTCATGGGGAAGTGGACGCGGCGCGCCTTCATCGGTGCTGGAACACTCGTCGGCGGCGGCTTCGTGCTCGGGGTATCCGGCCTCGCGCTGGCGCCCAGCCGCCACAGCGTTGTCTCGGACGATGGAGCCGAGCACGGTGAGCTGACGACGTGGATTACGGTCACACCCGACAACGTGGTGACGGTCCTCGTGCCCCACTGCGAGATGGGCCAGGGCACACAGACCGCGCTCGCCATGATGGCGGCTGAAGAAATGGATGCAGACTGGAATCTGGTCCGCGTCAAGGAAGCGCCGGCACTCGACAACTACGCGACCGCATACATGATGCGGCCGATGATGCCGGCCGTTCCCGCACCGTTCGTGCGCGGCGTCGATTACGGCTCGTACCGGCTCGCGCGCTGGTTCGGATTCCAGGCGACCGGCGGCTCCACGGCGGTCCGCGGCACCGGCGTCTACGGCATGACGGTCGCCGGCGCCGCCGCGCGAGAGATGCTCATCGCAGCGGCGGCGGCACACTTCGGCGTGAGCGCGTCGGACTGCAAGGCAGTCAACTCGCGCATTGTCCATGCCGCGTCCGGCAAGAGCGCCACGTTCGGCGAGCTCGCGAAGGCAGCCGCGAAGATCTCCGTACCGAGCAGCCCGCGGACGAAGAGCCCGGACAGCTACACCATCCGGCGCACGGCTCGCCCGCGTCGCGACATTCCCTCGAAGGTCAACGGCAGCGCAATTTACGGAATCGACTTCACGATGCCTGGAATGCTGTACGCGGCCGTCGACATCGCGCCGGTGCACGGTGGCAAGCTGGTCTCAGTCGACACCGCCCCCGCCGAGGGGATGCCGGGCGTGAAGCGCGTCGTGAAGCTCGAGGAAGCCGTCGCCGTCGTGGCGGACAGCTACTGGCACGCGCGTCGAGCGGTGCTCGCGCTCAAGCCGGTGTTCGACAACGCGGGTCACGAAGGCGTCTCGAGCGCGACGATTTTCGCCGCCTTCGACAAAGCGCTCGGGACGGCGCCCGAGCTGCCCGACAAGGGAGCGCAGGTGATCACCTGCGACTACCAGGTGCCGTTCCTGGCGCACGCGACGATGGAGCCGATGGCGTGCACCGCGCGCGTCGAAGGCGACCACGCCGAAGTCTGGGCAGGCACGCAGGATCCGTTGAATGCGCGGTCGACCGCGGCGAAAGCCATCAAGATGAACGTCGAGAACGTACGTCTCACCAACCTGCTGCTGGGCGGCGGGTTTGGACGGCGTCTTCCCTTCACCTTCGACTACGTGGACATGGCGATGCGGATCGCCAAGGCGATGACGCCGACGCCCGTCAAGCTGATATGGAGCCGCGAGAACGACATCCAGCACGATTACTACCGTCCGGCCGGCATGGCGCGCTTCGCGGGTGCCCTCGACGCACACGGCACGCCGCTCGCGATTCGATCGCGCTACGCCGGCGGCGGCGACGGCGAATCGGTCTTCATGCCGTATGCGATTGCGGATAAGCGCGCGGAGTCGAAGGATGCCCCGCATCCGGTACGGCTGGGCGCATGGCGTTCGGTCCTCAACTCACAGCACGGTTTCTTCAAGGAATCGTTCGTCGACGAACTGGCGCATGCAGCCAGTAAGGATCCGTTCGCGTTTCGACGCGATCTGCTCGGCGACGAGCCGCGATTCCGCGCGGTGCTCGAGCGTGTGGCCGCGATGGCAGACTGGGGCAGCGCGCTTCCGGACGGCGAAGGCCGCGGCATCGCGCTCACCGAATGCTTCGGATCGATTGCCGGCGAGGTGGCGCACGTCGCCGTCTCGGCCGATGGCTCGCTGCGCGTGAAGCACGTGTACGCCGTCGTGGACTGCGGCGATGTCGTGAACACCGACAGCGCGATGGCTCAGGTCGAAGGCGGCATCATCTTCGGCCTCTCGGCCGCACTCGTGGGCGAGATCACGATTGCCGAGGGACGCGTGCAGCAGCGCAATTTCCGGGACCATCACATGATCCGCATGGCGGACGCGCCGAGGATCACCGCCGAGTTCATCAAGACGGACCGGAAGCCTGGCGGGCTCGGCGAGCCGTGCGTGCCGCCGGTCGCGCCAGCCGTCGCCAACGCGATCTTCGCGGCGACCGGCATCCGCGTGCGCGCGCTGCCGATCAAGAACCAACCGCTGACGCGTCACACATGATGTCAGCCGATCGCGCGACGACGTGCTGAATGCGAGTCCTGCTGTCCACCATCGGATCGCGCGGCGACGTGCAGCCGCTCGTGGCGCTGGCGACAGAGTTGCGGGCGTTCGAGCAGGAGGTTCGCTTCTGCGTCCCACCGGACTTCACCGACTGGATCGACGGCCTGGGCTTCCCTGTCACACCGATCGGTCCGGAGTTGCGCAAGCTGACGACGGCGACTCCGCCGGCCAACCCGGCGCCACTCTCGCCGGAGCGCCGGCGCGAGCTGGCGGAAGCATCGGTGGCGACGCAGTTCCAGACCGTCGCCGCCGCCGCTCAGGGATGCGACGTCATCGTCGCGGCGACCGCGCTGCAGATCGCGGCCCGGTCAGTGGCGGAGAAAATGCGGATTCCGTACGTCTTCGTCGCCTACTGTCCAAACGTCCTGCCGTCGGCTCACCACGCCCCGCCGGTTTTGCCCGCCCTGCCAGGTCAGCCACCCTTGCCGGTGACGGCTGACAACCACGAACTGTGGGCCCGCGATTCAGAACGCTTCAAGGGCTTGTTCGGCGCCGTGCTCAACGCGCATCGGGCGTCGATCGGCCTCGCGCCGGTCGATGACGTGCGCAGCCACGTGTTCACCAGTCACCCGTGGCTGGCCGCGGATGCGACGTTGGCGCCGTGGCCCGATTCCTCGGCCGAAGCGGTCTTCCAACCCGGCGCCTGGATCCTGCCCGATCGGCGCGCGTTGCCCGTCGAGTTGAAGACGTTCCTCGACGCCGGTGAGCCACCCATCTACTTCGGCTTCGGCAGCATTCGCGCGCCGCAGGATCTCAGTCGCGTGATGATCGAGACGGCTCGCGCGCTCGGGCGCCGCGCGATCGTCTCTCGCGGCTGGGCGAACCTGTCACTCGTAGACGAGGCACAGGATTGCGTGGCCATCGGGGAGGTCAACCAGCAGGCGCTCTTCACACGAGTCGCCGCGGTGGTCCACCACGGCGGAGCAGGCACGACGACCGCCGCGGCGCTGGCCGGCGCGCCGCAGGTCGTCGTCCCGCAGATGTACGACCAGCACTACTGGGCGCAACGAATTCAGACCCTGGGCATCGGAGCCGCGCACGCGCCCGGCGCCCCGACCGCCGATTCGCTGACGAGCGCCCTCGCAAACGCCCTGAAGCCGGACGTGAGGGCTGGTGCACAATCGATTGGCCGACGAGTGCGCCCGGATGGCGCGCGCACGGCGGCTGAGCGTCTGCTCGCCGCGTACGAACCGGCTTCTGAAGCCGGCGTGTGATTCCAGCCGCTGATTTCACCGTTCAGGTTGAACTCCAGGATCCAGATTTTGGTGATCCGTGTCCTGAAATGGAGCTTCCATTTAAGGTGGAGCTAATCCTTCCCCCAGGCGATCAGGCTCGCTAAACGCTACGCCTCAAGTCGTTTGTGCTGAGAGGCCGCGCGGGCCTGGAGCCCGGCTGTACGGAACGCGGGTTGCGATGTCTGTGGCCTTGTCGGGCGACTGCGCCTGTTCTGAATTACAGGCCCAGAGCACGCAAAAACGAGCAACGAGATGTCACGAATGCATATGCGGTCTCTCGAGCGAGTGAACAAGGAACTGTGGCTCATCCTGTCGATGTTCGTCATCGCGATGCTGCTGAACTTCATCGTGGACGCGCAGCGGATGATGCTGAGCTTTTATACGCTGCCCACGCTCGGGTCCGCGTATCTGTACGGGCGACGCCACGCCACGTTCACCGCGCTCGGGAGCGTGCTCCTGGTCGTGCTGCTCACGCTCTCGCCGTCGACGCTGGGTCGCGGCGCGGGTGATGCCGTCACGCTCGGTACATGGCTCGACCTTACCGCGTGGGGCGGCATCCTCATCGTGACCGGCTACCTGATGGGATCGCTGTACGAGCACAAGAACGTTCAGCTGCTGGAGCTTCGCGAAACGTATAACGGCGTGCTGACCCTCCTCCAGCACTTCATCTCGAAGGACGAGTACACCGAGCACCACTCCTATCGCGTGTCGGTGTATGCGTCGCGCATCGCCGCGCATCTCCAGTTGAGCGCGGATCGCATCGAAGACGTCCGCGCCGCCGGTCTGCTCCACGACATCGGCAAGCTCGATATCAGCCGCGATCTCCTCTACAAGGCCGCGCAGTTCACGCCGGAGGAGTACCACGAGATGCAGTCGCACGTCGAAAAGGGCGTGGCGATGCTCGAGACCGTCGGTGGATCGCTGCGGCGCGTCATTCCGATCGTCCTGTCGCATCACGACAAGTTCGACGGATCCGGGTACCACACGACTCGCGGCAAAGAGATCCCGCTCGAGGCCCGCATCATCTCGGTCGCGGACGTCTACGACTCGTTGACGAGCGACCGTCCGTACCGCAAGGCGATGTCGCCCTTCGAGGCGAAAGATATTCTCCTGAAAGGCCGCGGCACCGACTTCGACCCGTACGTCGTGGATGCATTCCTCGAGGCGTTTCGATTCGGTGAGATGGACGTCCGGTCCCTGGCGGTCGCGTAGCCAGGATCTGGTCCACCGCTGGTGCTCCGATGTAGTGCAGCCCTTCAGCCTGCCCCACTCGGGCGGACCTGAAGGTCCGCACTACGGGACGACACTGATGTAGTGCAGGCCTTCAGGCCTGCAGTCTTAGAGCTTCACTCTGATTCCCGTCCCAAGTTGATAGTTGTTGCTGACGTCGCCGGCGTGGTGGCGTTGGTACCGGAGCGATCGCGGGACCGTTTTACGCAGTTCGCGTTGATGGGGTGTGCGAATGAAAGCGAGTGAAGAACGCTCGAGTGATTGACAGGCGCTTATGCGACCGCGCCAGCCGAATCGCGTCGATGCAGGAGCATCGCGTAGGCAAGTCGATCCGCCACGATCCGGGCGAGCGCCAGATCCCATTCGCTGGCCGCCGCACGCCGTTCGTTGACGAGTTCCAATCGGAACGCGACCGATCCGGACTGGCAGACCGGGACGACGAGAATGGACGACACGGTCGGAGGCCATTTCACCGCACTGACCTGCGCCACACGTGTCGGATCGTTGTGAATCAACGCGACGCGATTGTCCGCCGTACCGGCGCTGGCGGCACCGCCCAGTCCGACGCCTTCACCGGGCCGCAAGCCGGCTGCGGCGACGACCCGGCTCGCCATCCGCCCCACCTGCACGAGCGCGACGCCTTCGGCACGCACGGCCGCGCGCAGCCGCTCGATCAACTCGGTGATCGCGCCCGGCCCCGCCGCCACGCTCACCGACGGGTCGGTCAACGACTCGAGCATCTGGAGCTGACCCTGCGCCTGATCGGCCGCACCCTGGAGCGCCGTCTGCGCGCGCAGCGCGGCGTCGCGAAACGCCTCGGTTTCGCGCCGGCGCGAGAGATCGTGCACGGCGATGGTGACGTGTTCGGCGTCACGACTGCACGGCCGGACATGAACCTCGACGTGCAGGAGCGTCCCGTCGGATCGCCGATGCACGCCTCTGCTCCGAATCGAGTCGCCGCCCTTTTCCATCGCGAGCAGCTGATGAAGGCCGGCCGGCCGTGAGGCATCGCCGAGAATCGAGACGCTGGACCCGAGCGCCTGGTCTGCGGTCAGCCCGTACATGCGAGCCGCGCTGCGGGGCCACTCAACGATCAGGCCCTGGACACTCACGGTGAAGACCGATGCGGTATCCGCCATATCCTCGAGTTGCTCGAAGGCATCGCGCAGCATGTGACCGCGGTGCACCTGCCTGCTGAGCTCGCCCTTGACACTGATCGTCGACGCAAGTTGCGCGGAAGTCTCCCGCAGCCGATCGCTCATGGCGCCAACGACCCACGCCACGACCAGCCCTCCGATCGCGAACAGCAGGCGCACGCCGGCGCCGGCGTTCGATCCGCCGTCTGCGTTCGCAAGCAGGATGGCCGTCAGCGTCGCGACGCAGGCAGGTGCCACGCCCCCGACGACCGCGGCGACGGCGATGACCATGACATACACCGTGTACTGTGCATTGCCGTCTGTCAGTCCTGTGACGTGATTCACCACGCCGGGGATCGCGACGAGCAGCAGCGCGAGCAGGTGCGCGCGACGCCGTTCGAGCTCCTCGGGCGTGCGAGGTGACAACAAATTCGCGATCTGGGCGGCGGCGGCGCGCCTGCTCGTCGTGGCGAAAGAGTGTCTCAGTCGATCGTGAAGGTGCACCCTGTTGTCCATGGAAGTCCTCACTCTCTTCAAGATGACTGCCAGAAACGACAGGTCCACAGGCAACGCCCTGAAACGGCCCCTCCGAGTCCGTCACTAGCAACAACAGACACCACCGGGAGGTTTTGCATTGAATCTCGGTTTCCTTCGACTGCGGGCGATTGGACCGCCACTGGCCGTGGCGGCCGCTTGTGCCGCCGGGCTCTTCTGGTTCGACCGGATCTGGATTCCGGCGCAGCAGCAGTACCTCAACGAGCGGAACCTTCGGTCCCTCCGGACGATCTCCGCCCAGATCAAAGCCAAGGTCGACAACTTCGACCAGTCGATCGATCACGCCATCGACTCCTTCCCATTCGAGGCCGGCAAGGACGAACTGCTGCAGAAGTACGTGAAGCTGTTCTCACCAGAGCTCGAAATCGTCGCGACCGATCCACAGAACCCGGCGTGGACGAAGGTCAGGAAGGGCGATCCGCCCAGCGTCACGATTCAGCGCGACGAGGGACGCAACTATCTCTACCTCGGGTATCTCCATGAGAAGGCTCACGGTGACAAGAAAACCGTCGCCCTCGTCGCACGCGGTGACCTCGATCGGGTCACCGAGACGTTGCTGGCGCGAAACGACTTCGACGCGATCCTGCTCGTGGACGCCAACGGCGCCACCATCGCCCAACAGTCTTCGTCCGGCCTGGAGCTGACGAACATCGATAAGGTTCGCGATCGCGGGCCGGCGGCGGCATCGACCGAGCCTGGCGTCTTCGCCAGGTTGCGTGGAACGACCGGCCTCGCCGTGGTGACGATCGGCGCGGCCGACTTCGTTCTGTACACGCAGCCGGTGCCGCTGTCGCTGCTTCACGAAGACAAGGGCGATCAGGGGGGCAAAGGGGGAAAGGACGGAAAGAGCGCGCTTCAGGCTCCGGAGGAATGGACGCTCTGCGGGCTGGTGCGTCTGGATCGCTTGCGCGCGGCGAGCTCAACAATCCCGACGACGTACTGGCTCTGGATTGGTGCGGTGCTGGCGTTCGTCTGCTTCGTCATTCCGGTGCTGAAGCCCCGGGTGCTCAGCGCCCGCGAGCGACTCACCCGTGTGGACAGCGTCTCGATGGGTGCGGCCATCTTCATGATGATGGCGCTGGCCACGCTGACGGCGCTGGACCTCCGTACGTTCGGCTGGCTGGTGCCGTCGGCGATCGACGAGCAGCTGGAAGAGGTCGCCTCGGCGATGGCGAACCACGTGCGCCGCGAGACCGACACAATCTCCAGGCAGATGGACACGTTCGTCCAGTCGCCCAGCGTCTGGCAGGCGTTGGGATACGACCCGACCGAGCCCCTGGACAAGATCCGCCGTCAGCTCACACCTTACAAGTTCACCAACATCTCTTTCGATCCCGATGCCGGAGGCCGGACGGCACTGTGCGATCCCGCGTGGAGCTGCCGTTCGGGTGTCCTCGAGTCGTTCGGCGCGAACAGGAAGCCCCCGATCACGCTGGACTATCCGTTCTTCAAGATGGTGGTGTGGAGTGACAACCTTGGCTGGCAGCGGATCAAATGGTCCACGTCGGCGGCGGTCACGCCATTCGTCAACGTCGAAGAATCCAAGCTCGCGTACTTCGATTCCTTGAAGCTGGCGCGCCGCCTCGCGTTGAGCGGATCCGGCGTTCCGCAGGCGGGCGTCTCACTGATTACGTCCCCGAATACCGGCGAGAAGCTCACGGTGTTCTGGAAAGCGCTCACGCCGCTGGCCGGAGCCGCTGAGCATCCCGCCGCGCCGGACCTGACGGGCATTACGATGGCGACGTCGCCGATCTCGTTGGCCAGTCCGGTCCTGCCGAAGAACCTGCAGTTCGCCGTCGCGGACCGCGCCGGCCGCGTGCTGTTTCACAGCGACCCAACGCGCACTCTCGCTGAGAACATCTTCCAGGAGTCCGAGAACAATCCGACGCTCAGGTCGCTCGTCGCAAGCCGGGATCGCGGCGCCTTCACGGGCCGCTATCTCGGACGGGCGCATCGTTTCTACGTCGCGCCGCTCGATTTGCCCAAGTTCGAAAATACCCGGTGGTCTCTGCTGGTGTTTCAGCCCTCGGCGGTGGGCGAAACGGCAAATCTCGGAACGCTCATCCTCGCGGCATCGATGTTCGTCGTGTACGCGCTCGCGCTCGCGGGGGTCTGGGCCCTGCTCGGGATCTTCTGGCCGCATGCCGTCAGGAGCCTGTTCTGGCCCGACCCCGTCAAAGGACCGCAGTACCGCCGCGCGGCTGCGATCGGAACATCCGTCGGCCTCATCTGTATGGGCGCACTCGCGCCGGGGATGCCGATGGCGCTGCTGGTCGGAACGATTGCGCTGGCGGTCTGCGCGCTGGCCGCCATGTTCGTGATCGTGAAGGCCGAGCCGGCCGCATCCGGGATGTCGTCAACGTGGTCCGCCGATTTCACCTGGGCTCGTGCCGCAACGTTGTTCTTGTTGTCGGCAGTGCCGGTCGCGCTGTGTTTCCACCTCTCGTACGCCTACCACAGCGAGCTCGTCGCCAAGCGCGCCGAATCGCAGCTGCGGACCGACCTTCGCGCGCGGAGCCGGCGGATCAACCAACAGGCCCAGCGTGTGGCCATCTGCACCCGGAGCGACCCCGGCTCACAAGCCTGCCCCGAGATCGGCAATTTCGTGAGACGCAGCTCGAGGGACACCTTGTGGGACGTGGACATCCCGATAGCGGGAAGCTCGACTTCCGAACAGGTGGACGGTTCCATTCCGGCAGCCCTGCGCGCATTTCTGAAGTCCGCCTACTGGCCGTACAACGACATCGCCGCGGACTTTCTCCTGGCACCCTCGTCTGGTCAGAGTGACGACCTTGAACACTTGCGCCTGACCGTCGATCCTGACGGCACCGAGCGATTCACAACAGATACCGCGGTCACCTCTTCGCGATTTGTACCGGCGACTGTTCCCAGGCCGCCGGTCAACGCCGTCCCCTGGTTGATCGCGGCCGCCCTGGCAGGCGTTGCCTGGGGCCTCACGCGCTATCTGCTGCGGCCCATCTTCGCGCTCGAGCTCGGACCGGCAGCGACGCTGCTCGGCGCCTCAGGACCGCCCGAGGAGACGAGCCTCCTCGTCATCGGGCCTCCTGGCGCGCGCCGGACGGCTCGCCTCCTCCGCCATCCGCGCGTCCGCATCTTCGATGTCCGAACGTTGACGTTCGGCGACGATCCGACGAAGGTCAGCGTCCCCGAGACGCGCATGAGCTCCGCCGCCGACTCTGGGCATGCGGAGCCCACGGCATCTGACTGGCCCGCGCAATTCGAGCTGGCCGCATCGAACCCGCTCACCATCGTCGCCATCAGCCACCTGGAGCATCGTCTGCACGACCCGGCGTTCCGCGGACCCATGCTCGAGTGCCTGGAATCGGCGCTGTACCGGCACAACGCCACGCTCTGGTGCAGTTCGGCTCGAGATCCGATCGAACTGCTCGATGACTTCCAGCCAACCGTTGCCGAACGACGGGGGTGGGCCCACGTGTTCGCGCGATTCCGGCGCGAGCATCTGAGCCTCGAGATCGAACGCGACCGCTCGGATGCGCTCGCGGCGGCGCTGAAGCAGCACAGAGCCGATCTTGATCCAGGTCTGCAATCGCTCATCGTGTCCGAATGCGAGGTGGCGCCGGAGCTGTTGGCGATTGCCGAGAACCTGGTGCGCCGACTGCCGCCGAAGGCGCGTCCGACCCGCGAGGACCTGCTCGCGGAAATCGAAGCCGGAGCCCGGCACTTCTATGAAACCGTCTGGAATGCCTGCGACACCGACGAGCGGGTGGTGTTGCGTCAGCTTGCCGAGGAAGGCCTGGTCAATCCGAACAATCCGGCCGCGATTTCCCGGTTGTTGAACAGCGGCCTCGTCCGGCGGGGCCAGGCGTTCCACATCGTGAACGAGACGTTCCGCCGCTTCGTGCTGGGTGCGGCGCCGCACGCCACGATCTCGACGTGGGAGCACGAGGGCGTTCGCGTGCCGTGGGGAACGATCGCCACCACCGGCGTCACCGCGGCGTTCGGACTGGCGGGTCTGCTGTTGCTCACACAGGAACAACTCGTCGATGCCTGGATGAGTTACATCCCCGCACTGGCGCCGGCAATTCCGACCGTCTGGAAGGTGCTGGCCAGCGTTCAGAAGGGGCGCATCGAAATCACCGCATGAAACACGAACGAATCCCGGAGTAGGAGTACATGGCGAAACGCATCGTGATCTGTTCGGACGGCACCGGCAATTCGGCCATCAAAGGACGCGGCACCAACGTCTTCAAACTGTTCGAGGCCGTCGACCTGGAAACGCACAAGTTCAACCCGGACGCGACGCCGCAGATCGCGATCTACGACGATGGGGTGGGGACGGAGAGATTCAAGCCGCTGAAAATCCTCAGCGGCGCGACCGGCTGGGGCCTCAGCCGGAACGTCAAGCATCTCTACAAGGAGCTGGCGCGCGTCTACGATCCCGGCGACGACATCTACATGTTCGGTTTCAGCCGCGGTGCATTCACCGTGCGCACGCTCGTGGGGTTCATTCAAACGTGCGGTCTCGTCGATCCCGAGCGGCTTCAGCCCAAGACGTTCAGGACGCTGCAGCAAGTGGTCAACAAGGGCTACAAGACGTACCGGAAATGCTATCGGCCAAAGCTGTGGCGGATGCTGTTCGGGGCGAGGCCCGGCGTGAACGGCACGTTCAGGAAGGAACACTCGCTGCCCGGCGACATCCCGATTCGGTTCATCGGCGTCTGGGACACTGTCGATGCCGTCGGTCTCCCCTTCCGCCTCAGCGACGTGATCAACGCGACCGTCTATCAATTCAAGTTCTCCGATCACAAGCTCAGCCCGCTCGTGAAGCGCGCCTCTCAGGCGCTCGCCATCGACGAGACGCGCGAGTCCTTTGCACCGCTGCTCTGGGAAGAGGATGCGCAGGATCGCAATCGGATCAACCAGGTCTGGTTCGCCGGCGCGCACTCGAACGTCGGCGGCGGCTATCCGAAGCAGGGCATGTCGCTCGTGGCCCTCGACTGGCTGCTCAGCGAGGCGGAGCGTCCGCTGGATCCCTCGTCTGCGCCCGACGGCGATCCCGCCAGCCTGAAAGGCCTGCGGATCTGCGCCAGCGAGCGGCAGTCGTTTCGCGAGCATGCGAGCGTGGACGACAAGCTCTACGATCCACGCGCGGGCCTCGGGATGTTCTACCGATGGAAGATTCGCGACATCGAGGAGCTGTGCGCGGCCTGCAACGTGAAGCCGAAGGTGCACGTCAGCGTCCTCGAACGCATCGCGCACGGAACGGACGACTACTCGCCGGGCAACCTGCCGGCGAACGCGCAAGTCGTCTTCACGCCGCCGCCGAAGGGCGCCGACACCGAGCTTGCGGCGCGACGGGTGAAAGTCCTGCAGGACGTCGTGACGACGATCCCCAATCGCACGCTCCTCAATCTGGTGAGACGAGCGCTTCAGCTCGGGCGAGCGTCGTACACGCTGTATCTGACATCGTGCATCGTCGCCCTGTTCGCG
>Ga0070665_100003247_pt1 | contig 17477 bp, 14 predicted proteins | sample KBSS13metaG_FD_65862 | JGI IMG/M metagenome (GOLD analysis project Ga0070665, IMG submission 65862) | Switchgrass rhizosphere microbial communities from Kellogg Biological Station, Michigan, USA - KBS S1-3 metaG | ecosystem: Host-associated > Plants > Roots > Rhizosphere > Soil ...
CTAGAGGGCGGCGGCGAGCTCCCGCAGTGCCGCGCGGAACTCGTCGTCGACCTCGCCCGACGAGGTCAGGATCTGGGCCGCGACGTGGTCCGCGCCCGCGGCGGCGTGCGCCTTCAGGCCCGTCGCGATCTGCTCGGTCGTGCCGTGCAGCGCGAGGGCGTCGACCAGCCGGTCCGTGGGGGTGTCCAGGTCCTCCTCGGTGAAGCCGCTGCGCAGCAGGTTGCGGCGGTAGTTCACGAGCCCCAGGTAGCGCTGGATCGTCGGCTCGGCCACGGCGCGGGCGCGCGCGGCGTCGGTGGACGGGACGATCTTCTGCTCGATCGCGAGCAGCGGCCCGTCGCCGAGGATCCCCCGCGCCTCGCGGGTGTGGGCGGGGACCGTCAGGTAGGGCAGTGCCCCCGCCGTCCGCTCCCCCGCGACCCTGAGCACCTTCGGGCCCAGGGCGGCGAGCGCGCGGCCCTCGACGGGGACCTTCGCGGCGTCCAGCTCGTCGAGGTAGGTCTGGATGGTGTCGTACGGCGACGCGTACACCCGGTCCGCCTCCGGGTGCCCGATCCCGACGCCCAGCAGGAAACGCCCGGGATACCGGTCCGCGATGCGGTGGTAGGAGACCGCCACCTCGGCCGCGGGCACCTGCCACATGTTGACGATGCTGGTGCCCACGGCGATCCCCTCGGTCGCCGCGAGGAGGCTCTCCGCGACCGCCAGGTCCGCCGGGGGCGACCCGCCGACCCAGACCGCGCCGAAGCCCCGCTCCTCGATCTCGGCCGCCACCTCGGGGGTCTGGTGGCCCCGCATCAGCCAGATCCCGTTCCGTCCCACGTCCACGCTCATGCCAGTGCCCATCCCAGCGCTCATGCCCGTGCTCATGCCTGCAGTCAACCCGACGCGGGCGTGGGCGCATTCCTGTCGGGGACCCTTCGTAGGCTCGCGGGGTGACCCGCACCCTTCCCTGGCGCCGCGCGCCGCACGTCCTCGTGGCCGCCCGGCCCGAGCTCCCCCGGCACGTCCCGGCAGGCACCCGCGCCGTCGTCGTCGGTGGGGGGATCGCCGGGATCAGCGCCGCGACCGTGCTGGCCGAGCGGGGCGTCGAGGTCACGGTGCTGGAGGCGGCCCGGCACCTCGGGGGCAGGTTGGGGGCCTGGTCGCACACCCTGTCGGACGGGTCGGAGCAGGTCGTCGAGCACGGGTTCCATGCGTTCTTCCGGCACTACGACACCTGGCGGGCGATCCTGCGCCGGGTCGACCCGGGCCTGGGCCTCCTGCGGCCGGTGGCAGGCTATCCGGTGATCTCGCGGCGCTGGCCCGCCGAGGACCTCGGGGACCTGCCCGCCGCGCCGCCGTTCAACCTGCTCGCGTTGTTCGCCCGTTCGCCCAGCCTGCGGCTGCGGGAGATCGCGGGGGCGGATGCCGCGCTCGGCTTCGCGCTGCTCGCGCACTCCCCCGCCGAGACGGTCACCCGGTTCGACGCGATGTCGGCCGGGGAGTTCCTCGCCCGGCTGGGGGTCTCGGAGCGGGCCCGCGCGATGTTGTTCGAGGCGTTCGCCCGCTCGTTCTTCTGCGACCAGGACGGGCTCTCCGCGGCCGAGCTGGTCTCGATGTTCCACTACTACTTCCTCGGTAACCCGGCGGGCATCGGGTTCGACGCGCCGTCCGAGGACCACCGCACCGCGATCTGGGACCCGCTGGCGGAGTACCTGCGCAAGCGCGGCGCCCAGGTGCGGCTCGGGGCGCCGGTGGAGGGGCTGGGGCGCTCCGGCGAGCGCTGGGTGGTCGAGGCCGAGGGCGGGTCGTGCGAGGCCGAGCACGTGGTCCTGGCCCTCGACCCGGGCGCGCTGCGGACCCTGGTCGCGGGCGCGCCCGTGGGTCCGGACCTGGCCCGGCGCGCCGGGTCGCTGCAGGTCGCGCCGCCGTTCGCGGTGAGCAGGCTGTGGCTGGACCGGCCGGCGGGACCGGACCGGGCGGTGTTCAGCGCGGTGTCGGGTGAGCCGACGCTGGACTCGGTCACGCTCTACTCGCGGCTGGAGGGCGAGTCCGCGCGCTGGGCCGCGCGGACCGGTGGCGAGGTCGTGGAGCTGCACTCGTACGCCTGCACGGCGCCGGACGCGGCCACCGCGACCGCCCGGATGCGGGCCGAGCTCGCCGCCCTCTGGCCGGAGACGGCGGAGGCGCGCGTGCTGGACGTCGTCGAGCGTAGCGAGGCCACCGCGCCCGCCTTCCCGCCGGGCACCGCGGGCACCCGACCCGGCGTGCTCACCGACACCCCCGGGATCCGGGTGGCCGGGGACTTCGTGGACTGCCCGTTCCCGTCGGGGCTGATGGAGCGCGCGTCGATGACCGGGGTGCTCGCGGCGAACGACGTGCTGGCCGCCGTCGGGGTGGGGCCGGAGGAGATCCGCGGCATCGCCGACCGGGGGCTGCTCGCGGGCCTCCCCGTGCACCGGCTCGGCGCCCTGGGACGCGGTGCCCGGGGACGAGCGCGGGGCGCCTGATGACCCGCCCCACCCGCGAGTCCGACACCCCAGCGCGCGAGTCCGACACCTCTCCGCGCGAGTCCCACACCCCAGCGCGCGAGTCCGACACCTCTCCGCGCGAGTCCGACACCCCGGCGCGCGAGTCCGACACCGCGGCGCGCGAGTCCGACACCCCAGCACGCGACGTGCCCCGCGGGCCGACGCGGTTCGCGGTGGAGGTCGACGCCGAGGACCGGGTCGCCCTGGTGCAGGCCCTCGATCCCGCAGGCGCGCCGCTCGGCGCGCCGCGCCGGGTCCCGTACGCCGAGGTCGTCCGGCTGGACGCCGCGAACCCGCGCTGGGTCTGGCGCCACCACCGCACCTACCGCGGTCTGCTCGCCGCCGGGGTGCGGATCGGGCGGGCGCACGACGTCGAGCTGGTCGAGGGGATCCTGGTCGGCGTCGACGGGGCCTTCGGGGCGCCGCACGGGCTCGCCGCCGCCGTCGCCCGGCTGCGCGGCGAGCCGGTCGAGCCCGATCCCGCCCCGGAGGACGGCGAGGACGAACGGCTCACGCTGTTCGGGCGGTCCACGCCGGACCCGGCCCGGGTGCTCGCCGACGTCGTCGCGGTACACGCCGTGCAGCAGGCCCGGCTCGCCGCGGATCCCCGGCTGCGGCTGCTCGCGGCCGTCGAGTCCGCGGGCGGGATCGTCGCCGAGGAGATGCGCGCGGAGGGCCTGCCCTGGCGCCGGGATGTGCACGACGCCCTGCTCACCGAGGCCCTCGGTGCCCGGCCCGTCGGGTGGGAGCGCCCGCCCCGGCTCGCCGCGCTGGCCGCGGAGATCGAGGCGGCGTTCGGCCGCCCGCTGAACCCGGACTCGCACGTCGAGGTGCTGCGCGCGTTCGCGCGGGTGGGCGTCGAGCTGCCGAACACCCGGTCGTGGGTGATCAAGAAGGTCGACCACCCCGCCGTCGCGCCGCTGCTCGCCTACAAGGACCTGGCCCGGCTGCACGCCGCGCACGGGTGGAACTGGCTGGACACCTGGGTCAAGGACGGCCGGTTCCGGCCGGAGTACGTCGTCGGCGGCGTGGTGTCCGGGCGGTGGGCCTCCCGCGGGGGTGGTGCCCTGCAGATCCCGAAGGCCGTCCGCGGCGCGGTGCGGGCCGATCCCGGGCACGTCCTGGTCAGCGCCGACGCCGCGCAGCTGGAGCCCCGCATCCTCGCCGCGATGGCGGGCGACACCGCCCTGGCCCGTGCCGCGGGCGCCTCGGACCTCTACGCGGGACTCGCCGCCGAGCTGTTCGGGGCCGAGCCGTCCGGGGTCGAGGGCGCCCGGGACGGGGCGGCCCGGGAGAAGGCCAAGATCGCCGTGCTGTCCACGATCTACGGCCAGACCGCGGGAGACGCGGGCGTCCATCTCGCGTTGCTGCGGCGCCGGTTCCCGGCCGCGGTCGCGGTCGTGGAGGACGCCGCCCGGGTGGGCGAGGAGGGCGGGCTCGTCCGCACCTGGCTGGGTCGGACCTGCCCGGCGGCCCGACCCGGGGACGAGGCGCCGGCGCGGGCCCGCGCCCGCGGCCGGTTCACCCGCAACTTCGTGGTCCAGGGCACCGCGGCGGAGTGGGCACTGGTGCTGCTCGCCGAGCTGCGCGGGGCGCTGCACCGCGCCGGGAACCCGGCCCGGTTGGTGTTCTTCCAGCACGACGAGGTGCTGCTGCACGCCCCCGAACACGCCGCCGAGGCCGCCGCGGCGCTGGTGCAGGAGGCCTCGGACCTCGCCACGCGGACGCTGTTCGGCGCGACCGAGATCCGGGTGCCGATGCCCGCCGAGCTGGTGCAGGCCTACTCGGACAAGTGAGCCCGCCGCTCGCCGACGCGCCTCACCCCCGCCGGGGTGAGGCACCGACGGTCGTCAGGCCGCGGTGTTCGCCCCCAGGGCGTCGAGCACCGCGGCGCCCATCGCCTGCATGCCCAGCGCGTTCGGGTGCACGGGCGCGGCGGGCGCGGTCGGCAGCAGGCCCTCGATCCACTTCGTGCCGGGCAGCTGGCACATGTCGTGCCCGATCGTCGGGGTGTAGGTGTCCACATAGGTCGCCCCCGCCGCCGCGGCCCGCGCCTCGAGCGTGGCGTTGAGGTCCTTCTCGATCCCGCGCAGCCAGGCGACGTCCCCCGCGCTGAACGGGACGACCGGGAAGCAGCCGGGGCCCTCGTCCGGCAGCAGTGCCGGGTACCCGACCAGGGCGACCGTGGCGTCCGGCGAGCGCTCCGCGATGGCCGCGAGTGCGGTCGCGACCTTCTCGCCCGCCACGGCGATGCGCTCGTCGAGCGTGGTGCCGTAGGACGCCCGACACGCCGCGCCGAACAGGTTCGTCGGGGAGGTGAGGGCACAGCGCTGGATGATGTCCGCGAACCCGACGTCGTTGCCGCCGATGGTCAGCGTGACCAGGTCCTCCGCGCCGGTCAGCGCGTCGAGCTGGGGCGGGTTCGAGCCCAGGGCCACACCCTGGGCCGCGGTGAAGTCGTCCGTGGTGGCGCCGCTGCAGGAGACGTCGACGAACTCGGCCGCCCCGATCCCCGCCGCCACGACCGACGGGAAGTTCGACCCGGACCGGAGGCAGCCTGCGGGCACGCCCTGCTGCGGCGGGACGAGCGGGCCCGCGCTGTACGAGTCGCCGAGGGCGACGTACCGCCCGGGCGTCTGGGCCTGGGCGACGCCCGCGGCCCCGAGCAGCGCGGCGAGCAGGGTGACCAGGACAACGGCGATCTTCGTACGACGCACGGTCGGTGGGCCTTTCGAGGGAGCGGCTACCGGACACTAACGAGGCCGGGGCCCGTCGGGTCGCGGTTCCATCCCAGTGGGTGACCGGTGGGTAACCTCCCCGGCATGACCGCACCGAAGACCCAGCGCCGGGCCCGTGCCATCGCCATGACCGACGAGGAGCGGGACGCCTACCTCGCCACCGCGCGCGTCTGCCGGGTGGCGACGAACGGGACGAACGGGCCGCACGCCACCCCGCTCTGGTTCCACTGGGACGGCACCGCGCTCTGGCTGACCTCGTTGGTGCGGTCGCAGCGCTGGGCCGACCTGGAGAAGGACCCGCGCATCGCCGCGGTCGTCGACGGCGGAGACGACTACGCGGAGCTCCACGGGGTGGAGCTCCGCGGCCGGGTCGAGCCCGTCGGCGAGATCCCGCGCACCGGCGAGCCGAACGCCGAGCTCGAGGTCGTCGAGCAGGCGATGGCCGACAAGTACTCCGGCGGCCAGAAGGTGATCGACGGCCGACACGGCTGGCTGCGCGTGGTGCCGGAGAAGATCACGAGCTGGGACTTCCGGAAGCTGCCGCAGGACCGGCGGTCCCGCGGCTGACCCCGCTCAGGGCGAGCCGGTCAGGGGCTGCCCGTCAGGAGGGCCCAGAGGCCTTCGGGGCCGACCTCCAGCGCCCGCGCGCCCACGCGGTCGTTCCACTGGGCCTCGGTGCCGTCCTCGTCCCGCCACGCCCACAGCCGGGTCGTCGCGATCCGGAGGGCGTGCTCGCGGGTGAAGCCGATCGCGCCGTGGACCTGATGGGCGATCCGGGCCACCACGCCCGCCGCCTCACCACAGCGGGCCTTCGCCGCGGCGATCGGCAGCGAGGCCTCGGCGAACCCGTGCCGGGCCGCCTCCCCCGCCGCGGCCTCGGAGACCGCCTCCGCGGCCGCGACCTCGGCCGCGGCGAGCGCCAGGGTCTGCTGGATGGCCTGCAGCTTGGCGATCGGCCTGCCGAACTGGACCCGCTCGGTCGAGTACTGCACCGACATCGCCAGCGCCGTGTGCGCGGCCCCGGCGATCAGCAACGCCCGGCCGAGCGCCGCCCGCAGCGGGAACTCGACGACGACCTCGGACGGCGCCGTCCCGACCGTCACCGCCGCGTCGGCGAGGACCAGCGTGTCCCGCGGCTCCTCGGCGACGTTCGCCCCCTCGGTGACCTGCGCGGAGGCCGGGTCGACCAGCACCACCCGGTCCCCCACCAGGGCCACGACACCGCCGACCGACCGACCCCACGGGACGCGGTGCAGCGTCCCGCTCGCGCGGTCGCCCTCGAGCACCAGCCCGGGCGCGAGGATCGCGGACAGGGGTCCGGTGGGGACCTCGAGGCCCGCGGCGTGCAGCAGCCACCCGCCGAGCAGGTCGGTCTCCACCAGCGGCACCCGGGCGCCGTACCGGCCCGCCATCCGCAGCACCGCCGCGGCGTCGGTGAAGGTGCCCTCCGACCCGCCCGCCGCCTCGGGCAGCGTCAGCCGGGCCAGCCCGGTCTGCTCGCAGGTCTTCCACAGCTCCGTGTCCAGCCCCGTCGCGGCGGTGTCCCAGGCGTCGGCGAAGACCGATGCCGCCATCTCCTCGAGCTCGCTGCTCATCAGCGCAGTCCCAATCCCCGCGCGACGATCCCGCGCAGCACCTCGTTCGTCCCACCCCGGAGCGTGAACCCCGGGGCGTGCAGCACCGCCTCGGCCAGCAGCCGGGCGTACCCGTCCTCCGCCCCGGAGTCCGGCGGGATCGACACCAGCAGCCGGGCGGCGTCGATCACCTCGTTCTCGAAGCGCGTGCCCAGGTCCTTGACGACGGCCGCCGCCAGCTCCGGGGCCTGCCCCGCCTCCAGCGCCCCCGCGATGGCCAGCGACATCCGCCGCAGGGTCCAGTAGCGCGAGACCAGCCCGCCCAGGTCGCGGCGCCTGCCCGCGTCGAGGTCCTGGCCCGCGATCTCCTGCAGCAGCGCCACCAGCAGCGGGAACGTCGACAGGTACCGCTCCGGGCCGGACCGCTCGAAGGCCAGCTCCGAGGTCACCTGGTGCCAGCCCCGGCCCACCTCGCCGAGCACCCGGTCGTCGGGCACGAAGACCTTGTCGAACACCACCTCGTTGAAGTGGTGGGCCCCGGTGAGCAGCGGGATCGGCCGGATCGTGACGCCCGGCGAGTCCAGCTCCACGATCAGCTGCGAGAGCCCGGCGTGCCGGTTCGAGTCGTCCTTCGGCGCGGTCCTGACCAGTGCGAAGAACGCGTGGGCCCGGTGCGCGCCGGAGGTCCAGACCTTGGTGCCGGTGAGCTCCCACCCGCCGTCCACCTTGTCGGCCTTCGAGCGGACCGAGGCGAGGTCCGAACCGGAGTCCGGCTCGGACATGCCGATGCCGAAGAACACCTCGCCCTTGGCGATGCCGGGCAGGTAGCGCTGCCGCTGGGACTCGGTGCCGAAACGCAGCAGCGACGGCCCGATCTGCCGGTCCGCGACCCAGTGCGCCGCCACCGGTGCCCCGGCCGCGAGCAGCTCCTCGGTGACGACGTACCGGTCCAGCGCGCCGCGGCCGTGCCCGCCGTACTCCGTGGGGATCGTCATACCCAGCCAGCCGCGCGCGGCGACCTCGCGGGTGAAGCGCTCGTCCCAACCCGAGAGCCAGGTGTCCGCCCGCGGCCGCCACCGGTCCGCGGCCCGCTCCTCGGCCAGGAAGGCCCGCACGTCGGCCCGCAGCTCGGCGACCCGCTCGGGGAGCTCGACGGGTGGGGGTACCAGGCTGGGCAGCTTCGCCATCGCGATCGTCACCCCCCATTCCTAGACGACCGCTCGGTTCCGTGCATCAAGGCCGGCCGGGATGGGAACATCCGGAGCATGAACTCCGATCTCGAACGGAAGGTGCTCGACGCCGTCCCCACCGGCCTGCTCATCGGCGGCGAGTGGCGGCAGGCGGCGTCGGGCGCGACCACCAAGGTCGAGGACCCCTCGACCGGCGAGGTCCTCGCCGAGGTCGCCGACGCGGCGCCGGAGGACGGCATCGCGGCGCTCACCGCCGCGCACGAGGCCCAGGCCGCATGGGCGGCCGTCGCGCCGCGGGAGCGCAGCGACATCCTCCGCCGCGCCTACGAGGCGATGATCGCCCGCCAGGACGACCTCGCCCTGCTGATGACGCTGGAGATGGGCAAGCCGCTCGCCGAGTCCCGCGGCGAGGTGGCCTACGCGGCCGAGTTCTTCCGCTGGTTCTCCGAGGAGGCCGTGCGGATCGACGGCGGCTTCGCGACCGCCCCCGCGGGCGGCAGCCGGTTCCTGGTGATGAAGCAGCCGGTCGGGCCGTGCGTGTTCATCACGCCCTGGAACTTCCCGCTGGCCATGGGCACCCGCAAGATCGGCCCGGCGCTGGCCGCCGGCTGCACGGTGGTGATCAAGCCCGCCCCGCAGACCCCGCTGTCCATGCTCGCCCTCGGCGAGATCCTGCAGGAGGCGGGCGTGCCCGCAGGCGTCCTGAACATCATCAACGCCACCGACGCGCAGGGCGTCATGGAGCCGGTCATCCGGGACGGGCGGGCGCGCAAGCTGTCGTTCACCGGCTCCACCGGCGTCGGCAAGATCCTGCTGGAGCAGTGCGCCGAGAAGGTCCTGCGCACGTCCCTGGAGCTGGGCGGCAACGCCTCGTTCCTGGTGTTCGACGACGCCGACCTCGACAAGGCCGTCGAGGGCGCGATGCTGGCCAAGATGCGGAACATGGGTGAGGCCTGCACCGCGGCGAACCGCTTCTACGTGCACCGCTCGGTCGCCGAGGCCTTCGCCGCCAAGCTCGGCGAGCGGATGGGCGCACTCAAGGTCGGCCGCGGCACCGAGGACGGCGTGCAGGTCGGCCCGCTCGTCGACGCCAAGGGGCTGGGCAAGGTCGTCGACCTCGTCGGGGACGCCGTGGCGCACGGGGCGCGGGTCACCGTCGGCGGCGAGAAGGGCTCCGGCCCGGGCTACTTCTACCCGCCCACGGTGCTGGTCGACGTGCCGCAGAACTCCCGGCTCAACCACGAGGAGGTCTTCGGCCCGGTGGCGCCGATCTCGGTGTTCGACACCGAGGACGAGGCACTCGCCGCGGCCAACGCCACCGAGTTCGGGCTGGTCAACTACGTGTTCACCGAGAACCTGAACCGCGCCCTGCGGGTCGCCGAGAAGCTGGAGAGCGGGATGGTCGGGCTGAACACCGGTCTCGTCTCCAACCCCGCGGCCCCGTTCGGCGGGATCAAGGAGTCCGGCCTGGGCCGCGAGGGCGGCACGGTGGGCATCGAGGAGTTCCTCGAGCTCAAGTACGTCGCCATCGGCGGGCTGAGCTGAGGGTCGGGGGCGGCCCCCGCGGGGGCCGCCCCTCCTCAGGCCTCCTGCTCGATCCTGATCGTGCGGGGCTTGGGCCCGCCGGGTCGGATCCGCGGCCAGACGAGCACCGCGACCGCGCAGATCGCCTGCGAGACGGCGTAGCCGATGGCGATGGGGAGCAGCTGCTCCACCGGGTGGCTGCCGTCGGCGGCGGCCGGGCCGATCGGCATGAACAACGCCACGGCGATGACGAACGCCGTACTGATCAGCTGCAGCCGGGCGAAGCCGAACCCGTCGTGCAGGGCCTGCCGGACCCCCAGCTCGTGGGAGATGACCAGCCGGGCCACCATGCCGAGCAGTAGCACCCGCAGCACGTCGGCCGCCTCGGCGTAGCCCGGGCCGAACAGCGACAGGCCCAGGCTCGCTCCCGCGATCCCGACGACGATCATCGGCATGAAGATCACGTAGAGCCTGCGGCGGGAGGCGCGGATGTTCGCGGCCGCGTTCTCCGGGTCCCGGGCGAGCTGGGCCGACAACGACTGCATGAACCGCTGGCAGGCGATGTCGATGACCATGACGGCCTGCCACGCGATGAAGAACGCGGCGCCCGCGGACCCGCCGAACCGCTGCGTGACGATGACCGTGACCTGGTTGAACAGCAGCACCGTGCCCCAGTGCGCCAGGGTGGTCGGGCCGAGGAAGCTGACGGCCTCCCGGCGGGTGGGCAGCCAGTCGTTGTCCGACACGCGGGCGAACTTGCGGGTGTAGATCCCGCCGACGATCGCGCTGGCCAACGTCCACAGGGCGATCGGCACCACCCAGGACAGCACCACGCCGAACGGGCCGAACGAGGCGCCCAGCGCCACCAGCAGGCCGATCCGGGCGACGGCGAACGCGATGTTGCGCCAGGAGGCCCACCACGTCTTGCCCACCGCGATCAGGCTGAAGTCGTGCACGCCCCACAGGCCCCAGCCGATGGCGGCGGCCAGGAACAGCAGCCCGCCCGCCCACATCGGCAGGTAGTCGCCTGCGCCGGTCTCGGCCATCAGCGGTTCGAGCAGCACGTAGATCAGTCCGACGACCGCGCAGGACGGGATGATCACCAGGTGGCTGCGCCAGAAGAGGGTCGCGGCCCGCTTCCCGGACCGCGGCATCCAGAGCATCATCGCGGAGTCGAGGTTCAGCTGCGCCACGCCCGCGACCAGCAGGAACGCCGACACGAACGCCGACGCGTAGCCGACGGCCTCCTGCGGCATGATGCGCGCCGCGATCAGCCAGGAGATCAGCCCGGCGACCGAGCCGACCGCGCCGCTGATGGTGAGCGAGAGCCCGTCGTTCAGCGCCCGCTTGTTCGAGCCGCCCGACGACGAGCCGAGGTCCTTGCCCATCTCGGGCGGCGGCTCGGGTCCGTCCCCGCCACCCGTGCCCGCCCGCGGGCGCCCACCGTCGGCGTCCGTGGCCGGGAGGGGGCCGGTGGGGAGGTCGATCGGCCCGGTCGAGGGCTCGGCCGGGTAGGGGCTGTGCCCGCGGGGTTCACGGTCGCGGGGTTCACGGTCGCGGGGGGTGGCGTTGTGGGGAGCGGGAGCGTCGAACCAGCCGGGGCCCTGCTCGCGACGGGTCCCGTCGTCGAAGAGGGGGGCGGGCGAGCGGGCGCCTGCCTCGGAGTCGTGGCGTGTCACTGCTGCCCACGGACGGACAGCGCGGACAGCGGCGTGCCGGCAGGCGGTGGCGATGCGGGGGGATGCCCGGCCGTTGTCATGGGGTCGGAGTCTAGGAGAGGGCACCTGAACGCAGCCTGAGGCCCCGGCGGACCGTTTCACGGCCTGCCGTATGGTCCGGAGCACCCGCCCGTCCCCCGGTCACGCGATCACCCGGCCGGGGCGTCCACGGGTCGGGAGTGCACCACGAGGGGGACGCGAGTGGAGAACGGCAACCCGATCGGCATCGTGGTCGTCGGGGGCGGCTACTGGGGGCCCAACCTGGTGCGCAACGCCCAGCAGACACCCGGGCTGCGGCTGCAGTACCTCTGCGATCTCGACGAGGGCCGCGCCCGCGCGGTGCTGGGCGACTACTCCACCGTGCAGATCTCGACCTCGCTCACCGACGTGCTCGCGGACCCCGCGGTGCAGGCGGTCGCGATCGCCACCCCCGCCGCCACCCATTTCGCCGTCGCGATGCAGGCCCTGGAGGCCGGCAAGCACGTGCTGATCGAGAAGCCCCTCGCCCCGTCGTTCGACGAGGGCAGGCAGCTGGTCGAGGCGGCCGAGCGGCTCGGTCGGGTCCTCATGGTGGACCACACCTTCTGCTACACCTCCGAGGTCCGGCACATCCGCGAGTCGGTCCGCAGCGGCCGGATCGGGGACCTGCAGTACCTCGACTCGGTGCGGATCAACCTCGGCATCGTGCAGCCGGACGTCGACGTCCTCTGGGACCTCGCCCCGCACGACCTGTCGATCTTCGACGCGATCCTGCCGGACGACGTGCACCCCGTCTCGGTCGCCGCCCACGGCTCCGACCCGGTCGGCGCGGGCCACGCCTGCGTCGCACACCTGACCCTGCGGCTGTCCAACGGCGCGCTGGCCCACGTGCACGTCAACTGGCTGTCCCCCACCAAGATCCGCACGTTCGTCGTCGGCGGGTCGAAGCGGACGCTGATCTGGGACGACCTCAACCCCACGCAGCGGCTGTCCGAGCACGACCGCGGTGTGCAGCGCAACCCGGACCTCGCCGACGCCGATGTCCGAGGCAGGCAGCTCGTGTCCTACCGCACCGGCGACACCGTCGCGCCCGCCCTGGCCAACCTGGAGGCCCTGCGGTCGGTCATGGTCGAGTTCGCCGCGGCGATCGCGGAGAACCGACGGCCGCTCACCGACGGGTTCGCGGGCCTGCGGGTCCTCGCGATCCTCGAGGCGGCGTCCGAGAGCCTGGCGAAGGACGGCCAGTCCGTCCCGATCCGGGCCGTCCAGGAGATCCCGCGGACCACCGCCGGGGTCATCGAGAACCTTCCGACCACGATGGCCCAGCGCGGCCGTGGAGAGGTGACGGTGTGACGCAGTCTCAGCAGGCCGCCCAGCCGGTGAAGGGCCAGAGGATCCTGGTCACGGGCGGTGCGGGCACGATCGGCTCGACGCTGGTGGACCAGCTCGTCGAGGCGGGCGCGGCCGAGGTCGTGGTGCTGGACAACCTGGTGCGCGGGCGGCGGGAGAACATCGCCGCCGCGCAGGAGGCCGCCGGGGACCGGCTCACGCTGGTCGAGGGCGACATCAACGACGTCGGCGTCGTCCGCGAGCTGACGGCGGGCCGGGACCTCGTCTTCCACCTCGCCGCGCTGCGGATCACCCAGTGCGCCGAGCAGCCGCGCACCGCGTTGGAGAGCCTGGTCGACGGCACCTTCACCGTCATCGAGCAGGCCGTCGAGGCCGGCGTGCAGAAGGTCGTGGCGAGCTCGTCGGCGTCGGTCTACGGGCTGGCCGAGGAGTTCCCGACCACCGAACGCCACCACCCGTACAACAACGACACCTTCTACGGCGCGGCCAAGGCGTTCAACGAGGGCATGCTGCGCAGCTTCCACGCCATGAAGGGCCTGGACTACGTCGCGCTGCGCTACTTCAACGTCTACGGCCCGCGGATGGACGCCTACGGCGTCTACACCGAGGTGCTGATCCGCTGGATGGAACGCATCGCCCGCGGCGACCGCCCGCTGATCTTCGGCGACGGCCTGCAGACGATGGACTTCGTGCACGTCCACGACATCGCCCGGGCGAACGTGCTCGCCGCCCAGGCCCCGGTCACCGATGCGGTCTTCAACATCGCCACCGCGGAGGAGATCAGCCTCGCCGGGCTGGCCGAGGCGCTGCTGGCGGCCATGGACTCCGACCTCACCCCCGAGTTCGGCCCCGCCCGCCAGGTCAACGGCGTCACCCGGCGCCTCGCGGACATCTCCGCCGCCGCCCGGGAGCTGGGCTGGAAGCCGACGATCGGGATGGACGAGGGCCTGCGCGGCCTCGTCGCCTGGTGGAAGGCGGAGACCGGGGTCACGGCATGATCCCGGTGATGAAGCCCCTCCTCGGCGACGAGGAGGCGGAGGCCGTCGCGGCCGCCGTCCGGTCCGGCTGGGTGGCCCAGGGCCCGCGGGTCGCGGAGTTCGAGAAGGCGTTCGCGGCGCACGTCGGCGCCGAGCACGCCATCGCCACGTCGAACTGCACCACCGCGCTGCACCTCGCGCTGTACGTGCTCGGCGTCGGGCCGGGCGACGAGGTCGTGTGCCCGTCGTTCTCCTTCATCGCCACCGCCAACGCGATCCGGTACTGCGGCGCCATCCCGGTGTTCGCCGACGTCGAGCCGTCCACCGGCAACCTCTCCCCCGAGACGGTCGCGGCCGTCCTGACCGAGCGCACCAAGGCCGTCCTGGCCGTCCACCAGGGCGGACAGCCCGCGGACATCCCCGCGCTGCGCGAGGTCTGCCGGGACGTCCCGGTCGTCGAGGACGCCGCCTGCGCGGCCGGAGCCACGCTGCACGGCTCCCCCGTCGGCACCGGCGCGCTGCTCGCGGCGTGGTCCTTCCACCCGCGCAAGCTGCTCACGACCGGCGAGGGCGGGATGGTCACCACGGACGACGCCGAGTGGGCCGCCCGCATCCGCCGGCTGCGCGAGCACGGCATGACCGTGTCCGCCGCGGACCGCCACGCCGCAGGCGGCAAGGTCGTCCTGGAGGGCTACGCCGAGACCGCGTTCAACTACCGCATGACGGACATGCAGGCCGCGATGGGCCTCGTCCAGCTGGGCCGGCTGCCCGGCATCGTGGCGCAGCGGCGCGCGATCGCCGAGCGCTACCGCGAGCTGCTCGAGCCCCTGGGCCTGCGCGCGGTCACCGACCCCGCGCACGGCACCGCGAACTACCAGTCCTTCTGGGTGGAGCTCCCGGCGGGCGCCGACCAGGTCACGGTCCTGCAGGCACTCGCCGAGGCCGGGGTCTCCGCGCGCCGCGGGATCATGGCCTCGCACCTGGAGCCCGCGTACGCCGGGCACCCGCACGGCCCGCTCCCGGTCACCGAGCACCTGACCCGGAACACCCTGATCCTCCCGGTGCACCACGAGATCGGGGAGACCGAGCAGCGGCTGGTGGTCGACGCCCTGGCGGCGGCGCTGAACCTGCAGGGGGTGGCATGAGCCCCACCGGGTCCATCCCGCTGGTCGACCTGGGCGCCCAGCACGCGGAGGTCGCGGCCGAGGTCGCGGAGGGCTGGGCGAAGGTCCTGGCCCGCACCGCGTTCGTCGGCGGCCCGGCGGTGGCGGCGTTCGAGGCCGAGTACGCGGAGTACGCCGGCGTCGAGCACGTCGTCGGCGTCGCCAACGGCACGGACGCCCTGGAGCTCGCCCTGCGTGCCCTCGGCATCGGGCCGGGCGACGAGTGCCTCCTCCCGGCCAACACGTTCATCGCCACGGCCGAGGCGGTCGCCCGCGCGGGCGCCGAGGTCGTGCTGGTGGACTGCGAGCCCGGCACCGCGCTGATCGACGTCGACGCCACCTTGGCCGCGGTCACCGACCGGACCCGCGCGGTCCTCCCGGTGCACCTCTACGGCCAGGTCGCGGACGTCGCGCGGCTCAAGGCGGAGCTGCCGGCCGGCGTCGCGATCTGCGAGGACGCGGCGCAGTCCCAGGGCGCCCGGCGCGACGGGCTGCAGGCAGGCGCGGTCGGCGACATCGCAGGCACCAGCTTCTACCCCGGCAAGAACCTCGGCGCCTACGGCGACGCAGGCGCGGTCCTCACCGACTCCGCCGAGCTCGCCGAGCGGGTCCGGCTGATCGGGGCGCACGGGTCGCCGCGCAAGTACGAGCACACCGTCGTCGGCGTGAACTCCCGCCTGGACGCCCTCCAGGCCGTGGTCCTCTCGGCGAAGCTCCGGCGGCTCGACGCGTGGAACGCCCTCCGCCGCGAGGCCGCCGCCCGCTACGACGCCCTGCTGGCCGACCTCCCGGTCACCCGGCCCACGGTCACCCCCGGCAACGAGCCCGTGTGGCACCTCTACGTGATCGAGGTCGACCGCCGGGACGAGGTCCTCGCCCACCTCACCGCGAACGGCGTCGGCGCCGGGATCCACTACCCCACCCCGGTCCACCTCACCGAGGCCTTCGCCACCCTCGGCAAGCGGGGCGAGTTCCCCGTCGCCGAGGCCATGGCCGACCGCATCCTGTCGCTGCCCCTCTACCCCCAGATCACCGAGGAGCAGCAGCAGCGGGTCGTCGAGGTCCTCCGCGCCGCCCTCTGACACCGAGCCCATGATCCCGACGGTGCGGACGTCCTAGCTGTGATGTCCAGGGAGGTCGGTCAGCCTGGTGACCGGTGGGTGGCCGCCGATGGCGGAGTGGGCGCAGTGGTGATTGTCGAAGCGCAGCCAGCCGGGCGGGACTGCCCAGGGTTCGGTTGACTCCTGGCCTGTGAGGACGTGGTCCTCGCTGGAAGGATCGTCTTCGTGCCCGAACCGTTCCCGAAGGAGTTCCGCCGCGACGTGATCGCGGTCGCCCGCCAGGGCGACCAGTCCATCTCGTCTGTCGCGAGGAACTTCGGGATCTCGTTCTCCTGCTCGAGCAGGAGAACGAGACCCTGCGCCGGGCCGGGTCGGGACCTGCGCGGACAACGCCGCCATGGAGTCCTTCTTCAGCCTCCTGCAGAAGAACGTGCTCAACCGCCGCCGCTGGCGCACCCTCGCCGAACTCCGGCTCGCGATCGTGTCCTGGATCGAGACCACCTACCACCGCCGACGACGCCAAGACACCCTCGGCCGCTCACGCGGCGTGAACGCCTACCCGACTCGGGTCAACCAAAGTCTGGGCAGACCCCAACGTGCGATGTGCCCACAGTGGAGCTGATCGGGACGAACGCCCTCCGGGCGGGACCTCACTCCGGAGGTGGCCGCCACCTCCGTCCTTCCGACCCCGAAGGGCTGCACGGAACCCACCCGGGCCGCCGGCCGGGGCGCCTGGCCGGCGGTAGGGCGCGGGGCGGCGGCCCGGGCGGATCCCGTGCCGGGCTGCGCCGCCGAAACGACGGAGGTGGCTCGCGGGGGGACCACCGGATCACGCCCCAACGCCCCGTCGACAACGACCCGCTCCCACTGCGGCGGAACACGGGAAGGTCTGCCTACCGCCGGTCAGAACGGCGGTTCGTCCTCCACCGCCATCTGCTCGACGACGGCGGCTCCGGCCCGGTCAGGTGGTTCCCGGCCTGCGGTGTAGGGCCGGAAGTCGTGCGGGCGGCTCGAATGTTCATGGCCGGTGGGGGTGATCCAGGTGATCGTCCCGTCTTGATGGGCGAGCACCGACCACCCGGCCTGCTCCTTCAGCAGGTTGTGCTGCTTGCAGTGCCCGTACACGTTCCCGGCGCTGGTCGTGCCGCCGTCCGCCCACCGCACGACATGGTCCAGCTCGGAGTCGATCGCCCGACGGCTGCAGATCGGGTGCCGACACACCTGGTCGCGGGCCCGCACGAAGTCCGCCAGTCCCGCCGGGGGCCGATAGGTCTTGCGCCCGTGGTCGAGCAGCACCCCCGACTCGGGGTCGGTGACCAACCGCCGCCACACCCCGTCGAGCGCCGCCTCGCGCGCGAGAGCAGCGGGGATCGGCCCGTACCCGGCGAGGTGCCCGGGCTGGTCCGAGGTCCCGTTGAGGGTGTCGAGCCCCACGACGACCTGCACCAACGCCGGACCGTCACCCCACCTGGGCCGCGCCGGTCCGGCACTCGTCGACTCACCGTCGGCCGGTTCATCGCCGGTTGAATCATCGCCGGTCGGGGACGCGGGGCCTGCGGGGGTGGGCGCGTCGAGGTCGGTGAGGGTGAGGCGGCCGCGCAGCAGGTCGACCACCAGGTCGGCCCGGCGCTGGTCCAGCGTGCGCTCATCGTCGATGCTGCGGGCCAGGCGGGTCAGCAGGTGCCAGATC
>Ga0070665_100003250_pt1 | contig 17470 bp, 16 predicted proteins | sample KBSS13metaG_FD_65862 | JGI IMG/M metagenome (GOLD analysis project Ga0070665, IMG submission 65862) | Switchgrass rhizosphere microbial communities from Kellogg Biological Station, Michigan, USA - KBS S1-3 metaG | ecosystem: Host-associated > Plants > Roots > Rhizosphere > Soil ...
GGAGCCAGGCCAAGGCGCTGTGGTGGCGTAACGCGTGGATGCTCAAGTGCCAGCGGGTAATCCTTGGACCCAAGCGGCCGTCGCGTTACGGCAAACTCCGCAAGGAGCCGCGCAGCGATGGCCTTTCCACCATCGAGGCGGCGGGCCTGCTGTTGGCCGGGCTCGAGAAGCGGCCGGAAATCGCCGAGACGCTCAACGCCAGTTTTGACCGGTTACTGGTGCGGTATCGGGAAGTGCAGGCTGAGATGCCGGAAATCGCACCGAAACCGAAGAAGCGCGATTATCGCCGTCGAAAGCGGGGCTGAGGCGGCCCGAGCGACGCCGGCACCTCGCGGAATCGCGCGGAATGTTACGCTGTTACCGCTCGGCAGGTGCGCCTCGCGCCGGTTCCAATGTCCATAACACAACATAACGGGCTGTGGACAATGATGACATCCCCCTTGACGGTGCTAAGTTCGGCTTTCTCCGCGTAACAATTTGGAGCGAACTCTATGACTTTAAGCAATGAACTTCTCTCTAGCTCTCCATTGCTCGACGCTGATGAAATCGAAGGGGAAATCGGCAACCTCATCTTCAACGCCCGGCGGGGCACCGGCAGTCACGAACTACTGCCTCACAACGGTGTCGATCACCCGCTGCCGAAAGGTCCGATGCCCGACTACGTCGAGCACAGGGAAGGCGTCAATCAGGTTGGCAAGCTCTCCGCCGAAGCCGTGGTCCGCGAATACGATGCGGCCGTGAAGGAGATCGAAGCGCTCGGCGCCGAACTCGCCGAGGCCGCCAAGAAGTGTGAGGCGATGGTGGCCGGCGTTCATTCCATGGTGAACGAGATCAGAGAACTGGCGGCGAACTATCGTGAGGAAGGCAAGCGCTATTTCCTACAGATCGAGGATTGTTCCCTGATGACATCCGAAGTCCGCAGCGTCTGCGAGACGCTCAAAAAGAAAATCGCCGCAGGCAATAGTCTGGCCGCCTGATGTTCCGGCTATGGCCGGTCCTGCTAATGGCCGCACCGTTCATCGTCGCGGCCATTAGCTGGGTTTTCTAGGGGCGCACCGGCATCCGGTCGAGCCCAGCGGCGTCGAAGCTGTTGGTGCTTGGGCCAATGTGTTGCGTCCGGACGCGCGAGGCCGCGTCGAATAGCAGCAGGGCGTTCAAAATTGGCTGGCTACGGCAGCCGCCGTGCTGGCCGCGCTTCCTGTTGTGGCGATATGTCGCCAACGTCGTCGCGCAAAACGGGGAGCTATTTTCGCACTTGATGATTATCTGCGCCAGAGCTTGAGTCGGGCCGCAAGGCACGGCTCGCATTCGGCACGTATACACATCTGCGCTCAAGGATAAGGAAACTGGTGCCTTCGATTTCTTCGCATCTTCCTTTCGGCGGTACTGAACTCAGCCTCCGGAAGAAATTCCGTTTGTTCTTCACGGTCGGCATCATTGTCCTGCTACTCGGCGGCGCCAAGGCAATCGTTCACTACTTCGAACTCGAATTCCTCGACCTCAACGGGCTGGTAACATCGGGCATTGGTGGCGCGATCTTCATCATCGGCTTTCTGCTGTCGAGCATTCTCAAGGATTACAAGGAAGCCGAACAAATTCCGACGGCACTGCGCACCGCGATCGAAGCCATCGACGGTGATTTGGAATGCTTCGCGCAGACCAATGATCGCTTCAATGCCGGGGAAGCGCGGCTGATCCTGATGAGGGTGATCGCAAAGCTCCGCGAAGGCCTGGGCCGAGCCTATCATCACAAGAACATTGCCCCCGTGCTCGACGAACTCGGCAAGCTGACGCCCATCCTCGGCCGGCTTGAGGGCATGGGCATGGCGGCGAACTTCGTCGTGCGCCTGCGCGGCAACCATGATGCGATTCGCAGGGCACTGCTTCGGATCTACACCATACAGCGTGTCGAATTCGTCCCATCAGTGCATGTTCTCGTACAAACACTGGTATTCTCGATCATCCTCCTGCTGCTTCTTCTGAAGACCGAGGGCGATCCGGCTGCAGCCCTGCTGTTTGGCTTCATCACCTACATGTTTGTCTACGTTCTCTACCTGATCAGGCTGCTCGAACAGCCCTTCGCCAAGGGACACGGCTCCGTCGATGACGTCAGCTTCTTCCTGCTTGATGAGCTGGAGGAGCATTTGCGGCGCTCGCTCGATCTCGCCGCCAAACGGCCGCGACTTCAGGCCATGGAGCGGGGCTGAGCCAAGGCGTCGATCGCCCCGACGACCTTCCATTCGTTTGCGCTTCGACAAAGAACCCGGTCTCGGTTGAGGACAGGCTGCTTCGACGCGCCACCGCGCGAGTTCCACTCGATCCGTCAGGAGCCTCAAATGCCTCAGGCCAGCAGCCCGTCCGAACGCGTCATCGACGTTCGAAAGATCCAGCCGGGACTCCGCCATCAGATGATCGGCACGCTGTTTGAGAATCTGGCTTCCGAAGCGGCGTTGCAGTTGATCACGGATCATCCGCCCGAGCCGCTGCGCCACCAGTTCGAGATGCGCTACGGCGATCGTTGCCGATGGACCTACCTGGAGGAGGGGCCGGAGGTTTGGAGGGTTCGCCTTCAGCATGTCCCGGCGTCGGTCGAGGCTTCCGAAGCATAGAGGCGGGAGTGCTTCGAGCCAGCCGCGGGAATGCGGGAGGGTGTAATTGACCGGAGCCGCGCTTTTCCGCTGGACGATGTCATACTTCGCCGCCGCGTTGATCGCGCTGCTTGCGGCCGAAGCGATGATGGTGGCTGGCCTCGGCTTCCCTGCGGAACCGCTGAGGTCGCCGTCTTCGCTCGTCCTGGTCCATCTGATCACGATCGGCTGGCTCAGTCTGACGATGTGCGGCGCGCTGTGCCAGTTCATTCCAGTATTGACCGAACGGCCGCTCCATAGCGACCGGCTGGCGCTGCCGGCACTGGCGCTGCTGGTCACGGGCCTGATCGCGCTTGTGCTTGGCTTTCTCCGGCTGGATGGGCGCGTGGCGTCCGAACTTCCGTTCCTGTCCCTTGCCGCTCTGTTGCTCGGGATCGGATTTACGCTCGTGATCTGGAATCTCGCATGCACGCTTTGGTACGCCCGTCCGCTTGCCTTGCCGGCCCGTTTCGCGGGCCTGGGGCTTGCCGGCGTTGCAGTGACAGCGGCGTTTGGGACGATCTTCGCACTCGTTCTGGAGCAGACCATTTCCGGTACGTTCTTCGTCCGGATTCACGCCGGCGCACTGCCGATCCATATCATCGCGGGCCTCGGCGGATGGCTGACGATCACGACGGCGGGCGTCAGCTACCGCTTGCTGGCGATGTTCATGCTCGCGCCTGACATCGACGAGGCAAGCGGCCGGACTACGCTGCGGCTCGCCGCGATTGCGTTCGGCGTCGTGGTTGGCGGCGGGCTCGCGGCCGTGCTGGCGGAAGTTTCACTCGCTGTGGTGTTGGGTGCAGCGTTGATAATGGCGATCGCCGCACTCGCATGTTATGGGCGCGATGTCCTGCAGCTGTTTCAGACACGAAGGCGGCGGATGCTGGAACTGAACAGCCGCATGGCCGTCGTCGCGCTGGTAAACCTCGCCCTGACGGCGGTGCTGTGTATCGTATTGGCGGCGATCGGACGTGTCTCTGAGCATGTCGGCGCCGTGGTTTTCCTGGCCGCCTTCGGCTGGCTTTCGGGCATGATGCTGGCCCAGATGCACAAGATTGTCGCCTTCCTGACCTGGCTCGAAGTGTACGGTCCGGTGCTTGGCAAGACGGCGACGCCGCGCGTTCAGGATCTGGTTGCGGAGCGGGCGGCGACGCGCTGGTTCATGCTGTTTTTCGTCGCTGTATGGGCCGCAACCGGGGCACTGCTGGCCGGCAGCGTGCCGGCCTTTCAGATCGCTGCGTTCGCGATGGCGGCTGCGACCGCCGGCATCGTGGGGCAAATGATCAAGATCCGCCGGCTCTCGCATGTGCCGCAAGCGCGGCGGCTTCCCGGAAACGCCGTGCAGCCGACGCTCCTGTTCACGGCAATCAAAGTAACCTGACAAGGAGATGACCATGACAACGGAGTTCGTCGATGTCGATGTGAGGCCGATCCTGCGTGCCGGAGGTGAGCCGTTCAGCGTGATCATGGAGGCCGTGGAGGGATTGGCGCCGGGGCAGGGCGTGCGGCTGTTCGCAACCTTCAAACCGATTCCGCTTTTCGGGGTTATGGGATCGCGAGGATTCAGTCATGAAGCCGTCGAGCTCGACGATGGTGAATGGGAAGTTCTGTTTCGTCCAACGGGGGCCGGCTTTGCCCCGCCGCCGACCCATCCCGATCGAGTCGACGCTGTAGCGTGGCCGGCGCCCTCAATCGACCTCGACAACCGCGATCTCGATCCGCCGGAACCGATGGCCAGGATTTTAGAGGCGACCGAACGATTGCTGCCGGGCGAGGTGCTGTCCGCGCTGTTGCTGCGCGAGCCGCGCTTTCTGTTCCCCGAACTCACCAGACGGGGCCACCAGTGGCGCGGCGACTTCGATGCCAAACGAACGACCTACAGGATTTTGGTCCGGGTTAGCCCGAGCAAGGCGGTGCAAGGATGAAGACGCAACTGGTTGCGAGGATCAGGGACGCGTTGCGCAACGTGATCGACCCCGAACTCGGCTACAACGTCGTTGATCTCGGGTTCATCTACGACATCGCGATTGAAGAAGGGGGCGTTGTCCGCATCACCATGACGACGACCACACCGGGTTGTCCGGCAACCGGATACCTGAAGGAGGGCGTCGCAAACAGCGCCTGGAGCGTCCCTGGCGTCGAGTTCGTCGACGTGCACATCACCTTCGAACCGGGGTGGAAGCCCGACATGATGACGGCGCAAGCCAAGGCCGATCTTGGTTTTGCCGTCTGTCACTGACATAAGAATGCCCCGCGATGCCCGGTCTGCGACCGGCGATTGCGGGGCACTCTTGAGGCGTCCCGGATCGGGCCCGGATCAACTGACCGCTGCGGCGATCATTCTTCGTAGACGTGGCCAAGTCCGATCATCGACCACCAGACGAAAACCGAGATTGGCCGGCGGTACGCCCGCGGCGCAACCACCTGTGCGGGGATCCCTGATGAAATCGGTCATGTAGGTCCGGTGCGCGCCTTGCACGACGCGAACGCCGCAATTGGTGTTGGTGACTTGCGTGGCACCGGTCGGTTGAAGCGTCATGCGGAGGAAGCAGGTATTGGTCCATTCCCAGACATTGCCGCCCATGTCGTTGAGGCCGTTCCGGTTGCGGCCGAACGTGCCGGCAGGTTGCGGATCGAGAGCGCCGGGTCGCGCCCGGTTGGCTTCAACATCGTAGCGGGCGATCCAGGCCTGGGCCGGATCGAGCGGATCGACCAGCGGAAGCGCGTCGTCACCGATCTTCTCGCCAGCTGCAAATGTCCATTCCTCGTCGGTGGGAAGACGATGCACTATGCCTGTTTTGTTCGTTATCCACTCGGCATAGGCGGTGGCATCGCGCCAGCTCACGCCGACCATCGGACGATCCGCCATCGCGGCCTCGTGGGGAATGCGCGGGCACCCGCCGTCATCGACGCAGCTTGCATATTCGCGCGACGTCACCTGGTTGGTCATGATCTTGAGGTGGCCCGTCAGCTGCGCCTCGCCCAACGGCGCTTCCACAGGTTTGCCATTGCGGGAAAAGTCGCCGGCGCTCCGATACTGAAAAGTCTGTGCCGCGATCTCCGTGATCCCGGCGTCGGTGTCGCGGTGGCCTATGGAGGTAACGGGAGCCATCGTCACTGCGACTGGGCTGGCCAGCGTTACAGCCGCGATAGCGACCTTGAGTTTCATGGCAAGCAGCATGGCCGTTATCCTCTCGGGAAGGCAGCCTGCGGCAAATGCCGCAGACCGCCGGTGTCGTCACTGTGTCGCGACCGGACCCTCCAGCGCGCTGGACTTGCCGGGAGGAATCGGGCCGGGAGGCTTCACCTGCTTCATCAGGTCGTTGTTCCATTCGCCTTCGACCTTGAAGTGGGCGCTGGCGCCGAGTTCAACGGCTTCGATCAGGTTATGGTTGACGTAGGCATAGATGCCTGGCTGCCTGAACGTATAGAGCGCAGCCCCCGCCGAACCACCGCGGATGAACCAGGTCTCGAGATCCTTCTCGGGCGGGTTGGTGAACTTGCCGGTCTCCCAGACGTAGTCACCATGGCCACCGATCAGATGCGGACGCGTGTCGCGATTGGCCTGGGAATGCACGATCATGACGGTCTCGCCGACCTTCGCAGTCATCGCATTCTTGCCGGTCAACGCGCCGACCCTGCCGTTGAATACGACGTGGGTCGGGATCAGCCTGCGCATCACCTCGGTGGTGTCGGCAAAGGCTTCGCCGGGCGTTTCATAGCTCTTGTATTTGCCGTTCGCGTCCTTCGGCACGTAGAGGTCGTTCTCGCCGATATAGTAGATGCGATCGTAACGCAGCGGCTTGCCCTCACGGTTCTTCAGACCGTCACGCGGCAGTACCATCACGGTGCCGTGCATGCCTGAGACGACGTGCCAAGGGATCATTCCCTCCGGCGCGCAATGATAGACGAAGGTGCCGGTGCGCGTTGCCTTCCAGCGCAGCACGACTTGCTCGCCCGGATTCACGTGGGTGAGGGCGCCGCCGCCCAACCCGCCGGTTGCCGAATGGAAGTCGACATTGTGCGGCATCGTGTTGCTATCGGGATTGACCAGCGTCACCTCGACATAGTCACCTTCATGCACGACCAGCATCGGGGCGGGCATCGAGCCGTTGAACGTCATGGCCTGGAATTTGGTGCCGGCATCGTCGATGACGACTTCCTTCTCCTTGATCGTCAGTTTGAACTCGATGATCTTCGGGCCCTCCTTCGTGGCCTGTTCGTGCGCATGAACGAAGGGCGGAGCGACCAGGTCGACGCTCTGGCGCGGGAGCTTGAGATCGTCGGCAGCCAGCGCGGGAGTGACGACAAGCATGGCTGCAATGGCGGCGCCCAGCAATGCGGTACGACGGGTGATCATGACACGCTCCTTTTCGGTGTCTGCGTTTGAATTCCGTGTCGCCCTTATGCGCCGTCTCTAGCAAGATCTCTTTGCGCCGGAACAAGCTTTGCAGGGAATTGCAAGTCGCTGTCCTGTTTGCGCCGGCACAACGAATCGTGCGGCCTGACAGCTAAGATGGCAGCATGAAAATGATCGCACTCGCGGCTGACCTGACCGTCGATGTGATCAACTGGTGGCTTGCGCTGAAAGCCGCGACTGGCTAGTGCCGGCCGTCCTGCTTGTCGTGGCCTTCGGCGAGGCTGGACAGCTTATGCGGCTCGCGCAGCACGATGCGCTGCCGTCCACCTTCGACCAAGCCCTGTTGCTCCCAGGCGCTGAGAATCCGGCTCACCGTATGCAGTGTGGTGCCTGTCATCTCGGCGACGTCCTGGCGGCTGATCGGAAAATCGATCTCGACGCCCTGTTCGACCTTGCGTCCGGCCTGCTTGGCCAGGCGGAGGAGGGCATGAGCAACCCGCTGCTCGACCTGTTCGCTGGACATTTCAAGGACCCGGGTGTGGGTGTCCTGCAGGCGGCTGCCGACGGTTTGCAACGCGCCGGTCGCCAGCGCCGGAAACTCCGCGATGAGCGGCGACCACACCTTCGAGGGCCAGGACAGCGCGATGCTGTCGACGACTGCGATTGCGGTCGCCGGATATTCCTTGAGCCCCATCGCCTGCGCCACGCCGAACAGTTCGCCTGCCGAGACGTAGCGGACAACGATCTGCTGACCCTGCGGCGTCATCTTTTCCACCCTGAGATGGCCGTGCAGCAGCACGAAGAACGAATGCGCTTCCGTGCCCTGGTCGAACACGCTGCTGTCCTTCGGATACCTGACTGATCGCGCATCGCGCAGGATGGCGTCGAGATCGCCGGCACTCATCCCGGCGAAGAGTGGAACGTTAACGACGATGGAGCGATCAAGAGCGGCCATTGGACTTTCCGGTTGTCGCCCGCAAAACCGCGGAACGGCGACTGCGGGTACAAGCGCATTATACATCGCAAAATTCGGCCGTGGGCTTGCGATAGGACAAATTCGGTCCGGCGGTCGGGGAGTAGATCGCGCGCATGGGGCCGGTAGGCGGCTGATCGATGGACAGGAGAAAAGGATGCGCAGGTGTTTGGTGGCGGCTGCGGTCGCCGCGGCCATGGTCGTGGCTGGCGGCGCGGCGGCGGCGGAAGTTGAGGTTAAAATGCTGAACAAGGGAGCCGAAGGGGCGATGGTCTTCGAGCCGTCCTTGGTCAAGATCGCGCCCGGCGATACCGTCAAGTTCGTGTCGACCGACAAGGGTCACAATGCCGAGATCATCAAGGGCATGCTGCCGAAAGGGGCAGCCAGCTTTGCCGGAAAGATCGGCGAAGATGTCACCGTGAAATTCGATCAGGCGGGCATCTACGGCATCAAATGCGCGCCGCATTACGGCATGGGCATGGTCGCCCTGGTGGCAGTGGGATCACCTGCCAATGAGGAGCAGGCGAGGGCAGTGCCCCAGGTCGGAAAAGCCAAGCAGGTTTTCGCAGCCCTGTTCGACAGGCTTGCCGCCAACAAGACAGCTTCGAAGTAAGCAGGGGTTGCCCAAGGATGGAAAGAGCGGCCCCGATGCGGGGCCGCTTTTCTCGTTCTCAGCGCGGTTCGGGCAGGTCCGGAGCAGGCGCGTCCGCGTTACCGGAGCAATGCCCGCAGCAGAGGCTGTCAGCCGCGGGGACGTGGGCCATCGCGGCAGCGACATCGGCCTGCTCCCGCCTCACTTTAGATTCCTTTTGAAGTTCGACCGGCAAGTAGCCGAAACCTAGACGTAGCCTCTCAAACATCCGCATCGCGTTCTCCCGTTCCTGGAACTCCTCCCGGCTACGTCCTGCGATGACAGACGTCTTTGCGCACGGACAAAGAGGCTTGGGGGTGCGCGGCTAAAATGGGGTCCTGAATAAGCACGGACCAAGCAGGTCGACATCATGTCCATCACGCGTTTGAGAGATTATCGAGGGCCAGCCCTGTTTTCGTACGGTTTCCGGCCGTTTTTCTTCTTCGGATCGGTCTATGCCGGTGCGATCATTCTGGTGTGGCTGCCGGTCTTTTATGGGGAACTGCAGCTCAGCACGGCCTTCGCTCCCCGTGACTGGCATGTCCACGAAATGCTGTTTGGATATATCGCTGCCGTCGTCGCGGGCTTTCTGCTGACGGCAGTGCCGAACTGGACCGGAGGACTGCCGTTGCAGGGCCGGCCGCTCGTCCTGCTCTTTTCCACCTGGGTCGCGGGCCGAATTGCTGTGAGCACGTCGGCCTGGATCGGCTGGGGTGCGGCAGCGGCGATCGATTCGCTCTTCCTCATCCTGCTTGCCGCCGCGGCCGCGCGCGAAATCATCGCAGGAAAGAAGTGGAGCAATTTGAAAGTTGTCGCGATCGTCAGCCTGCTCGCCGCAGGAAACCTCGCGTTTCACCTGGAGGCGCATTTCTTCGGGCTGGCGGAATACGCGACGCGGGGTGGCATCGCCATCGTGATCATTTTGATCGCGCTGATCGGAGGACGAATCATCCCGAGCTTCACCCGCAACTGGTTGGCAAGACAGGCTCCGGGTCCCATGCCGTTTCCGTTCGGGCGTTTCGATGTCGTAACGATCGCAGCTACCGTGCTCGTGCTGGCGTTGTGGGTGGCATGGCCGCTGGACCGGGCGACTGGCGCACTGCTGCTGGTGTGCGGCTTCCTGCACATCGTTCGTCTCGTGCGATGGACCGGTTATCGGACCTTTGCCGATCGGCTCGTGCTGATATTGCACGTCGCCTATGCGTTCATTCCGGCGGGCTTCATCCTCTCCGCTCTCAGTGCGCTCGATATCGTGGCCCCGAGTGCGGGGATCCACGCCTGGACGGGCGGGGCGATCGGCACCATGACCCTAGCAGTGATGAGCCGGGCGACGCTTGGTCATACCGGGCGGGCGCTGGAAGCCTCTCCGGCGACGCATCTGATCTATGCGAACGTCATCGTCGCAGCCCTCGCGCGGGTCTGCGCGGTGCTGGAGGTCGATCACAGTGGCTCGTTGCTGGTGGTCGCCGGCATCGCCTGGGCCGCGGCATTCCTCGGATTTGCCGCCGCCTATTCGGTGGCATTCTGGTCGCCGCGCCGGTTCTGAGGTCGCGGGCGTAAGGCCCGCAGATCAACCGGTTGCGCGGATACGCGCGACTGAAGGTTGCCCCGTGCTTGCGCACGCACTACGACTGACGCAGTCGGACGCGAAGGGAGCGGCGGGATGCGACGCAAGTAATGCGCGTCATGCGGCCCGCGAGCTAGACGGCATGCGAACGCTCCCGTCAATTCGGGTAAAAAGGCGGATCGACCACCATCGTCAAGGCAAGTTTACAGCTCGCGTTAGCACCTTCCGGAGCAGCCGGCGACAGCCGCTGTTGGGCCTGCGATCAACCCGGCGCCCGCCGCCAAACCGGCCAAGGCAAACAATCCAATTGCTAAAAATAATGTCCGAGCGTGTTTCATGGCAATCACCTACGCTGAACTAGTTAAGGTTGCAGCATAGCACTGATGCAGGCCTGACCACAATATTGCCGCAGATCGTCGCACGTTGGTTGTCGGTCACGGTGCTGTGATGCTTCGGGACATTTGATCGCTGCGGACAGCGCATAGGCGCGAGCGTAATCGCGTGCGAACTCTTGAGGTTGTAACTCCGATAGCAGCCGTCAGGCCGGGGACTCTTGTCTCATTGGTGGATTGAGTAATACTCGAATGTCGCGCACTTGCACCGCAGGTAGCGGCAACGTGACGCGCTCACCTCTCCAACGAGCGCTGGTCTGAATTGGACGTCTCACCTTCGCCGCACATGGCGATATCAGGCCCGGTTCACAGTGACGTGAAATAATCGCCGATGTGATGTCGTTCACACAGCCGTGGTTTCATACCAACCTAAAATAGCAATCTGAGAAGAGCAAACACCGCTCAAGAGATTTCTCATGGCTAGCGCGGTCAAGATCGTGCGGCAAGCGCACCGAAAGCAAGCCCGAGTTATCTGGCCGCTTTCGACCGTGGGGACTCCTTGCTCCGACAGCATCAGATTACTCGCCCTGATCGGCACGCGCGTTAGGCAGCGCAGGGAGCCTGCTGCGCGACGAGCAGCAACACGGCAGGCGAAGAACCCCGAACACGCAGTTGAACCGGATTTCCGCAAGCAGGGGTGGGACAAATGAGTTTCGCGCAAAATCTCTTCATCAGCTACGCCCATATAGACAACGAACCTCTGACGCCGGGAGAGAAAGGGTGGGTCACCCGATTTCACACGTCGTTAAAGGCCTTGTTGAGCATGCGAATGGGCACCGAGGTGCAGATTTGGAGAGACGAGAAATTGCAGGGCAATGACGTCTTTTCCGATGAGATCGTCGGACGGTTTCGGCAGTCTGGTGCCCTGATTTCCATCCTGACGTCCCGCTATCTCAATTCGGAATGGTGCACGCGCGAGGCACGCGAATTCTGTGAAAGTGCTCAGCAGAATGGCGGGTTAGTGTTCGGCAACAGATCGCGTGTGTTCAAGATTATAAAGACGCCCGTCGAAACGCAGGAGACCCTCCCGGCTCCGATGAGGGATCTCCTTGGATATGATTTCTTTACTGAAGAGGACGGAGCGCCACTCGAATTCGATCCGGCCTATGGCCAAAAATACGCCGAGCGCTACAATAAGAGCGTTGGAATCCTCGCGTTCCAGGTTGCGGAATTGCTCAAGACGCTGGCCTGCGAGCGGAAGGCGAGCAATCGTAGTGGCGATAATGCTGCTATTGAACCGCCGGCACCCAGCAAGCCGGCTGTATATCTTGCCGAGTGCAGCTATGACCGAAAGCAGACAAGGGAGCTTCTCGACGCGGAACTGAAGCGCCTTGGTTATCTCGTTCTCCCCGATAGACAATTGCCATCGTGCGAAGCGGAATACGTTGCGGTCGTGGAGAGCATGCTGGCCCGCTGCCAGCTGTCGATTCATCTCGTGGGTGAATGCTACGGGGCCGTACCCGACGGTCCGACCGGAAAGTCGGTCAGCATGCACCAGAACGAGCTGGCAGTTGCGCGTTGCAAGCGTGGCGGTTTTAAGCGGCTGATTTGGCTACCGCAAGGAACCTGCTCCGAGCAGGTGCCTCAACAGGCATTCATCGAGGCGCTGCATAATGATGCGCAAGCTCAGTTCGGCGCAGACCTGATCGCGGGGGATGCCGAGGAGCTCAGGGCCGGCATGTATGCGACTTTGAAAAAAATCGAGCAGCCCGATCCTCCGCCACCTGATCGCGACGCGTGCCGAGAACAGAACGTCGCACGGGAAGGGAGGAAGTTGATCTACCTGATCATCGGTAGCGAAAAAGACCGCAAGGACAGCGTGCCCTTGCGCAAGTTGTGCAGGCAACTGGGGTTTGAAGTTGCGCTCCCGGCGCTTGAGGGCGACGCCTCGCAGGTTCGCATGGCCAACCAGCAATTATTGGCAAGCTGCGATGTGGTTATCCTGTTTTACGGCGCCGGCGACGAGGCCTGGAAGCGTGCCATCGACAATGAGCTGAAGAAGATGCCTGGGTATCGGGACGGCAAGTCGCTGCCTGCCACGTACACCTATCTCGCCGAACCAAGAACGAGCGACAAGGAGGACCTGGTCGATATTGAAGAGCCCGGCCTGATCGACGGAATGAGTGGCCTGGCCGAAGCAGCCATCGTCGGATCAGTGCGGCCTCTGATGACCGAAGGAGCGAGCCAATGATCGCCGCAACGACCAACGCGTCGATCAACCCCTTTCCTGGCCTGCGGCCCTTCAGGGAGGATGAGGAGCACCTGTTCTTCGGTCGGGAGCATCAGGTTGATGCCATGGTCGACAAGCTGGCCGAGAAACGATTCCTGGCCGTGGTCGGCACCTCGGGCAGCGGCAAATCTTCGCTCGTCAACTGTGGCCTGCGGCCGGCCCTTCGCCAAGGTCTGATGGCAAGCGCCGGCACCGCGTGGCGCATGGCCCAGTTCCGTCCAGGCAGCGACCCGATTGGGGCGATGGCTCGCGCGCTGGCTCAAGATGGCGTGTTGTTTAGTTCATATGCGGCGGAAGGCCTGTCATTGGCCGAGATCATCGAAACTACCTTGCGGATGAGCAAGCTGGGGCTGATCGACATCTTCGAGCAGGCGGCGCTGGGCGAGGGAGTGAACCTGCTGGTAGTCGTGGATCAGTTCGAAGAACTGTTTCGCTATCGCCAATTGGGGGCCGCTGGAGACCGGGGCGGCTACAGCATCGGCGAGCAAGCCGCCGCTTTCGTGAACTTGCTGCTGGAGGTCAAGGATCGGGCGAGCTGCCAGATTTTTATCGTCTTGACGATGCGCTCGGACTTTCTCGGCGACTGTACGCAGTTTCTCGGCCTGGCTGAGGCCATCAACGCCGGGCAATACCTGGTGCCGCGGATGACCCGAGACGAGCGCCGAGCCGCCATCGAGTGTCCAGTCAAGGTGGGGGGCGCGGAGATCGCGCCAGTCCTGCTGACGCGCTTGGTCAATGATGTCGGTGACAATCCTGACCAACTGTCGATCCTTCAGCACGCTCTTAACCGCACCTGGGCTCGCTGGTGGAGCGAGGGAGGCAAGGGGCCGCTGGACCTGAAGCATTACGAGGCCATCGGCACCATGGCGCATGCCCTGGATCAGCATGCTGAAAAGACCTACGCGGAACTGGGCAGCGCGGGGCGACTGCAGATCTGCGAGAAACTATTCAAGGCGCTCACCGATAGAGCGACAGACCCTCGCGGCGTAAGGCGTCCGACCACCCTGGGAATGTTATGCGCGCTCACCGATGCGGCTGTAGCGGAAGTCACCGAAGTGATCGACGGTTTCCGCAAGCCGAGCCGTTCCTTCCTGATGCCGCCGGCGGGTGACGTGTTGACCGAAGGCACCGTCATCGACATCTCACACGAGAGCCTGATGCGCGTATGGGAGCGGCTCGAAAGATGGGCGGAAGAGGAAGCGCAATCGGCACGTGCCTACTGCAGGCTGGCTGATACGGCCGCACTGCATGCGACCGGCAACGCGAGCCTGTGGCGAGATCCGGAATTACAGTTGGCGCTTGATTGGCGCGACAGAAACCAGCCAACCGAGACCTGGGCCGCGCGCTACCATGCCGGATTCACGGCAGCGATGCGGTTTCTGACTGAGAGCAGCGAAGCTCGCGAAGTCGAGCAGATGGAGCGGCGGCAACAGCGCCGGCGCCAACACGTGATGGTGTTTGGTGTCGTCCTGGTGGGCCTTGGATGCGTGGCATCCTTGTTCGCTTCGCAATTTTATGCGCTTCCGCAAACCAGCAAGTCGTGGATCCGCGCGCTCGAAGCGACGACCTCGGGCGAAACTCAGAAGCAGAATCTCCGGCGGCTTGCATGGTTCCAACCGTGGCTGCCGCCATACGACTTTTCCGGGGTGCGAACACTTTCAAAGATCAGCTACCCTGACCTCAAATTGAATGCTCCGAATTTTTCGCGCGTCGAATTCACTGAAATCAATCTACCGAACGCTCAATTGGGCTCTGCCTCATTCGCAGGAAGTCTGTTTCGGCGGAATGAGTTTTCCGGCGCCAAGCTCAAATTTGCGCAGTATGGGCAGGCCGAAATACGGAGGACATCGTTCGCCAACGCAGACCTGTATCGAGCCGTATTCGATCGCGCGATGCTTTGTGGTGTGGATTTTTCCAATGCGGATATTCAGGACGCTTCATTCTGGGGAGCAACTCTGGATGATCGTACCTATAGCTCACTCAGAAAGACGGTGTGGTGGATCGCCACGGGATGGAATAGGGGCGACTTTGATAAACTACTCGGCCCACAGAACGAGGACGAGTCAGATATGAAAAGCGAATCCGCTGGCTATTCGCCGGCGATTACGGCGGAGGCTCAGGCCGTAAGGCAAGCCCTGAGGAAATCCGAGCACTTCCGCGAAGAATTTGAGCGTCCCCTCGCGGAAACAGCCCCGGGCTCGTTTGGGCGAGCGATGGCGCTCAACCGTATGGCGTGGACGCTGAGCAGATGGGGAATCGATGGGGATCGCTTGAAAGAAACGCCGGTGACGTGCGACACCAAAGCCGATGCGAAAGATCCGCTCGATGCCGTGAGCGAAGCAATCTGTATTATCGAAGACTTGAAGAGAAACGCGAGCAAGGGCAAGGAGAGGGATGGTTACGACTTCATTCTCTCAAACTTCCATGACACGCAAGCGTATATTCTGATGCAAATGGGGCGGATGGAAGAAGCCAAGGCCCTTTATGAGAACGATATAGGACGTACCGAAGCGGATGCTGGAAGCCTGTTTCGATATGCCATTACGCTATTTTCTGTAGGCACTGAAGCAGAGGCTACCAAGAGGTTCGAGGAAGCCATCAAGGCGAAGAATTATGTGCCCAGCGACGAGTTGCTGAATTTGAGAAAACGCATACCGGAGCACGTCAAGGAGATGGCCTATGACGCCATCGACAAGGCGTATCCCGTCCCGCAGCCGGCTAGAAGCTGCGCCGCGATGGCGAACCTCGATTAAATTCATTCATCAACGATTCCGCCTCGTAAGCTGGTCCCGCCAAATCAGGACGCTGCTCCAGGACGCGTGTCGAACACGAAGTGACGAAAGTCCCTTCGCTTCCGCAACCGTTGCACTTGCGGCAAGCGACGGAAATGTCTAAGGCATTCGGCGTGAGGCCACGTGGCGGAGTGGTTACGCAACGGTCTGCAAAACCGTGTACACCAGTTCAATTCTGGTCGTGGCCTCCATCCATATAATCAATGGCTTACGCCGACTATACGAGAGGCCGCAGGCAGCCGGCCGCAATCAGCAGGCGGCGTACCAGCCTTCCGGGAACGGCACCAGCGGCCAGGAGCCCCCGTTGTCGTTGGCGGCGCGCGGCGACGGATAGGTGCGCTGGGTCTGGACCATGAAATCATCCTCCGGGACTGGCGCGACGGCTGTCTGCACGGCTTCCAGCAGCAAATCGTATTCGACTTCGCTCATCGCGCTCTCCGGGGTTCCAGAGGCGATGGTGTCAAAAGTGTTTTGTTTCCAGATTGAGCGGATCGTTCGAATTTTATCGATCGGGCGACCGCGGCAAAGCTGGTTACTAAAGTGTTGAGTTCCCCGCGCGGACACTAGGCCCGCGCAGACGGGGTAAAGTGTGAGAAAAATCACATTTTGCAAAAATTAGTTCGCGTATCCGGCTGGATGACGCCCGCCTTGCGAAGGTGGGCAGCAACCAGGGAGACGCGGTCATGACGGCGAGGTTTGCGCGAGGTACGGCGCGGCTGTTTCGTTCACACCGGGCTTTGGCGCTCGGCTTTCTGCTAGCGGTGGTGGCGGGCGGCTCGGCCAGTGCCCAGCAGGGTACTCCCGAACAGCGTCGCGCGTGCACGCCCGATGTCTACCGGCTCTGCGCCGGCGAGATCCCAAACGTCCGGGCGATCACCGCATGCTTGCGCCGGCAGAGAGCTAGTCTCAGTTCGGCCTGCGCAGCAGTGTTCCCGCAGTAGCGATCGACGGCGGCCTCACGGCTTCAGCGCGGCCAGATTCTTCGGCGGCATCCGCAATGCAGGCTGCGTGATGGCTTGGCGGACTGGGCGTGGTGGGATCACGTGCCAACGGTCTCGTCCACGGTGGCCTGAGCGTTCAAAACGAAGAAGCCGCCCGAGCGGGGCGGCTTTCGAATCACAAGCTTCGGACGCAGTCGTCAGATAGAGGATCGACCCTGCCGGACTTGCGGGAACATCCTCATGCGACCGACCGTTCAAGATGATTGCCGCGCGCCAGCTCTTCGGAAATCGCCGCAATGGTCGCTCTTAGATTATCACGCCGTGTGATCAACGCCCGGACTGTCATCGGAAATGCAAAGTGACGAGGGTCGCGCGTGGGACTGCTCTGTAGTTCGGTTTCGATGCTGTAATCGAGCATGGCCGCGGCATTCTTCAAATCCGTCAACACGCCTTCCGTTCGTTGACGCAACCGTTGAAGCGCATCGATCGTCGCCAGGCGCTTGCGCTCCTCGAGGGCGTCCCGCTTGAGCTGTGCGCGGTTGGACCGCTCGACATCGGCTGTCTCAAGTTGGTGCAGCTGGGTCATCTTTTGCTCCGGTATGGCACATGGCCGGCGTGAATGGGTGGCGATGCCATCTGGAGAGCAAAATGCCTGCCAGTTCAGAAAGACTGCCCGAAGGCGGTGTCCCGGTAGCTTCCGGTCGTGGCCGGCAGATCAAATGTCAGCACCACCGCGACGCTCGAACAACCCGGATTTTGACCGGATCGAATAGGCGCCGCGACCCATGATTGTGGGATGCTTGCTCAGGATTTGCGTTGCTGGCCGAGCGTGTTGCCCTGACACGGCAACGCTTTCGATTGCTCGAAGGAGCACGGCGGTGACGTACCGACAGGCTGGAAGCTTTTGGCTCCCCGGGCTGGATTCGAACCAGCGACCATTCGATTAACAGTCGA
>Ga0070665_100003253_pt1 | contig 17456 bp, 18 predicted proteins | sample KBSS13metaG_FD_65862 | JGI IMG/M metagenome (GOLD analysis project Ga0070665, IMG submission 65862) | Switchgrass rhizosphere microbial communities from Kellogg Biological Station, Michigan, USA - KBS S1-3 metaG | ecosystem: Host-associated > Plants > Roots > Rhizosphere > Soil ...
CGCGCAAATGATCCCGATCAACAACAGTTTACGCGACCCGAAACCGACAAACGAGCCGCCAAATTTCCTAACGTATCTATATCGTGATACGATATATTTTATGAGGACCGAGCCTGAGGATACCGGGCGTCTGCTTCACACACTGGCTGATTTTCGATACGAGCTGCGCCTGTTTTTGCTCTTCAGCGAGAATGCCGCACAGGAGGCGGGCCTTCAGCCGCAGCAGCACCAGCTGCTCCTGCAGGTTGCAGGAGCGTCGCATGAGGCGCCTGTCACCATCGCATACGCGGCCAGCAGGCTCGGACTGAAGCACAACAGCACCGTCGAGCTGGTCGACCGGTCGGAACGGGAAGACTTGATCGAAAGAACTTCAGACAAGGAAGACAAGCGCAGGGCCATTCTGCGGCTCACGCGCAAGGGACGGCAGGTTTTACATAAACTTTCTGGGGAACACGCTCGTGAGTTGAACGAGATGGCGCCTCGCTTGGTCCGCGCGCTTCGGCGGGTACAAATGCACTCCGACGCACCCGTGGCGGAGGCTCTGTGAGATCACGGCCTTCAGCACTGCGCGACTTCACCGTAGACCGGCGGACGTGGTTTCTGTCCGCCGTAGCTATTGTCATCGGCAGTGGGGGTGCTGCGCTAGCGGTTCTGCTGCTGCGCGCCATTGCGCTCGCCACGAACATTTTCTACTACCACCGAATCAGCCTTGAGCTGGTAGGTCCAGCAGGATCGACACTGCCGCACTTCGCAATGCTGTTCGTGCCGGTGATGGGCGGCATTCTTGTCGGCATCATGGCACGCTACGGTACAGACAAGATTCGAGGACACGGAATTCCGGAGGCGATTGAAGCGATTCTGCTGAACGGAGCGCGCGTACATCCCAAAGTCGCGGTGTTGAAGCCGATCTCAGCTGCAATCGCGATCGGCTCAGGCGGACCCTTCGGAGCAGAAGGCCCGATCATCATGACGGGAGGTGCCTTCGGCTCGCTTGTCGCACAGTGGCTCAAATTGTCTGACGCCGAGCGGACGACCTTGCTCGTTGCCGGTGCCGCAGCGGGCATGTCGGCGACGTTTGCGACGCCCATCGCGGCGATTCTTATTGCGGTGGAACTGCTGCTCTTCGAGTGGCGTCCGCGTTCTCTGGTCCCTGTCGCCGTTGCAAGCGTCACGGCCGGAGCCCTACGCATCTGGTGGCTCGGTGCGGGCCCGCTCTTCCCTGTCGAACTGCCTGGGAACATTCATCTTGAGCAGTCGCTTCTGATCGCCATTCCGCTTGGGATTCTTGTGGGGTTTGCTGCCACGGGGCTGAGTCGCCTGATGTACGGGCTTGAAGATGCATTCGAACACTTCTGCGGACGCGTTCATATTCACTGGATGTGGTGGCCGGCAATCGGCGGCATCGGAATCGGAGTCGGCGGTTTCCTCTTCCCACGTGGACTCGGCGTGGGTTACGACAACATTGCCGAGTTGCTCCGCGGCAATGCGCCTATTGCTTTATTGCTCGGGTTGATTATCGCGAAGTCCCTCATGTGGGCCTTCTCGCTGAGTTCCGGCACATCGGGTGGCGTGCTGGCACCGCTGCTCATGATCGGCGCGGCTATCGGCGAGGGTGCGGCGCATCTGGCAGGACTTCGCGGGCCGACGCAGGCGCTGTGGGCTCTAATGGCGATGGGGGCAATGCTCTCAGGCGCACTCGGCGTGCCGTTGACAGCAGTCCTATTCTCGCTCGAATTGACACACGCTTTGCCAGCCGTTCTGCCTCTAATTTTGGCTTGCACCGCGTCCTATCTTGTGACATCCCTCGTGATGCCGCGATCAATTCTTACGGAGAAGCTTGGACGTCGTGGATATCACCTTTCCCGCGAATACGGCGTCGATCCATTGGAACTTCTCACGGTATCCGAGGTGATGACGGAGCTGCCGCCGGGAGATGAAGTCATCGTCGGCGAGATGCATTTTCTTCCGAACAACTACGTCTTCAGCGACGAGACGTGCCGGGCTGTTGCGGAAGAGATGGCGACAACGGGTTCGTTGACATTGCTGGTCGTCGATCGCGAGAACAATCGCTTGATTGGAAGTGTTGGCGCGGCGGAACTGCTTGCGGGAAGACGTCGCGCGGTGAAGCGCGAGCTGGAACGCAGTATTGCATTTCAGGTTGAGTTGCCAAGGCTCTGACGCGACACGGAGAGCCTTGTCAGGACCGTTGCGGCGCCTCGCAGCGGTCCTTTTTTGTTGTTAAGAGACATGGCGTGGAGGGATGCGGTGTGGCATCCTCGACATCATCCGGCTAGGATTGGTGTTCGCCGGAGCAGCAGGAGTGGCTGGGCGGCTTCGGCTGTTCATATCCTCGATTCGCATCGACGAAATAACCGCCCTCGTACTTATCATGATGGCGAACCCAGGCCATGGTGTGTTTCAACGCATCTTCGTCGCGTCCCTTAGGAACAAGATCAAGCATGTTGTAGGTGCCGACGAGGATATCGAGGCCGCGCCCGTAGCTTGAATAGGTGTGGTAGATCCGGCCGTCGGAATCTTTCTGGAAGACGCTGAGGCCAGGTCCTTCCTCGCTGGGAAACTGCTGATCGGCGTAGTTGTAGTAGACCTTGCCTGAGTCGCGTTCCTGCTGCGTAAAGGAGACGTGGTAGTCGTAGTTGAAGTCGGTGTTGTACGACGAGACCCAGTGGAACTTCCAGGCCATGCGCTTCTGGAAGGCCGCGATCTCGGCATAGGGAGCACGCGATACAACTGCGAGAGTCACGTCGCGATGCGCCAGATGAATCGTCATCCCATCGTAGTGATCTGAGAGATACGAGCAGCTGGGGCAGCCTTCGCTCCATCCCGGCCCGAGCATGAAGTGGTAGATGACAAGCTGACTGCGGCCATCGAAGAGGTCGGCAAGTTTCTCCTTGCCGCGAGGGCCGTCAAATACATACTGCTTCTCTACTTCTTCGCGAGGTAATTCGCGACGCTCGCGGCTCAACTCATCGCGCAGGCGTGTGAACTCCTTTTCTTTTTTGAGGAACTGCTTGCGTGCGGTTAGCCATTCAGTGTGGGACACCGTCCTGGGTGTCGCGAGTTCCGCTGCTGTCGTTGTCATGATGAACCTCTTGTGCTTCGTTTTGGGGAAGAAGCTTCCGCTTATTGCGTTTCAGGATCACGCCTGCAACCAGTGCGGTGACGCCGCCCGTGCCAGCAGCTGAGCCCGCAATCACCACAGCAGTCGCAAGACAAAATGGACACATGGGAACCTCTCGATCGGCGGGATGCCGGCCGTCATACCAATCACTTCTGAAGGAACGGCGGCGGCTCGTCCGCGCTTGGTCCCCAGCTCGCCGGCACCGGCGCGCCCAGCAGTCGAAGATAGACGGCGAATTGCCCACGATGCTGGTACCAGTGGCTGAACATCACGTCACGGATAAACTGACGCCGGGGTTGCGCAACCACCTGGTTGCCTGCGACGCTGAGCCGCCACGTTTCGTGCATGGCTGCATCATCGAACATGGGAAGCGCTTGCCGCACTGCGGCGATGCTTTGATCCAGCGTCTTCAAACATTCTTCGAGAGATTCAGGCTGCGGAAATGCAGGCAGATTGTGCACTTCAGCCGGATTTTGCTGCACTAGATGGATGATTCCACCGGGTACCGATGAAAGGTGGTACGCGAGCTGCCCGGCCGTCATTGATTTCTCATGAGGCTTCCACATCAGTTTGTCTTTGGGAAGACGCTCGATGTAGCGGCGTGTGATAGGGGCCTGTTGCTCGAATTCGCCGAGCATGGCCTGCGCGATAGGTTGGGCTACCGACATAGAGAGCTCCTTCTGGTCATGTGAAATTTGGCGACGGAATGAGCGTTATTTCGAGCGCTCAGCGCGTTCTCGGATCTTGCTGTTGGTGTTTCCCCAACCGCCAGCGACACCCTTGCGGTGATCGTCTTGAACCAGACCGAAGCCTGAATGGCGGAATTTGATGAGCGTTCCACCGGGCTCTTCGCTGAGACGGTACTGCACGTTGTTGGCGACGGGGTAAGACATGAAGAGCGGCCCGGAAAACTCGATGAGCGAAGGACGCTTGATGGCCTGCACGTGCGCCCAGCAGTGTCCGTCGTCTTTGCCGAGATCGCGATACCAGCGGCCGCCCGGCCATGCTTCGAGGACCATGGGCATTGCGCGGCCTTCTCCAGCCTCATTGTTGGGGCCGAGCTGCTCGAGCAGCGCCTCGAAGGTGTCTTCAAGGGATGCGTGGACGTGAATCTCTTGCTCGATGAGCAACGTGAGGTCTTCGATAGCGTTTGTTGCGTTTGCGATCATTTGTCCTCCTTGTTTGGGGAATTAGAGTCTGATACCCAAGCGCGCGTGGCTGCCTTTTTCTCTGCCCGGTCCTTCACGCGACTCAGCTGATGCGTCCAGTAACGCTCGAATTCGCTGGCCCACTCATGAAGAGGGCGAATGCCTTCGGCGTTCGTGCGGTAAAGCTTCTGCCGTCCGCTGCAGCGCATCCTCACCAGGCCGGTATCGCGCAGAACGCGAAGATGCTTTGAGACAGACGGTTGATCCACACGCAGGCCGTCGACGATCTCGTTGACCGAGTATTCGCGATCAGCCAGGAAGACCAGTATCTGCCTGCGTCGCGGCTCGGCGATCGCGTTGAAGGCGTCAGAAGTAGTCGCTGCCCTGGCCATGGAATGAATCATATGCCTATATAAGCATATGTCAAGCGCCGTTCGTCACAAAAACTTTGGACAGAATTTGCAGAGGTTCAGCTTGATAGATTCGCAGCATGGCTAAGCTTGTCTATGCATTGAATCAATCGCTCGATGGCTATGTGGACCACATGAAGATTGGGCCACCTTCACCGGCGGCATTTCGGCACTTCATCGAGCTCGTGCGTGGATTGTCGGGCAGCATTTACGGTCGCCGCCTGTACGAGATCATGCGTTATTGGGACGAAGATCTTCCCGACTGGAACGCAGAGGATCGGAAGTTCGCGGCCGAGTGGCGGAGACAGCCTAAGTGGGTCGTTTCGCGTTCGCTCAAATCAGTCGGGCCAAACGCCACGCTGATATCGGACGACTTTGAAAAGACGATTCGCAAGCTTGAAGGCCGAGCTGACGGGCGAGGTTCAAGTAGGCGGACCAGTGCTGGCAAATAGCCTGTCCGAGACCGGTCTTGTCGATGAGTATCGACTCTATTTGCGCCCCGTCGTGCTTGGGGGCGGCCAGCCGTTCTTCATGGGCCCCCGCCCCCCGCTCCGCCTGGTGGCCAGTGATGTGATCGCAGAAGACCTGGTTCGGCTAACCTACGTTCCTGCTTGAGCGGGCGCAAAATTCAAATGCTGAAATCACGCCAGTATCAATGCGTTTGCAGCCGACTCTGCGATCAATTACGATTCCGACGTTATGAAGAAGCTATCTTTTGTATTGCCTGCAGCTCTGCTGCTTGCCTGTCCGATGCTGTTTGCGCAGAGCAGCGCCTCGTCCGATCCCCTTGCGCCAACACAGGATGTGAAGTCCGCCGAGCAGATCGACAGTGAGTGGCAAAAGTCGGTCAGCAAATACGACACGGAACGCAGCCGACTAGTCGCTGAGGCCGACCGGGTGTCGCACAATGGCCCGTACCGGCCGGACTGGGCAACGCTGATCAAGTACCAGCAGCCGCAGTGGTACAAGGATGCGAAGTTCGGCATTTTCATTCATTGGGGTGTGTACGCCGTGGCGGCTGCCGAGAACGAATGGTACCCGCGGAACATGTATAACCCCACGGATGGCGCGGCCAAGAATTTTCAGGCGCACTTCGCGAACGGTGATGCGTCGAAGGGCTACAAAGATCTGATTCCGCAATTTCGCGCTGAGCACTTCAACGCGACGGAGTGGGCGAAGCTGTTCAAAGAGGCCGGCGCGCAGTACGTGGTACCGGTTGCCGAGCATCACGACGGCTTCTCGATGTACGATTCGGGCCTGTCTGACTGGACTGTCGTGAAGATGGGACCGAAGCGCGACACGCTCGGCGAACTTGCGACAGCGGTGCGCGCCCAGGGTCTGCACTTCGGCCTCAGTTCGCATCGCGCTGAACACAACTTCTTCTACTCCTATGGCCGTGCAAACCGCTCTGATGTAAATGACCCGAAGTATGCTGCGCTGTACGGCCCGGCCCACCATTGGTTCGAGCCAGGCGGCGATGATCACGGAATGATCAATGACTGGACTTACGTGAGCCAGGCGTGGACGCGCGATTGGCTGGCACGCGATACCGAACTTGTGGAGAAGTACAAGCCGGAGATCGTCTACTTCGACTGGTGGATCGGCCAGCCGAATTTCCGTCCCGCCGTCACTGAGTTCGCGGCCTTCTACTACAACTTCGCCGCTGCCCACGGTTACACCGGCGTGATCGACTTCAAGGACTACTCGCTTAACTGGAAGGCTGCGACGCGGGACTTTGAACGAGGCCAGCAGGACAAGATCATCGCCGATCACTGGCAAACGGACACCTCGATCAGCAACGCTTCCTGGGGATACATCGAACACGACACCTTCAAGTCGCCTGAATTTCTTGTGCATCAGCTCGTCGACATCGTCAGCAAGAACGGCAACCTGTTGCTGAATTTCGGCCCGCGTGCCGATGGCACTATTCCCGACGAAGTTCAGAACACGCTGCGCGAGATGGGGGCGTGGCTCAAGGTGAATGGAGATGCCATCTACGGGACGACGACTTGGAAGACTTTCGGCGAAGGCCCGACGCAAGTTGTCGGGGGAGCATTTCACGACACCGACACCAAGCCCTACACGCCGCAGGATTTCCGCTTCACAGTGAAAGGCAGCGCTATATATGCGATCGGCATGGCGTGCCCCACTGACGGCAAAGCGACGATCCACGCACTCGGCACTTCGCATCAAGGATCTGCCCTGACGGTAGGAAATGTCGAACTGCTGGGCTCGTCGGAGAAGATCAGCTTCAATCAGACCGCAAACGCTCTGGAAGTTACGCTGCCTGCGGGGGCGCAATGCAAATATGCCTACACGTTGAAGCTGGCAGCGAAATAGAGTTGTGCGGCGGGCCCGGGCTCAGGGGGCTCGCCGCAGGCGCGCTCTTTCAGCGCCAATCACCGTCCCGATAGCCGCCACGATAGGCGCGCTCGTAGCCCTCGTGGAAGCCGTGGCGGTATTCGCGGAATCCGCGACGATCAACAGGCGGGTTGCGAAAATCGCCGTGTCTGTCGAGATCCGGTCGCCAGCCGCGAGAAGCATCATGGCGGCCCGCTTCAAAGCCATCGTGAAGACCACGCTCCGCGAAACGTTCGTACGCGGGTGCATACGGTCCGGAATAGTAAGACCGATCGTGCTCGGCGCATCCGACGAGCGCCAGGGGAATTGCCAGAGCAGCTAGAGCAAGTGCTTTACGCATAATCTACCCTCGAATACACAAATGAGCGTCCGACGAGCTTGGTCATACGCTACTCCGGTTGAAACACGGGTTTTCCGAGAGTGTTGCCCGGTGCCTCAGAAATTCTTCTCCGGCCTTGCCGCGATATAGTTGCAGGGGAGCTATCGGACGGGCTCCCGGCATGAAACAAGATCGTCGCGATTTTCTAAAATATGGAACCGCAGCTGGAATGATGCTGGCGGCGAGACCGCGCGTGAGCTTCGGTGCGCCCGACGCCGCGGATATTGCGCGCGATCCGCTGCGGCCTGAATTTCACTTGATGCCGCCGCATAACTGGATGAACGATCCCAACGGGCCGATCTGGTGGAAAGGCCAGTACCACCTCTTCTACCAGCTCAATCCGCACGCGGCCATCTGGGGCGACATGCATTGGGGACACGCGATCAGTCCGGACATGATCCACTGGCATCATCAGCCGGTTGCACTCGCGCCGACTCACGGCGGTCCGGATAGCGAGGGATGTTTCAGCGGGTCGGCAGTCGTATTTGATGGCAAGCCCGCTTTCATTTACACCGGGGTGCAGAATGCACCTCCCGATCAATCGACGATTCGAGACGGCAGTGACAAATTGCGAGAGACGCAACTGCTCGCCGTTGCGGAAGACGACAAGCTGCTCAAGTGGAAGAAAGAACCTAAGCCGATCATCCCTTCGCCGCCGCCGGGAATGATGGTCACGGGGTTCCGTGATCCGACCCCATGGCGGGAAGGCGATACCTGGTACGTCGGGATCGGATCAGGCGAGCGCGAGGTGGGCGGATGCGTGCTGTTGTACCGTTCGAAGGATCTGCGCCATTGGGAGTTCCTGCACAAACTAGTGCAGGGCAAACCCAACGGGAAAGTCGCCGCGAATCCGTGCGACAGCGGAGAAATGTGGGAGTGCCCCGACTTTTTCGCACTCGACGGACACCATGTGTTGCTCTACTCGACGGAGAACAAGGTCTTCTGGACTACGGGCGAGTACGACACGAAGAAGCATCTTTACTTCCCTCTCAAGACCGGTGTGCTCGATCACGATGCGGCCTACTACGCACCAAAGAGCTTTGTTGCGCCGGATGGGCGGCGGGTATTGTGGGGATGGATGCGCGAGACGCGTCCTGACACGCAATTCTCCGCAGCCGGATGGTCCGGTGCGATGAGCTTGCCGCGAGTACTCAGGGTCAATCGCGATGGATACCTGGAGATGACTCCTGCGGCCGAATGCGAGAAGCTTCGCGGAGAAGCGCAGACAGTCAACGTGACATCAGGCGAGCCGGCGCGGATAAAGCTTGAGACACTTCGCCGCGAGATTCGAATCCCGCTCGGAACGGCATCGCCCAAATTCCGCGTCAGCCTTACGACGGATGGGACCAAAGCATGGGAACTGGAGGTAGATGTTTCCGGCCGCACCGTAACATCAGGCGATATCTCCGTCCCGATCGTACAACCGCCCTGGACCGATGATGCACTGCGTGTATACCTGGACGCGTCCGTAATCGAGACTTTCATCGTCGGACGAGAGGCTCTGACGAATCGCGTCTATAACGTTGCACCCGGCAAGACGGAGTTGCAGATCGAATTGCAAACGGGTGAACGGCTCGAAGTAAAGCACTGGCCGCTCGAGGCCATTTCCGCCGACCGTCTCACGACCTAGAGCCCGAGGTTCACGATGGCTCAGCTATAGTTGTGCGGAGAGCTGTCTTCCCTATTCAAAAGGACATGCAATGAACCTGGATCGCCGTGGTTTTCTCTCTGCCTGTACGAGTGCAGGCATCACATCTGCCCTGTTTCCCGGAGTTCTGTACACGCTTGCAGTACAGGCGCAGGAGTCTGCGAGTACAGATCAGTCGAAACCGCCAAAGATCACAGGCAAGATGATCGATCAGGCAGCGATCATGGCGGGCATCGGGCCGTTTACGGATGAGCAGAAGAAGATGATGATCGACGGACTGGTCGATCAGAATGGGTCGTTCAAGGCGATTCGGAAGTTGAAGCTGCCGAATTCGGTAGCGCCGGCGTTCGTGTTTCAGCCGCAACTGCCCGGCGCACCAAAGCACCTGGTTCAGGAATTGAACAGAGGCGGGTGGAGCCCCAGACCGAACGTGGCCGCGCCTTCCAGCATTCAGGACCTTGCTTTTGCAACTGTTAGCGAACTCGCCAGTCTGTTGAGTGCCCGCAAGATAACCTCTCTGGCAGTGACTCAGATGTACATCGATCGGCTAAAGCACTACGACTCCAAATTGCAATTCGTCATCACGCTGACTGAAGAGCGTGCACTGGCGCAGGCTAAAGCTGCCGATGCCGAAATTGTGGCGGGCAAGTATCGCGGTCCATTACATGGCATCCCCTGGGGCGCGAAGGATCTGCTCGCGGTGAAAGGCTATCCGACGACGTGGGGAGCAGGCGGATTCGAGCACCAGTCGTTTGATGAGGACGCGACGGTGGTGAAGCGCCTTGACGAAGCCGGTGCTGTGCTCGTGGCCAAATTTACTCTGGGCGCGCTGGCAATGGGCGACAAGTGGTTCGGCGGGCGTACGCGCAACCCGTGGAATCCCGAGCAGGGCTCGAGCGGTTCTTCTGCAGGATCGGCCAGCGCGGTGGCGGCCGGGTGCGTGGCGTTCGCAATTGGCTCAGAGACGCTGGGCTCGATCAGTTCGCCGTGTACACGATGCGGTGCGACTGGACTTCGTCCAAGCTTTGGACTGGTTCCGCGGACTGGGGCGATGGCGCTGAGCTGGACGATGGACAAGCTTGGCCCTATTACGCGGTCTGCCGAGGACTGCGCACTTATACTGAATGTGATTCACGGGCCCGACGGGCGTGACACATCCGTATATCCTGCATCACTCCGTTGGGACTTGGACGACGCAACGATCGAGATGAAGACTCTTCGCGTTGGATATATTAACCAGGATTTCGACGAACCGAAGCCTTTCAAGGCGGAGCCGTCAGCGACATCGGAAACAGCCGAAGAGAGGAAACAGCGCGAGAAACGCGAAGCAGAGGGAAAGTCCGCGCACGAGCGCCGCATGTACGACCATCGTTACGACGTCGCTGCTCTCGACAAGCTGCGATCCATGGGGATCAACTTAATCCCAGTGGAACTTCCCAAGCTGCCTTATGGAGCAATGGTGGGTCTGCTCGGAGCTGAAGCTGCAGCCGCATTCGACGACCTTACGCTGAGCGGACGCGACCGGCTGCTGACCGAGCAAGGCGTCGAGGACTGGCCGAATTCCTTCCGCACGGCGCGGTTCTATCCTGCGGTTGAATACATCCAGGCAAACCGTGCACGTACGTTGGCCATTCAGCAGGTGTCGGCATTGTTCGAAAAAGTCGACATCATCGTGGCGTCTTCAGGCGGTATGCAGTTGCTGGCGACGAATCTAACCGGGCACCCTGCTTTGATTGTTCCAAACGGACTTCGCGGTGACGATGCGCCCCGTCCGCCCAAGGCCGACACTGGCGACGAAGACAACATTGGCGGACCCGGAACGCCGGTCTCGATCACATTTCTTGCCGGCCTGTATGACGATGCACGGCTGGCTGCGTTCGGCCATGCTTATCAGCAGGCTACAGGCTTCAACAAACAACACCCGAAACTCGACTGATTTTTCGATCTCTACGTACGATCCCTGGCTGCCGCTGGTTCTGTCTCAGTTCGACTGCGGTTTTTCTGCAGGCGGAGCGCTTGTTGGAGGTGTCGTGGGCGGTGGCGTGCCGGCCGGCGGAGGAGTACCCGGATTTGCTGGTGCCGTTCCTGTCGGAGGCGGAGTTGTTTGATTCGAGGGGTTCGCACTGCCGGAAGGTGGTCGCACCGGCATTCCGGGATGTCCCATCGGCATCTGCGTCTCTAGCTCGCTCTGATCGACAAGCTCGATATCGAAGATCAAATCAGCCTTGGGCGGAATTGCGCCGGGACGACCTCGCGTGCCATAAGCAAGCTGCCAGGGAATGAAGAGCCGCCGCTTGCCGCCTACCTTCATGCCGGTGAATCCCTGGTCAAAGCCGGGAATCAAGCGTCCAAAGCCCTGCGGAAAACTTAGAGGCTCTGCGTCTCCCATCTTCGGCTTGCCGTCTGCGTCCATTTCGGGCTTTCCGTCCTTGTCGAGGACGGGCCTCTTGTGGTCGAAGGACGAATCGAACTTGTGTCCGTCTGCCGCCAGCCAGCCTGTGTAACTCACCTTGTAGTTCTTGTTGGGTTCGGCCAGAGCTCCGGTGCCGATCTTCAAGTCCTGGTAACGCAGGCTGAAGGCTGTCTTCACAATTCCGTGCCCCGGCGGGACACCGGGAGGCAGCTTAAGCCCAGGTGCCGCGGCAGCGCTTGCGGTCCTGGCTCCGGGACCATGGGTGGCCGACTTGGGTGCGGTCTGGGCAAAAACGGCGATAGAAGTCGCAACTGCCAACAGGGCTGCGATGGAATGTTTCATTGCGTATGGATGCTCCCGTCTGTTCTCATTCGGGAGTTTAGCAACATCCGCTTCCCTCAGCCACTAGCACTGAGATCCTGAAACTTATGGGGACTTTATCTCCTCGCCGCTAGAGTAGCTCATGGTCGGACTTATTCTTCAACTTCTCCATCTTTCCTGGCTCCCCGCCGGATCGTTTCTCGCTGGAGTCTTGAATTCGATCGCGGGCGGCGGCTCTTTCCTTTCTCTTCCAGCCCTTTTCGCAAGCGCCGCGGGAGTAGGCGCGGTAGCAATCCAAGCCACGAACACAGTCGCGTTATGGCCGGGGCAGCTGACGGGAATGTTCGCATTCCGCAAAGAGCTGCGCGAATACAAGCAGGAATTATTGCCTCTCGGCATCGCTGCCGGGCTCGGCGGATGGCTCGGCGGGCAGCTGCTCCTGAGAACGGGCAACCGCATGTTCCTCAAACTGCTGCCCTGGTTGCTGCTCTTCGCGGCTGTGATGTTCGTGCTCAGCTTTCCGCTCGGGCGCTGGATGAAGACACTGAACGGCGGCCGGCGCCATACAAAACTTCTCATCGTCGGGATGGTGGTCGTGAGTGTTTACGTCGGCTACTTTGGCGCGGGGGGCGGATTTCTTGTAATGGCACTCTTCGGTGTTTGCGGCGTGCACGACATGCACGAGATGAATGCGCTGAAGGTGCTTACGGCGGCAGTGTCCATCGGCATTCCGGCCATCTCGTTCATCGCAGCTGGCCGCGTGCAGTGGTACTTCTGCTTCGAGATGGCGATTCTTGCAGCGCTTGGCGGCTTCATCGGGGCACACTACAGCAGGCTCATCAACCAGGCCATCATGCGCAGAGCTGTTGCGGCTATCGGATTCATGACGTCGGCCTATTTCTTCGCGCAGAACTACGCTATGCATCCGGTTCGCTGAGACTAGTTGCCGGTACGCGTCTCCGAGCCCCGGGCCATCTTTGTCCAGTGCACATTGTCGGGTGAGAACTCCTGCGCGTAATCGATATGGTCGTGATCCTTGAACACATTCACGACGTGGAAGTAGGTCGTGACGCCGCCCTGCGAAACTTCCCATGGGAATGTCCAGATGTTTCCGACGATCTGCAGCCTTCCTGCACCCGCAGCTTCTCCGTCCTTGGGAATCGGATAGCTAGTGTACATTTTCGTGACGTCGCTGTAAGTAAAGACGAGCAGTATCTTTGACTCGCCGTTCACATACTGGTTGCAGGCGACGTAGCCGCCGCTCTTCCAGCAGTCGTTTCGAAGAGTCGAGTCTTCTTTGCCGGCATCGCTGTGCGCAGTCGCAAAACGCTCGCCGCTCACCTTCCATGTGCCTGCGTAGGCCATAACGGTGTCAATTCCGCCTGTCTCAGACTGCTGGACCGCAACCACAGGAGGCTTGCGATCGTTCTGCGCCTGGGCGAAAGTGACGAGTGACACGGAAATCGACCCTAGAATAAATGGGAGAAGAAAACGGCGCATCAAATCATTCCTCCTGCTTCCGCTGTCATCGTAATGCTGAACGTTGGACGAGAGAAGTGCCTAGGTTGATCTCGCCAGCATTCCGGCGAGGAGCGCAGTGCGAGGAGCGAGATGCTCCACCAGGATCGACTCATGGCTTGCATGTGCGCCTTCGCCCACCGCTCCCATTCCATCTAATGTTGGCACCCCCAAGGCAGAGGTGAAATTGCCGTCTGAGGCTCCGCCGGTCGCCGCCTCGTTCAAATCGAAGCCGAGCTCCTCGGCGAGCAAATGTGCACGCTGGAAAAGCTGCACTGTTCCCCGCGTGCGCTCCATCGGGGGCCGGTTGATTCCCCCAGAGACGTTCAGCGAGCAGCGCTTGTCTGCGGCTCTCAGAGAAGCGAATCTTCGTTCGATCCTTGGGCCGTCGGCGATCTTTGCGATTCGTACATCGACTTCGGCAAAAGCGTCAGCTGGGATCACGTTGGTCTTAGTGCCTCCACCGGCCACTCCGACGCTGACCGTGAGGCCTCGCTTCAGGTCTGTCCAGCCGCTGACTGTGTCGATCACGCACGAAAGCTCACTTAAGGCGCTGGCTCCCTTTTCGAAATCCACTCCCGCGTGTGCCGCGACTCCGCGGATATCGATGCGCCAGTTCCCCGTTCCCTTGCGGGCTGTTTTGTAGGCGAGTCCTTGAGCCGGCTCGAGCACGAAGACAGCTTCACACTCTTTCGCAAGCTTTTCCGTGATCGGACGGGAGACTGGGCTGCCGATCTCTTCATCGCTGTTCAGCAGCAAGATCACTTCACGTTTGAGCAGATCGGCTTCGCTCAGCATCTCCAACGCCGTGAGCGCCATCGCCACTCCTGCTTTCATGTCGAGCGTACCTGGACCCCAAAGTTTTCCGTCGATGACACGAAAGGGCATGGTGCGGAGTGTTCCGGTGGGCCAGACGGTGTCCAGATGCCCGAGCAGCAGCAGCGGTTTCACGCCTTTCCTCGTGCGGGAGCCGAATCGCGCCTCGAGAATATCGCCGTATTCGCGCTGACGATGCAGCTTCACCTTGCCCCCGCGCGCGCGAGCCTCAGCCGCGGCGATCGCTGCACAGGCATCCACGGAGGACTTGTTGTCGGAAGGAGACTCGCAAACCACCATTTTGCGAGCAAGTTCCACCAATGCTGATTCCTTCCGCCGTGCTCCCGCGAGCAGCGCGCGCATCGGAACTTCAGAAGCGATTGGTTCGGAATTTGAAGGGTTCACAGCTTCCCAGTTTAGCCGCCGCACGGAAAATTGCGACGAATCTCCGTGGGGTAGAATCCGACTCGACAGGAGTTCCGATGCACTATTTGCTGTTCTACGACGTTGCCGCCGACTACATCACCCGCCGGGCAGAATTCCGCAATATCCACCTCAAACTGGGTTGGGAGGCCGCAGAGCGCGGCGAACTTGTGCTTGGTGGCGCGTTGGCTAATCCGCCCGACGGCGCTGTCCTCCTCTTCAAGGGCGACTCGCCGGAAGTAGCGGAGAAATTCGCCAAAGCCGACCCTTATGTCGCCAATGGGCTGGTGAAGAGTTGGCGCGTTCGCGAGTGGACCACAGTAGTTGGAGATCTCTCGGCGAATCCGAAGCGGCCAGCTTAGCATCCAGCTGAGTGGTTGAGCCCAGTTGCTGAGGTTGCTGGAAAACATAGCTTCAGCCGATTTCGGGGTTCGTCACATGGGCTGAAAGCGGCTCATTCAACAAGCGGTTTCCTGTACACTAAAGGGTCAGTCCCATGCAAACCAAATACCCAATTGGCATCCTCGGCGCGACCGGAATGGTGGGTCAGCGCTACATCCAGTTACTGGCGGATCATCCGTGGTTCGAAATCGCGTGGTTGGCGGCCAGCGACCGTTCAAGCGGCAAGCCCTATGGCGAGGCGGTGAAGTGGAGGCTCGACACTCCCCTGCCCGACCGTATCGCGAAGATGCCGGTTTCTCCGGCTAATCCTGAGGGCGCGCCGCGCATTATTTTTGCTTCAGTCGATGCAGCGTTTGCTCGTGAGTTGGAGCCGAAATTCGCCGAGGCCGGATGCGCGGTGCTTTCCAATTCCAGTGCATTCCGCATGGCAGAAAACGTGCCTCTGGTCATACCCGAAGTGAATGCCGATCACCTGCAGCTGATCGAGGAGCAGGAATGGCGGAAGCAATCGGGCGGCTACATGGTGACGAACCCGAACTGCTCGACCATCGGTTTGGTGATGGCGCTGAAGCCGCTGGAAGAGCGGTTCGGCATTGCTCAGATATTTGTCAGCACGATGCAAGCGGTGAGCGGAGCGGGCTATCCCGGCGTTGCGTCCATGGACATTCTAGACAACGTTGTCCCCTATATCGGGAGCGAAGAAGAAAAAATGGAAGCGGAGACGCTGAAGCTCCTCGGCAAGTCCGAAGCGCACACCGTAACTCCTCTTGCGGCGGGAATTACGGCCCACTGCAATCGCGTCCCGGTTGTCGACGGTCACACAGAGTGCGTGTCCATCAAACTTCGCAAGCCTGCGACACGCGAGCAGATCCTGGCGGCGTGGGATGAGTTCAAGCCGCTGGCCGGGATGGAGCTGCCATTCGCACCAAAGCAGCCAGTGCAGTTTGCAGAGCAACCTGATCGGCCGCAACCACGGCTCGACCGTAACCGCGAGCGGGGGATGGCGGTGACGGTGGGTCGCCTGCGTCCCTGCAACCTGCTCGACTGGAAATTCGTGCTGCTTTCGCACAACACGGTGCGGGGAGCAGCGGGGGCAACCATTTTGAACGCGGAACTCCTCGCCAGCCTCGGCAAACTCGAGCAAGTTGCGGTTGCCGCCAGCCGGGCATAGAAGCGGGATAACGCCTGACCTAGGACTAGACACGCATGAGCCTGGTTGTTATGAAATTCGGCGGCACCTCGGTTGAAGATCCCGCCGCGATCAACCGTACCGCCTCCATCGTCTCGGGGCGAGTGGCGGCCGGCAAGCAGACAGTGGTCGTGGTCAGCGCTATGGCCAAGGTTACTGACCTTTTGCTGCGCGCAGCTGCTTCTGCGGCACAAGGAGATCGAACGGGCGCTCTCGCCATCAGTTCCCGGCTTCGCGCGCGGCATCGTGATACGGCATGCGCACTGATCAAAACGCCGTGCGACTCATCCACCATCTGCAACCATCTCGAAGAGGAGTTCGACGCTCTCGACGAAGTCTTGCGCGGGCTGGCGGCGATTCTGGAACTCACTCCCCGCATCTCCGACCTGATCGTCAGCTATGGCGAGCGACTCTCCAGCCGCATCATTGCCGCGGCATTCATGGAGCGTGGAATTACAGCTGCCCATGTTGATGCCCGCAATGTCATCATCACCGATTCGCAGTTTCAAAAAGCCGCGCCCGTCGATGCGCTGATCGAAAAACGCGCCGAGGAGCATCTTCGTCCACTTCTTACTGGCGGCAAGGTTGTCATCATGGGCGGCTTCATCGGTTCAAATGAGGAAGGAATCACCACGACGCTTGGGCGGGGCGGTTCTGACTTTACAGGTGCGCTCGTTGGCGGGGCGCTCACCGCGGACGCCATCGAGATATGGACGGACGTTGACGGCATCATGACCTCCGATCCGCGCGTCTGCCCTGATGCACTGCGCGTGAAGGTTATCAGCTTCGAGGAAGCCGCGGAGCTTGCATACTTTGGAGCCAAGGTGCTTCATCCGGCAACCATTCTGCCGGCTGTCAAGAAGAGCATTCCGGTATTCGTGCTGAACAGCAGGAACCCTTCGAACGAAGGCACGCGCATCATCTCCGTTGCGCCGCACTGCAGTAGCCCGTTCAAGTCGATCGCAGTCAAGAAAAAGCTCAGCATCATCGATGTTGTCGCGAGTCGCATGCTGATGACCCACGGATACCTAAAGGCTATCTTCGACATCTTCGACAAGTACCAGTGCCCAGTCGATATGGTCTCTACCAGCGAGGTCTCCGTTTCCTTGACGGTCGACTCGAACGACAAGCTTCCCCTTATCGCCGCTGACCTGAGCAAACTGGCCGATGTGAATTACGAAGGGAAAAAGGCTCTGGTCTGCCTGGTCGGAGAAGACATCCGGGGACAGAGCGGCATGGCCGCGCAGGTCTTCAGCGCAATCAAGCACGTAAACGTGCGCATGATCTCG
>Ga0070665_100003254_pt1 | contig 17447 bp, 15 predicted proteins | sample KBSS13metaG_FD_65862 | JGI IMG/M metagenome (GOLD analysis project Ga0070665, IMG submission 65862) | Switchgrass rhizosphere microbial communities from Kellogg Biological Station, Michigan, USA - KBS S1-3 metaG | ecosystem: Host-associated > Plants > Roots > Rhizosphere > Soil ...
GCGTATAGCGCGAAGGCCTCAGTCGAGTGCATGTCGCGGGAAGGCTTCAGCCGAGTGCGTGTGGCGCGAAGGCCTCAGTCGAGTGCATGTCGCGGGAAGGCTTCAGCCGAGTGCGTGTGGCGCGAAGGCCTCAGCCGAGTGCATGTCGCGCGAAGGCTTCAGTCGACTGCGCGTCGCGCGAAGGCTTCAGTCGAGTGCGTGTAGCGCGAAGGCTTCAGTCGACTGCGTGTCGCGCGAAGGCTTCAGCCGAGTGCGTGTAGCGCGAAGGCTTCAGCCGAGTGCGTGTAGCGCGAAGGCTTCAGCCGAGTGCGTGTGGCGCGAAGGCTTCAGCCGAGTGCGTGTAGCGCGAAGGCTTCAGTCGAGTGCGTGTAGCGCGAAGGCTTCAGCCGAGCGGATGCGACAAAAATTCGACGGGCTGCCCGAGGAAGCGGCCGTACCGCTCGGCTGCCGCCGTCACGGCACGGGCTGAGGCGCCGCGCAGCGGTGCGAACGGTTTCAGGGTGAGGGCCACGTGGTGGTCCGCCTGTTGCCGGATCCAGGTCCCGATCACGCGGCCCTGCACCACGATCGTGGGATTGAAGATCCCGTTGCGTGCGGCCGCCTTGTGGCGCGGATCCAGCACGGCGCCACGATCGCGATAGGCGACCGTGTACTCGTCGTAGGGAGGAAGCAGCATCGCGTGAGCGGCGACGATTTTGTCGGGCGCGACGCCTGGCGCGGAGCGTTCATTGCGCCAATACACGGCGCCGTCAATCCGCTCGCTCTGCAGATCGCCGCGCGCCATCTCCAGCGCCGACCGCGCATCCGCGGCGGCCAGCCCGGACCACCAGATGAAATCGGAGATGGTGGCAGGTCCATGACTCGTGAAGTATCGATGCGCCAGCGCGGCGAGCGCTTCGTCGCGAGCCGGGATCTTCGCAGGAGGCAGCCACTCGTCGAGCAGCGCGACCGTGTGCTGCCTGCCGTCGCGCGTCGCAAAGCAGATCAGGCCGTCGTGGGCGCACTTCCACAAGATGTGCACACCTCGATTCTCGCGGGTGGCGATGCCCGCGCGCTCCATCAGCACGTACAGCTGCGGGCGCGTCAATCGACGCCCGCCTTCCAGCGCCTTGACGATCAGCGCGGCGCCCCGCGTGAGCGTTCGTCGATCGAGCTCGAGCTGTTTGAACCGCGGCGCCGCCCGCGCGACGGTCCGCGGCCCGAAATGCGCGAGCATCCACCGCACGTCCTCGGGCGCCGCGAAGTGCAGCGTGCCGCGAAGCGGCCAGGTGCGGACGATCGCGCGGTTCGACACCGCCTCCTCGACCGAGGCTTCGGTCGCTCCGGCCGTGCGCATGCCGAGCGCCCAGAGAGATCCCGGGTAGTCCTGGGCCTGCACCGCGCCGAACCACCTCACGACGTCGGCCGGCGCCCGGAAACCGCGGCCGGCCAGATGCTGTGCAGAAAGCCGCTCGGCGACAATCTTCATGGCGCGGCGGGTCGATTCGGCAGCGCTAGGTCCAGATGCCGAGCTGTTTGCGGACCGTGACGATTTGCCCGATGTGATACGCCGCATGATCGGCGGCCAGCAGGATCTCGCGCAGGTAGGTCTGGCCCGTCCCGTGCGGGATCGCGGCGAGCAGGTCGATTTTCGTATTCGCGGCGAGGCGCTGGAACGCCTTGCGATCGCGGCGGTAGTCCGAAATCGCCTTCGTCCACGCCGAGGCGCTGCGGGGCGACGGCGACACCGGCCAGTAGTCGTCGGGCCACTTCTTCTCTTTGTACTTCGCGGTCAGGCAGAACTCGAGGATGTCGGCCTGCGCAATCCTCAGGTGCTCCAGCAACTGCCACAACGAGTGTTCACCGCCGGCCGGCACCGTGCCGCGCATGCGCGCGGGAATTCCCTTCACGGCCCGATCGAAGCCGACGTGGGCGTCCTCGAAATCGAGCAGCTTCACCAACTGGGCGCGCAGCGCCTTCTCGTCAATCACGGCATCCTCTCAGAGCACGCGGATCAAATCCGACCGGGTGATGATGAACGTCTTGTCCGTCTTGAAGTCGCGGACCAGCACCGCCGGGTTCTGCGGCGTGATCATCGTCTGCAACAGATCGACCGGCGTTGAAATGTCCACGAACGGGAAGGCCGGCTGCATGATCGACTCCACCGGCTGCGATTTGATCTCGGGATCCTTGACCAGCTCGTTGTAGAGGTGCGATTCGTTCAACGAGCCGACGAGACGGCTGTCGCGCATGATGGAGATCTGCGAGAAGTCGTGCTCGCTCATCAGCCGGACCGCGTGTTCGACCGGCTCTTCCGACTCCAGCGAGCAGAGCTCGCCGGACAGTTTCATCGCCACCAGGTCGCGGGCGCGCATGCCGTGCTTCTCGATGAACCCCTTCTCGCGCATCCACTCGTCGTTGAACATCTTCCCGAGATATCGGGTGCCGTGGTCGTGGAAGATCACCACGATCACGTCGCCGTCCTTGAAATGATCGCGAAGCTGCAGCAGGCCGGCCATCGCCGATCCGGCGGAGTTGCCCGCGAAGATGCCTTCCTCGCGTGAAATCCGCCGCGTCATCATCGCCGCGTCCTTGTCGGTCACCTTCTCGAACGCATCGATCACGCTGAAGTCGACGTTCTTCGGCAGGAAATCCTCGCCGATCCCTTCCGTGATGTACGGATAGATCTCATGCTTGTCGAAGATGCCGGTCTCCTTGTACTTCTTGAACACCGATCCGTAGGTGTCAATCCCCCACACCTTGATGTCGGGGTTCTTCTCCTTCAGGTACCGGCCGGTGCCTGACGCCGTGCCGCCGGTCCCGACGCCGACGACCAGGTGCGTGATCGTGCCGTCGGTCTGCTCCCAGATCTCCGGTCCGGTCTGCTCGTAGTGCGCCCTGGAATTCGACAGGTTGTCGTATTGATTCGCCTTCCACGAATTCGGCACTTCCCGCTCGAGCCGGGACGAGACCGAATAGTACGAGCGCGGATCCTCGGGCTCGACGTTGGTCGGGCAGACGATGACCTCCGCGCCGAACGCCTTCAACGCGTCGACCTTCTCCTTCGACTGCTTGTCGGTGGTCGTGAAAATGCACTTGTAGCCCTTGACGACGGCCGCCATGGCGAGGCCCATGCCGGTGTTACCGGACGTGCCTTCGATGATCGTGCCGCCCGGCTTCAGCTTCCCCGCCCGCTCGGCGTCTTCGATCATCTGGATCGCCATGCGGTCCTTGATCGAGTTGCCGGGATTGAAGGTTTCCACCTTGGCGTACACGGTGCCTTTCACAATCCCCTTCGTGATGCGGTTGATGCGGACGAGCGGCGTGTGGCCGACGGCGTCGAGAATGGTGTCGCAGACTTTCTTGGTCACGAATTAAGTCTATACTGCGTCGCGTATGCCGCGTCTCATCGCCGCCCCCGCTGTCGTCGCCGCCGCCGGCACGAAACCAAAAAAGATTGAAGAGTTTGCCGGACGCGTGAACTCCGGCCATGCGGGCGTCAGCGTGGCGCGCATGACGTCGCCCTCCGGATGGCTCGAGCCGGGACAGCGTCCGGAGTTCGAAGAAATCACCGTCGTCCTGCGCGGGATGGTCCGCGTCGAGCACGAGGGCGGCGCGCTCGAGGTGCACGCCGGTCAGGCCGTGGTCACCGCACCTGGTGAATGGGTGCGCTACAGCACGCCTGGCCCGGACGGCGCCGAATACGTCGCCGTTTGTCTCCCGGCGTTCTCACCGGCCACGGTCCACCGAGATTCGTAATTCCTAATTCTTAATTCCTAATTCTTAATTCTTAATTCCTACCGTCCGCCGGACACGTCGATGAACGTGCCGGTCGAATAGGACGCCTCGTCGGACAGCAGCCACAGAATCGCCCGCGCCACTTCGATCGCGTGCCCGCCTCGCTGCATCGGCAGCGTCGGGCCGAGGCGCTCGACGCGGTTCGGCTCGCCCCCATCGGCGTGAATGTCCGTATAGATGATCCCCGGACGAACGCCGTTTACGCGGATGCCTTCTCCGGCGACTTCGCGCGCCAGCCCGATCGTCATCGCCTCGAGCGCCGCCTTCGACGCGGCGTAGTCCACGTACTCGCCTGGAGCACCGAGCTGCGCCGCCCTCGACGACACGTTGACGATGGCTCCGCCTGATCCACCGCGTTTCGTCGACATCCGCCGCACGGCTTCGCGCGCGCAGACGAAGGCGCCGCGGACGTTGGTCGCGAAGACCCGATCGATCCGCGCGGCATCCATGTGTTCGACACGCACCTGCGTCTCGAGGACGCCGGCGTTGTTGACGAGCCCGGCGAGCGGCCCCATCTGCGCATCGACGGTTTCGAACAGCCGCACGACCTCGGATTCCGACGCCACGTCGGCGCCGACGGCCAGCGCCTTCCCTCCCGCGGCCTGAATCTTCGACACGACCTGATCGGCGGCCGCGCGGTTCTTCCGGTAGTTGACGCACACGGCGTAGCCGCGCTCGGCGGCGAGGAGGGCTGTCGCCGCGCCGATCCCCCGGCTTCCGCCGGTGACAATGAGGACGTTGTTCACGCGTAAATGGTACGCTCGGCTAAAGCCTTCGCGCTACTGTGGCGCAGGGCTTTAGCCCTGCGACGATCACTCGTACCTGAGCGCCACGAGCGGATCGACGCGGGCAGCTCGCCGTGCGGGGATGTAGCAAGCCAGCAGCGCCACGATCGCCAGGGTGAGGCTCACACCGGCTAGCGTCAGAGGATCGCGGCCGCTGACGCCGAACAGCAGCGTGCTAATCAACTGTCCCAGCAGGAGCGCGAGCGCGACGCCGATCACTGCGCCACCGGCCGCCAGCACCATCCCTTGTTTGAGGACCATGATGAGCACGTCACCGGTCTGCGCGCCGAGGGCCATGCGGATCCCCAGTTCCTGCGCGCGCTGCGTAACCGAGTAGGACATCACGCCGTAGACGCCGATCATCGCCAGCACCAGCGCCAGGCCGCCGAAAATACTGAGGAGCGCGGCGCCCATGCGCGGAGCCCACAGGCCGGCCTCGATGTTCTGCTGGATCGTGCCCGTCCCGCGCAGCGGCATGTTGCGATCGATCGTCTGCACCTGGTCGCGCACCGTGGCGAGCAGCGGCGTGGGATCGCCGGCCGCGCGCACGAGCAGCGAGACGCCGGGCGAATACTCCTGGCGGAGCGGCCTGTAGATCTGCGGTGTCGGGCTCTCGCCGACCGCGTTCGCGACGGTCGTCGCGACGACGCCAACCACCTCGATCAACATCGTCTGCTGCACGATGGTGAACCGCTTGTGCAGCGGATCCTGGCCGGGCCAGAGCTGCCGCGCGAGCGCCTCGTTCACGATGGCCACGGCGTTCGACTGCGGGCCGTCGAATTCGGTGAACTCCCGGCCTCCGCGGATCGAAATCCTCAGCGCATCGAAATAGCCGGGCGACACGTCGCTGAACTGCACGAGCGATCCGCGGTAGTTGGGATTCTGTGCTTCCCCTTCCGGAAACACCGTCAGCGCGAGGCCGCCCTGAAGCGGCGGCGCCGAGCTGACCGCCACCGCTTCGACGCCCGGCACCGCTCGCGCTTTCGCCATCGCATCGAGATAGAACTGCTGGCCGCGCGCTTCGTCGTAGCGCTGCTGGCCCGGATTGAGCGCGATGAAGCCGATGTGCGAGGAGTCGAACCCGAGATCGGTCCGCTGTGCGGCCTGCATACTTCGCACGAAGAGCCCCGCGCCGATCAGAGCCACCGTCGCGAGGCCGATCTCCGCCATCACGAGCAGGCTGCGCACCCGATTGCTGCTGACGCTGGCGGCACCCGTACGGCCGCCGGCCTTCAGCACGTCGTTCAGGTTCGCGCGCGCCACGCGGACGGCCGGCGCCAGGCCGAACAGCACGCCGGTCAGGACCGACATGCCCGCCGTGAACAGGAGCACGCGCGGCTCGAAGCTGAGATCGATCGACGCGTTGCCGAGGAATGGCGGACGGAACGACCAGAGCGCCGTGCGCCCCCAGTACGCGACGACCATGCCCGCGGCGCCGCCAAGCGACGCGAGCAGCACGCTTTCGGTCAGGAGCTGACGCACGATGCGTCCGCGTCCGGCACCCATCGCCGAGCGCACGCTCATCTCCTTCTCGCGCGATGCGGACTGCGCGAGCAGCAGGTTGGCGAGGTTGACGCACGCAATCAGCAGGACCAGACCGACGACGCCCATCATGACGCTGCCGGCGAGCACGAGCTGGCTGCGGCCGTTGATCCCGAGCGCGGCGTCGGACTCGAGCGCGACGTCCACGGTCCGGCCCTCATTGGCTGCGGGGTACTGTTTCTCGAGAGCCGACGCGATCGTCTTCATCGCCGCATCGACCTGCCGGATGTCGATGCCCGGCTTCATCCGGCCGGCCATGTTGATCCAGCGGAAGCGGCGATTGGTCATCAGCGCGCGGAGCTGCCCGGTGGTCAGCTGCTCGCGCATGCTCAGCGGCACCCAGATGCGGTCGGGCCCCGCGAGAGAGAACGTCCCCTTGAACCCCGGCGGCGTGATGCCGATGATCGTGAACGGCAGCCCGTTCAGCGTCATCGTCTGACCCAGGAGGTTCGGATCGGAGCCGAACTCCTTGATCCACAGGCTGTGGCTGACCACGACCACGCTGCCGGCGCCCAGCTGGCGATCCTCGTCAGCCGCGAACAGGCGGCCGCGATACGGCTTGATGCCGAGCACGTCGAAATAGTTCGCGCTGGTCATCGTCGCCGGAACGCCCTGCGTCTCGCCGTTGCGTGTCCACTGCAATCCCAGTCCGAAGTAGCCGGCCAGCCCGGTGAACACCTGGTTCTGATCGCGATAATCCTCGTAGTTCTGGAGCGAGCTCGGGGTGAGCGTGAAGTTGCCGGTCTGGACCGTCTTGGTGTCGCGCGTGAACACCTCCACGACACGGGACGGATCCTCGATCGCCAGCGGATGCAGGAAGACGGCATTGATGACGGTGAAGATTGCGGTATTGGCGCCGATGCCGAGCGCCAGCGAGAGCACGGCCACGGTCGTGAAGCCCGGCTTCTTCATCAGCACACGTGCGGCGTATCGAAGGTCCTGCATGGCCCGAATATACGCTCGGCTAAAGCCTTCGCGCTACAGCCGAATGCGCTCGCGCTACAACCTGACGCGGTACGCCTGGCCGAAGCCGGTGCAGCAGGTTGAACGTAGCGCGAAGTCTTTAGCCGAGCGAATGGCCTGAACAATCCCAGGAGCGGACACGTCTGGTATACATACGGCACGCGGAACATCGCAACCGAACGGATCTCGCTGCAATGAAGGCTGCCGCATCCACCGCTGGACTGATCTCCTGCGTCATCGTCGCGCTGAACGCTGTGCAACCGGCGACGACGGCGAAGGCCGCCGGCTCCATCCGCCGTCTCGACGGATCCACGATCTCAATCGCTGACGCCGAGTCATTCGCGAAGAAGACGTTGGAGCAGGCGCACGTGACCGGCGCCCAGCTTGCCGTGCTCGATCGCGGTCAACTGGTCTGGAGCGCCGCGTTCGGACTCCGGCGTGTCGATCCCCCGCTGCCGATGGAACGGACGACGACGACATGGGCCGCGTCGATCACCAAAGGCGTGTTCGGCACTTACGTCATGCAGCTCGTCGAGCGCGGCGAGTTCGCGCTCGATACGCCGCTGGCGGCGCAGCTGCCGAAGCCGATCGATGCCTACGACGAATATCGGGAGTCGGCGTCTGTCCTGGCGAACGATCCCGGCTGGCCGACGGTCACGCCGCGCATGCTGCTGGCGCACACCTCGGGCCTCGGCAACCTGGCCATGTTCGCACCCGACAAGAAGATGCGCCTTCACTTCAAGCCCGGCACCGCGTACACCTACTCCGGCGACGGTCTGAACCTGGTACAGCTGGCGATCGAACAGAAGAAAGGGCGCCCGCTCGATCAGCTGATGCAGGATGCGATCTTCGGACCGCTGGCCATGACGCGCACCGGCATCATCTATCGCACCGAGTTCGCGGACAACGTCGCCGACCGCTATAACGCCGACGGGTCATTCCGTGCGCAGACCAAACGCTTCCCCGCCCGCGCAGCCGGCTCGATGACGACGAGCGCCGAGGACCTCGCGCGTTTTGCGTCTGCGCTGCTGTCTGGGCGCCTGCTCCGGCCGGCCACGCGTACCGCGATGCTGACGCCGTTCATCCGCATCCGATCGCTGCATCAGTTCGCGCTCGAGCCCGACGAGCCTGCCGGCACCGAGGCGTCGAACGTCGGCCTTGCGTACGGGATGGGATGGGGACTGCTGACCAACACCAGGTTCGGCCCGGCCTTCTTCAAGGAAGGACACGGCGACGGCGCGCAGAACTACATGATCTGCTTCGAGCGCCGTCAGGCCTGCATGATCGCGTTGACCAACAGCGATAACGGCGAGCTGGCGTTCCGGCCGCTGTTCGAGACCATTCTCGGCAACACGGTCACGCCGTGGGAGTGGGAAGGCTACACGCCGTCCTACATCGAGCGCAGCCGGAAACAATGATGACGGGACGAGCACGCTGCTCGTCCCGTTGCCGTGTCGACTTCAGGTGTTATTCGTTGCAGGTCGCTGCGACGATCTTTCCGGACTCCACTCGAAACGCCGGTGCGGCAGCCGCGGGATCCTTCGGATCGGGCGTGCTGGTCTTGTCGATCGTGCCGACCAGTTCCAGCTTCTTGCCAACGTGCTCACTCAGCGCCGTCGGGTTCGCGATCAGCCGATAGGTCTGCGCGGTGTTGGTATCGGCCGGCGTCGCCGATGCGCCGGTCAGGATGAACTTGGCGTTGGCTGCGCCGGTCGTTCCCGTTGCGCCGGCGGGGGGCGGCGTCGTCGCGGCCGTAGCCGGATCGGTGGCGGTCGTTCCGGTCGTGCCCGCGGGGCTCGCCGCATCGCCCGGCATCGGCGGCGCCGCTTTCAGGCAGCCGGTGACCGTGATCTTGTCGGCCGACGCCGGCGGAGTGGTCGACTGCGGTGTGGGTGGCTGTGCGGGTGTCTGAGCAAAAAGGGCCGTCGTCGCAACCGTCACGATCGCCGCGCATGTTCCTGTCCAGATGGTCTGTCTCATCATTCCTCCAATGCACGGACCGCGTGCAACATCGAGACCCGTCATGGCTCGGCGTTTCGACCCGGTCCCCGTAGTGAAGGGGTCACCATCGAGCGACGTAAAAACGAACTGTACATTCGGGCGAATTGAGCGTACCTTCGCCTGAAAACCGAACAGACCGTCACGGAGGCGTCATGGGTCCGCTCCGCGAACTGCTCGCGACCGATCGGCGGCAAGCGCTCGAGTTCTTTTTTCTGGGACTGAAGGATGTATCCGACCCCACAGTCGATCGGCGCGAGCTCCTCTATAACGCGAGCGTGCTGGCGCATTACGCTCAGGTCTCGACTCATGCTGAGGTCGACTGGCCGGCACCAGCGAACCTGAGCGCAGTCTTCGATCACTTCGTCGCCGACACGACACTCCGGCACGACAGCCTCATGATGGAAACGGCGGGCGCGCAGTGCCTGCTGCTGACCGGGTTCTTCGAGAATCAGATGCGGGGACGCCACAACATCCGCTGGTATGCGGACATGGGCGCGGGCTTCTTCGCGCGCGCCGCGCTCAACGAACCGTCGCTGCACAAGGCGCGGCTGCTCGATACGATCGGCCGGCGGTTCGAGACATGGCGCCGCTGCCACGCGCGGCTGAGTCACGAGTTGCGCGATCAACCGTACCTGGTGGTCCCGCCCGAACCGCCGTCAAGAATGTCCTAGAGACTGGTCGTGCCACGAAACTCACGAAACTCACGAAACTCACGAAACTCACGAAAACGTTTTGGTTTCGTGTTTTTCGTGTCTTTCGTGGCGGTTTCGGATTCCGGTACTGAATCAGCTGTGACACCGCACTAGTAGTTCTTCCGCAGGTCCATTCCCGCGTACAGCGACGCGACCTGATCGCCGTACCCGTTGAACGGCAGCGTCTTGCGCATCACGAACTCTCCCAGCCGTCGTTCGACCGACTGATCGCGGAACGTCGAGGCGGTCGCGGCGGGGTTCACGTTCGCGTAGAAGCCGTAGTAGTTCCGCGCTTCCTTCATCCAGGTGCTCGTCGGCTGCTTCTCGACGAACCGGATCTTCGCGATCGACTTGATGCTCTTGAACCCGTATTTCCACGGCACGATCAGGCGCAGCGGCGCGCCATTCTGATTCGGCAGCACCTCGCCGTAGAGGCCCACGGCGGCCAGCGTCAGCGGGTGCATCGCCTCGTCCATGCGCAGTCCTTCGTTGTACGGCCACGGAAGGAGCGCGAGCCATCGCCCGCGCTGCTCCGGCATTTCTTCCGGCCGCAGAACGGTGACGAACTCGACGAAGGCGGCGCTGCCGGCCGGCTCGAAGCGCTTGAGCAGGTCGCCCAGCGGGAATCCGATCCAGGGCACGACGATCGACCAGCCCTCGACGCACCGGTGACGATAGATCCGTTCCTCGAGCGGGTGTGGCTTCAGGATGTCTTCGAGCCCGTACACGCCGGGCTTGCCGCAAGCGCCTTCGACGGCCACCGACCACGGTTTCGTCGTGAACGCCTTCGCATTTTTGGCGGGATCGCCCTTGTTGGTGCCGAACTCGTAAAAGTTGTTGAAGGTCGTGACGACGCTGTAGGGCGTGACGGGATCGGTGGTCGTCACAAGCTTCTTCGTGACCGCAAGGCTGTCGGGCGACGCGAAAGCGTCGAGCGGCGCGGACGCGAGTCCAGCGAGCGCGGCACCGGCCGACGCGAGAAACTCACGACGCCCCACGAACGTCTTCAGCGGCGTGACATCCGAGTAACGCAGATCGGGCGCTTCCTTGATCAGCACCTGATGTCAGTGTCGCACACGTCCGCCTTCAGGCGGACCCGCAAGAGTCCGGCTACCGCCTTCGCGCGGAGCGCTTCGGCGAGTCTCGCCGTAGCCTATGGCGGAGGCGGAAAGCCGGACACTACCTGGGGACGGAAACTCGTTTACGATGGGCGGAGAGGAGTCGACTCACACATGACACAGACGAGATTGAGACGCCGGTTCACGGAATGCCTGGCTGCGGGATTGTTGTCGGTGACGGGCGTCGCAGCGGTGGCGGCGCAGACGCCGCCGGCACAGCCGCCGGCCGGAGGACGCGGTCCCGCCAATCCCCCGCTCATCATGACGACGACCGCATGGGAAGACGGCGGCGTGATCCCGAACAAGTACACGCAGGCTGCCGGAACGGCCGCGGTATCGCCGGAGCTGAAGTGGTCGCAGGTGCCCGCGGGCACGCAGAGCTTCGTCCTGCTCATGCACGATCCGGAGCCGGTGCTCGCCAAGGGGTCGAAGATGGACATCACCCACTGGCTGATCTGGAATATTCCGGGAACGTCGACCGGTCTGGCGGAAGGGGTGGCCTCGGGCGAGTTACCGGACGGCAGCCGTCAGGTCAGCCTTCGCGGCAACGCCTACATGGGGCCCGGCGCGCCGGCGGGACCGTACCACCATTACACGTTCGAGCTGTACGCTCTCGACACGAAGCTCGAAGTCCCGCAAGGCACGCCGCAGGAAGCCGCCGCCACGCGCAACGCCGTCGTCAACGCGATGGACGGTCATGTGCTCGGCAAGGCGGTGCTCGTCGGACGGTTTCACAGGTAGACACCTGGATTGGGTAAGCGGGTAATCGGGCAATCTGGTAATTGAATTGATCGATTGTCCCGATTACCCAATTACCAGATTAACCAATTACCAGATTCGTTTACTGGGCTGTTGACGTCGCTGGTTTCTTCCCGTTGATGTGCGAATCGTACCAGGCAAGATAGCGCTCGTACCGATCGCGCACGTAGCTCGGCCTGGTGATGCCGTGGAATTCGTTCGGGTAGATCACCAGCTGCGTGTCGACGCCCAGACTGCGCAATGCCTGGTACATCTGCTGCCCACCCTGAACCGGCACGTTGAAGTCCTTCTCGCCGCCGAGGAACAGCGTCGGCGTCTTGATCTTGTCCGCGTGCAGGAACGGATATGAGATCTTCTGGTAGGTCTCCCACGCCTTCGGATCCCACGGCGGACCGATCTCGTAGTCGTACTGGATGATGTACTGATCGGTGCCGTAGAACGCGACCGTAAAGGCGGTTCCGGCGCCGCTGGTCGCCGCCTTGAAGCGCGTGTCGCTGGCGATCATGTAGTCGGTCAGGATGCCGCCATAGCTCCAGCCGCCGACACCGAGCTTGTTCGGATCCGCCACACCCATCTTCACGACCTGGTCGACCATCGCCTGTAGATCGTCAACCTCGTAGTGTCCCCAGTCAGCCCAAATCGACCGTGAGTACTTCGCGCCGCGGCCGGCGCTGCCGCGGTAATTGACCGCGAGCACGGCGTAGCCATTGGCCGCGAACCACTGACGCTCGAAGGCGAAGCTGTGCTGATCCTGCCCGTTCGGGCCGCCGTGAATGCGCAGCAGCATCGGGATCTTCGTTCCCGCCGCGTAGCCGGGCGGCGTCGTCAGCAGCCCGTGGACCTCGGTGCCGTCCTTGCTCTTCGTGCTGACTTCCTGCGTGGCCCCGAGCTGCAACTCGGCGAACAGCGCGTCGTTCTGATGCGTAAGCTGCTGGAACTTCAGCTTTCCGGAGGCGGCGGTCGCCGAATAGATTTCGCCCGGACGGCTGTCGTCACCGGACATCGCCACCGCGCACGATCCCGCGCTGTGTCGCGGTCCGAGCACGATCGGCTTGTCGGTGATCACGGCAGCGTTCCCCTTGCCGATCGGGATCCGCACGCCATATGCCGACATGTCGTCGGTCACGATCGCGTAGATGCTCTGGCCGTCCTCGCTCCACCGCGGCTGAGACACGCCGCGATCGAGCGCCTCGGCCGCCGCAACGCGCAGAGGATCGCCGGAGCCTTCCGCCGCGACCAGCGCAAGATGCTCCATGCCGTAGGCACCGAACTTCTTGTCGTCGCCCTCGAGCAGCGCGATCCATTTCCCGTCGGGGCTCCACTCCGGCTTACCGCGGCCGCCGTTGCTCGTCGCCGGCGTCAGCGCTTTTTCCGTCGACTCTTTTTTCGCCTCGACGACGAAGAGCTGGCTCGAGGGCTCGCGATCGGGATCCGGGTGGCGGTTGCTCATGAACGCGATGCGCGTCCCATCGGGTGACCACGACGGCGACGACTCGTCGGCCTTCCCCTTCGTCAACCGATCGAACGACTTGCTCGCGATGTCGAACAGGTAGATGTACGAGTGCCGGCCGGACAGCAGGTAGCCCTGGACGTCCTGCTTGTACTTGTAGCGATCGATCACGATCGGCTTCGGCGGCTTCTTCGGATCCGGCGGATCGGCCACGTCCGGATCCGGATCGCCGACAACGAGCGCGAGGCGTTTCGAGTCGGGCGACCACTCGAAGCCCTGGAGGCGTCCCTTGACCTCGGTCAGCTGGAAGGCTTCGCCGCCGCTGCGATCGAGCAACCACACCTGGTTGCCCTTCGCCTTGCCCGGTCGGGAGGAGGTAAACGCGAGGTACTTGCCGTCAGGGCTGAAACGCGGCGACGACTCGCTCTCAGAGCTGGACGTGATCTGCCGCTCGTTCTGGCCGTCGAGGCCGATGGTCCAGATGTGGGAGTTGCCGGCCTTGTCCTCCTTCACGTCGATCTGCGACACGACGAAGGCGACCGACTTCCCGTCCGGCGCGCATTGCGGATCGCGCACGTCCTTGATGCGGGCCAGATCGTCGAGCGACAGCGGACGCTTGCCGCCCTGCGCCGACGCGATGCCGGCTCCCGCGAGAACCACGACCAGCGCGCTGAGGATGCGTTTCATACCATTCTCCAACTGACCGGTTGACCCACTCACGATGTCTTCGGCTTCTCGTACGGACTGATGTGCTGCCACTCGCTCGCGTCCGACCGCGCCACGACCGCGACCACGGGCTCGGTGTCGCTGGCGTTGAACACCTCGTGCGGCACGCCGGGCTCGATGAAGATGAAGTCTCCGGCCGTATTCTCCACGACCTGCTCGAGCCCGTCACCATATTCGTGACGGACCCGTCCCTGCAGGATGTAGAGCATCACTCGAACCCGACGTGAATGTGCGCGGCGGCGACGCACCGGTTGAAGGGCACGACGGCATTTTCGTGGTGCTTTCAAATCCATCATCAGCTCATTTCAAAGGCGCCGCGCCACCCAGATCAGCAGGGCCGCGCCGGCGGTGGCGGTGACCAGTTGTCCGACCAGTCCGTACCCGCGAAGGCCGAACAACGCGAAGACGAAGCCGCCAATCACCGCACCGACGAGCCCGAGCACAAGATCGAGCAGGACCCCATAGCCGCGGCCGCGCATGATCTGCCCGGCGAGGAATCCCGCAAGAATCCCGATCGCGATTTCCCAGAACAGCGGAATCATTTGGCGTTGTACATCACCCGCCAGATTTTTCCCTTCACGTCCTCCGTGATGTACAGCGAGCCGTCGGGTCCCACCGCGAGACCGCCCGGCCGGGCCACGGCATCGTTGGGCGCCATCAGCGGTGTCTTTCCAGCGAAGCCGTCAGCGAATACTTCGCGGGTGCCGGGCTTGTCACCCGTGAACGGCACGAAGGTCACGTTGTAGCCGGCCATCGGGAGCGGCGCGCGATTCCAGGATCCATGGAACGCGACGAACAACCCGCCCTGATATTTCTTCGGGAACTGTGTGCCGGTGTAGAAGACGAGATCGTTGGGCGCCCAGTGGGCCGGGAACGCCACGGTCGGCTGCGTGAACGCCGCGCAGCGATCGGTCGACTTCCCGTCGCCGCCGTACTCCGGGTTCGTCACCAGGTGGCCCTCAGCATTGTTGTAGAAGCAGTACGGCCAACCGAAATTCGATCCGTCGCTGACCTTCAGCGCGTACTCGGCCGGCCATTCCGCGTTCTGCTCGGCGGTGAACTGACCGGGCCACAACGTGTCGAGGCTGTCGCGGTTGTGCATCGCCACCCACAGCGAGTTGTCGTGCCAGGTGAGCCCGGGCATCTGCCGCATTCCGGTCGCGTAGCGTTTGCCGTCGGCCTGCTTCTGTCCGAGCTTGTTTTCGTCGAATCGCCAGATGCCGCCGGAGATATCGAGCAGCTGACAGGGATCCTGTCCCTTGACCTTCGGCTGACGATCAGGCACCTGACACGCATTCGATGGCGCGCCGATGTTCACGTACAGTCCGCCCTTGCCGTCGAACGCGAGCCCCTTGTCGGCGTGCTGACGGCGATCGGTCAGCCCTTCGACGACGACTTCAGCTGGTGCATCGGGCGCGAGCTCACCGGCGCCGAGCTTGTAGCGGATGACCGAATTGGTCGTCGCCATGTAGACATAGCCGTTGCGCAGGGCGACGCCGGTCGCGCCGTCGGCGCCGAACTTCTCACGCGAGTCCATTTTGCCGTCGCCCTTCGTGCTATGCAGCGCGACGACCCCGCCCTTTTGACCGCGGCCGCCGTTCTGCGTCGACACATACAGATCGCCGTTCGGCGCGACGACGAGGTGACGCGCCGGACCGACGTTCTCGGCGACGACAGCCGCGCAGAATCCCTGCGGCAGCTTGAGACCGCCGTTGTCGGGGTCGCATGCTGGCCCCGCGGCGCCGGCGGTCAGCGAGAGGATCCACGCGGCGCCTGCAGCGGCGGCCGCGACCTGCATCGTTCGTTTCATGCTCATTGAGTAGTCCTCGTTGCGTGTGGTTCGCCCACGATCGTCTTCGCCCAATCCCAGCTCTCGAGCCCCCGCGTATTGACGGCTTTCACCGACACGACGCTGCCGGCGGTCAGTTGCGCCAGCGTCACGCGCGGCTGCGTCACCGTGATCCTGTGGCGCTGCGGATCGCCAGGCGGTCCGTAGGCGACCAGATATGCCGAAACGCCCTGCTCGCGGCTTGGCGTCCACGAGAGCGAAGCGGTCGTGCCGCCGTAGCTCTCCACTTTCAGGTTCGTCAGCCGCGACGGGCTCGATGCCATCAGCATCAGCGACGCGACGGTCGTCTTGCTTGTTTCGAGGATGAGCTGGTGGTTCTCGAATTCCAGCAGATCGCTCGCCTGATGGTAATGCGGACTGCCCAGTACCGGATAGGATCCGATCCCGCCGACGATATCGCCGTAAGCATCGTAGAAAGAGAGGGCGTCAGTGCCCTTGAAGTACAGCGCGTCGTAGGTAATCAAACGCGTGAACAGCATCGCCGCGCCGTGCTGAATGTCGCGGATGCCCGGATTCGAATAGCGGATCGTGTTGTCCAGCCGGCCGTCGTTGGTCCAGCCGATCATGTCGTTGTTCAACACGCCGGCGATGTGCAGGTTGGCGGCGCGCGCGCGACGGACGAACTCGCGGCTGCCGAGCAGTCCGCCTTCTTCGCCGGTGAAGGACGCAAACACCACGGTCGCCGGCAGCGGATGATTCGCCAGCACGCGGGCCGCTTCGAGCAGCGCCGCCGTGCCGGACGAGTCGTCGTCTGCTCCCGGCCCGGCCTCGACCGAGTCGTAGTGACTGCTGACGACGTAAATGACGTCGGGATCGGTGGTGCCGCGCAGCGTGGCGACGACGTTCGCGGTCTTGCCGTCGAGGGCGTTCCGCGCGTCGAACCATTGATACTCGGGCTGGTATCCGAAGGATGCGTAAGTGTTGAACAGGAACTCCGAGGCCTTGCGATTGCCCGGCCGCGCGATGTTCTTGGAGTCGAAGTCGAACAGCGCCTTTTCGTAGTCGAAGATGCGGGATGCCGACTCGCGCGCGAGGATCTGCCGGATGTCCGCGGCCATCGGCTGGAACGTCCGCGTCGCTGACGCCTTCAGCGTCAGCTCAGACCTCAGTTGTGTCCGTAATCGCAAGATGAGCTGATTTTTCGTGATCCTTTTCTGCAAGTCGACGAGGTACACGCCGCGCTCAGGCGACACAGTGTTCCCGTCGCGCTCCGCCCCGATCAAAATCTTCGTACCGTCCGCGCTCACGGCCCACTGATATTCCGGCGCGATCGTCCTCACTGTATTGTTATGAAACAGCCTCTTCGGGCTCCGGCTCAGACCTGGGTCAGACCCGGGTCTGACCTGGGTCTGACCCAGGTCTGACCCCAAATCGTAAAGATACGACCGACGATGACGCGGTTCGCCGATGACGGCGAGCAGGCGGTCGGAACCGACGAACCGCGGGAGCAGGTCGTGCTGGATTTCGTGGGTGATCTGACGCTCGTGTCCTCCGTCGCGATCGGCGACGAAGATCTCCCAGTCGTCGCGCGGCATCATCTGGAACGCGACCCGGCTCCCATCCGCTGACAGCGACGGCGCGTCGCACCTCAGCGTCGTGCGCTTGACGGCGACCGGCTGTCCGGTCGTCGGCCCGACCATGACGCTGTATTCCGCACCTTCGCGCGCGACGTATGCCAGCGTCCGCCCGTCAGCCGACAGTGACGGTGCCGTTCCGGCGATCGTCGACACATGACGCGTGGCGATGTCCACGATCGCGAACCGGGTCGGCACGTTTGCCTGACCG
>Ga0070665_100003255_pt1 | contig 17444 bp, 15 predicted proteins | sample KBSS13metaG_FD_65862 | JGI IMG/M metagenome (GOLD analysis project Ga0070665, IMG submission 65862) | Switchgrass rhizosphere microbial communities from Kellogg Biological Station, Michigan, USA - KBS S1-3 metaG | ecosystem: Host-associated > Plants > Roots > Rhizosphere > Soil ...
GTGCACGCGTTGCCGTCGGTCTTGCACGCGCCGTTGAGCGCCGCGCACGTCCCGTTGGTGCACGAACCGCCGCAGCACTCGCCGTCCTGCGTGCACGAGCCGCCGTCGGACGTGCACTGGTTCGCCGAGCACGAGCCGCCGATGCAGCTGACCGTGCAGCAATCCGTGTTCGCCGCGCACGCCTGGCCTGCCGACGCGCACGTGGTCGTGTTCACCGTGCATGCGCCGTTCGAGTCGCACATGCCGGAGCAGCATGTCGCGCCCGTCGTGCACGCCGTACCGAACACGCCGCACGCAGGCCCCGATGGGCCGCCCGCGTCGTCACCACCGCCGGTCGTGGCGCCGTTGTGCTTGCTGCACGCGATGAGCGCCACCGAGAGAAATAGCCAAGCGATTGTCTTCATCGAGATGCTCCTTGCAGGCGGTCGAGCAGGTACCTGACGTCAGCGGCGTTAGCACCCGTGGGAAAGCGCTGGAGGTAGATCGAGAGCAACGTGGCCGCACGCCGCTCGTGATGGTCCGCCGCCAGCCGACCAGCAGAATACAACGCAACTGCGGCCCACTGGCTGGTGCCACGCGATAACTCGAGATAACCGCGCATCGCTTCATCAGGCTTGGTGGCTTCGAGCTGCGCGAGCGCTTCGTAGCGCTGTTGATCGGAGAGCGCCGCCGGAGCCGGAGTAGGAGCTGCGGCGACGGTAGGCGTCGAGGTCGGAGTCGTAGCCGCGCGCGGTCGCGGGCTCGGCGTTGGCGTTGGCGGCGGCGGCGGCGGCGTCAGCGTTGGCGTTGGCGTCGTCGGGTTCGTCGTCCACGTCTGGCCAGCGCCGACGTGAACGACCTCGCCGCGGTATTGCACTTCGACCGTGCCGTGCTCGACCGCAATATCGGTGCGCTCCTCGTATCGCGCGACGCGGAACCGCGTGCCGATCACGCGCACCGTCGTGTCGCCGGCGAGCACGACGAACGGCTCGCGCCCGGCTCGCGACGCGACCGAGAACGACGCGGCGCCGCGCTCGAGCCACACGACCGGCCGCGCCACCTGACGCTGGAGCACGATCGCGCTGTGGGCATCGAGCGACACCTCCGCGTCGCCGAACGTCACCATCGACGGCGCCGCGCCCGCGACAACACGCGACCACTGCCATTCATTGTCGACGGCCGGCGCGGGCGCGCGCGTGCGGATCGCGATGATCACGGCGGCGGCCGAGATCGCGACCGGCAGCGCGAGCCACCACCAGCGCCGTGCGTCGCGCGCGGCGGGCATCTCCAGCGACTGCTCGGCGTCGAGCCGCGCGAACACGTCGCGCTCGACGCGAGCCCACGCGGCATCCGGCAAGCTGTCCACGGTAGGCTTCATCGTGGGCCTCCTTCCAGCTCGGCGAGGTAGGTGCGAAGCACGGCGTCGCTGGCCGCGCGCTTCATCACATCCTTGCGCGCGCGCCAGATCCGCGTCTTGACGGCGACGCGCGTGCTCTCGGTGAGCGCGGCAACCTCGGCGATCGACAAGCCGTCGATGGCGAACAGCGCGAACGCGATGCGCTGCTTCGCGTCGACGCGATCGAGCGCCGCGTACAACCGGCGCGCAGCATCGCGCGCGTGCACGACGCGATCGGCCGTAGGCGCATCCTGTGCGACGAGATCCTCGACGAGCGCGAGCTCGACCGTCGGCGGCTTGCGCTTGGAGATCGCGAGATACGCGACGCGCGTGGCGATCGTGCGGCACCAGGTCGCGAGCGAGCTGTCGCCGCGGAACGACGTCAGCGCGCGGAAGATCTCGAGGAACGAATCCTGGAGCAGATCTTCGATCTCGCGGTTCGAGCCGAGGATGCGGAACAGCGTGTGGTGGACGGCGTGCTTCTGCGCGTGAAACAGCTCGCGTTGTGCCGCGCGATCGCCATCGGCGGCGCGCTGAGCCAGCGCGACGTCGGCCTCGCGGGTCGCTTTGACCGCAGCCTCCACGCACCTCTAGTGGGACCGGTTACCCGAAAGGTCGCAAGATTTTAGAGTCCGAGATCGGTGCCTACGAGAACTCCTGCCCCGACCCCAAACGCTGGGATCTCGAAGATCTCCGCGCTCGAGTGGCTCATCGTGTAGGTGCGTGTGAACGGTCGGCCTTCGACTTCGACGTCTGCAGCAAAGCTCCAGCGGCCGAGCTGATAGCGGGCGATCGCGCCACCGCGCAGCGCGAAGAGCAGCGCCGTCTCGTCGCGCGGGATCATCATCTGCTCGGTGCCTTCGAGCGTCGAATGCTCGAGGCCCGCCGCGAGCTGCGGCTCGAACGTCCACGCGGTGTGTCCGAGCCGGAGCGCATAGCGCGCCGCCGCGAGCGCGTCCCAGGTCTTCCAGTCGCCCTTGAAGCCCGCGCCCGTGATCGAGGCCGAGGTGCCGAAATCGCCGACCACGCCGAACCACCAGCCGGCGTCGTGCCACGGCTGGAGCATCGCGGCGAGCGCGCCGCGCGCTGCAGCATCGCTCGCCTCGAAGCGCGCGTCGGCGCCAACCTCGAGCCGCAGCTCCGGTCCGGGCTCGGCGACCGCGGGCGTTACGGGCGTTGCGATCGCCGTGTCGTCGCCCGGCGGCGGCAGCCTCATCATCGTCTTGACGGTCAACGCGGCTGCGGCGGCGACGGTCGGATCGAGCGCACCGGTCTGCGCGGGACGCCGCTCGGCGACCCCGGTCTGGTGATCGAACACGACGAGCTGGTCGCCATCGCGCCACACCACGAAGCGTGCGCCGTCCTGCTCCGCGCGCTGCCTGGCAGCGTCGGGCCCGCCCGGCGTGTCGGGATCGACGACGATCACGAAGTGCCATGGCCGCAGCGACGTCTCGATCGCGCGGAGCAGCTCGGGATCGCCGTCGGCGAGCACGACGCGCGGCGGCGCGGCCCATGCGAGCCGCGAGACCATGATCGCGAGCACGAACGCGCAGCGCTTCATCACGGCACGAGCACGAGCTTACCCTTGACCTCACGCCGTTCGATGCGACCGAGCGCGTCGCCAGCCTGCGCGAACGGCAGCGTCGCATCGATCGCCGGCCGCAGCTTGCCTTCGGCGACCCACCGGAACAGCTGCTCGCAGTGCGCGCGGTTCGCGGCCGGCTCGCGCATCGCGAACGAGCCCCAGAACACGCCGACGATCGAGCAGCCTTTGAGCAGCGCGAGGTTGAGCGGAATCTTCGGAATCTCGCCCGACGCGAAGCCGATGACGAGGTAGCGGCCCTTCCAGCCGGTGCCGCGCAGCGCCGGCTCGGCGAGCGCGCCGCCGACCGGATCGTAGACGACGTCGACGCCGTCCTTCGCGATCGCCTTGATGTGCTCCTTGAGATCGCCCGAGCTGTAGTCGATCGTGTCGTGCGCGCCGTGCTCGCGACAGAACGCGAGCTTGGCCTGCGACGACGCCGCGGCGATCACGCGCGCACCGAGCAGCGCACCGAGCTCGACGGCCGCGATCCCGACACCACCAGCCGCGCCGAGCACGAGCAGCGTCTCGCCCGACTGGATCGCCGCGCGATCGACGAGCGCGTGATAGGTGGTCGCGTACGTCAGCAGCGTCGCCGCGCCGGCTTCCCAGCCGACGCCGTCGGGAAGCTTCACGACGGCCGGCTCGGGCGCGACGACTTGCTCCGCGAAACCGCCGTAGAGCAGCGTCGCAGCGACGCGGTCGCCGACCTGCACGCTCGTGACGCCGGACCCGACCGCGCGCACCACGCCGGCAACCTCGCCGCCTGGCGAGAATGGCGGCGTCGGCTTGAACTGATACTTGCCGTACGTCTGCAGCACGTCGGGAAAGTTCACGCCGGCCGCGCGGACCTCGATCAGAACCTGGCCGGCGCGCGCCTCGGGTGGAGCAACCTCGTCGACGCGAAGCGCGGATGGACCGATGAGCTCGTGAACGCGAACGGCGCGCATGGCGCGCATGGTGTCACGGCCAGGCGGTCGCTGCTGGCGAGAACGTGCCCGCAGCGGTCAGAGTTCCTTTAAATCCGATAAAGCCCACGCCGCCGCCACCACCGCCGCCGCCGCTCGACGTCGTGTCGGTCGGCGCGGCGCCGGCGAGCATGGTTCCCGCGCCGCCGGACCCGCCGTTGCCGCCTTCCGACGTGCCACCGCCACCGCCCTTGGCCTGCGTCGTGTCGTTGGTGCCGGGCGCGCCGTCGTTGCCGCTGTCGGTCGTGGCGGTGCCCGCGCCTTCACCGCCGCCGCCGCCGTTCGCGGTGACGAAGCCCATGTTCGAGATCGTGGCGGCCTCGAGCACGATCATGCCGCCGCCGCCGCCGCCGCCGCCGCCCGCCTGGCTGCCGGGCGCGCCGCTGCCACCGTTGCCGCCGGCGTTGATGCCGCCGGTGCTCGTGATCGCGATCGTGTGCGGCGTGACGATCAGCAGTGCACCGCCGGCGACGCCGCCGATGCCGCCGAGTGTGCCGCCGCCGCCGATGCCGCCGGTCGCACCCGGGCATCCGCCGACGAGCCCCGCCGGCCGCGACATGTTCGAGCCGCCGTTGCCGCCGGGCGCGGAGCCACCCGCCAGCCCCGGGCCGCCGCTCCCCTGATACGCACCACCGCCGCCGCCGCCCGCGCCCGACGACGACGCGCTGCCGTTGATCGGCCCGTCCGCGCACGACGTCTGCGCACCGGCGATGACCGCGATCTGGTCGCCGATCGTGACGCCCGTCGCGGCGAAGATCGCGACCGGCATCGCGCCGGTCACCGTCAACGAGGCCTCGACGTCGAACATCCCGGTGACGATGACGTCGAGCGGGCCGGTCGCGGTCGTGACCACCATGTGATCGACCGGAACCACGGTCGCGCTCGAGTTGACCGTGAGCGTGCCGGTGTCGCTGTCGTAGGTCGACTTCTTGTCGATCGTGAGGTCGCCGCCGCTGCCGAGCTGGCACGTGTCGAACTGCTCGGTCGCCGTCATGCACGTGCTCGACCCAGCATCGCTGCCGGCGTCGCTGCCGGGCATCGCGGCATCACCGACCGTCATCATCGCCGGCGGCGAGAAGCCGCAACCGACCACGATGGAGAGGACCAGAGCGCGCACCGCTCTTCATCGTAGATCCAAACGCGTGGTCAAGGCCACGTCGTTGCGCCGGGCGAATACAAGCCCGGCCCCGGTGCTGCACGAGTCACACCGATGTAGCCAACGCCGCCGCCACCGCCGCCACCGCCGTCGCGTTGGCTGTCGGTCGCAGTCACGCCGGCGATCGCCGGGCCCGCACCTCCGGAGCCGCCGTCGCCGCCATCCGACGTGCCGCCGGCTCCGCCTTTCGCCGGCATCGCGGTCGACGTGCCGTCGGATCCGGCGTTCGCGGCATTGCCGGCGTTGTTCTCGCCCTCGGCGCCACCGCCGCCGTTCGCGACGACGTAACCCTGATTGACGACCGACGTCGCTTCGAGCACCGCGAGGCCACCGGCGCCGCCACCACCGCCGCCACCTTTGGACGCGTTCGAGATCTGACCTCCGCCGCCGTTCACCGCGATCCCGCCGCCGGGCATGATCGCGATCGTTCCGGCCGTCGCGATCAACACGACGCCACCGCCGACACCGCCGACGCCGCCGGGACCGGCGCCAACGCCGCCGTTCGCGCCCGCGCAGCCGCCGACGAGCGTGGTCGGCAACGGCTGTGCAGCACCGCCGCCGCCGCCGGCGATCACGCCGCCGCTGCCCGTGCCGCCGCCGCCGCCGATCCCGCGAAACGCGCCGCCGCCACCGCCGCCACCGCCTTCGGTGCTGTCGGCGCCGTCGGTCGCATCACATGGTCCGCGCGCGCCGGCGAGCCCCGGCGTGACGTAGAGCTCGCCGCCGATCATCACGTCGCGCGATGCGATCAGCGCGAGCGGTAGCTCGCCGACGACGGTGAGCGTCGCCGACAGCTCGAACGAGCCGACGACGAGCGCGTCGACCTCGACGCCGCCGCTCGCGTGCACCCGCTGCTGATTCACGGGAACCACCTGCGCGCCGATCCGCAGCGTGCCGGTCTCGGTGTCGTACGTCGCACTGCTGGTGATCGACAGATCGGATCCGCTGCCGAGCGAGCACGTCGCGAATTGCTCCGTCAGGCTCGCGCAGGAATCGGATCCGCCGTCGGGCGTCGCCGTGCTCGCGACCAGCTGCTGCGCCGGCGGATCGAATCCGCAGCCGACGAGCAGCACCGCGAACAGCCTGACCCGCACATCGCGATCGTAACCGCGCGGCGCTACCAACGCCAGCGACGCACGAGGTCGAGGCCGCCGATGCCGCGATCGCCGCCGTTGCCCTGGAGCATCATGTTGTTCCGGAAGTGCCACTCGCCGATGATCTCGTTGCTGTTTTCGTCGGGAAGCGGCTCGACGTGCGAGTGCACGGCGACGAACACGTGCTTCGAGAGCCAGTAGCCGACGCGCAATGCCTCGCTCGACGACGACGTCGCGACCTCGTAGTTGAACGACACGCGCGACGCGAACTTCGAGGCCCATTGCGGCGCCGCCTTGCGCAGCTGGCTGGTGACGAGCGCCGAGGCGGCGCCCGCACCCGCAGCCGCCGCGGTCTGGCTGACGTCGCTGCGATCGGCCGACGGCGTGCCGCCGAGGAAGTAGCCGATCAGCTCGCCTTGCGTGTACGAGCCGGTGTCGCTCGTCAGCGTGATCTGCGGCTTGCTGAGTCGGCCGGTCACGTTCGCGGTGATCGTGAGATCGGTCAGCAGGCGCATTACCGAGACGTCGAGGATCGGATCGAGCGTGCCGTCCCACGTGACGTTCGCGTGATCGAGCTGCGCGCGCGCGCCGAGCAGCTCGATGTTCTGGGTGGTCGCTTCGAGCGTGCCGTCCATACCGATGCCGTCGCCGAGCTCGAGCTTGATCATGCCGCCGACGTTGCCGCGAACCTCGAGCTCGTCCTCCATGACCTCGAGGCCGGTATTGTCGAGCGCGATGTTCGCGAACAGCCACGGCTTGGCCGGCGGCGGGCGCTGGAGCAGCGGCAACAGCTTCGACGGCGCCTGATCGGTGAACTGCATGTCGCTCGGCGCGTCGGAGGCGAGCAGCGCCACGCCGCCGGTGGTCGCGATCTCGACGTGGCTGTGGGTGACCTTGACGTCGCCGCGCCACGCGGTGTCGTGCGTGAACGACGCGTCGAGCGTGGCATCGATCGTCGGCTGGAGCGCGCGCACGAGCGAAATCTGATGCAGCACGAGGTTCGCGGTCGCCTTCGACGGCGTCGAGCCGACGAGCGTGACCTTCGCGGTGCCCTTGAGGTCGCCCTTGCCGAGCTTGGCGCTGACGTTCGCGTCGATCGCGTGGTTCGCGATCGCGACGTGCGCGGTCGTCGAGCGCAGCGTGCCGAGCAGCGGCGAGATCGGCAGGCGGCCATCGTGAATGTCGAGCGAGCCGCTGACGTCGCCGGTCGTCGGATCGAGGCCGTGCAGCGCGAGCGTGGCGTCGACCGTACCGCGCGCCGCCGAGAACGCGCCGACCGCGAACGCGGCGAGCGGCGCGATGTCGAACTTGGTCGCGCTCACCGTGGCGACGAGCTCCTTGAGCCGATCCGGCCGGCCGTCCGACGCGACCGCGAGCTTGCCGCCGCTCGCTTCGCGGCCGCTGATCGCGAGCTCGCCGCCCGTGCCGTCCCAGTGGCCGGCGATCTGGAGCCAGTCGAGCTGCGACGGCGGCCGGCCGGCGACGCTCGCCGGGATCACCAGGCGCGAGGCGGTCAGCGCGACATCGCCGGCGGGCTTGCCGATCGTGCCGCCGAGGTCGATCGTGCCGTCGACGACGCCGCGCGACACGTCGCGCCGGCCGAGCACCGCGACGATCTGCTGCGCGGGGACCGCGGGGATCGCGATCGTTCCCGACAGCGGCAGCTCGCGCAGCCGCTTGCGCGCCTCGATCGTGATCGGCGCGGAGGCGTCGAGCGTGACCAGCGTCTGCTTGCCGGCGAGCACCGTGCCGGTCGTGTGAACGCCTTGATCGTCCGCGTCGACCTGGACGTGCACGTCGACCGGCTGCGCGATCGCGCCGCCGTGCACGCCGGTGACGTCGATGTTCGCGGTGACCGCGCCGGCACCTTCGCTGACGTCGAGCTTGGCTTCGAGGCGGCCGCGATACGGCTGATCGATGTGCGCGCGCGCGAGCACCGCGGGATCGAAGTCGAGCGGTGTGAGCTCGACGGTCGCGTGATGGAGCGCGCGCTTGCCGAGCACGCGCCACTGCGCCGGATCGAACGGCCGCGCCGGCAGATCGAGCTGCGCTTCGGCAGTGACCCCGTCGACGCCTTCGAGCTGGGCCTTGACCTGCGCGAGCAGCCCGAGCGGTCCGCGCGTGTCGGGCAGGAGCGTGAGATCGGCGTCGACGATGCCGGCCTTCGTGACGAACCCGCGCAGCGCGAGATCGCCGCTCGCGCCGGTGCCGGTGAGCTCGAGCTTGCCGCTCACGTTGCCGCTCGCGCCGACCTTGGCGAGATCGAAATGATCGACCGAGATCGACATGCCGCGGATCGCCTTGCGCTCGAGCCGGCTCCACGCGCGGCCGTCGGTGAGATCGTACGGCCCGTCGAGATCGGCCGCGACCGTGACCTTGCCCTCGGGCGCGGTCGCGGTGGTCGCGAGCTCGATGTGACGGCCGGCGACGTCGAGCGTGGCGTCGAGATCGATCGGACTCCGCATCGCCTCCGGCGATGCTGCGTGCCCGGCGGTCGCCGGACTTGCGATCGGCGCCTGGCGGCTCACGACGACGCCGCGGCCCTGGACCTGGCCGCTGGCCTTCCAGCTGCCGCCGCGCCGCTCGAACTGAACCGTCGCGCCGACGGTGCCGCCGAGATCGGGCTGGAGCGTGGCGAGTGCGACGTCCTTCGCGGTGAGGTTGCCGCGCAGGTTGGCATTCGTGCGATCCAGTGTCGCGTTCGCGACGACGGCGCCGTTGCCGCTGCCCGTGTGCAGGCCGTCGACCACGATCTTGGTGGGCTCGATGCGAATGCGGCCGCCCGAGCCCGACCACGTGCCGTTCGCGGGCGTCGCGAACGAGTGCTTGTCGATCAAGATATCGATCGTGCCGTCGCCATCGCGCGACGCGCGCGCGTCGAGCGACGCCGTGCCGATCAGGCGCTCGCCGGCGCGGATGTCGCCGACGTCGAGGTGCACGTTCGCCTGCGTGACGTGCCGCGTGTCGAACCGCGCGTCGACCGACTTGATCGAGAACGTGCCGTAGCGCAGCGAGTCGCCGTCGAGCATGCCGGTGACCTTGAGCGCGGGCTTGGGCAAGAGCGGGCCGGTCGCGCTGGCGTTCGCGTCGAGCGTCCCGACGTGCGCGTCGGTCTTGCGCGCGCCGATCTTGCTCGTGCTGGCGACCAGCGTCGACTTGGTGAGCGAGATCGAGCCGTCCTTGGCGCGCGCGAGCTCGCCGATCGCGGTGACGCGCGCGTCGCCGACGTCCAGCCCGCCCTCGAGCATCACCCAGGCATTCGACAGCGTCGCGTCGACCGCCAGGAGCACGCTGGCGGTCACCGCGTCCTTGCCGAGCAGCTGCTTGTCGAGCGGCCGCGTCGCGTCGATCGAGACGAAGCCGCGCACGCGATCGAGCCCGCCCGACAACGCGGCCGTGATCGACGCGCGACCGGCGAGCCGCGAGTCGAGCCGAGCGCCGTCGGGCACGTCGACGAACGCGAGCGCGTTGGCAGTGCGAGTCGCGGCCGTGGCCTGGCCGATCACGCGCAAGGTCGCGTCGCCGACCGCGCCATGCACGTCGAGCGCGCCATCCTGCGACGCGCTCGCGACGATCGCGACGTCGCCGGGCAAGTGCAGCTGCGCGACGGCCTCGGCGGCACTCGCCGGCACGAACCCGGCGGCGACGCCTTCGATCACGTCGCCGAGCCGGATCCCGAGCACGCGCGCGTGTGCGTGGCCGACCTTGACCGCGGCAAACGGCGATGCAATCTCGCCGGGCTCCAGGCGCACGAGGCCGGTGGCCGCGATGTCGCGGTCGGCCCACTTGCCGCGCACGCCGACGCGCGCGGTCAGCGCGCCGTGCACGAACGACGCGCCGGCGTTGAGCTCGACGTCGTGAACGTCGAGCACGCGGGTCGCGGTCGCGATCTTCGCGCTCGCGCGATGCACCTCGAGATGACCGACGTCGATCTGCCATGACGACGGCTCGCTCGGGCCGGATGGCTCGGTCGCCGGCTTCGGCGGCTCGGGCGGCTGCGCGTGCTGATCGACGGCGACGTCGTTGATCACGAGCGAGTCGATCTCGACCGTGCGCGTGACGAGCGGCCACAGCGACGCGCGCACGTCGATGCTGCCGACGGTGATCCACGGCTTGCCGTCGCGGCCGTCGAGCTCGATGCCGGTCAACGCGAGCGTGCCGAACACGCTGCCGTCGAGCTTGGCGATCTTGACGCCGCCGGGAAACGCGCCCGCGAGCTGCTTGACGACGCGCTCGCGCACGAGGTTGCGGCCCCAATCGGTGTGGATCGCGATCAGCACCGTCGCGAGCGCGATCACGACGAGCCCGACCACGCCGATCAGGCCGCGCAGCGTCCAGCGCCAGGCGCGGCGCATCAGAACGCCTCGCTCACCGCGATCTGCGGCACGACGGTCTCCTCGGAACCGGGCTCGCTGGTGGTGAACTTGTTGACGCGGAAGCCGACATCGAGGCCGACCGCGCCGATCGGCGAGAGCCAGCGCACGCCGAAGCCGACCGCGTAGAACAGATCGAGCGGATCGATCTGCGACGCCGACAGCGTCACGTCGCCCGCGTCGAAGAACACCACGCCGCCGATGTCGATGCCTTTCGGCGAGCCGATAGGAAAGCGCAGCTCGAGGCTGCCCTCGAGGAGACCCGCGCCGCCGATCGGCACCAGCGAGCCGTCGAACTCGCTCGGCGCGTAGGGGCTCAAGCGACGCTGGCCGAACCCGCGCATGCTCGAGATGCCGCCGCCGAAGAAGCGCTCGGTTGCCGGAACTTGCCCGACGATCGCGCCGACGCGCGCGCGCATCGCGAGCACGGTCGGTCCGAGCGGCACGAACCCGCGCAGGTCGGAGTTGACCTCGGTGTAGCTGAAGTCGCCGCCCGCGTACGGCGTGCCCTTCGCGACCCGCGCTTCCGCGTAGAAGCCCCGCGTCGGCTCGATCGGCTTGTCGCGCAGATCCAGCACCAGCGCTCCAGTGTACGCCCCGATGTAGTTGACGCTATCGATTCCGAGCAGGACCTGTGTGGGTTTGTCGACGAAGCGGTCTGGAAATTCGTACACGCCGAACTGCCAACCCACCCGCGCCTCCAGCTTGTTGTGGAAGAACTTCGACGACAATCCGAGGCGAACGTGGGCGTCGAGCACGGCGAACGGCTCCCACACGACGTAGTCGACACCGCCCTCGATCTCACCCCTCACGTCGGGGAAGACCAGGTCCTGCTGCGTAAGGGTCCCGAGCAAGTGGCCGCGAAAGTCGCGCTTGCAGCTGAACAGATCCGCGAAGTCGCAGGTCTCGCGCTCGACGGCGTACTCGGGCCGCAGATCGACGTTGAGCGTGGTGAGCGGCGTGATGAAGTCGTGGCGCACCCAGCCGGCGCGCAGGCGCGCGTTGTAGGTGAGCGGGTCGATGCCGAAGCCGCCGCCGGCGGTGACCTCGTTCTTGGTGATCGTGGTCACCGTGATTTTGACCGGCACCACCGCATCGAGGTTGTCGCGATTCGGCTCGACGCGCACGCTCGCGAACAGCCCCGTGCCGTAGATCGCCGTCTGGGTCGCCTCGAGCTTGCTCTGCGAGTAGGGATCTCCCGCGGAGAACGCGATGCGTGCGATCACGGAATCGGCGAGCAGCCCGTCGGCGCCGGCGACCGTGATCTCGCCGAACGTGGTGTGCGGGCCCGCATTGATCGCGAACCGGATGGTCGCGAGCGCGTGCGCGCGATCCGCGATCACCGAGCCTTCGACCTCGGCATGGGCGTAGCCCGCGTCGAGCAGCAGGTGGAGCAGCGGATCCTTGGCCGCGTCGTACTTGTCGTAATCGAAGCGCTCGCCGTCCGCGATCGGGATCACCGCGCGCGCTTTGTCGAAGCTCACGTCGTCGGGCAATCCGGCGATCTGCACGCGCGAGTGCGCGCGCGGGCCCTCCTTGACCTCGAACACGACGGTGAGCGCGTTGCCCTTGCGCTCCTGCCGCGCCTGCACGTCGACCGCGAAGTAGCCGAGCTTCTGGTACGCGGTCGTGATGCGCTGCGTATCCAGCAGCAGGTTGTAGTCGTCGATCGAGCGCCGGTTGAGCGCCGCGGTCAGCGCGAGTCGTGGCAGCAGGTACGAGCTCGAGATCGCCTTGTTGCCGTGGACCTCGAGCGCCGCGAGATAATCATCGGGCCCCTTGTGCACGGGCCGCTGAGCGCCGCCGCATGCAGCGAGCAGCACGAGCAGCGCGCAGAGCCGGATCATGGAACATCTGAATGCTCGCGTCGCGGGCGGGCTGACGCAAGTGCGCGCGCGTCACAGTGCGCATGCGCTCAGCGCGACGGATGGACATGGTCGCGGTCGCGGTCGGCCTTGTGCTTGAGGCTGCTGATCACCACCGGCATCGCGAGCGCGACGAGGATCACCACCCCGACGCGCATCGCCCACGAGCTTACAAACCACACCGAGGCCACGAGGATCGCCAGCACCACCGCAAAGCCGGCTGTCGCACCGACGACAGAATGCGGTACGCCGTCGGGCTCGCGATCGAGATCCTCGGTTGGCCCGAGCTTGGACTCGTCGCGTATCGGCGCGTACACCGGCGCGATCGGCTCCGGCCCGTGCGCCGGCGGCGGATCGATCGGGAGGAACCACGAATGATGGTCTGGGTGCTGGCTCTGCTCCGTCCTCATGACGGATTAAGGAGCATTGCGCGTGCCAGCACGGAGTGCGCTCGCGCGCGTTACGGGCCGATGGCGCCGCTCTCGACGAGAGCGCAGCCGGCGCCGCGGAGCTCGGCAAGCGCCCGATCGCCATCGCCCGGCTTGAGGTCGACGGCGCGACAGCCGTCTTGCACCACCCACACGTCGAACCCGAGCGCGCGAGCGTCGAGCGCGGTGGCACGTACGCAATAATCGGTGGCCAGGCCCATCACGTAGACCTGCTGGATCCACCGACTGCGCAGCCAATCGCCGAGCCCGGTCGCCTTGCGCTTGTCGTTGTCGAAGAACCCCGAGTAGCTGTCGACCGTCGGATCGGTGCCCTTGTAGAAGGTCTCGGTGATCTTCGAACGGTCGAGCTCGGCGTGAAGCTCGGCGCCGCGCGTGTCCCGCACGCAGTGCACGGGCCACAGCACTTGCATGAGGCCGTGCAAGTCGATCATCTCGTACGGCTGCTTTCCCGGATGGTTGGCGGCGAACGACTGGTGTTCCCGCGGGTGCCAGTCCATCGTCGCCGCCACGATCGGGAAGTGCGGCAACAGCCGATTCGCGATCGGGATCACCTCGTCGCCACGCGGCACCTGGAGCTCGCCACCCGGACAGAAGTCATTTTGCAGATCGACCAGGATCAGCGCGCGCATGCGCCGATCATTCTATCGCGGCGGCCGCGGATCCAGGTGATCGAGCATGCACCGGCCGATTTTCGGTTCGTCGAGCTCGCCCGCGTGGTTCGTGAACTTTCGCTTGCAAGCCTGCTCGACGATCTCGCGGCGATACTCGGTATCGCCCCGGCGATCGATCTGCGCGCCGAGCAAGAAGCCGTCGAACACGGTGCCCGAGGCGTGCATCTCCCAACCGCCGTGGATCGCCCCGAGGGCGTGCGTTGGGATGGTCTCGAACGGGTCGCGCATGACGCGCGCTACTTGCCAGGGGGGTACATGTGGTCGAGCACGCACTGGCCGACCGCATTCTGGTCGACCTCTTTGGTCTTCCGGTCGGTGTGGAGGTACGTGCACGCGCGCTCGAGCGCCTGCTGGCGCGACGACGCGCCGCTGGCAAACGAGAACTGACCGCGGGCGACGTAGCCCTTGGCGATGTCGCCGCCGGCCTGGCCTTCGAAGCCACCGGTCACGGATTCGAGGTCGAGAACAGAAATGCTGACGAGCTTGCTCATACGTCTCCTACTGCGGTTTCTTGGTTTTTTCCCAACAGTCGTCGGCTGCCTGCAGCTGGCACTCCCCGACCCCGGCGTTGCTGCCGCCGCGCGTGTTGCAGCGATGCAGCGCGCGGTCGACGCAGCCGCCGAACAGCGTGCGCGCCCGGAGCGCCCAGTCGCTCGGCAACGGTGCGGTCAACACGGTCCGCCATCCGTTCGTCGTGACGTCGATGTTCGAGCCGAAGCCGCCGACGACGCCGGTCAAGGCGTCGGGATCGAGCGGTTCGAACGACGGGTGAGGCACGAAAGGTCATCGTGCAGCTGAAGTGCCAGCGCAACCGCCCGAAACCGATTCAGGTGGCTTCGCGAGTTGCCGTCGAGACCCAGCAACTCGATCCGCCGCATCCCGCGAGTTACATCGCGAACTCGAAGCCCTGCTTCGCCAGCCGGTCGTACTTGCGGCGATCGAACCGGTACAGCCGCGCGGCGCGATGGCGCACGCCCTGCTCGACCTCGTCGGTCTCCACGAGCAGGTCCATCGCGAGGAGCTTCTTGCGGAAGTTCCGCTTGTCGAGCTCGGTGCCGAGGATCATCTCGTACAGCCGCTGGAGCTGCGTGAGCGAGAACCGCGGCGGCAACAGCTCGAAGCCGATCGGCGCGTAGCGGACCTTGCCGCGCAGCCGCTCGTGCGCGCGCTGCACGATCTCGTCGTGATCGAACGCGAGCTTCGGCAGATCGTCGAGCGAGAACCAGCCCACGCCCATCGCATCGGTCGCGGCGCGAATCCGGTGATCCGACAGCTTCGCGAGCGCGTAGTACGCCACGGTGACCACGCGCTCGCGCGGATCGCGATCGAGCGTGCCGAACGAGTACAGCTGCTCGAGGTAGACGTCCTTGACGCCGGCTTCTTCTTCGAGCTCGCGGCGCGCCGCTTCATCGAGCGTCTCGTCGATCCGCACGAAGCCGCCGGGCAGCGCCCAGCCGTGCTGGAACGGCGACAGCTTGCGCTGGATGAGCAGCACCTTCAGGTCGCTCTCGTCGAGCCCGAACACGACACAGTCCACCGTGAGCGCGGCGCGCGGATACTCGTACGTGAAGCTCATCAGCGCTCCGCCTTGCCCATCGCGACGTAGGCCCGCATCTCGGCGAGCTCGCGCTCGAAGTTGCCCGACAGGATCGGGAACCGGCACCACGACCGCGGATCGACGTTGCGATCGTCGAGGTGAAAGCTCGGCGCGATGCGCTCGCGCTTCCATTGATTGCGGCACCACATGCGGAAGAACCGCTCGATCCACACCGCGAGCTGCGTCGCCTGGAGCGCGGGGAACCGCGGCAACAGCTCTTGCAGCACCTCGATCGGCGTGTGCTTGTCGCGGATCGCGCCGTCTTCGATCGCCTCGAGCAGATCGTACGGCATGAGATCGACCTCGTCGGTCTGGAGCGCGGCCGGCGGACGAAGCTCGGCCGTCGGCTGCTGCGAGTTGACCGCCGTGAGCGCCGGCACCGGCGACAGGCCGACCAGCCCACGCGTCTCGAGCCACACGAGCCAGTTGCGCAGGAACGACTTGTCGATGCCGCCGAGCGGCGCGAGCCCACCGGCGGTATCGCCGTCCATCGTCGCGTAGCCAACCGCGGCCTCGGAGCGGTTCGACGTCGTGATCAGCACGGCGCCGCGGACGTTCGCGAGCAGCCACACGCTCGGCGCGCGCACGCGCGCTTGCACGTTCTGGAGCGCGACGTCGTCGAGCTCCCACGTCAGCTTGCGACCGATCGCGGCCTCGACCGACGCGACGTACGCCTTGGCCTGCGCGTCGACGTCGATCACGTGAAACTCGGCGCCGATCGCGTCCGCGATCGTCTGCGCGGCGAGCTTGGTGATGCGCGTCGAGTTCTCCGTCGGCTGATACGCGCACGTCAGCAGCGCCGCGACCGCAGTCTTGGCGTCGCCGCCTTTCTCGATCACCTCGCCGAGCTTCTTGCACCACGGCAGGTGCTGGCGCACGCCGCCGGGACCGAGCTCGGCGAACGCGAGCTGCACCGCGGTCGCGACGAGCACCGCACACGCCGCCGAATCGGCGCCGCCCGACAGCGAGATCACGTAGCCGTGCGCGCGCGACTTGCGAAGGTAGTCCCACAGGCCGAGCGCGACCGCGCGGCCGAACTCTTCTTCGCGCAGCGAGATCCGATCTTCCCACGAGCGCTCGCGCGTGCGCGGTGCCTCGGGCTTCTTCACCGGCCACTGGAACGGCACTTCGATCACCTGATGTTCCGCATCGTGACGCGGGCGGTGGCTGCCGCGCCGCACCTGATCGCGACGATTGGCATCGATGTCGACCATGGCGGCCGACAGCTCGACGTCGTGGAACGTGAGGCGCGGACCGCGCGCGACCAATTCGCCGCCCGACGCGATGAGACCGCCGCCGTCGTAGATCACGCGGCCGGCTTCGTTGCCGAGCAAGTTCGCGTAGAGATATGCGACGCCGAACGCGCGCGAGCCTTCGATCACGAAGCGCTGGCGCACTGCAAACTTGTCGAACGCGAAGTGGCTCGCCGACGGGTTGACGATGATGTCCACGCCGCGCAGCGCGAGGTCGACGCCCGGCCGGTTGGCGACCCACGCGTCCTCGCAGATCTCGAAGCCGATGCGCACGTCGCCGACCTCGTAGACGAGATCGCCGATCGGAAAGCGCCGCACGGTGCCGGCGTCGTCGGTGCGCTCGAGCACGTCGACCTCGCCGGCCGGCCACGCCTTGAACCAGCGCGGCTCGTAGTGAATGCCGTCGCCGGCCAGGAACTGCTTGGCGACGAAGCCTGCGATCTTGCCGTCGACGAGCAGCGCGCCGGCGTCGTACAGCGCCTTCTCGTGAAACACCGGCACGCCGACCGCGACGACCATGCCCTTGGTCAGCGCCGCCAGCGCGTCGAGCTGGGCGAACGCGAGATCCTGGAGGCCGTCCATGTGGAACGCGTCCTCGCAGCCGTAGCCGGTGATCGCGAGCTCGGGCAGACACAGCACCGTCGCGCCCTCGGCGCGCGCGTGCTCGATCGCCATGCGCAGGTGCGCGAAGTTTTCTTCCCACGCGAACGGCGTCTGGTTGACGCACGCGACGGCGACTTTGACGAGCTTCATCGGTTCACCTTGAGATGCTCCGCGAGCAACCCGGCGGTGCTCGCGACGTGCAAGAACCCGGGCACCTGCGTTGCCAACGCAGCCGCGCGCGGGTGCGAATCCGTCGTGGCCACACAGCCGAACAGGCCGGTCGACTGAATGCGTGCGAGCGAGTCGCCCGGAAACAGCCCGTGCGTCGCGATCGCATCGATCGCGACCGCGCCGGCGTCGCGATACGCCTGCGCGGCGTTCACCAGCGAGCCGCCGGTGCGGATCATGTCGTCGTAGATCACGACGCGCTTGCCCGCGACCTGCGCCGACACGCCGGT
>Ga0070665_100003257_pt1 | contig 17435 bp, 19 predicted proteins | sample KBSS13metaG_FD_65862 | JGI IMG/M metagenome (GOLD analysis project Ga0070665, IMG submission 65862) | Switchgrass rhizosphere microbial communities from Kellogg Biological Station, Michigan, USA - KBS S1-3 metaG | ecosystem: Host-associated > Plants > Roots > Rhizosphere > Soil ...
CTGCGCGACGAGGCGGGTGGCCTGCACGCCGGCGCGAACGTCGAGAACGCCTCCTACCCCCAGGGCCAGTGCGCCGAGACGTCGGCGATCGGCGCGCTCATCGCGGGCGGCGGCCGCCGGATCGCGGAGGTCGTCGTCATGGCCGACACCGAGCTCATCACGCCCTGCGGCGGATGCCGCCAGCGCCTGCGCGAGCTCGGCGATCCAGGGACGCCCGTCCACCTCGCCGGACCGGAGGGCATCAGGAGGACGCTGATGCTCGGTGACCTCCTCCCGCACTCCTTCACGAAGGAGGACCTGTGACCGACGCCGCCGACCTCGTCCGCGGACGCCTCCCGGCGGGCGCGGCGCAACCGCGCGCCGCTCTCGTCCTGGGATCGGGCCTCGGCGCCGTCGCCGACGAGGTGCGGGACGCCGTCGCGATCCCGTACGCCGAGCTGCCGGGCTTCCGTGTCGGAAGCGTCGCCGGGCACGCCGGGCGCCTCGTCGTCGGCACGCTCGCGGGCGTCCCGGTCGCGGTGCTCCAGGGCCGCGCGCACCTCTACGAGGGCATCGACCCTGCCGCGATCGCGGTACCGGTGCGCACCGTCCGCGCGCTGGGCGCCGAGCTCATCCTGCTCACGAACGCCGCTGGCTCGCTGCGCGCGGAGGTCGGGCCGGGCCGGCTCATGGCGCTCACCGACCACATCAACATGACGGGACGCAACCCGCTCGTCGGGCCCGAGTTCGTCGGGATGGGGAAGGCGTACGACCCCGAGCTGCTCGAGCGCCTCCGCGCGGCCGCCACCAAGGCCGCCGTCGACCTGTCCGAGGGCGTCTACCTCGCGGTCCCGGGGCCGAGCTTCGAGACCGCGGCCGAGATCCGTGCGTTCCGCGTTCTCGGCGCCGACGCGGTGGGCATGTCCACCGTGCTCGAGACCATCGCCGCGCGCCACTGCGGGCTGCGCGTCGCCGCGGTCTCGGCCATCACCAACCTCGCGGAGGGCATGAGCGCCGAGGTGCTCAGCCACGAGGGCACGCTCCAGGCGGCCGGCCAGGCCACGAGCGACCTCGCCCGCGTGCTCCGACACTTCGTGGAGGGCCTCGCATGATCGATCCCGTCGCCGTCATCGACCTCACGACGCTGGAGGACGACGACACGCCCGCCAAGGTCCGGGCGCTCTGCGAGAAGGCGCAGACGCCGCGCGGCCCGGTCGCGGCGGTCTGCATCCTGCCGCGGTTCGCCGCCGTCGCCGTGGAGGCGCTGCAGGACTCCCCGGTGAAGGTCGCGACCGTCGCGAACTTCCCCGACGGGGCCTACGACCCCGACGGCGCGGCGGAGACGACCGCCAAGGCGGTCGCCGACGGCGTCGACGAGGTCGACGTGGTCGCGCCCTGGCGCTCCATCCTCGCGGGCGACGACGAGTCGCTCGCGCGGCTCGTGTCCATGGCTGCCGAGGCCTGCGGCGACCGCACGTTGAAGGTCATCCTCGAGACCGGTTCGATCCCCGATCCACTGACGATCCGGGCGATGGCCGACGCTGCGCTGAACGCGGGAGCGTTCTTCCTGAAGACGTCGACGGGCAAGTTCGGCCCGGGCGCGGACCTCGGCTCCGCGCGCGTGCTGCTCGAGGCGGTGCGCGACAACGGATCCGGCGGCGTGAAGGTCTCCGGCGGCGTGCGGACGGCCGAGCAGGCCGACGACTACCTGCGGCTGACGAGCGCGATCCTGGGCGAGGAGGCGGTCACGCCCGAGCGGTTCCGGATCGGCGCGAGCTCTCTGCTCGACGCGCTGCTCGCGGGATGAACCCCAAGGAGCTCATCCGGGCCAAGCGCGACGGAGCCGCCCTGGACCCGGTGGACCTGCGGGCCATCGCGCAGGGCATCGCCGACGGCGGGTTCAGCGATGCGCAGGTCGCAGCGTTCGCGATGGCGGTCTTCTTCCGCGGGCTGGACGCGACGGAGCTGCCCGCGTTCACGCTCGGCATGCGCGACAGCGGCACGGTCCTGGACTGGTCGGGGCTGGACCGCCCGGTCCTCGACAAGCACTCGACCGGCGGCGTCGGCGACAAGGTCTCGCTGCTGCTCGCACCGATCATCGCCGCCTGCGGCGGGGCGGTCCCGATGCTGTCCGGGCGGGGCCTGGGCCACACGGGCGGCACGCTCGACAAGCTCGAGGCGATCCCCGGGTACGACACCGCGCCCGACAACGCCCGCCTGCGCGCCGTCGTCGAGGAGACGGGCTGCGCGATCGTGGGCCAGACCGACGACCTCGCGCCGGCCGACCGCCGGCTCTACGCCACGCGCGACGCGACCGGCAGCGTCGAGTCGATCCCGCTCATCGTCTCCTCGATCCTCTCCAAGAAGCTCGCGGCGGGCCTCGGCTCGCTCGTGCTCGACGTCAAGCACGGCTCCGGCGCGTTCATGGCCGAGCTGGACCACGCGCGCGACCTCGCGCGGGCGCTTGTCGACGTCGCGGTCGCGGCGGGCCTGCCCACGGTCGCGCTGCTGACCGACATGGACAGCGCGCTCGGCGTCAGCGCCGGCAACGCGCTGGAGGTGCGCGAGTGCATCGACGTCCTCACCGGGCACGGCGACCCGGACGAGCGGCTCGTCGAGGTGACGCTCGCGCTCTGCGACGTCCTGCTCGAGCTGGGCGGTCTCGACGCCGACCCGGCCGAGGCGCTGCACAGCGGCGCCGCGGCCGAGCGCTTCGCCGCGATGGTGGCGGGGCTCGGTGGACCCGCCGACCTGCTCGAGCGCCCGGACGCCCACCTGCCGGTCGCGCCGGTGACGCTCGCGGTCGAGCCGGCGCGGGTCGGGATCGTGACGTCGCACGCGACGCGCGACCTCGGTCTCATCGTCCTGGCCCTCGGCGGCGGCCGCCATCGGGAGGGACATCCGATCGACCACGGCGTCGGCCTCGACCAGATCGCCGGGCTTGGGCAGGAGGTCGGCCCCGGGGTCCGCCCGCTGGCCGTCGTCCACGCGCGGGACGCGGCGTCCGCGGAGGCGGCGGCCGAAGCGGTGCGTGCGGCGATCGCGGTCGGAGATGACGCCCCGGCAACGGAACCGATCGTCACGGAGGACATCCGATGAGCGCCGCTGCGATCCCGAAGGCCGAGCTGCACGTCCATCTCGAGGGCACCGCCGACCCGGCCCTCATCAGCCGCATCGCGCGGCGCAACTTCATCGAGCTACCCGGCGGGATGCTCGCCAACGAGCACGAGTTCGACTGGTCGGACTTCCTGCACTTCCTGCAGACCTACGACCTCGCGGCCAGCGTCATCCGGACACCTGAGGACTACCGCGACGTCACGTTCGAGTACCTCGCCGGCTGCGCCCAGGAGGGCGCGATCTACGTCGAGCTCATCGCATCGCCGGACCACGCGACTGCGGTCGGCCTGTCCGACGAGGAGCACTTCGACGCGATCGCGCGGGGGATCGACGACGCCCGCGAGCGCTTCGGCATCGAGGCGCGGATCATCGCCACGTGCCTGCGCAACCGCGGCGTCGAGGGCGCGGAGGAGGTCGCGCGGCGCGTCGTGGCGGCGGCCCACCCCTACGTCGTCGGCTTCAACATGGCCGGCGACGAGGCCGGCTTCCCGCCCGAGCCGTTCGCGCGCGCCTTCGCGATCGCCGCCGACGGCGGCCTGGGCTGCACGGTGCACGCCGGCGAGCACGCGGGCCCGGAGTCCGTCCGCGGCGCGATGGGCCTGCCGGGCATCACCCGGATCTCACACGGCGTGCGGGCGATCGAGGACCCGTCGCTCGTGGAGGAGATCGCGGAGCGCGGGCTCGTCCTCGAGGTCTGCCCGGGCTCGAACATCGCGCTCGGCGTCTACCCGTCGTTCGAGGAGCATCCACTACCTGCGCTTCATGCAGCGGGCGTCCGGGTCACCCTAGGATCCGACGACCCACCGTACTTCGCGACCTCCATCGGTCGTGAGTACGACATCGCCGGCGCGCGCATGGGCTTCGGCGATGGGGAGCTGGTGGACATGACCCGGACGGCGCTCGATGCGGCGTTCGCCGACGACGCGCTCAAGGCGGACCTCCTGGCTCGCCTGTAGATTGCCTCCTCGGCACGGGTCGGCCATTCAGTCCAGAACGTGATTCGGCAGCACTGGGAGGTGCGGCGGTGTTCAGGAAAGGGATGTCGAGGTCGATCCTCGCGATCGGTCTCACAGGACTGGTGTTGACGGCAGCTGCGTGCGGAAGCGACGACTCCTCGTCGGATTCGGCGGCAGGCAGCGGCTCGACGACGTCGACGCAGGCGGCGACCGGGAAGAAGATCCGCGTCGGCCTCGTCACGGACATCGGCGGTCTGAACGACCGCTCGTTCAACGCCTTGGCGAACAAGGGGCTCAACGACGCCAAGTCGCAGCTCGGTGTCGAGGGTCGCGTGCTGACCTCGGACTCCAACTCCGACTACGTGCCGAACCTCTCGACGCTCGCGCAGCAGAAGTACGACCTCGTGATCGGCGTCGGCTTCCTCATGGCGGAGGCGGTGAACACGGTCGCCAAGAAGTTCCCGGACACGAAGTTCGCGGTGATCGACGTGTCGCAGGCGTCGCTGAAGGACAAGCCCAAGAACGTCGAGGGCCTCCTCTTCGCCGAGCAGCAGGCGGGCTACCTCGCCGGCTACCTGGCGGGCAACTACGCCAAGGAGAACAACATCGACACGATCTCCAGCGTCGGTGGCCAGAAGATCCCGCCGGTCGACCACTACATCGCCGGCTACCAGGCGGGCGCGAAGGCGGCGAACCCGGACATCAAGACACTCAACGCCTACTCCCAGGACTTCGTCGACCAGGCGAAGTGCAAGGAGATCGCCCTCGACCAGATCCAGCGCGGCTCGGGCGTCGTGTTCCAGGTCGCCGGCCAGTGCGGCCTCGGCGCCCTCGACGCGGCCAAGCAGGAGGGCAAGCAGGGCATCGGCGTCGACGCCGACCAGGCGTACCTCGGCGACCACGTGCTGACGAGCGCCACGAAGAAGGTCGACGTCGCCGTGCTCGACACGGTCAAGGCAGCCCAGGCGGACAAGTTCCAGGCAGGCACCGACCAGCTCTTCGAGCTCAAGAACAACGGCGTGGGGATCGGCAAGATCAGCGCCGCGGGCGCCTCGCTGGAGAGCAAGCTCGACCCGATCAAGCAGCAGATCATCGACGGCAAGATCGACGTGCCCGACACCGTGAAGTAGGGGTGTGGTGACCGCTGAATCGCGGCCGCAGGATGCCGCGGAGCTCGCCCTCGAGCTCCGCGGCATCACCAAGCGGTTCGGCACCCTCACGGCGAACGACGCGATCGACCTGACGCTGCGGCGCGGTGAGGTGCACGCGCTGCTCGGTGAGAACGGCGCGGGCAAGTCGACGTTGATGAACGTCGTCTACGGGATGGTGCACCCGGACGAGGGCGAGATCCGCGTCGACGGCGAGCGGGTCACGATCGGCTCGCCGCGCGACGCGATGCGACACGGGATCGGCATGGTGTTCCAGCACTTCATGCTCATCCAGGTCATGACCGTCGCCGAGAACATGGTGCTCGGCGACGAGCCGCGCAGCGGCGGGCTGCTCGACGTCAAGGAGGCGCGGCGGCGCACCCTGGAGCTGTCGGAGCGCTACGGGCTGAACGTCGACCCGGACGCGCGGGTCGAGGACATCTCCGTCGGCATGCAGCAGCGCGTCGAGATCCTCCGGGCGCTGGACCGCGGGGCGCGCGTCCTCGTGCTCGACGAGCCGACGGCCGTGCTGACCGCGCAGGAGACCGCAGAGCTCATGAGCGTCCTCGCCGAGCTGAAGACCGGCGGGACCTCCATCGTCTTCATCTCCCACAAGCTGCCCGAGGTGCTGAAGGTCGCCGACCGCGTGACCGTGCTGCGCCGCGGCAAGAGCGTCGGGACGATCGACACGGCCGGCGCCGACGAGCCGATGCTCGCGCGCATGATGGTCGGGCGCGACGTCGTCCTGCGCGTCGAGAAGGAGGAGTGCACGCCCGGCGACGTGGCGCTCGAGGTCACCGACCTCCACGTGCTCGACGACCGTGGGCTGCCCGCTGTCGACGGCGTCACGCTGCAGGTGCGCGCCGGGGAGATCGTCGCGCTCGCCGGGATCGACGGCAACGGGCAGAGCGAGCTCGTCGAGGCCGTGACGGGCCTGCGCCAGATCGAGTCCGGGCAGATCCGCGTCTGCGGCCAGGCCATCACCGGCGCGGACCCGCGGCACGCGCGCCGCGCGGGCGTCGGGCACATCGCGGAGGACCGTCACCGCCGTGGCCTCGTCCTCGACTTCGACCTCACCGAGAACCTCGCGCTGCGCGACTACAGGACGGGCTCGAAGTGGGGTCTGCTCTCGCTGCGCCGGATGCTCGAGTCCGCCAAGCGGCTCATCGGCGAGTTCGACGTCCGCGGAGGGACGCCCAGCACGCTCGCGCGATCGCTCTCCGGAGGCAACCAGCAGAAGGTCGTCATCGCCCGCGAGATCTCGGGGAACCCCGAGGCGCTCGTCGCCGCGCAGCCCACCCGCGGCCTGGACGTGGGCGCGATCGAGTTCGTGCACCGCCGCCTGCTCGCCGAGCGCGACGCCGGCAAGGCGATCCTGCTCGTGTCGCTCGAGCTCGAGGAGGTCCGCAACCTCGCCGACCGCATCCTCGTCGTCTACGCGGGCAGGATCGTCGGGGAGCTGCCGCCGAGCGCGTCCGACGAGGAGCTCGGGCTGCTCATGACCGGCGGCACCGCCGCCCCGGCGGCCTGATGTCGACCGTCGTCGTCCCGCCGCCCGAGCCGGCGGAGCCGCCGCCGGAGTCCGGCGGCATGGGCAACCGCTTCGCCGACCACCTGCGGGCGGGCGGGTGGTTCACGTCGGTCCTGACGACGATCGTCGCGTTCTTCCTCGGCGGTCTCGTCGTGTTCGTCACCGGCCGCGACCCGCTGTCGACCTACAACGCGATCTGGCAGGGCACCGGCCTCGAGTGGATCTTCCCGTGGGTGACGGGGGCGGACCGGGCGATCGCCGCGGTCAACCTGCAGCAGACGCTGCTGCTGACCACCCCCGTGATCCTCACGGGTCTCGCCGTCGCGTTGGCCTTCCGCGCCGGGCTGTTCAACATCGGCGGTCAGGGGCAGTACATCGCGGGCTCGGTCGGCGCGGTCTGGGTCGGGTCGTCGTTCGAGGGGATGCCCCACCTGCTGCACGTCGTGCTCGCGATCCTCGCTGCGATCGCCGCCGGCGCGCTGTGGGGTGGGATCGCGGGGGTCCTGCGCGCGACGACGGGCGCGAACGAGGTGATCACGACGATCATGCTCAACTACACGGCGGTCTGGGTGGCGGTGTACCTGTTCAGCCTGGGCGGGCCGCTGCAGAACGACACGCAGCCCGACGTCCCGGTGTCCAACGACGTCGTGCCCGGGGCGCGCCTGCACGTCTTCTGGGGCGACGCGCAGCTGCAGGGTCTGCACATCGGCCTCTTCATCGCACTCGCCGTCGCCGTGTTCTACGGCATCTTCATCCGGCGTTCCGCGCGCGGGTACGAGGCGCGCGCCGTCGGCCTCAACCCGGAGGCGGCCCGCTACGGCGGCATCCGCGTCGGGCCGACGTACGTCTGGGTGATGGCGCTCTGCGGGCTGTTCGCCGGTCTCGCGGGGGCGATGGACGTCCTCGGCTGGCAGTTCCGGGTCGCGACGAACGACATCCAGGTCGGCTCGCTCGGGTTCATCGGCATCGCAGCGGCCCTGCTCGGGCGCAACACGGCGATCGGCACGTGCGCCGCGGCGCTCCTGTTCGGCGCGCTGCTGCAGGGCACGTCGACGCGAAACCTCGACCCGGCGGTGTTCGACCCGTCCCTGGCCCAGAACCTGACCTACATCATCCAGGGCCTCGTCATCCTGCTCATCACCGCGAACGCGATCATCATCTGGCTCGTGCGCCGCCGCAGACGGGTCGACGTGCCGGCGGAGGTGAGCACATGACCGCGATCGCCGCCCCGCTCGTGACGGAGGACCTGCGTCGCGGTCGCATCATGGGGTGGGCGGGCATCGTCGTCGCGATCGTCGCCGCGCTCATCACGCTGCCGCCGTTCGAGGTCCGCTCCGTGCTGCCGTCCGCGGTGCTCATCGCGGCGTCGCTCGCGCTCGGTCTCGCGGCGGTGCGCTGCGGCGTGAAGCGCCTCGGCTGGGGCGCGGTCGTCGCGTCGGTCGTCTGCCTGATCCTCGCGATCCTCGCGACCCGCGCGGACGTCGGGTCGCTCGAGGTCGTCGTCACCTGGAGCGCGCTGCTGGCCGCGACGCTGCGCTACGCGACCCCCCTGCTGTTCGCCGGCCTGGGCGGCCTCGTGTCCGAGCGCTCCGGCGTCGTGAACATCGGCCTCGAGGGCATGATGCTCATGGGCGCGTTCTTCGCCGCCTGGGGCGCCGACGTCACCGGCTCGTGGCTGCTCGGCACGCTCATCGGCGTGCTCTCGGGGATGGCGCTGGCCGCGATCCACGCCTTCTTCTGCATCAACCTCCGCGCGGACCAGATCGTCGCCGGCTTCGCGCTGAACTTCGTCGCGCTCGGTCTCACCGGCTACCTCTACATCGACATCTACGGCGATCAGGGCACGCCCGACGACCTGCCCGCCGTGCCCAACGTGAAGCTGCCCACGGAGAGCCTCGGGTTCATCGGCAAGGCGATCTCCAACCAGAACCTGCTCGTCTGGGGCGCGCTCGCGGCGCTCGTGATCGTCTGGCTCGTGGTGTTCCGGACGCGGGGCGGCCTGCGGCTGCGCTCCGTGGGCGAGAACCCGCGGGCGGCCGAGACCGTCGGGATCAACGTGCTGAGGACGCGGTGGGTCGCGGTGCTCGTCTCCGGCGGCCTCGCGGCGCTGGGCGGCGCGTTCCTGTCCATCGGCTTCGTCCACTCGTTCACGCAGGGCATGACGGCGGGCAAGGGCTACATCGCGCTCGCCGCGATGATCTTCGGACGCTGGAGGCCGCTCGGTCTGTTCCTCGCGACGCTGCTGTTCGGCTTCGGCAGCGCGCTCGCCCAGCGGCTGCCGGAGTTCTCGCCGTCGGCCGCGACGCTCTTCCAGGCGCTGCCCTACGTGCTCACGCTCGTGGCCGTCGCCGGCTTGGTCGGGCGGTCCGTGCCCCCGGCCGCGGACGGGGTCCCGTACAAACGCGAGGGCTGATTCTGGAGGCAGGTCTGGCCGGCGCCGCGTTCTCGGGGCTGCCGTCGACGGCCGTCGCCCTGCTCCGCGGCGAGGACCTGCTGGACGGCGCGCGGGCGGCGGGTGCGATGGTCCTGCCGGGCGAGGAGCGCACCCCGGTCCTCCTCGCCGTCGCCACGCCGGTGCACCTCGCGCTGTCGCTCGGCTGGGCGGCGGTGCTCGCCCGAACGTTGCCGCGCGGCCGGGAGCCGCTCTGGGGCGCCGTGGCGGGCCTCGGCATCGCCGCGCTGGACCTCGGCGTGATCGGGCGGCGCATCCCGGCGATCCGCGGGCTGCCGCAGGGGCGCCAGTGGGCGGACCACGTGGCCTACGGGCTGACCGTCGGTCTCGTGCTCAGGAGGCGCCGAGCGCCCGCAGACCCGCCGCGGTGGCGGCGGCCACGATGACCACGACGATGAACGGCGCCCGCAGCAGCAGCGCCACGAACGCGGCCAGCAGCCCGCCGACGCGGGCGTCGAGCACGAGATGCTCGCCGGTCGTGAACGTCTGCACGACGACGAGCGCCGCCAGCAGCGTCGGCGGCAGCAGGTTCGTGACGCGCGCGATGCGCGGGCGCCCCAGCCACTCCGCGGGCACGAGGTAGCCGGCGAACTTCAGCGCGAACGCGATCCCGGACGCGAGCAGCACCGTGGCCCACGCGCTCATCCCCGCGCCAGCCCCGCGACGACGGCGACCACGGCGGCGGCCACCACCGGGATCCCGGCCGGGACGACCGGCACGAGCACGGCGGCGACGACCGCCGCGCCGACGGCCACCGCCACCGGCTCGCGCGAGCTGAGCCGCGGCCAGAGGAGGCCGAGGAACGCGCCCGCGGCCGCGGCGTCCAGGCCGTACTGCTTCGGGTCGCCCAGCGCGTCGCCCGCGAGCGCGCCGATGAACGTCGTGAGGTTCCAGCCCACGAAGATCACGGCTCCCGTGATCCAGAAGCCGCGGCGCTGCTCGGCCGGGTCGTCCTGCGTGACCGATACGGCCGTCGACTCGTCGATCGTCAGCTGGGCCGCGGCGAGGCGGCGCAGCCCGCGCACTCCGAGGATCGGCTTGAGCTGCAGCCCGTAGAGGCCGTTGCGGATCCCGAGCAGCGAGGAGGCGGTGATCGCCGACGCGGCGCTCCCGCCGCCTCCCATGATCCCGACGAGGGCGAACTGCGAGCCTCCCGTGAAGAGCAGCAGCGACGTCACGCACGTCTGCGCGACGGTGAGCCCGGCGGCCACCCCCAGCGCGCCGAGGCTCACCCCGTACAGGCTGGCGGCGAGGCCCACCGAGAGCGCTCGGCGGACGACCACCCCGCTCAGTGGGCCTGCTCCGTCATCGCCCGAGCGTACGGCCCTCCATGACGTCCCTGAGGTTCGCGCAGTGCTCGGCGAACTGCCGCTTGATGCCGATCCGCAGCAGCGGCTGCACGATGCGCATGAGCCCGGTCGGCTCGCCATGGGCGGTGAACGCCATCCGCGTCCCGGCGGCCGTCGGCGCGAGCTCGATGCGGCCGTGGATCGGCAACGGGCCCTCGATCATCCGCAGTGCGAAGGCGCGGTCGGGCTCGAGCTCGGACACCTCGACGAGCGACGCCAGCTCCTTGCCCCCGGGCCCGCGGTGCACCTCGCGCAGGCGCGTGCCGACCCGGAGGGGTCCGTCGCCCTCCTGCACGACCGAGACGGTGTTCGTCTGCCAGGTTGGAAGCTTCTGGGGGTCGGTGACGTAGGCGAAGACGTCCCCGACGGGGCGGTCGATGTCGGTGTTGATCGTGAAGCGGATCACGGGTCCTGCCTCTCCGCGGCGATCGCTCGCCACCAGGTGTCGAACGCGTGCCCGCGCCATGCGGGGCCGGTGTCGTCCCCGGCGAAGACGCGGGCGAGGATGGGTCCGGCGAGCGCGTCGAGCGCCCACTGGGCGTCGAGGTCGGCGCGGATGTCGCCGCGCGCCTGCCCGCGCTCGATGAGCGACAGGACGGCTGCGCGGCGCGGCAGCAGGATCGCCGTGCGGAACGCTTCGATGAGCTCCGGGTGGCGCTCCTGCTCCGCGATGAGGCCGCCGATGAGCCGCAGGTACGACGGGCCGTCGCGCGGCATCCCGCGGAACGCCTGCCACAGCTCGGCCCGGGTGTCGTCCAGGTCCGGCGCCTCGAGCACGGGCAGCTGGCGCGAGATCACGTCGGCCACGAGGGCCGCCTTGTCGCGGAACCTGCGGTAGATCGCCGGCTTGCCGACACCGGCCTCGGCGGCGACCGCGTCCATGGTCGTCGCCGCGAACCCGCGCTGGGCTAGGAGCCGCAGCGTCGCTCCGGCGATCGCATCGCCGACGTCGGGGTCCAGTGGCCGCGACATCGCTATTACGTTACTACAACGTAACGTTATGAGAGGGTCGGGGCCGAGCCTCGTGAGCGACTTCGACATGACCATCCGTCAGCTCGGTCGCAAGCGCCATCGGCGCGCGATCTTCGAGCTCGTCAACCGCGAGCGCAGGGCGCGGGCGCTGAGCAGCGACTCGAGCTTCACCCACGGCGACTTCGCTCAGCGCGTGCTGCGCTGGCCGTTCGTCCTTCGGTCGCAGCCGGGGCGGTGGGAGGTGGCGGAGAACCTCGCGTGGGGCACGGGCCCGACGTCCACGCCGCGCAGCATCGTGAGCCGCTGGATGGCCTCGGCCGAGCACCGGGGGAACATCCTCGGCACCTGGAGCTACAGCGCGGTCTGGTCGCAGCGCGACTCGCCGGCACCGGGGGAGCAACCCAACAGCGTCATCTGCGTCCAGCACTTCGGCCGCCGGACCTGAACCTCACATCCTGGGCGCGCCGCGCGTTCGCCTTCCATGACGACCACCACCACCGCGCTCGCGGACCGCGTCGACGCCCTCGACTGGGACGCGCTCGGCGCGACGCTCGACGACCGCGGCTTCGCGATCACCGAGCCGCTCCTCGATGGGGCGGAGTGCGACGAGCTCGCTGCGCTGTTCGACGACGGGCGCTTCCGCTCGACGATCGACATGGCCCGTCATCGCTTCGGCGACGGGCGCTACCGCTACTTCGACCATCCGCTGCCCCGGCCGATTGCCGAGCTGCGCGGCGCGCTCTACCGCCGCCTCGCCCCCGTCGCGAACCGCTGGTCGACCCTGCTGAGCGGGGACAACCCGACGTTCCCCGCCGAGCACGAGGAGCTCCTCGCCCGCTGCCGCGCCGCCGGCCAGGAGCGCCCGACGCCGCTCATCCTGCGCTACGGCCCAGGCGACTGGAACGCCCTGCATCAGGACCTGTACGGCGACGTCTTCTTCCCGTTCCAGGCGCTGACGGTCCTGACCGACGAGCACGAGGGCGGCGAGTTCGTCCTCATGGAGCAGCGACCGCGCGCACAGAGCCGCGCGCACGTCCTGCGGCCGCCCCGCGGCGCGTTCGTCCTGTTCCCGACCCGCGAGCGCCCGAACGCCGGGCGCAACGGCCACCACCGCGTCGGCATGCGCCACGGCGTGAGCACGGTGACGGTGGGGAGCCGCACGGCGCTCGGGATCATCTTCCACGACGCTGCGTAGGCTCCCGGGCACGGATCGTCGACGAGGGGGAGCGCATGAGGGCAGCGGTGACGCGGGAGCCGAACGTCATGGAGATGGCGGACGTCCCGGATGCCCCCGACCCCGGACCCGGTCAGGCCCGCGTGCGGATCGAGGCCGTCGGGCTGTGCGGGTCGGACTACCACCTGTTCACGGGCGAGATCGGCTCGACGAGCGTGCACGGCCCCCAGTTCCCGAAGATCCAGGGTCACGAGGTGTCCGCGGTCATCGAAGGCCTCGGGCCGGATGCGCCGCCGCATCTCGAGGAGGGTCAGCGCGTCGCCCTGTGGCCGCTGCGCGGCTGCGGCGAGTGCTACGCGTGCTCGATCGGTCGCGCCAACACCTGCCCCGACTTCTGCCTCATCGGCGTCCACATCGACGGGGCGCTCGCCGAGCGGCTCACGCTGCCCGTCGAGCAGCTGTTCCCCGTCGGCGACATCGACGACCCGGGGATCGTCGCGTTCGTCGAGCCGATCTCCATCGCGGTGCACGCCGTGAACCGCACGCGCGTCGCCGAGGGCGAGCACGTCGTCGTGCTCGGCGCGGGCCCGATCGGCCAGGCGCTGAGCCTCGCCGCGCGGGAGCGCGGGGCGAAGGTGCTGCTCGTCGACCTCGTCGCGAGCCGCCTGGAGCTCGGGCGTCTGACCGGCGCCGACGTCCTCGACGCGAGCGGCGGGGACGACGTCGTCGCCGAGGGACGCGCGTGGGCCGGCGGCCAGGGCCCGCAGGTCGTCTTCGACGCCGTCGGCCACCCGGCGGTCGTCCAGCAGGCCGTCGAGCTCGTGGTCGCGGCGGGCCGGGTCGGCATGGTCGGCCTCTCCGACAGCAGCGTGGAGCTGCCGATGGGGATGATGGTGGCCAAGGAGCTCGACCTCCTGGGCACGTCGGTCTGCAGCGCGGAGGCGTTCGCCGAGGCGGCCGGCATCGCGGTCCGCAACGCCGACGTGATCTCCAAGCTGATCTCGCGGCGGTTCCCGCTGGAGGAGGCGCCCGAGGCGATCGCGTGGGCGATGGCGAACCCGCAGGAGGCGCTCAAGGTCGTCGTGGAGGCGTAGGCTGCGCGGGAGGAGAGCCGCTGCACGTGGGCGTCGTCGTCGACACCGAGGTCGTGCCACCCGGAGAGCGCTTCGGCCTGTGGGCCGAGGAGTCCGCGCGGGTGTTCGAGCCCATGCACGTGACCTGCACCCGCCGGGACGACTTCCGCGGGCGTGCGACCGCGCACGAGCTGGGCCCGCTCACGATCTTCCGCGTGACGGCGGACGCGTCGACGATCCACCGGACGCCGGCGCTCATCGCAGCGAGCGACCCCCAGTGGCTGCAGGTCAGCCTCCAGCTGCACGGCCGCTGCCGGGTCGAGCAGGGCGGGCGTTCCGTCGTCGTGGGCCCGGGCGAGCTCGTGACCTGGGAGTCCTCGAAGCCGTACACGGTCGAGGCGGTCACGGCGTTCGAGCTGCTCAACGTCTACTGCCCCGAGCACCTGCTGCGCCCCCACACGGACGCGCTGTACGCCCTGACGGCGACGCCCCTGCCGTTCGGCAGCGTCGTGCGCGGCCTGCTGACCGAGGTCGCGCGCGGCCTGGACGACGCGTCGCTCGGCGCAGGCGACGTCTCGGTGGCGGAGGCGCTGCTGGCCCTCGTCCGCGGCCTGCACACGGGCGGCGTCGGCGCGGAGCCCTCGCCCGCGGCGCTCCTGCGCGGGCAGATCCGCGCGTACATCGCCGCGCGCGCCGGGGACCGCGACCTCGCGCCCGATGCCGTCGCCCGTGCGCACCACATCTCGCGCAGCTACCTCGACCGCGTGTTCGAGGACGAGCCCCGCACCGTGACCGAGACGATCCGCGACGCCCGCCTCGAGCGCTGCCGGCGCGACCTCGCCGACCCTCGCCTCGCAGACCGGACGATCCTCGACATCGCCCTGTCCTGGGGCTTCACGAGCGCCGCCCACTTCAGCCGGGCCTTCCGTGCGCACTACGGGATGACGCCGCGCGACGCCCGTGGTGGGACCGTCAAGGCCGAGTGAGCGGACAGGCAAGCCGGCTCGTCGTGCGCGGGCGTAGATTGCGCGGATGAGCACGACTGACTGCCCGGTCACCGGGCTCGGCGGCGAGTTCGACCCGTTCGCGGGCGACTCCTCCGCGTGGTACTCGTTCATGCTGCGCGCGCGGGATGAGGAGCCGGTGTTCTACAGCCCGGTCCTCGACTACTGGGTCGTGACGCGGTGGGACGACGTCATGGCCGTCCTCCACGACTCCGAGACGTACTCGTCGGCGAACACGCTCGTGCAGATCAAGCCGCCGTGTCCCGCTGCGCTGCAGGTCATGGGCGAGTACGGCATCAACCCCGGGCCGTCGCTCGTCGACCTCGACCCGCCCGAACACGCGCGTCACCGGCAGGTGTTCCGCAAGTCCTTCACGCCCGAACGCGTCGCCGCGCTCGAACCGCGCAGCCGCGAGCTCATCGACGAGGCGATCGACCGAGTGATCGACCGCGGCGAGGCCGACGTCGTCACCGACCTCGTGTGGGACGCCCCGGCGAAGATCGCCTTCGCCCTCATGGGCGTGCCGGAGTACGAGGTCGACAAGATCAAGACCGGGACCGCGCGGCTGGCGACGATGGGCTGGGGCGTGCCCTCCGACGAGGAGCAGGTCGAGCTCGCCACCGCGATCGGCGAGTACTGGAACTTCGCGAAGGAGCAGGTCGACCGCCTCGTCGCCGAGCCGGGCGAGAACCTCATGGGCGACCTCGTCCGTGCCTGGCAGGAGCCGGGCAACGAGGACATGTTCAGCCGCGACCAGCTCTGCTGGATCTTCCTCAACACCCTCTTCGCGGGGCACGAGACGACATCGAACGCAACCGCGGCCGGCATCCGCGCGCTGCTCACCCATCGCGACCAGTGGGAGGCGATCTGCGCGGACCCGTCGCTCATCCCCAACGCGGTCGAGGAGATCCTGCGCTTCGACTCCTCCGTGCCGACCTGGCGGCGGGTCACCACCAAGGCGGTGACGCTGGGCGGCGTCGAGCTGGAGGCGGGCGCGAAGCTCCTCATCGGGCTCGGCTCGGCCAACCACGACTCCAGCCACTTCCCCGACGGGGAGCGGTTCGACGTCCGGCGCGAGAACGCCTCCGACCAGATCTCGTTCTCCTGGGGGCGGCACACGTGCCTCGGGGCGCGGCTGGCCCGCATGGAGATGCGCGTCTTCCTCGAGCAGATCACGAAGCGCCTCCCGGACCTCCAGCTCGTGGAGGACCAGGAGTGGAGCTACTCGCCCAACACGTCGCACCGCGGCCCCGAGCAGGTGCTCGTCACCTGGCCGGCAGAGGCCGCATAGGAGCTCACGTCCAGGACATCGCAGAGCGCCGGGCCCAGTACTCGCCCGGATCCTCGCGCAGCGTGTCGAGTCGGGGGTCCGGTCCGGCGTCGCGTGCGGCGAGGTTGGACTCCAGCATCGGGACGGTCGACGCGCCGCTCAGCACGACCGTCGACCAGGGCTGCGCGAGCGCAGCGGCGAGCGCAACCGCGTCACTCGTGGTGCCCTGCTCGCGGGCGACCTCGCCCAGGAGCGGGGCGGCGTCGCGGTCGGTGAGCCTGCCGTTCGCGAGCGCCTCCTTGACGATGACCTGCAGCCCCGCGTCGTGCGCCTCGGCGAGCGCCGCCTCTGCGGAGCGCTCGTGCAGGTTCCACGTGCTCTGCACCGTGTCGAAGCCGCCGACCTCCAGCGCACGGCGGATCGTGTCGGCCTGGCCGGGCCCGCTCGTCGTGAAGCCGATCGCCACGCCGTCCGCGCGCAGCTGCGCCAGTCGGTCGAGCACGCTGCGGTCGTCGAGCACGCCGGTCTCCAGCGTGGCGGAGTGGATCTGGTAGAGGTCGAGCCGATCGCCGAGCAGCGCGCGGGTCTCGCCGATCTGGCGCTCGAGGGTCGCGATCCCGTGGTCCTTGACCTCGGGCGGGTCGGCGTCGACCCGCCAGTCGGCGGTGTACGTGTAGCCCCACTTCGAGCCGACGGTGACGTCGCCGGGCCGGCGGTCGTCGAGCCACGCGGCGAGGAACTCCTCCGCGCGCCCGTAGGACCGCGCGGCGTCGAGGTAGCGCACGCCGCCCGCGTAGGCCGCGTCGAGGACCTCCGCTGTGCGGGCGCGCAGGTCCTCCGGTGTGCGCGCTGGGCCGAGGTCGTCGCCGTGGCCGAGGTTCAGGTAGCCGGGCCGCCCGAGGGCGGCGAGCCCGAGCCCGATCCCCGGCGGCAGGTTCATGTCACGGCGAGGGAGGCGATCGCGGCGCTCAGGCGCGCGGCGAAGTCGCGTGGCTCCTCCGCGCGATCCGGGTGCAGCGGCCCCCCGAACGTGACCGTGCAGTGCCCGCGCTGGGTGAGACCGCGGTCCTTGGGCATGAGCAGCGCGGTCCCGCCGACGTGGACGGGGACGACCGGCACGTTGCACGCGACCGCGAGCCGCGCGACGCCTGCGCGGAACCCGCCGAGCCCCACCGAGCGCGTGCCCTGGGGGTAGAGCAGGACGTTGGTCCCGTCGCGCAGCAGCGTCGCGGCCTGGGCGAGGCCGCGGCCCTCGGCGCCGCGGTCGAACGCGAACGTCCCGATCCACAGCTCGGTGATCGACGCGATCCGCCCGTGGCGGTAGAAGCGGTCCTCGGCCGCGCCGACGAGAGTCCGCGAGCGCCAGGAGCGGGGCAGCGCGTCGAGGATGAGCGGCGTGTCGAGGTCGGA
>Ga0070665_100003258_pt1 | contig 17427 bp, 12 predicted proteins | sample KBSS13metaG_FD_65862 | JGI IMG/M metagenome (GOLD analysis project Ga0070665, IMG submission 65862) | Switchgrass rhizosphere microbial communities from Kellogg Biological Station, Michigan, USA - KBS S1-3 metaG | ecosystem: Host-associated > Plants > Roots > Rhizosphere > Soil ...
TTCTACATGAAACAGAAGTCCGTCTACGCGACGACGCAGGATCTTCGTTACTCCACCACTGGCCTGACCGCGTTCCAGGGACACGATCCCATCAACGCCGATACGCACGCCGTGTTCGCACACGCCTCGTACAAGATCACCGATCCGCTGACTCTCAATCTCGGCGTTCGCTACACCGATGAGCACAAGGACTACACGTTCTCGCGGAAGACACGCACCGGCGCTGTGTATGCACCGCTTGCGGCCATCGATGGACTGCGTTCGGACTATGACGGCAGCAAGGTCGACTATCGCGCAAATCTTCAATATGCGTGGACCGATCAGATCATGACCTATGCGCAGATTGCGACCGGCTTCAAGGGCGGTGGCATTTCACCTCGGCCCTTCTCGGCGGCCCAGGCGGTGCCGTTCGATCCCGAGACGCTGAAGTCCTACGAGATCGGTGTGAAGTCGGATCTCTTCGAGCGGCGCGTGCGCGTGAACGCGTCCGTGTTCTTCAGCGACTACACCGACATGCTGCTCACGCTGAGCTCCTGCCCTCAGTACGGTGTCGGCCTGCCGTGTGCTGTGGTGGCGAACGCGGGCGATGCCGAGATCCGGGGTGCCGAGCTCGAGACGGAGTTGCATCCGATCGAGCACCTGTCCATCGACGGATCGGTCAGCTACCTGCATTTCAAGTACACGAGCATCAATCCGGCGGCAGGCGGCCCGGGCCGACCCACTGGACCTCAGTTCGGCATGGTTCCGGCTTACACGCCGGCGCGGAAGTGGAGTGTCGGCGTTCAGTACGAAATTCCGCTGGGCAATTTCGGCACGCTGACGCCGCGTGTCGATGCGAGCTATCAGAGCTCTCTCTACACGAACGGCGCAAACGCTGAGACCAATTTCATCGACAAGTACACATTGGCGAACGCTCGATTGACGTGGCGCAGCGCCGAGGGCTCGTGGGAGTCGTCGTTCGAGTTGACCAACTTTACGGATGAGTATTACTACATGACCCGCTTCGACCAGTTCACCCTGACAGGCCTCACGGACGGGCAGCCCGGCAGGCCCCGCGAATGGGCACTGACGGTCAAACGGAAATTCTGACGTGTCTTCCTCGGGCGGACGACGAAAGTTTCTGGCTCCCCCTCACGTCAGGAACGCGTCGTCCCGCTCGGGGATCTCATGCTCTGCAAGCAAGGTGAATCATGAAGATTCGAAATTCGATCGGCGGCACCTGGGCGGTGGCGTCACTGCTCCTGTGCGGCAGCAGCCTTTACGCCGCGCAGCCGGCGCCGCCGTTTTCGCTGGAACAATTACGCATCGGGTTGCCAGAGGAGGGCGCGCCGCGAGCAGTAGTGGGTCCCTACGCGGTGACCACGGAGACGATTCCGGGCCAGCCCGGTCTGCTGGTGTACCGGCCGCGCGATCTTGCGAACTTTCCGAGCCGCGACACACTGCCCGTCGTGGTCTGGGGCAACGGCGCCTGCATGGCGGATGGCGGCAATTTCGCGGGCTATCTGTCGACGATTGCCTCGTACGGCTTCCTGGTCGTGACCACGGCGGCGGTGCCCAACGAGCCGCAGGCGCGCGTGACTTCTGCGCACCTGATCAAGGCTCTCGACTGGGCACAGGCCGAAGCCTCACGCGCCGGTTCCGCGCTCGCCGGCAAGATCAAGATCGACTCGGTTGCCGTGATGGGCATGTCCTGCGGAGGAAATATCGCGATCGAGGCGGCGCGCGACCCGCGAGTCAAAACCCTGGGGGTGTGGAACTCGGGCGTCTGGATCAGCGGGGAGATGCGCGCCGCTGACGGCAAGCTGCTGGTGGCCACGACGAAGGCGGACCTCGAGCGCGTGCACAGCCCGACGCTCTACATCAACGGCGACAAGCTCGACCCGGCGATGGTGAATGCCGCGGATGACTTCAAACGTCTCCACGACGTGCCGGTTTTCTTCGGCTCGCGCCACAACGCCGGCCATTCGGGAACGTACTCTCACTCCAATGGCGGGGAGTTCGCCAATGTCGCCGTGGCCTGGTTGCGCTGGCAGCTCAAGGCAAACAAGGAGGCCAGCAAGGTGTTCACGGGGCCTGCCTGTTCCCTCTGCAAGGATCCGAACTGGACGGTGCAACGCAAGGGCTTGTGACCCTGAGATACGTGAGATACGAGGTGCGGTGGCCCGGCTACAGATTTGAACTGGTCTGAAAGGAATTTTTCGCGATGAACCCTAGTACCGCAGCGTTGAACTCCGCAGGCCGCTCCCAATAGGCCGAGTGACCGCACTCGCTCAGCACTACGAGCTCACTGCCGCGAATGGCCCGGTGAAACAGTCGCGCGATGGGCGGTGGCGAGATCAGGTCGGCGTCACCCGAGATGAGCAGCACCGGCATGGTGAGCCGTCCGATCGCGGCCAGCGTGGCAGGTTCGCCGGCGGGCTGGTTCACGGAGGGGTTGTTGCCTCGTGATTGAGCATTCAGTTCGTGCCAGCGCTGCACGCCCGCCGCGTCGATCGCGCGATAGGAAGGACTGAGTTCCCGGAACTCATGGGGCAGCGCGTTGTACCAGGGCTCGCGCAACGAGGGGAGCATGTCCATCACGGCGCGATCGGCGCCGGACAGGATCGTGCAGGCGAGCGTGAGACTCGACACCCGCTTCGGCCACATCAATGCGAACGAAGCGGCGACGAAGCCGCCCGCGGCCGTGCCGACCAGGTGCGCACGATCGATACGCAAATGATCGAGCAGCGTCCGCAGGTCGTCGGCGCCGGTGCCGGGAGCGGCGGAATCCACCGGGCTCGAGCCGTTGAACCCGCGCCGCGAGTAGCCGATCACTCGATAACCCGCTGCGGCGAACGCGGCTTGTTGATAGCCCCACACGAGCCGGCTACCCGTTGCGGGATGCAAGAGCACGACGGTCGGGCCGTTGCCGCCAGAGTCCCAGTACGAAAGCTCGACAGAGGCGAGTTTTGCGACAGCAGACTGCGCGGTGATTGCCGGAGGCGCCGGATTCGGTGCGAGCGGCTGAGGATCGCGCACCGCTGCGGCCTGCGCCACCGCCACCCGGCGGCTTGCGAACGCCGCGCAGAGCGCAGCGAGTCCCACAGACAGCACGTCCCTCCGGCTCGACGTCATGGAAACCTTCTCAAAACCTCTTGCTCAAGCTGAGTGCCCACTCCCGCGGACGTGTCGGTTGGGCATTGACGTTCGGGAAACCCAGCGCCTGGTAGTCAAAGTAATTGTAATAGTAGAACTTGTCGAACAGGTTGGTCGCCGACAGCGCCACGGAGAACTCGTGCGCTTCGTTGAGGTACGTCACCCGGCCGTTGAATACCGAGTACCCGCCCTGTGTGAGGTCGTTGCGCGTCGTGCTGAACGCGATCGAGCCCGTGTAGAACCAGTCGATGCGTGGTGTGAGGGTGCCCGCCAGGATCGGAACGTTGAGCTCGTACTGGATGCCGGCATTCGAGTTCCATTCGGGGATGCCGGCCAGCCGATCGTTGGCGCGGCCGGCGACCCGCAGATCCGGCGATTCGAAGCGGGCATAGCCCACCGCGCCGTTGATGGAGAGCTTGTCCGTCGGTCGTGCCTCGAACTCGGCTTCGACGCCTTTCACCTCGCCGGGTGTGTTCGTGTAGTACGTTCTCGGTACGCAAACGAAACCGGGCACGTTCGCGGCGATCTCCGTCGCCGTGCGGTTGCGACAGCGCGTGGCACCGGCGGGGCCGCCGGGCAACGGCTCGGTCAGTTGCGCGCCCGGCACGTTCTGGCCGCCAATGAGCTGATACTCAGAGCCGGAGATCGTGGTCGTGCGCTGGCGGAAGTCCGTGTAGAACAGCGCCGAGTTGAGGCGCAGCCGGTGATCGAGGAGATCGGTCTTCGCGCCGAGCTCGTAGGCGACCAGATCGTCGCCCGGGATCTGCGTGACCTGCGAAGGCTGGAACGGGCGCGCATTGAAGGACGGGAGCCGGAAGCCCGTGGAAGCCGACGTGTATAGCAGCGTGGCGTCAGTCAGCTGGTAGTTGAGGCCCGCCTTCCAGTCGAACCGGGTCTGGGCCGGCGTCACCTGGAACACGATGTCGCCGCTCGGCACGCCGTCCTGTCGGTTGTCGAAGCGCACCGGTTTCTCGTCGTCGGAATAGCGCCCGCCGAGGTTGATGCCGAACTTGTCGCCGAACGGACGCAGCGTCACGTTCGCAAAGGCCGACTTGCTCTGCGGGTCGTAGCGGTTGTTCTGATAGCGCTGCAGGTTCGAGAACGGCGAAGCGAACATCAACCGCACGAGCTCATCGGCCGAATAGTAGAACGCGCCGGCAGTCCAGTCGATCAGCGGGCTGCGCCCCGAAACGCGCAGCTCCACGGTTCGCTGCGTGTGGGTCGTCGTGTTGCGCGTGTGCTCGATCTGCAACGGCGAAGCATCGACGTCGAAGGTGTAGGTCGTGAGGAGGTCGCGATAGCCCGCGATGAACGTGAGATCGATGGAGTCGGTGAGGTCGTAAACGACCTTGCCCGTCACGCCCCAGTTGCGCACGGCATTCACCGGGTCGAATGTGAGCCCGCCGCGCGTGACCGAACCGTTGTAGAACAGCGTGCCCGGAATGTTTGCTCCCGCTGCGATCGGATCACGATAGGTCGCGAAGGTCGAGAAGGGCGATCCCGTCACGAAGCGGCTGTCGTAGTTGAACACCGGTCCGCCTGGCGCAGTAAAAGTGTTGGCCGTCACCGCGATACCGGGACGCGCGCTCGATGTCGCGGCATTGACGGCGATGAGCTGGTCGGCCTGCACCGGCGAGGTGTCGTCCGAGTAGTCGCCGATCAGGCTCACGGCGAGCTTCTCGACGCCGGTCCACTTCAACGCCGCGCGTCCGGCATAGGCTTGCTCGCCGCCGTTGCGACCGACGACGCAGCTGTCGGAGTCGCTGTCCGCGGGAGCGATATCGAGCCCTTCGAGGAATGGGAAATTCCCCGCAAGCTCCGCTGTGCCGCGGCGGATCATCTCGCAGCGGAAGTCGAGCCGCTTCTGGAAGCCGCGGCGGTTCTTGGTGACGAACGACACGCGCAACGCGAGCGCCTCGGCGAGCGGCACATTGAAGCCGGCGCGTGCGTCGAGGCGGTTGTACGCACCCGTTGTCAGTTCGGCGTATCCCGAGGTCTCGCTGGCGTTCGGTTCCTTGCTCACGAGGTTCACGGCACCGGCGAGCGCGTTGCGTCCGAACAGCGTGCCCTGCGGGCCGCGCAGCACTTCCACATGGTCGAGATCGAGCAGGTCGAAGATCGAGCCGAGGATCAGCGGGTAGTAGCTGTCATCCACGTAGAACGCGACGCCCGGCTCGGACGCGAGGCTGCCGTCGCCCTGGCCGATGCCGCGAATGAACGCGGACAGCGAGCGGCCGAACGCACCCTGCGTCTGGCGAAACGTTGCGTTGGGCACGAGGCCGCTGAGATCGGCGCTCGACGTGATACTGCGCTCCTGCAATGTCTCCGCGGTCACCGCGGTGATCGCGATCGGTGTGTCTTGCAGGTTGGTTGCCGATCGTGTCGCGGTGATCACGATGTCCTGGATCGGCGCGGACTCGTCCGTCGCACCGGATGACGGGCGTGTGCCTTGCGCGGCCGCCGTCGTGGCCTGTGTCATCGCCACGACGCAGATGCTCAAGCCCGTGAACAGATGTTTCACGCTTTCCCCCTTGTTGCGATCTTCTCGTTGATTTGCGCGGATGATGGGCTGATGCCGGTCCTGCGCAAAAGCGGCAATGGCGCAAGGATCCTGTGCGGAAATGCATGCGCCGCCGCTCGCTCGCTCGCGATATACGGACGCTGAACGCGGCACGAGCCGCAACGAGATCCCAAGGAGTGTCGAATGAGCGAGCTGCCGATCGTCCCGCATTTCATCCGTGGCCGGATACGCACTCATGCCGGCGCACGCAGCGCGCCGGTCTACGATCCCGCGCAAGGTCAGGTTGCACGAACGGTCGGACTCGCCGAGGCCGCGCTGGTGCACGAGGCAGTCGACAGCGCCGCGGCAGCGTTTCCCGCGTGGGCGGCGACTCCGCCGCATCTTCGCGCGCGAGTGCTATTTCGGTTCCGTGCTCTGGTCGAGCGCGAGATGCAGAGGCTCGCATCGATCATCACCAGCGAGCACGGCAAGATCATCTCGGATGCGCGAGGCGAGTTGACGCGTGGTCTGGAAGTCGTGGAGTTCGCGTGCGGCATTCCGCAGCTTCTCAAAGGCGATTACAGCGAGGATGTCGGCCGTGGCATCGACGCGGTAGCGCTGCGCCAACCGCTCGGCGTGGTGGCCGGCATCTCGCCATTCAACTTTCCCGCGATGGTTCCGATGTGGATGTTCCCGGTGGCGCTCGCGTGCGGTAACACCTTCGTGATGAAACCGTCGGAGCGCGATCCCAGCCTGGCCGTGGAGCTCGCGTTCCTGCTGAGGGAGGCGGGATTGCCGGACGGCGTCTTCAATGTCATCCACGGCGACAAGGCCGCCGTCGACGCCCTGCTGGAGGATTCACGCGTCGAGGCCGTGAGCTTCGTCGGCTCGACACCGATTGCCGAGTCCATCTATCGGCGGGGCACGGCCAGTTGCAAGCGCGTGCAAGCTCTTGGTGGCGCCAAGAATCACATGATCGTCATGCCTGATGCGGATCTCGACCAGGTCGTCGACGCGTTGATGGGGGCGGCGTATGGCTCGGCAGGCGAGCGATGCATGGCGATCTCGGTGGCCGTGCCCGTCGGAAGGGAAACAGCCGATCGGCTCATCGAGAAGCTGGCGCCACGGGTGCGCGCGCTCAAGATCGGGCCGGGCAGCGATGACACCAATGACATGGGCCCGCTCATCACGGCCGCGCATCGCGATAAAGTGCGTGCATACCTGGACGTTGGCATCGAGGAAGGCGCGAGCCTCATCGTGGACGGCCGCGCCGTCGAGGTGCCGGGGCACGAAGAGGGCTTCTTCCTGGGCGGCTGCCTGTTCGACAACGTCGCGCGGGACATGCGCATCTACAAGGAGGAGATCTTCGGTCCGGTGCTCTCCGTCGTTCGCGCAGCCAGTTTCGACGAGGCACTGACACTCGTGAACGACCACGAGTTCGGCAACGGCACAGCACTCTTCACGCGCGACGGACATGCGGCACGTGAGTTCCTGCATCGAGTGCGGGTCGGCATGGTGGGCGTCAATGTGCCAATCCCGGTGCCGATGGCATTTCACAGCTTCGGAGGCTGGAAGCGCTCGCTGTTCGGCGACCATCACATGCACGGCGCGGAAGGCGTGCGCTTCTACACCCGCTACAAGACCGCGACGTTGCGTTGGCCCGTCGGTCCGAGTGTCGGTGCGGACTTCGTCATGCCCACTCAGAAATGATCAGTCGCCGGCCGTGGGTTCCTGATCCCGGAACAGCGGCTTCGGCTGATAACAGGTGGAGTGGTCGGGGCAGTAGTTCGGTGGCAGCCGGCCGCTCACCGGGTTCGCATAGTGAAACCACATCGGCTTCACGTCCGGGAAGTCGACGAACTCGAGGTTCGGCGCGAATCCGACTCCGCGCAGGCCCATGTCGAGGATGTCGACGTCAGGAGGGTAGGCCGCGCGCAGCCGATCCATGAGCGATGGCTTGCGATCCGCCGCGAACTGCTGCGCCTGATCGGTTTCGGGAACCTTTGCCCAGCCGTTCGTGTAGCCGGCCGAGCGCGAGTAAAACTCGTCGATCGACTGGTGCTGGAATTTCCAGATGCCGTCCTGCATGACGAGCTTGTCGTTCGGATACATGGCGCCCTGGAAACTGCCGGGCGTCGTGGTGCTCGCATTGAAAGAGAACAGTCGCGTGCGCAGCTTCGCAGTCATGCCGTCGTTCGACACGTCGATGACCGGCTGAGTGCGCAGGTGAATCTGCACCGAGGTTCGCGGGGAGGGCGTGCGGCCATACTGCGTGGTCTCGGCCATGCGGATGCGTTCCGGGCCGACGTAGAAGCCGACCTGGTACTTGCCACGCCGACCGGTGCGCGCGAATAGCGCGGAGGAATTGTCCCAATCGAAGTCGTCGAGATAGTCGCCGAAAGCGTGGCTCACGTTGGTGACGGCATCGTGCGCCTTCGCCACGGCGAGCTGGCGCGCGAGTTCCGCAAGCATGGTGGCCGTGAGTGGCGCTTCGGAGTGTGCTTTCCCGGATGCCGCCGCCGCTCGCGTAGCGTCGTTCGCGCCGATCGCGACAACGCCGGTGGGGTAAGCGATAACCTTGCCAGTGACCGGATGCGGAAAGTTGAAAGCGGCCACCCACGCCTGCCCCGCGGCGGGCAGCGACAGGCCGGGCTCGTTGGGTTCGTAACCGCGCGCCGGGCGGGGCTCCGGCATCTGGCTTCTCGCCCAGCCCTGATAGTAGTCAGAGCGCAGTTTGGGAAACACGCGCATCGAACGAATGCGCCACAGGCTATCCGTTCCCTGCACGAAGTGGCTCTCGGTAATGGCTTGCGTCCACCACGCGCCAACTCCGTTCTGGCCCAGCATGCCGAGCTGGAAGCCGCGCAACCACGCTTCGCGACCGCCGGGTGCGACCGTGACGAGCGGCTCGAGCTGCAGATGCTCGTTCACTTCTCCGTGCAGCAGGCCATTGGACGCGATGTTGCCGAAGGCACGGCGGATGTTCTGCTCGCCGCTGTAGCGCCCGATGCCCACGATCTCGAACGTGCCGTCCTTCTCGAAGAGGTCCGTCACGTCCGTCCACATTTTCTGGTCGACGTAATAGCCGTAGATGTTCTGGAGACGCTCCGCCGCGTCTTCCGCCGTCATTTGTGCGAGCGTCGCGCGGAGCATGGCCACGCGCGCAGTCGCAGCGTGCGCGTCTTTCGGCAGCTGCCCGGCGCGGAAGGGCTCGGTTGACTTTGGCACGGGTACACCAGCGCTTTCCGGCGTGAAATGCAAAGGCACCGGCTTGATGTCGGATCCAGGTGCTTTCCAGCCATCGTCATAGCTTCCGGCGTACATCGGATACAGGTGCAGGCGCGCGATTTTCCAACGGCCACCTTCGAGCACGTAGTCGTTCTCGCTGATTCCGCCGGACCAGCGCGCCTCGCCGCCGAGCCGACCGAGCATCGCGAGCTCGTGCCAGCGACCTTTCGCGGTGCGCCCATCCGCAGAGAGATTGATCACCGGTGTGAGCTGCATGCGCGTCGTGACGTCACCCGGCGCAAGGCCGAGTCTGCCGCCGCCGAACTCTTTGGTGAGCCACGCGAGGATCGCCTTGCGCCCCTCCACCTGCGTGTCGCCAATCTGCAGTACACCGTGATCGGCGAACAGGTCCGCCACCGCGTCCCACAGCCCGATTTCAACGAAATGTGCGTACGCTGTCTGAATGCGCTTCACCTGCCGGATGGATGCGGCACGCTCGACGTCCCGGTCGAGCTGCGCAACGCGTTTGGCGAGATCGGGATCGATCGGTGCCGCCGGGAGTGATGCCGGGCAGAACGCGACCCCGAGCGCGAGGAGGACTGCGAATGGGCGCCGCGCTCTCATGGGCCGTCACTCCCGATCACGGGATTCGTCAAGGTGCCGATCCCCTCGATCTCGATCGTCACGGTGTCGCCCGCTTGGATCGCCGGGCAATGACCGTCGGTACCCATGATGATCACGTCCCCCGGAACCAGCGTGATGTAGCGGGTCATGGCTGCGATGTAGTCCCCGATGGAGTAGATCATCTGGTCCGTGCGAAAGCTCTCGCGTATCTCGCCATTGATGCGCACGCGCGTGACGAGCTTCGCGAGATCCACGCCGCGCTGGAGCCACGGGCCGAGCGGCTTGAAGGTGTCGCTGTTCTTCGAGCGCCAGAATGTGCGGTCCTGGAATTGCCAGCCCCGCGCCGAGACATCGTTGCAGATCGTGTAGCCGAAGATGTATTCGGCGGCTTCGGCGGCGCGCACGTGTTTCGCGCGCTTCCCGATCACGACAGCGAGCTCCGACTCGACTTGCACGTTGGGCGGCACATCCCGCGGTAGAACGATAGCGTCGCCCGGCCCGACGATGGCGCCTTGTGCGCGATAGCCGATCTCGGGCGAGCGGGGCCAGGTTTTGTCCAGATCCAGGCCGAACTCTGCGGCTGCCGTGCGCCAGTGGCCCTCGTAGTTGATTCCGCACGCATAGAACGTGGGTGGAATCACGGGGGCGAGCAACCTCGCGCCGGCGAGCGGCACGGTATCCCCAGATTGGCGCCATTCACCGAAAAGATCGCCCGCGATCGGTACGATCGAGTCACCGGCGACGTAGCCGTGACGCCGACCTTCGGCTGTCTCGAAACGAACCCATCGCTCCGGTGTGCTCATTCAGTATCCGTTTGCGCTGAGGCTCGTGTCTGGGCGCGCCGCGCACGTCACGCAGTCTGGCCAGTAATACGGAGGAACCCGGCCGCTCACGGGGTTCACATAGTGGAACCACATGGGCGTAGCGGACGGATAGCCGGGATACGCCGGCCCGTTGTGCACGTAAGGATTGAATTGCGTGCTGCCGGGGATGAAAGCCTGCTGGCGCTGGCCCAGGATCGTCAGCGGCACGTCGGGTGGATAGGCCTTGATCAGCACGTCGGGTTTCTTCTCGGCCGGCTCGGCGGGCACGTTCGTCCAACCGTTCTTGTAGTTGGCGCTGTTGTAGTAGAACTCGTCGATTGCGACGCTCCACAGTTTCCAGACGCCATCCTCGAGCACGGCTTGGTCGTTCGGATACATGCCGCCGGAGAACGAGCCCGCTGTGTTCAGGCTGCTGCCGATCGAGAAGAGCCGCGTGCGAAAGCGCGCCGCGCGGCCGTCGGCGGATATGTCGATCACGGGCTGGATGCGCAGGTGAATGGGAATGCTCGTGCGGGGCGATCGGCGATGACCCCACTTCGTGATCTCGGCTTCACTGATCCGCTTCGGCCCGATGTAGAAGCCGGCGAACGGCATCTCGCGCGCGCCCTGGCGCGCGAACAGCTGGCCGAGCTGCTCCCATTCGAAGTCGTCGATGTAGTTGCCGAAGGCGTTCGAGACGTTCTCCGCGCCGACATCCGCAACCAGCTGGCGTTGCTTGCGCTCGCCGTCGGCGATGCGTTGTGCGGTCGAGCCGGAAGCGCTCGGGAGCGTCGCGGGTCTGGCGAAGGTCGGGAACTCGCCGGCGACGCGCGTCCCGTCGGGGTAGCGGATCGGTTTGCCCGTGACGGGGTGGCGCCAGGAGAACGCGGGGAGTGAATCCCGCGGAAGGGCGGAGGACCGATCGGGCGCCTGTGCCGCATCCGGCGCGACTGGGTCGAGTCGGCTCTTCCCCCAACCCTCCGCATAGTCGGCACGCATGCGTGGGAACAGCTGCATCTGCGCGATTCGCCAGATGCCATCCCGTTTGCGATAGCGGTTCTCGAAGACGGAGACGGCCCAGTAGCCCTTGCCATCGTTGCGGCCGGTCATCGCCAGCTCGACTCCGCGTGCGCGCGCGTCGACGCCGTCCGGGCTCATCGTGATGAACGTCGGGAATTGCACGTGCTCGTTGAGCTCGCCGGCGGGCAGGCCGGTCGGGCCTTCGCGTTCGAGTCCGCGGCGGATGCTCTTCGCGCCTTGCCACTGGCCCACGCCTGCGATGTCGAGCGTTGCGTCGACTTCGAACAGGTCGGCGACGTCGTCCCACATTCGACGATCGACGTAGTAGCCGTAGATGTTCTGCAGATTGCGGACGGCATTTTCTTCGAGCAGCGACGACAACGGACCGTGCAGCGTGGTGGCGAGCGCGCCTGCATCGGAGGCGGGCGCGGGGGCCGGCTGTTGGGGGACGGGAATGCCCGCCGTCTCGGGTGTGTAGTGCATCGGCACGACCTTCAGGTCCGGCTCCACGTTGCGCCAGCCGTCGGCATACGTGCCCGCGAACTGCGGCGTGTAATGCATCCGCGCGATCTGCCAGACGTCGCCGTGCTTCGCGTACTCGTTCTCGTAAATGCCGCCTGCCCAGCGCGCATCCTTGCCGTGGGCGCCGGTCATGGCAAGCTCGTGCCAGCGAACCTTCGCTGTGCGCCCATCGGCACCGAGATTCAACACGGGCGAGAACGGCAACAACGTGCGCACTTCCCCGGGCGCGAGCCCTTCCTTGCCGGTGCCGAGCTCGTCCCGAAGCCACCGGCCGATGGCCGCTTTGCCGCTGACACGGCGTTCGCCCACGATCATTTCCGCGTCGTCGGCGAAGAGCCCGGCCATCTCATTCCACAGGCCCACTTCGGCGAGCTGCGTGTAGGCGATGTGGAGCCGGCGCACGTCGCGAAGGGCCGTGGCGTTGGCCGTGTCCCGCTGCAAGAGGGCCGCGCGTTGCGCCAGCGTCGGCGCGGCGTTCCCGGCGAGCGTCGCGGCGCCCGCGAGCCATGACGTTGCGATCATTGCCGCGAGGACCGTTCTAGAAGCCATAGATCTCTCCGGGATTCGTCACGAAGATCCGCTGCCGCGCGGCCGGATCCGGTACCCAGTCCCATACGCGATCGATCAGGGTGCCGACGTCCGGCGAGGCGGCGCCCATGGCGAGGTAGGGCCAGTCCGATCCCCACAGCAGCCGTTCGGGATTCGCGGCGAGCAAGGCATCGTGGAACGGCTTGAGATCGTGGTAGTGCGGATAGTCGCGCGACTGGCGGCAGAGGCTCGTCTTCACCCACACGTGCCCGTCGGCCACGAAGCGCAGCAGCTGCTGGAAGGCGGGATCGGCTGTTCCGCGCGCAACGTCGATGCCGGCCATGTGGTCGAGCACGATCGGCATGCCGAACGGAATCAGCTTCGGGATCACTTCGACATGGTGATCGATCTTCGCCCACAGCTCTGGATGCCAACCGACCGCGGCGAGGCGCGGAGCCATCTCGATCAGCCGGGCCGCCGAGACCGCGCCGATATAGGGACGGCCCTGCGGATCGAGCATGTCGACGAAGCGCAAACCCCTGAAGCCGGCGCGGTCGAGCTCCGCGATGCGCGGCGCGGTCAGTTCCGGTCCACCGAGCCCGATGCCCCGAAGTCGCCCGCCGGATGCGGCGATGGCATCCTGGATGAGTGTGCAGTCGAAACCGTAGGCGGCCGGCTGCACGAGCACGCCGTAACGGTTGCCGACCTTATCGAGCATCTGCAGATGTCGTTCGACCGGCGCCTCCGGCGGTTCGTAGTTCGGGGGATTCACGAGCGCGTAGCGATCGTAGGGGCCGAACACATGACTGTGGCTATCGGTGGCGCCCGCGGGTTGCGGGTGGCTCGGCGGGTTCGGCATCCGGGGCATGACGGTCTTGAAATCGGGCATGGTCGCTCGTTCGGTGATGTCAGGAGGATCGAGAAGGGTGAGTGGCGATCGCCGCGGCCCGCGCCTCGAACGTCGCGTGCCAGGCGGCGAGGCGCGGCACGCCGTTGCGCCACCCGAGGTCGGCAAAGCGAAAGTCCATGTAGCCCAGCGCGCAGCCCAGGGCGATGTGGCCAATGTCGAAGGGCCGCTGCGCAAGCTCGTGGGCTTCCTCGTCGAGCTCACGCAGGGTCACCTCGATCTTGCAAGCGAATGTCTCGAGCCACGGCGCTGTCTGGCGCTCCTGCGGTTTCAGGCGTTCCTGCCGCCAGAGGATCAGCGTGTCCATCATGCCGTCGCCGAGGCAGTGGCGGCGCAGGGCATCCCAGCGCAGCGGAGCGGGCGGGAAGAGCTTCGGTCCGTCGTGCAGGCTGTCGAGGTATTCGCAGATGGCGCGGCTATCGTAGAGGCTCGTGCCATCGTCGAGTATCAGTGTCGGAATCTTGCTGAGCGGATTGGCGCGCTGGACGACAGGGTTTGCTTCGCCCATGGACACTGTCGTTTCCATGAGCTGTAGCTTTCCGGCAGTGCCTGTCTCGTGCGCGACCACCATCACTTTGCGAACGAATGGCGATGCCAAAGCCCAATGCAGTTTCAAGTCGCAGCCTCCCGTTGTTCATGGGGCGACTCGCGCAGAACGAGGCTGAGCGTCATCGAGACCAGGACGTTCAGTGCGAGCGCGCTGACGGCGGAGTAGCACGGGATCTCGAAATCGAAGATGCGCAGCGTGTACACCGAGTCCTTGAAACCGGTGGCCGCCGCCATCGCCGTGCCGGCGCCGACTCCCATGGCCCAGCCTGCCAGCAGCGCGACCGGATTCAGCCACTTGAAATAGAGGCCCAGCAGCACCGCCGGCAAGGTCTGGCATATCCAGATGCCGCCGATGAGCTGGAGTTGCACCACCGACGTTTCGGGAAAGAACGTCACGAACCCGAGCGCCCCGGCCTTGACCAGCAGCGAGACTAGTTTGGCGACTCGCGTCTCGTGAGTGTGCGAGCAGTTCGGTCGGAGATACGCCCGGTAGACGTTGCGAGTGAACAGGTTCGCTGCGGCGATCGACATGATCGCGCCCGGCACCAGCGCACCGATGGCAATGGCCGCGAACGCGACGCCCACGAACCAGGGCGGAAACATGTGGTTGAACAGGGCCGGCACCGCATAGAGGTTGCCGAAGCGCGCGAAGCCGTCGGCGAACGCCGGCATATCCTTCACACCGGCGGCCAGCGCCATGAATCCAAGCAGCAGGAGCAGGGCCAGTGCGAACGCGTAGATCGGCATGAACACGGCATTGCGCCGGATCGCGTCCCGCCCTGAGGCGGCCAGCAGGCCGGTCAGTGCGTGAGGATAAAGGAACAACCCGAGCGCGCCGCCGAGAGCGAGCGTCGCATAGGCAAACTGCGGGCCGAGACTATCCGGCGGCGCGGGCGGGAGGGTCAGCTTTTCCGCAGGCACGGCGTCGAACACTGCCCCATACCCGCCGAGCTTCGCGGGAATGATGACGACGGCGGCGATCAGCGTCGTGTAGACGAGCACGTCTTTGACGATCGCGATGACGGCCGGGGCGCGGATACCGCCGTGGTAAGTGAACCCGGCCATGACGAGGAACGCGACCAGGAGCGGCAGTTCCATTTGGTGCCCCAGCACGTTGATGCTGGCGTGCAGGCCGAGGCCGGCGAATATCGCCTCGAGCCCCACCAGTTGCAGCGACAGGTACGGCATGGTCGCGACGATGCCCGTCAGGGCGATCATCAGCGCCAGGACTCGATTGCGGAACAGCCCTGCAACGAGGTCCGCCGCGGTGAGGTAACCGTGCTGCGAACAGACCGTCCACACCTTCGGGAACACGGCGAAAACGATCGGGAACACCACGATCGAATAGGGCACGGCAAAGAATCCGGCCCCACCTGCGCTATACATGAGCGCGGGCAACGCGATGAAGGTGTAGGCCGTGTACAGGTCGCCGCCGAGAAGCAGCCACGTGAGCATCGGCCCGAAGCGGCGGCCGCCGAGGGCCCATTCGTCGAGCCGGCTCAGGTCCGCTTTCTTCCAGCGCGTGGCGCAGAATCCGAGCGAAGAGACGAGGGCGAACAGCGCCAGGAACACCACCACCGAGACGGAGTCGGCGGTCGCGCTCATCGATCGCGACCCTTCCAGTCGACGACATAGACGACCCAGGTCAGTCCGGCGCCGAGCCAGATCCAAACGAGCTGCCACGCGTAGAAAAAGGGGATGCCGAGCACGCGGGGCTCGTCGAAGTTGTAAAGCGGAACGTACAACGCAGCGAGGCAGGGAACGAGCAGCAGCGCATTGACCCACCTGCGCAGGCTACGGCTTTGCGTATCACGCATCCCGCCATTCCCCCTTGATTGCCTTGCGTGCCCCAACGCATGCCGCGCAAGGAATATTGATTACATGTACTGTGCGGTCAAACGGCAATAGCGCAGGCAGGCTGTGCGGGATTGCGGGAGGCAGAATGAGGCCCTTCGACTGGAATGATCTGCGCTATTTCCTGAGCGTCGCGCAATCGGGCACGGTCTCGCAGGCCGCGCGGCGGCTGGGCGTCGACCACGCGACCATCATCCGCCGTGTGGAGGCCCTGGAGCACGCGATGGGTGTGAAGCTGTTCGAGCGCACGCCCCGCGGATACTACCTGACCGCGAACGGCGAGCGCCTGTTGCCCTCGGCCGAGGCGATCCACGAAGAGACGCGCAAGATAGGCCGCGAGATGCTGGCAAGCCATCACGGCATCGGCGGCATCGTGCGCATCAGCACGCTCGAGGGGTTCGGCAACGTCTTCCTGGCCGGGCGCCTGCCGAAGTTCGCCGCGCAATATCCCAATCTGCACATCGAGCTGCTGACCTTGCAGCAGATCGTCGCGCTATCGCGGCGTGAGGCCGATATTGCGATCACGCTGCAGCCGCCCGACACCGGCCGCTTCGTGCACGAGAAGCTCACCGACTACTCACTGTTCGTCTACGGCTCGCGGGACTATGTCGCAGGCCGCCCGCCGATCAGGACGCGCGAGGACCTGCGCGAGCACGTATTCTGCGGTTATATAGACGATCTCGTGTTCGTGCGTGGGCTCGATTACCTCGACGAGGTGGCCAAGGGCCTGCGCGCGAAGTTGCAGAGCTCGAGCCTGCACGCACAGACGGAAGCGGCAATCGCAGGCTACGGGTTGTGCGTGCTGCCGGCATTCATCGCGGCACGCCATCCTCAGCTCGTCCCGGTGCTCCCCGATCAGGTTTCGCTCACACGCAGCTATTGGCTGGTCACGAGCAGCGATGTCGCGCCGAGCCCGCGAGTGCAGGCGATCCGGCAATTCATTCGCGCGGAGGTCGATGCGCACCGGCACGAGTTCGGCGCACCGCTCGCGCGCGCTCAGCCGGCAACGCAGGCCGATCCCGTGCTCGTCGAATAGAGGCAAATGCGCACAGAAGGCCTGCGGTCTTGAGCCTTCTGGAAGCCTGAGACGAACCCCTACCATCGGGCGAGATGAGTAGGGAGACCTGATGACCGTTTCCATTGCTTTGCCGCGCGTGATGCGCGTGGGTGCCGGCGCGTCGCTGCTGCTGCCGGAGGTGCTCGCCCAGCTCGGCCTTTCCAGGCCGTTCGTGATGAGCGACCGCTATCTCGTCGACAACGGGCGCGCCGAGCCGTTGATGGATGCGCTCGGTCGGGCGGGCAAGAAGGCGCGGCTGTTCGCGGACACCATGCCGGAACCCGACGTCGCATCGATCGAACGCGCCGTCGAAGCGCTGCGCGGCGGGGTGCACGATTGCGTCGTCGCGTTCGGCGGTGGCAGCCCGATCGACAGCGCCAAGGCCGTTGCCGTGCTCGCGACGCATGGCGGCGCGATGCGCGACTACAAGGCGCCGCGCGTGCAGGACGATCCCGGCCTCCCGGTCATCGCCATTCCGACCACTGCGGGCACTGGCAGCGAGGCGACCCGTTTTACCATCGTGACGGACAGCGAACGCGACGAGAAGATGCTCTGTATCGGCCTCGCTTATCTGCCGGTCGCTGCGCTGGTCGATTACGAGCTGACGCTCACGATGCCGCCGCGGCTGACCGCCGACACCGGAATCGACGCGCTCACGCATGCGATCGAGGCGTACGTTTCCCGGCGCGCCAACCCCGTG
>Ga0070665_100003260_pt1 | contig 17412 bp, 16 predicted proteins | sample KBSS13metaG_FD_65862 | JGI IMG/M metagenome (GOLD analysis project Ga0070665, IMG submission 65862) | Switchgrass rhizosphere microbial communities from Kellogg Biological Station, Michigan, USA - KBS S1-3 metaG | ecosystem: Host-associated > Plants > Roots > Rhizosphere > Soil ...
CACCGCCGCCCCGACGAGTCCGGCACCCACGATCCCCAGCGCCGCGCCGAGCGGGGATCGCCTGCGCACCTTGGGGATCGGCCGGGCGACGAACCCGATCGGCGAGCCGAGCGGCGCGTCCGGCATCGGGGGCCGCGGGGCGGGTGGGCGCGGGACGACGGGGAACACGCTGGTGGGCGGGTCGACGGGGGCCCCGTTCGCGGCGGAGACCCTCGAGCGGGGGCGGGGGCTCGGGATCGCGGGCGGTGGGCCTGCGGGGGCCGGTCGCCGTCGCGGGGCCGGGGGCGAGGAGGTCCAGGGCGACCGCGGCGCGGGCGGGACCGAGTCCGGGCGGGCGTGTGCACCCCGCCACGGCCGGTCGTCGTCTGCCTGGGCGGGGGCATGAGGGTCATGGTCGGTGGTCATCGAGTGCCTCCCTTTCCCTGCAGTCGGATCAGGTCCCGGTGTCCGTTACGTCGTGCTCGACGGGCAACCGAGACGACCCGGCCCGAGGAGGTGCTCGGCGCCCTTCCGTCACCTCGGTTCAGGCGTAGGGATCGGTGATCTCGCGCAGGCTGGTCAGGGCCTCGCGCAGCGCGGCCATGCCACCGGGTCCGAGGTGCTCCGACCACCGCGCCTCCACCTCCGCGACGGTCCCGTTCGCCACGCCACAGGCCTGCTCGCCGAGCGCGGTGAAGGTGATCAGGCGCGCACGACCGTCGCTCGGGTCCGGGATCCGCCGCAGGTAGCCCACCCGCTCGAGCTGGTCGACCAGCGCGCCCGCGGTCTGCTTGGTGACCTGCGCCTGCTCGGCGATGTCGGTCAGTCGGCTGCCGCCCGGCGCGATCCGCTGGAACACCCTGGCCTGCGCGAGGGTGAGCACGCCGTGGCCCGCGGCGTGCAGGGCCCGCATGACCTCGGCCTCCATCGCCCGGTAGGGGATGAACAGCAATGTCCCGACGTTCACCCCTTGAGTGTAGTCAGCTTCTCGGACTATCCTATTAGTCAGTAAAGCTGACCGAATCGGAGGCCGCCATGGAGCTGGACGCCGCGATCGACACCGCCCGCAGGGACTTCGCCGAGCTCCTCGCCGGCCTCACCCCGGAGCAGTGGGAGCAGCCGTCGCTGTGTGCCGGGTGGCGGGTGCGGGAGGTCGCCGCGCACGTCGCCTTGACGGCCGCTCCGCTGCTCACCCAGGTGTCGGCGGTGGTCAGGAGCGGGTTCCGCTTCGACCGCATGGTCGACGCGACCGCTCGGGCGAACGCCGCGAAGCCGCCGGAGCGACTGGTCGAGGAGGTGCGGGCACTGGTCGGCGTGCGCAAGCGCCCGCCGGGCACCACACCCGTCGACCCGCTGAACGACGTCCTCGTCCACACCCAGGACGTCGCCCGTCCGCTCGGCATCACGGTCTCCCTCGACCCCGAGGCCGCGGCAACGGCCGCGGACCTGGTGTGGAAGCGCCCCTTCCCGTTCCGTGCGCAGGCGCGGGTGCAGGGCCGGGAGCTGATCGCCACGGACGTCGACTGGCGCCGGGGTTCGGGCGAGCCGCTGGAGGCGCCGATGGGGGAGCTCCTGCTGATCCTCACCGGGCGCGTCGTCAGAACTGACTACGCGCAGTAATAGCTGGTCACCGAACCCGATAGGCCGGTCAGCACTTGCTGTTCGACCTGACGGGGGAACCGATGACCGCCACGCAGACGTGGACCACCACCGCACCGCTGCCGAAGGGCAACCGACCGGCGACGGTCGGGTTCGTCCTGGGGCTGGTCGGGTTGCTCGCAGGCTGGGTCCCGGTGCTCGGGCTGGTCGTGACGATCCCTGCGCTGCTGGCCTCACGGGCGGGTCGGGCCCGCTTCCGGCAGGGTCTGGCCGCGACGCCCGGACGCAGCGGCTCCGGCCTCGTGCTCGGTGGCATCGGCACCGCGATCTGCGTCGTGATGAGTGTGGTCGCCCTGTCCAGCGGTGCCTCTGCGACACCGCAGAAGCCCGTGGCGGCGGCTCCCGTCGCCACCCAGGCTCCCGCGCCGGTGCTCCTGACGGTGCCGAACGTCGTCGGGATGGGTGACGTCCAGGCCCGCGAGGTGCTGAGGGTGGCCGGTTTCACGAACGTCCTGCTCGGCCCGTCGACCGGCTCGGTCGCGGGGGTCGCGGCCGGCACGGTGACCACCCAGTTGCCGGGGAGCGGCGCCCGCGCCGCGGCGGGCGACCCGATCACGCTGGGGGAGGCAGGCGAGCCGCCGGTGGTCGCCTCGGCTCCCGTCGTCACGCAGGAGCCGGTGGCGCAGGCCCCGGTCGCCCGCCAGACCGCGGTCCAGGCCCCGCGACCGCTCGTCGCCGCCCCGCGCACCGTCGCCCCCGCTCCTCGGGCCGCTGCTCCGGCTCCGCGCGTCGAGGCCCCCGCGCCCGCGGCGTCGAGCAGCTACTTCAAGAACTGCTCCGAGGCGAAGGCCGCAGGCGCGGCCCCGCTCCACCGCGGCGACGCCGGGTACCGCTCCGCCCTGGACCGGGACAACGACGGCGTGGCCTGCGAGTAAGAGTCAGCGCACGAGGAGGCCCGGGTCGCCGACCCGGGCCTCCGTCGTCGTTCAGACCGCCTCGCGCACCACCCCGACCGCCCCGCGCAGCCCGACGCACCCCACGCACCCGACGCAGTCGATGCACCCCGCGCAGCCCACGCAGTCGACGCACTTCACGCACGCCGCGCAGCCGATGCAGCGCTTGCACAGCACACACGCGGCGCAGCCGACGCAGTTCAGCATGCCCACGGACAGGAACGTGACCAGGCTGGCGAGCACCCCCAGGCTGCCCGAGGTGGCGATGCTGCCCAGCACCCCGAGGCTGCCGGAGGTGGCCACGCTGCCCGCCACGCCGACGCCGCCCGCCGCGGCCACGCTCCCCGCGACCCCGACACTCCCCGCCACCGCGACACTGCCTGCGACGCCGACGCTGCTCGCGGCGTCGACGCTGCCGGCCACCGCCAGGTTCCCGGGGTCCTTCTGCTTGGTGAGCACGGTGTGCAGGATGACGGATCCGAGAGTCCGCCGGAAGGTGGCCGGTGCTCGTCTCGGCGAGGATCGAGATCAACGCCGAGGCTGGATCGGCTATGCTTAACATGCCGGTAATCTCGCCGGTCCTCAGGGCGGACCACTCGTTGACCGTTGGGCTCACCACCCGGCCACGATCCAGTCGCCTTCTCTGAGACTGCTCAGAGGAACCTATGTCTTCGCTCGTCAGTGGTACCCCGTCCCCTGCTGTCTCCGAACTCAGCGAGTGGGTCGACTCGGTGGCCCCCGTCGCGCTGCCCTCCGGTTCCACCGCCGTCGTCTACTGCGAGGGGCAGTTCGGCGAGCAGGACGGCAAGACCGCCAACGGGCTGGTCCGGCACTCGGAGAAGTACGAGATCCTCAGCGTCGTCGACAGCCGCCGGGCCGGGGTCGACGCCGGGGGGTTCCTCGACGGCACCGCGATCGGCGTCCCGGTGCTGGCGTCGCTCGCGGAGGCCGTCTCGCACGCCGGACGAGTGCCGGACTACCTGATCTGCGGCCTGGCACCCGCCGACGGCCTGTTGTCGGGCGAGCAGCGGATCGTGCTGCTCGACGGGATCGCCCGCGGGATGCACGTCGTCAACGGCCTGCACGAGTTCCTCAACGACGACGCCGAGTTCGTCGCGGCCGCCCTGAGTGCCGGCGTCACGATCACCGACGTGCGCCGCCCGAAGGCCAAGCGCGACCTGCACCTGTTCTCGGGCCGGATCTACGACGTGACCTGCCCCAGGATCGCGGTCCTGGGTACGGACGGGGCGATCGGGAAGCGCACCACCGCGACCCTGCTGGTCCAGGCACTGAACGCGCGCGGCGTGAAGGCGGTCATGGTCGGCACCGGTCAGACCACCCTGATCCAAGGGGGGAGGTACGGCGTGGCGCTGGATGCGCTGGTTCCCCAGTTCTGTTCGGGCGAGGTCGAGCACCAGGTGGTCGCGGCGTTCGAGGGCGAGGATCCCGACGTGATCGTGGTCGAGGGCCAGGGCGCGCTCAGCCACCCCGCGTACCTGACGTCCGCGCACATCCTGCGGGGCAGCCGTCCGGCGGGGGTGATCGTGCAGCATGCGCCGAAGCGGCGGATGCTCGGCGACTTCCCGATGGTGCCGATGCCGACCGCCGCGAGCGAGATCACGCTGATCGAGGCGTTCGCCGACACCCGCGTCATCGGCGTCACGATCAACCACGAGGAGATGACCGAGGACGAGCTGACCGACGCGATCGAGGACCATCGCGTTCGGCTCGAGCTCCCCGTCACCGATCCGTTGACGCGGCCGGTGTCGGAGCTGGCCGACATGGTGTTGGCGGCCTTCCCCGCGCTCGCGGCGGTGGCCGACGCCGGGCGCGGGTGACCGCGCCCAGGATCGACATCGATCTCGACAAGATCGAGCAGAACTCCCGGTCGTTGGTCGACCGGCTCGCCGCGCGGGGCGTGCGGGTCACGGGGGTCACCAAGGCGGTGCTGGGCTCGCCAGGGGTCGGCGCCGCGATGCTCCGGGGCGGTGTCCACGGCCTCGGTGACTCCCGGGTGCCGAACCTCGCCCGACTGACCGGTCTCGACCGACCCGTGCCGCGCACGCTGATCCGCACGCCGATGCTGAGCCAGGCGGCCCGGGTCGTCGACGTCGCCGACGTCAGTCTGAACACCGAGGCCGCCGTGCTGACGGCGCTGGATCGTGCGGCGTCGGACGCCGGACGGACACACGGCGTCGTGCTGATGGTCGAGCTGGGGGACCTGCGGGAAGGCATCGGGGTCGACGACGTCCCCGCGGCCGTGTGCGCCGTCCTCGGGCTCTCGTCGCTGCGGCTCGTCGGACTCGGCGCCAACCTCGCCTGCCAGAACGGCGCGGTGCCCGACGACCGGAACATGGGTGTGCTCACCGGGCTCGTGAAGGACGTCGAGGCGCTGCACGGGATCGCGCTCGACGTGGTCTCCGGGGGCAACTCGGCGAACCTGAGCTGGGCGCTGAGCACCGACGACGTCGGCAGGATCGACGACCTGCGGCTCGGCGAAGCGATCCTGCTCGGCCTCGATCCCCTGTACCGGACCCCGGTTCCCGGCCTGCACACCGATGCGTTCACGATGACCGCCGAGATCATCGAGGTCGCGGTGAAGCCGGCTCGGCCCTGGGGCGACCGCGCTCAGGCCGCGTTCGGCGAGGCGCCGCCCCGGACCGGCACCGGCTCGGTCCACCAGGCGATCCTCGCCCTCGGCAGGCAGGACGTCGATCCCGTCGGCCTGCGGCCACCCGAGGGCATCACGATGCTCGGGATGAGCAGCGACCACCTGGTCGTCGACCTCGGCGACCACCTCGCCGTCGTCGGGGACGAGATCGACTTCGCCGTCGCGTACGGCGCGCTCCTGCGGGCGATGACGTCGCCGTTCGTCACCAGCGTCGAACGCGCGGGCCCGCCCGCCGCACCGTCGGCGAGCCGGATGCCGCGAGGCCACCCTGCCCGGGCGTGACTGCGCTCCACGACGAAGGCCCAGGTCGGAAGCGACCTGGGCCTTGGTGGTCGGGGTGACAGGATTTGAACCTGCGACCTCTTCGTCCTGAACGCGGATGCGCTGGCCCGGACGTGCCCGTCCCGTGCCGCTGCGTGCCGTCTGAGCGGCGCTTCTGTGATGGCCCGTATCAGCTGGTGTCAGCCGTCCCTCACTCTGCCCGCTCCGCCATTGCTCCGGCACCTGGTACCCGCGCCGAGCGTCTCGTCACCTTGCAGCGCCCGACAGCGCTAGGAGGAGCGCGGACGAGGCCGCATTCCGTCGAGGATGATGCGGGCGAGATGCGCTGAGCGCTCACGACTCCCCTCGGCGTCGGCGTGGCGGATCGCAGCGAAGGCGCCGGCCACCAGTGCTAGCACCTCATCGGCTGTGATGTCGGAGCGCGCGAGGCCAGCCGCGTGTGCGCGGCGGAGTAGATCAACGACGTGGCCCGTGAGGTCCTCCGCGACCCTCGGGGCCGCGGTCCGCAGGTCGAACTCGGCGGCCGAGAGCGCGCTCTTCACCGCGACGTTCGCAGCGCCCGTGGCCATCATCCGGGAGAGGAGCGTGAACAGGGCTGCCGGATCCTCGCTGTCGACGAGCACGGCTGCCTGCGCCACCAGCTGCTCCACCTGATCGGTCGCGACGGCGAGGAAGAGCGCTTCCTTGGTGGGGAAGTGTCGGTGGACGGTGCCGGGGCCGACACCGGCCCGGCGGGCGATCTCGTCGAGCGGGACGCCGAGACCCTCCGTCGCGAACAGCTGCTGCGCGGTCCGCAGTACCCGCTCGCGGTTCCGGCGCGCGTCGGCGCGCGTCGCATGGCTGGGCGGTCGGCTGGACATCACGCCTAGCTTAACCGGGGCGGCGCACCGTATGTTGGGCCGCTAACCGGGGCGACGCCCCGATTGAGGAGACGGAGATGTCGACCGAACTGCATCAGCTGGGCGATGCCGGGAGGGTGCTGGAACGCCTCCGAACTGCGACGATCGAGCAGTCGGCGAGGGAGATTGAACAGCTGTACGCCGCCGACGCGGTGCATGAGTTCCCGTTCACGAGGCCGGGTCTACCGTCGCGTCTCGTCGGCAGGGACGCCATCATGGAGTTCGTCCTCGCAAGCTGGACACACGGACCCCTGCGGTACCAGCGCTACCGGACCGTCTCTGCGTACGCGACGAACGACCCGAGCACCGTCGTCGTCCAGCAGGACGTGCACGGCACCAGCTCCACCACCGGCCCGTTCGTCCTGCCGAACCTCATGGTCCTGACAGTGTTCGGCGGCGAGATCCACCACCTTCGCGATTTTGTCAATATCCTCGCAGCTTTCGACGCCATCGGGCCTGCCTCAACATCGGCCGCAGAGGTTGGGTCCTGAACGCCGTGGGCGAGACCCGCCCCTCCTAACGCGAACGAGGCATGATCACTGCCTGCGCGTCCACCTCGGGGCCCACGATCACCAGTCCACCCGCTGCCATGCCGTGTCAGCGGGTGTTCGGGCGTTCTACCCCTCATGTGCCCAAATGTGGCCCGCTGCGGCCGTCGCCGATTCACTCGCTCTGATGTTGACCCCGCTTCACGGACACGTCGGTGAGGAGATCAGGCCCGACGGGTGGGTCGATGGTGTCGAACTGTATGGGGCTCATCCAGTCCAGTGCGGAGTGTCGGCGGCGGCGGTTGTAGAAGCCCTCGATGTATCACCGTCTTCGTCGAGGGGACCCGCTTCGCCCGGCGGCGCAGCGGAAGTCCGGCCAGGCCGGCGCGGCGCATCAGCACGGCAACGGTCTTGCCGGACACGACCACACCCTGGCCCAGGACGAGTTCGGCGCGGACCCTCGGCGCGCCGTAGGTCTGCCGTGACGCCTCATGGACCGCGGCGATCTGGTCGGTCAGCCAGGCCTGGCGGATCGTGCGCGCCGAGGGTGGGCGGCTGCGAGCTTCGTAGAAGCCCGCCCGGGACACGCCGAGGGACAGGCAGGCCTGCTTGACCGCTACGCCCTCAGCGGCCAGCTCCGCCACGTGGGCGAATCGGGCTTTGGGGGCACCACCTGCTCCACCGCGGCAGCCGCCTTGCGCAGAATCTTGACCTCGATCTCCAGCTCGGCGATCCGCGCCCTGGCCGCGGTCAGTGCAACAGACTCGACCTGTTCCGGGGCCGGGATCTTGAGACCCCGGGGACAGCGCCTCCTGCCTATAAGTTGTGTACTTATTTATTCTGATCGATGCTGAGTCTGTGGAACTCAGACAGCTCATCTACTTCGAAGCCGTCGTGCGGCATGACAGCTTCACCCGGGCTGCGCACTACCTGCACGTTGCGCAGCCATCAATCTCCGCCCAGATTCGGCGACTCGAAGAGGAGCTAGACGTTGAGTTGCTGACGCGGACCACTCGTCGGATGCGGCTGACCGAGGCGGGTGAGGTGTTTCTGGTACGGGTTCGGCGTGTTCTACAAGAACTGGACGCCGCTCGCGCGGACCTCGACGACCTGTCTGGCGTCTTGCGCGGTCAGGTCCGTCTCGGCGCCGTAGACGCGTTGGGGCCGTTCGATCTGCACGGCGCGCTGAAGGCCTTCCACGATCGCTATCCAGGCGTCCGGCTCGAGTTGCGCTCGGCGCCGGTGGGGCAGCTTCTACTCTCCCAGCTCGACGCCGGCGACCTCGATCTCGCGCTCAGTCCGGCGCCGCCGGATCTCCCCGACCGCTACGTCGCGCACCAACTGTTCAGCGAGGAGTTGGTGATCATCGCATCACCGCAACACGCCGTCGCCCAGCTCCCTGTGGTTGCGGTCGCGACGTTGCGCGACGAACCGTTCGTCAGCTTTCCGCCGGCTACCGGGCTGCGCCGGATCCTCGAACAGACAGCCGGAGCAGCGGGTTTCACGCCCAATGTCCCGTTCGAGAGCACTGATCTGCACCGTATTCGGGGCCTGGTCAGTGCCGGGCTTGGCCTTGCGCTTGTAGCACGCTCGATAGCGGAAGGTCCTGGCCCGCCCGTCGTCGCCCGAAGCCTAAGCCCGGAGCGGGTCCACCGCGCGATCGGACTTATCCAGCTGGCTGGCCACCGTCTGTCCCCAGCTGCTCAAGCGTGCTGGCAGATCCTGCAGCACCGAGACGCCTCCGACCCGTCGAGCACATAGTTATACCGCTTCGCTATAAGTGACAGATCAAATAAGTCTTGGACTGATGAAACTCAGCGGTTCGATGATGGGACCATGACACCCTTGGTCTGGTTCATCACCGGCGCTTCCCGAGGATTAGGTCGGGCGCTGGCTAAAGCCGTGCTCGCCCGCGGTGACCGAGTGGTCGCCACGGCACGTGATCTCGCCGAACTCGACGATCTGACCGGACCCGAGCACGGCGGCGACCAGGACCCAGTCCTGCGACTGCGGCTCGACGTCACCGACACGACGGAGATCGAAGCGGCCGTGGAGGAGGCGATCACCCGAGAGGGACGCATCGACGTGCTAGTGAACAACGCAGGGCGGGGATTCGTCGGAGCCTTGGAGGAGTTGACCGACGCTCAGATCGACAGCGTCTTCGATACGAACGTGTTTGGGACGATGCACGTGACCCGCGCCGTGCTACCACACATGCGAGCCCAACGAAGTGGTCACGTCGTTCAGATGTCGTCGGTAGGTGGCGTGGTGGCCAATCCTGACCACGCGCTCTACGGGGCCTCGAAGTTCGCCATCGAGGGGATGTCCGAGGCTCTCGCAGGTGAGGTCGCCGAGTTCGGTATCCACGTGACGATCATCGAACCCGGTCCGTTCCGTACCGACTTCGCCGGCCGATCCATCAGGTACGCCGACCAGATCGATGACTACCGTGACACCGCAGCGAGTGAGCTCCGCAAGCGCTTCCCCGAGCAGGACGGCGCCCAGCCCAACGATCCCGCTCGCGCCGCTGAGGCAGTTCTTCAAGCTGTGTACTCCAACAATCCACCTCTACGCTTACCCCTCGGCCCCGAAGCGGTCAGAAGGATCCGGGAGAAGCTGAAAAACCAGCTCGCCGACATCGACGACTGGGAGAAGGTCGCGGTCGACACGCGGTACGCGCCGAGTTGACTCATCCGCCAGCATTGATCACGGGGTGCGCACACTAGGACGGCACTTTGCGTTTACTCATCTGAATAATACACGGCATGGACGACCTCTCTGCACTTCTCTGCGAGATTTCCCACATTCTATCAACCTCGCACTACATACAGGTGGGAGATAGAATTTGTAGGCGCCACCAGTGCTGCGTCAGTAATCATCGGAAAGATCGGACACGCCTATCGGCAATTTCCTGTGAGCTGCAATCTCGGGGGGAAACATGGAGCTATCGCTTCTGCGAACATGTTTGGCCATCTACAGAACAGGGTCGCTGACACGGGCCGCTCGTGAGCTGGGCATCTCGCAGCCAGCCGTCACGGGGCACCTCCGTACGCTGGAGAAGGCGTTGAGCGAGCCCCTATTCGAGAGGACTCCACACGGAACGGTCCCGACTGAAGCTGCGCACCAGCTTGTTCGTGAGACGAGGGAGCCGTTGGACAGTCTGGAGTCGGTACTCCAGCGGCGGCTGGATCCCTCAGGTCTGGCCGACCGCACGGTCCGGCTGGCTGGGCCTCCCGAGATCATCAGCAGCCGGGTGCTGCCCGCAGTGACCGACCTGATCCTGGACGGGCTTCGGCTCACCGTGGGGCTCGGTGCGACCGAGGATCTACTGGCCGGGCTGGTCGATGGCTTCTATGACCTCGTGATCACAACCTCTCAGCCGCGAAGCCCGGCCCTGCGCGTCACGCCTTTGACGGATGAGGAGTTCGTACTCGTCGGGTGTCCAGAGTGGGCGCGGCGACGGTGCTGGTCTGGCGCGGGTGCCGACGAGCTTGCCGATGTGTCGGTGATCGCCTACTCCGAGCACCTGCCGATCATCAGGCAGTACTGGATGAGCGCGTTCGGGATTCGCCCGACCTTCGACGTGGCAGTGACCGTGCCTGATCTGCGTGCCGTACTGGCCGCTGTCTGCAGCGGCGCCGGGGTGTCGGTCTTGCCCACCTACCTGTGCTCCGAGCAGATCGAGCGGGGCGAGTTGTGCGTCTTGCACGAACTCGAGGTGGCGCCCCTCAACACTCTGTTCCTCGCGGCCAGAGCGGGGGGCCGCACCAGCGTCGGGTTGACGACGCTGAGGTCTCATCTACTGATGAAGCCCGCCTGTGGCGGTGACGGCCGTCGTGACGCTGAGAATGGCTGCGGCGAGCACCATCGACGATGCCGGGTTCTGGCCAGTCACGAGGGGGCCGTCGACGACGACGTGCGGATGGAAAGGGTCACCAAAGATCACCGAGGCGCCTGCCTTGCTCAAGGCATGGGTAAGGTCGGTCGCCGGGTTGGGCAGTTCCATCTCGCGGTCTTCCGCCAGAGGGCTCGTTGTCACCCGGCGGCCGTTGAGGACGGAGATGCCGTGACGGTCGTTGACCCTGATCAGACCGGCGGCTCCGTGTCCAGTGGCGGCCAGCACCGCGCCACCTTGGGCGGCTCCCTGGGTGAAACTCGTCAGGCTTTGGCTGTCAGGAAGTTCCTCGAGTGCACCGACGCCACCGGCGAAGTAGACCAGCGAGAAGTCTGTGGCTTTTTCGAGATCGGGTGCGGAGGCGCGGGCGAAACGCTGCCGGGCAACGGAATCGTTGAGGAACGCCCGCTGGGCTGGATCGGAGCGATCGACACCCCCCAGCACAGCTCGGCCGACGCGGGGGCAGATGAACTCGACATCCCAGCCGTTTCGTCGCAGCGCTCGCCACGGGTAGGCAATATCGGCAAGCCAGCATCCGGCTCGACGCCCGTCGACGGTCCGCTCGATCGAAGTTACGACGATGCAAGCCCTGAGCGGGACCGTCGCTTGGTTGATGTCCTGCGTTCTGGATTCGATCGGAGTCATCCTTGACTGTGAGGTGGAGGAAACCCAACGGGTTCAACTTCTGGGCGAAGGAGGTTGGCCTGACCGCAACTTACCCGAAGGCAGTCGTCGATCAAGAGACCATCCACAGAACCTCTTATGCCTCCTCCACGTCTGATTATTTGCAGTGGCTGCGACGCGACTGCTTCAGTACGAGTGCAGAATTCGACTTCCACCCGATTCGGCGCATGCTCCGGACGCTCAACGAGGGGAACCCATCATGACTGACATCAGATCGATTGCTGTTCTTGCGTACGAGCAGGTGAGCGAGCAGGACTCGATCACTCCACTGGAGATCTTCAAGGGTGCGGCGATGGTGACCAGCGGCCAGATCGCTCCGTGGGAGCGGGAGTCGGCGCCGAGCGAGCTGGACGTGAAGCTCGTGGGCATCAAGCCAGGTGTCGTCACGATGCAGATGGGCACGCAAGTAGTCACTGACGCCGCGATCAGCGACGAGGACCTCTACGACGTGCTCTACGTCCCCGGCGGGGTGGGCTCGGGGGCAGTGGCGGGGGACGAGCGGGTCTTGTCGATGATCCGCCGCCATCACGAGGAGGGCCGCGTCGTGGCGGCGAACTGCTCCGGGGTCGGGGTGTTGGCCCGGGCGGGGATCCTCGGCGAGACCCCGGTCACGTGTGTCGCGGCGGTGGCGCGCGGGCTGCGCGCCAAGGGAATCAACGTCCCGGAGGCCCGCCGGATGTGGATCGGGCGGCCCGAGGAGCGGATCTGGACCTTCACCGGCTCCTACGGGGTGAACGGCGGCGCGGTGGCAATGGTGGCGCACTACCTCGGCAGAGAGATCGGCACGATCGTGTCGATGATGTTCGACACCATCGGCGGGATCGGCGCGGTCATCTTCGTCGAGGAGACCTTCCAGAAACTACTTCCAGCCGATGCTGCTTCCCGAGCCGATGCCGGCGATGGCCTGACCCGACGCTTCGTGAGGAGGGCCCTCGTGACCACACCACGGCCGCGTACGACGACCCCGCCGCAGATGCGGGACATCAGCTGGATCCGGGGAGCGCTGCAGACCGCGATCGCGATTGAGCACGCGACGATGCCGCTCTACTCGGCCGCCATGTACTCGCTGGAGGTGCAGAACTACCCGTCCTACAACACCATCCGCAGCGTGCTGATGGAGGAGATGTTGCACATGGCGGCCGCGTGCAACATGCTCGCCGCCCTGGGCGGCTCGCCGCGCATCCGCGAGCTCGACCACGGGCTCCCGCGCCAGGGGCTGCCGGGCCGGGTCGCGCCGGAGCTGTTCGTCGCTCTCGCTCCGCTCTCAGCGCGCAGCATCGAGATGTTCATGCGGATCGAGGCCCCGTTCTTCCTCCTCGGCGGCCAGCAGCGAGTCGGGCCCTACGACACGATAGGCCGCTTCTACGAGGCGATCTCCGATGCGGTCCGCCGCAACGCACGTGAGGTTAGAGACGCGGTCGCTCGCGGTGGCCGGTCGCATCAAGTGGGCGGCAACCTCGGCTACCGCTCGATCACAGCGGGCAGCGGGATCGACCCGGTCGAGCAGTGCCTCGAGGCCCTGGAGATGATCAGCGACCAGGGCGAGGGCAAAGCCGCGAGCACCATCACCGCGGGCGCAGAGTTCCAGAACGAGGGCTCGCACTACGCGCGGTTCGCGGAGCTGAAATACGGGAGGACCTACCGCGAGCCGCAGGACCCGATCGCACTCACACCCGCGACCGAGGCGCAGTACTTTCAGGGTGAAGCGGTCCCGTGGCCGGTTGTGATCAACACTCTGGCAGTGCCGCAGGACGGGTACGCCGCGATCCTTGCCCTCGATCCGGCTGCACCGGAGGTCCGGAAGGAACTCGATGCGTTCGACGCGTCCTACACTGCGATGATGATCGCGCTCGATGGCGCGTGGAACGGACCGATCGAGCGGTCGTGGGCCAGCCTCGGTGAGGCCGTGGTTCACATGAACGAGATGCGTGTCGTGTCGTGCTTCAACATCATGCGCCTGCCTGTGCCTGAGGCCGCCGTGGCACGGATACGTGAAATCTACCCGCGCGAGCACCGGCTGCTCGCGGGATTCACCGACCTTACCCGACCAGTGTTCTACGGACCGCGTTTCGCGAATCTCGCCGCACACAACCCGAGGAGATGACGACCACGATGGCGACGCCAGACGGAGCGCAGGCGCGTGAACGACTCCCGTTGGCGGGGCTTCTGGCTCTCGCGGTCGCGGGGTTCCTGACCATGCTCACCGAGACCGTGCCCGCTGGGCTGCTCCCGAAGATCAGCGACGGGCTCGGTGTCGCACCGGCCGCGGCCGGGCAGCTGGTGACGGTGTACGCGGCGGGCTCGGTGATCGCAGCGATCCCGTTGACCACCCTGACCAGGGCGCTGCCCCGCCGCCAGGTCCTGCTCGGCACAGTGCTCGCCATCGCCGTGGTCAACGCGGTGACCGCGTTCTCGGGGTCGTACGAGGTCACGCTGGTCTCGCGGTTCATCGCCGGTGTCGCCGCCGGTGTCCAGTGGGCGATGATCGCTGGCTACGCCATGCGCATGGTGTCGGAGCGCAGCAAGGGGCGCGCCCTGGCCGTCTCGATGGCCGGGGTGCCGATCGCGCTGGCCCTCGGGGTGCCCATCGGGACGTTCGCCGGCAGCGTCATCGGTTGGCGCTGGACGTTCGCGACAATGGCGCTGGTCGCAACCTCGGTCATCGCCTGGGCCTTGGTCAAGATTCCGCCATTCCCCGGCGAGGCCGCCCACGACCGCATCCCGCTGCTGCGAGTGCTCACCCGCCCCGGGTTCCTCGCAATCCTCGCCGTCGCGTTCCTGTTCCAGGTCGGCCACATGAACCTCTACACCTACATCGCCCCCTATCTGACGTTGCCTGGACTCGGGTCCTCCGTCAGTGCTGTGCTGCTGGTGTTCGGGGTGGCGGCCATCGTGGGCCTGTGGACGGCGGGGGTGCTCATCGACCAAAACCTGCGCCGGGTCGTTCTCGGGTCACTCGCCATCTTCTCCGTGTGCATGCTCGTGTTCGCCATCGCCGCGGCCAATGCGCCGCTCGTCATCGTCGCGGTGGCGTTGTGGGGGTTTACCCTCGGCGGCGCCCCTACCATGGTGCAAGCGGCATCGGCCAAGGCCGCCGGCCCAGCTGTGGACGTCGCCCAGTCGGTGCTGGTCACGATGCTCAACGCGGGTATGGCCCTCGGTGCGCTCACCGGCGGCGTCGTCCTCTCGAACGGCGGGATCGGCGACCTGGCCTGGGTCAGCCTCGGGCTGTTCGTGGCGGCGCTGGTCATCGCCGTCTTTGCCCGCCGGCACAGCTTTCCCCCCGCCGACACCCCGGAGCCCGTCAAGGTTTCCACCACCCCGGGAGCGCCTCGTCATGACTGACTTCTACCACGTGTGTTTCGCGGTTCCCGACCTCGCGAAGGCTACCGACGATCTCACTCTCGCCACCGGGGTGCGGTGGCGTGAACCCCGCGGTGGCACTCTCGGAAGCTGGGAGTACCAGATCGTGTTCTCCGTCGGGGCACCGTACATCGAGATCATCGAAGGCCCGCCGGGGAGTCCGTGGGACTGCACCGGCGGGCCACGGTTCGATCACCTCGGCTGGTGGAGCACCTCCATCGAGGTCTCCACGCGCCGGCTCACCGACGCCGGGTTTCCTTCCGACTTCGACGGCTGTCCCTTCGGGCGTTCGTTCGCCTATCACCGTCTCGACAGCATCGGCGCGCGGGTCGAGGTCGTCGACACCGCAGGCCAAGCCGAGTTCATGAGCGCGTGGGACCCCGACGGGGTACCAGCGACAGCGCTGGAATGCCTACGTACATCTTGACCAGGCCCCGATCCTGCGGCCATGCGCCGGGTCGGTCTCGTGTCGGCAGTCGCAGGCGCCGGTGTCATAGACCTGTACTACGCCCATCCACTCCTGCGCGAGATCATGCGAGGATATTGGGCCGGGGGTGTCGAGCCTCGTCTGACAGTGATTGTTGACCTCAGCCCAGATCGGCTAGGCCACTGGTCTCGCGCTCCTGGTCCCACTCGGTGGCAGGCATAGTCGACCGCTAATCCGTGACGATGCTTGACGCCACCGACTGTCTTGCTCGCGCTCGTGGCCAGCGCATACGTTCCCGATCCTTCTCATCGCGGTGGCGATGAGAAGGATCGGCTCGGCAGCAACGCACGCTTCTGGCATGTCGATTCGCTTGTCCAGAATCGCGTCCCAGCTGCGGAACGCGGGTCCGCAGACGATGCGCCCGCGAGACCTGAACGGACGGGATCGGCTGCGTCGACGATCACCACACAGCGCACCGCCAGCTGCGTGGCGTCGGCGATCGCCGCGGCGACGCACGATGCCCCGCGCCAGCAGAACCGCGAGGAGTTCAGCAGCGGTCAGGTGCAGCAGGGCATCGGCTGTCACCGGGCTCCTCTCCGGGCCTCCCGCCCGGTAGCGGTGAAGAAGCGCTCGGCCAGCGCGGTCAGTGGGCCGCGAGACGTCGCTGAGACCCGAATCCGCGAGTAGGCGTTGAGCCGATCTTGTGGTCGTCGAGTTGATGTTGGTCGGGTCGTGGATCGGGTTCGGGGCGGGCTGGTGGCCCGAGTGCCGCCTCGGGTGTGCGGGTTCCGATGCTGGTTGGGCCCGGTTTTCGACCAGGCTCGACCAGGTCAGGCACGTGTGGCAGCGCGCGGAGGCGGGCGAGGACCTCGGCGAGCAGGTCGTTGCCGGGTGATAGGCGCAGGATAGGCCGCGGGCGTGGCCGATCAGGCGGGCGGGGACGGCGACAAGCCGCCTGCGCAGGGTGGCGATCATGGCCTGACCTCCGCGGGTACCGTGTCCGACCAGCCGCCCGTCGCGGCGGGCGGTGGTGAGGTGGTGCAGCCAGCCGGTGCTGGTAGCGGCGAGCAGCGCTCCCCACATCCAGGCCCGGTTCACCGCGTGCTGCCCCGACGGGAGGTGGCGCAGCGCGGCGCCGTGCTTGGTGTCGCGGAACAGATTCTCCACGCTCCTGCGGTGGCGGTACCAGTGCTCGACCTGCGCGGCGTTATCGCTGGTGGACACGTCGAGGTTGGTCACGATGAACGAGGAGGCGTAGACCGCGTCGGCGTCGGCAAGCTCGTCGAGCGGCAGGGCGCGCTGGTCAGGGTGCAGGGTGCAGGGTGCGTCGGCGCCGGGCTCGGGGATCGGCGGTGACCTGGCCGCGGTCCAGGTCGAGCCGGACCCGGCGGATCAGCAGTCGGGTGGTGGCGGGCCACCAATTCGGGCAGTAGTCGGCCACAGCGACCTGCGCGGCGAGCGTGTCGATCGCGTCGGTCCAGCCGTCGCCCGCGACGCCGTCGAGGACGCGCCACAGCGGCGCGGTCCGTCGGGCACCGATGGCGAACTCCACGTCGGTGAACAGGCAGGCCCGGGCGAGTTGGCCGGCGAAGTAGCCCGCGTCGGCGCGCACTCGGATCCGCCCGTCCGGCGCCTGCGCTCGGCGCGCTCTCGCTGGTGACACCCTAGGAGGTCCTGTTCGACCCCGCGGTGGTGACAACGCCTGCGGCAGGCCCCAGGCCTTCGGCCATGACGAACGCGGGCTGCTGGTCCGCGGCTGTGTTGCAGGTGAGGGATCCGTCCAGTAAGTCCCGCAAGGGCGCCCGCAGGTGGTCAGGCGTTCGCTCCGCGGGCGGCTACCGGCCAGCGCGTGAGCCTCTCGCCGTCGTCGATCACGAGGTTGTCGGCGAGGTTCACAGCCGTACAGACGTGATTGGGCACTACGCGAACCTTCTCACCCAAATCCGGAGTGCCATAGCCTGCTGCGAACTGGACTGTGGCGTGGTGCTCGGACAGCGCGATGATCCGCGCATCGGGGTAGTGCAGTAGGCGTCCGCCGCCGCTGATCCAAGGGGGCTGATCGGCACCAAGGACCTTGCTCCCAGCGTCGAGTACGGCGCGGTCACCGCGGCGGCTGACCACCGTGGCGACGGCGGTGAGGGCGATATCGTCGAGCCCGCAGGTCCCCAGCTC
>Ga0070665_100003261_pt1 | contig 17405 bp, 16 predicted proteins | sample KBSS13metaG_FD_65862 | JGI IMG/M metagenome (GOLD analysis project Ga0070665, IMG submission 65862) | Switchgrass rhizosphere microbial communities from Kellogg Biological Station, Michigan, USA - KBS S1-3 metaG | ecosystem: Host-associated > Plants > Roots > Rhizosphere > Soil ...
CACATTGTTGATCACAGTGACCAGATCCTGGCCCGCATCACCGTAGATGTTGGCGACCTGTGCCGTCTGCGCGATATCCGACTCAACTGTTGGCAGCTTTGGATTCACCTGCGCCAGAAACTGATTCAACCCCGCAAGGCCGGCACCGGCGTCGTCGCCATGATTACGCAAACCCTCGGCGATCGCCGAAAGTGTTGCGTTCAGGTGTATCGGGTCGACCTTGTGCAGCACGTCGGTCAGTGTCTGGAACAACGTGTTGGCTTCCAGCTGCACGGACTGAGCCTCGACGTTGGCGCCAGGATGCAGCGGCGTGCGGTCCGGCCGCGGCGGTGCAATGAACTCGACCGACTTCGCGCCGAACACCGTGGTACTGCCGATGCGCACCAACGCATTCGACGGGACGTAACGCAGTTGGTCGCGGTTGATCGCCAACGTCAACTTCGCCTGATCGCCGGTATACGCGATGTCTTCGACCTTGCCGATTTGGACACCGCGGTATTTGACTTTGGCTTCCTTGTCCATCACCAAGCCGGCGCGCGGCGACGTCACCGTTATGGAGTCGGTGGGGGTGAAGGCGGCGGTGTATGCCAGATAGGTAAACACAGTGAACGCCACGATGATCGACGCCAACACAGCGGCGGCGATTCTGATCGCGGCAGTCCTCGACACGACGTCTCCCCTTACCCCGAGAGGTTGAAGTTACCGGACGCGCCGTATACGGCGAGGGCGATGAACAAAGTGATGACGACCACGACGATGAGCGATGTCCGCACCGCCTGACCCACGGCGACGCCTACGCCGACGGGGCCACCCGACGCGTTGTAGCCGTAGTAGGTGTGCACCAGCATCACCGCGACCGACATCACGATGGCCTGGGCGAACGACCACAGCAGGTCTGTCGGTATCAGGAACGTATTGAAGTAGTGGTCGTAGAGGCCGGCGGATTGTCCGTTGACATAGACGGTGATCGCGCGGGCAGAGAAGAACGCCGCGAGCGTGGCCAGCGAGTACAGCGGAATGATCGCCACCAGCCCGGCCATGATCCGAGTGGAAACCAGATAAGCCACTGAGTGCACGGCCATCGCCTCGACCGCGTCGATCTCCTCGGCGATGCGCATCGCGCCGAGTTGGGCTGTGGTGCCGGCGCCGATGGTGGCGGCGAGTGCGATACCCGCGATGATCGGGGCGACGATGCGCACGTTGAGGAAGGCGGACAGGAAGCCGGTCAGCGCCTCGATCCCGATGTTGCCCAGCGACTGGTAGCCCTGCACGGCGATGACCCCGCCAGAGGCCAGGGTGAGGAACGCCGCGACGCCGACTGTGCCGCCGATGAGTATCAACGCACCCGTGCCCAACGTCATCTCTGCGATCAGCCGCACGGTTTCGGTGCGGTATCGCCGCAGCGCGAAAGGTATGTATCGGACCGACGTCGAGTAGAACAGGGCCTGTTCACCGAAGCTGTCGACCGCGCCGGACACCCGTCGGAGCGCCCGCCGCATCCGCAGCGTGATGTCGTAGCTCCCCAGCTCGCTCATCTGCCGAGGATCCGAATGCCGATTGCCGTCATGAGGACGTTTATCACGAACAGGCAGATGAAGGCGTAGATGACCGTCTCGTTGACGGCTTCTCCGACACCCTTTGGTCCGCCTTTCACGGTCAGACCGCGGTAGCAGCCGACGAGCCCCGCCATGACGCCGAACAGCAATGCCTTGAATTCTGAAATGACCAATTCGCCCAACCCGGTCAGGATGGTCAGGCCGTTGATGAACGCGCCGGGGTTTACGCCCTGCAACAGCACGGAGAACACGTAGCCGCCGCTCAGGCCGATCGCGATCACCAGACCGTTGAGAAGCAGTGCCACGAACGTCGACGCCAGAACGCGAGGCACCACCAGGCGCTGGATCGGGTCGATGCCCAGCACCCGCATCGCGTCGATTTCCTCACGGATGGTGCGGGCACCCAGGTCGGCGCAGATCGCGGTCGCCCCCGCGCCGGCAACGACCAACACGGTTGAGACCGGGCCCAGCTGCGTCACGGTGCCAAAAGCGGTACCCGATCCCGACAAGTCCGCGGCGCCGATTTCGCGCAACAAAATGTTGAGGGTGAAGGCGACCAGCACCGTGAACGGAATCGAGATCAGCAGCGTCGGAACGATCGAAACCCGCGCGATCATCCAGGTCTGATCGAGAAACTCACCGAATTGAAAGGGTCGACGGAAGATCGCCCGGAAGGTGTCGAGAGACATTTCCATGAACCCGCCGACGGCCCGAGCCGGAATGGCGAGTTGCTCCCTCAACCTCGGCTCCGTTTCTGGCGGGGCGCGGAACGTGCGCCTTGGCGAAGAGTTCGAAACCACTCCCCGCGGCGGTTCTCCCACCCTTTTGTTAAGCGTTGCTCTTAGTGAGCCGGATCATACTAACTAGAACAAGTTCGCAGTGTCAAAGAACGGGAAAACTACTCTAAATCGTAACTTTTGTGCAGGTCAAGGCCACTGTGACCCAGGTCATTCTGTAACACGTTCTAGCTCTGCACAAGGTCCTCAAAGGGAGAACGTCATTCTCCTTGAGCCATGAGGGCCGTTGCTGAGAAATTCCTTTCAGGATCCCGGCCAGCAAAGTAATTCTGCAACGTTTCCGACAGCTTGGACGGGTCCCAAGCCTCGGAATCCGCACTGAAGCGGTGCTCTGCCGTCGGCGCCGCAACGAGAGTCACGGTAGGACCGTAGACGATGAACAGCTGTCCGTTCACATCGCGTGAAGCGGGCGACGCGAGGAACCGCACGAGGTTGACCACGTGCTCCGGCGACAGCGGGTCGATCTGCCCTTCGGCAAGTTCGGGCGAATCGCCGAAGACGTCGGCGGTCATCGCGGTGCGGGCACGAGGCGCGATCGCGTTCGCCCGCACCCCGTAGCGCTCCAGCGCACGCGCCGCGGTCAGCGTCAGCGCGGTGATGCCGGCCTTGGCGGCACCATAATTCGCCTGGCCGACGGGTCCCGCCAGGCCAGCCTCCGAGGAGGTGTTTATGATGCGGCCGTAGACCTGTCCGTCGTTTTCCTTGGCCTTGGCCCGCCAGTAGGTGGCGGCGTTGCGGGTCAGCAGGAAGTGCCCACGCAGATGCACTGCGATCACCGCATCCCAGTCTTCGTCGGACATGTTGAACAACATCCGGTCACGCGTGATCCCCGCATTGTTCACAACAATGCCGAGACCCCCAAGGCCATCGGCGGTCTCCACCAATTCATCGGCGGTCGACCGCGCGCTGATGTCGCCTGCGACAGCGACGGCCTTGGAGCCGGCAGCCGTGATCTCGTCGATGACATCGGAGCGGTCCAACGCGCCCGCAATGTCGTTGACGACGATGGTGGCGCCGACTCGGGCAAGCCCGATGGCCTCGGCGCGGCCGAGCCCCGCCGCCGCGCCGGTGACCACCGCGACCAGTCCGGACAGATCGGTCGCGTCGTTCGAAACAGTCACTTTATGAATACCTCTAGTCTCTGCGGATCAGGGCAGCTCGTGGGCACTCCGCGATCGACTGCTCGGCCAGGTCCTCCTGGTCGGCAGGCACCGGGTCGGCCTTCACCACCGCATAGTCCTCGTCGTCGAGATCGAACAGGTCGGGGGCAATTCCGACGCAAACGGCATTGCCCTCACAGCGGTCACGGTCCACTTCCACTCGCATGACAGTCTCCTTTCGGGGGCCACGCGGCCCCTGCTGCTTTGCGCGCCAGTGTGGCACCGGCCTGGACCCCAAGACTAGAACGTGTTACAACCGGGGGTGAAAGCGGGCCATATGACGGCTTTCTTAATACACCAGAAGTACCCAAGACGTGAGGACATGGCGATGCGGATCGGCTACACCCCGGAGCAGGAGGAGTTGCGCCGCGAGCTGCGGTCCTACTTCACCAAACTCATGACGCCTGAACGTGCCGAGGCGCTGTCCGCCGGCGATGGCGGCGAGATGGGGCGCGGCAACGTCTACCGCGAGACGGTCCAGCAGATGGGCAAGGACGGCTGGCTCACGCTGAACTGGCCCAAGGAGTACGGCGGCCAGGAGCGCACGCCGATGGAGAGCCTGATCTTCAACGACGAGGCAGCCATCGCGAACGTGCCGGTGCCGTTCCTGACCATCAACAGCGTCGCCCCGACGATCATGCATTTCGGCAGCGAGGAGCAGAAGAAGTTCTTCCTGCCCAAGATCGCCGCTGGCGAACTGCACTTCTCGATCGGCTACTCCGAGCCGGGCGCGGGCACCGACCTCGCCGCGCTGCGCACCACCGCCATGCGTGACGGCGACGACTACGTCATCAACGGCCAGAAGATGTGGACCAGCCTGATCGCCTACGCCGACTACGTGTGGCTGGCGGTGCGCACGAACCCGGAAGCCAAGAAGCATCGCGGCATTTCGATGCTGATCGTGCCGACCACCGCCGAGGGCTTCTCGTGGACCCCGGTGCACACCATGGCCGGAGTCGACACCAGCGCCACCTACTACCAGGATGTGCGGGTACCCGTCACGAACCTCGTCGGCGAGGAGAACGCCGGCTGGAAGCTGGTGACCAACCAGCTCAACCACGAGCGTGTCGCACTCGTTTCTGCGCAGCCGATCTTCCTGGCGCTCAACGGTGTTCGCGAATGGGCGCAGAACACCAAGGACATCCACGGCAACCGGCTGATCGACTCCGAATGGGTGCAGCTGAATTTGGCCAGGGTGCACGCCAAGGCCGAGGTGCTCAAGCTGATCAACTGGGAGCTCGCGTCCTCCGCCGAGGCTTCACCGTCTCCCGCGGACGCTTCGGCGGCCAAGGTGTACGGCACCGAGCTGGCCACCGAGGCCTACCGGCTGCTGATGGAGGTGCTTGGCACGGCGGGCACGCTTCGCACGAACTCCCCCGGCGCGCTGCTGCGTGGGCGTGTCGAGCGCATGCATCGCAGCTGCCTGATCCTCACGTTCGGCGGCGGCACCAACGAGATTCAGCGCGACATCATCGGAATGGTGGCGCTCGGACTGCCCCGGGTCAATCGGTAAGGAAGATCATGGATTTCAAGACGACGGAAGCCGCGGACGATCTGGGCGGCCTGGCCCGTACCATCACCGACGCGGTGTGCACCAATGAGCATCAGCGCGAGCTCGACAAGCTCGACGAGCGCTTCGACAGTGACCTGTGGGGCAAGTTGATCGAGGCCGACATCCTGTCGGCAGCAGCACCAGAATCGCTGGGCGGTGGCGGTTTTGGCGTGCTCGAGCAGGTGGCTGTGCTGGAGGCCCTCGGCCGTCAGCTGGCAGCGGTGCCTTACCTGGATTCGGTGGTGCTCGGCGCAGGCGCGCTGGCGAAGTTCGGCTCTGAAGCGCTGCAGCAGGAGTGGGCGACGCCCGCGGTCGCCGGCGAGAAGATCATCGCAGTGGCGCTCGACGGCGAGATGGGCGAAGGCCCGGTACGGGCTCAGGCTAGTGGCTCTGGATTCAAACTCACCGGCTCGCGCACCCAGATCGGCTTCGGACCTGTCGCTGACGCGTTCCTGGTTCCGGCCGAAACCGATTCCGGAACAAAGGTTTTCCTGATCGGCAAGGACGACGCGGGCGTGACGGTGACGAGCCTCGAAACCACCGGACTCGGCAGCATCGGCCACCTCGAACTGCAGGGTGTCGAGACCGATCGCGTCGTCGGCGGCGAGGAGGTCGTCGGCTGGCTGACCACCCACGGCGCGTTGGGGCGCAGCGCATATCAGCTCGGCGTGCTCGACCGGGCGCTGGAGCTCACCGCGTCCTACGCCCGTGAGCGCGAGCAGTTCGACCGGCCGATCGGCAGCTTCCAGGCCGTGTCGTCGCGGCTCGCCGATGACTACATCAATGTGAAGGCGCTGCGCCTGACGGTCACCCAGGCGGCCTGGCGGTTGTCCGAGGACCTCCCCGCAGACATCGACGTCAACACCGCGGCGTTTTGGGCGGCCGACGCCGGTCACCGCGTGGCGCACACCGCCGTGCACGTGCACGGCGGCGTCGGTATCGACCTGGACCATCCCGTGCACCGGTACTTCCTTGCGGCCAAGCAGACCGAGTTCGCCGTCGGCAGCGCGACCGGGCAGCTGCTGCGCATCGGCCGTGAATTGGCCGATACCCCAGCGTAGGCGCGATGAGCGCTTGCGCGAAGAGCACGGCACAGTGACTGAAGGCCTGCCGACCGTCACCGGCCTGCTGACCCCACTGGTCGAGGTCGACGATCGCGGCGTCTACTTCGAGGACGACTTCACCAGCTGGCGGGACCACATCGCACACGCAGCCGCGATCGCTGCCGCGTTGAAGGCGCGCCTGGATCCGGACAAGCCGCCGCACGTCGGCGTCCTGCTGCAGAACACCCCGTTCTTCTCCGCGGTGCTCGTCGCTGCGGCGCTGACGGGAATCGTCCCCGTGGGACTGAATCCGGTGCGGCGCGGCGCGGCGCTGGCGCGAGACGTCACCCACGCGGATTGCCAACTGGTACTGGCTGATTCGGCGTCGGCAACCGGACTCGATGTCGACTATATCGATGTCGATTCGCCGGAGTGGGCGACAGAGGTGGCCGCCTACCGGGGCACACCCGTCGTCGGGTACGACGCCGATCCCAGCGACCTGTTCATGCTCATCTACACCTCGGGTACGAGCGGCGAGCCCAAGGCGGTGAAATGCAGCGAGGGCAAGGTCGCGATCGCGGGGGTGACGATGACGCAGCGCTTCTCGCTCGGCCCTGACGACGTGTGCTACGTGTCGATGCCGCTGTTTCATTCGAACGCGGTGCTGGTCGGCTGGGCGGTGGCGATCGCATGCGGTGGCTCACTTGTGTTGCGGCGCAAGTTCTCCGCGTCGCAGTTCATCCTCGATGTCCGCCGCTACGGCGCGACGTATGCGAATTACGTCGGCAAACCGCTGTCGTACGTGCTCGCCACGCCCGAGCGTCCCGACGATGCGAAAAACCCGCTGCGAGCGGTCTACGGCAACGAGGGCGCGCCTGCCGATGTGGAGCGGTTCGCCAACCGGTTCGACACCCTGGTGATGGACGGGTTCGGGTCGACGGAGGGCGGCATCGCGATCGGCCGCACACCCGACACTCCGCCTGGCGCACTTGGCCCGTTACCGCCTGGCACCGAGATCATCGACGTCGAGACCGGTGAGCCGTGCCCGCCCGGCGTGACCGGCGAGCTGGTAAACGCTTCGGACGCAGGGCGTTTCGAGGGTTATTACAACGACCCGGATGCCGAGGTCGAGCGGATGCGCGGAGGCATGTATCACAGCGGCGACCTGGCGTACCGCGACGAGAACGGTTACGCATACTTCGCGGGCAGGCTCGGCGACTGGATGCGCGTCGACGGTGAGAACCTCGGGTCCGCGCCGATCGAGCGGGTGCTGCTGCGCCACCCCGACGTGGTCGAGGTCGCGGTGTACGGCATCCCCGCTCCTGACGTCGGCGATCAGGTGATGGCGGCGTTGGTGCTCACCGAGGGTGCGGAGTTCGACCCCGACAAGTTCACGGCGTTTCTGGCCGAGCAGCCAGATCTCGGGCCTAAGCAATGGCCGTCGTTCGTGCGCGTCGGCGCCGAACTGCCGAGGACCGAGACGTTCAAGGTGATCAAGCGCCAGTTGCAAGCGCAAGGCGTTGACTGCCCCGACCCGGTGTACCCGATCAAGCGCTGACGCCGAGACTGCGCACAGATCGCCTGACTCACCAGATTCGCGATCTCACCGCAGTTTCGCGGCTCCGTGGTTGTCGTAGCGCGGCGGTAGCCTGGCCATCGTGGGCTATCGCGAGTTTTCGCCCCCGGCCGCGCTGCGCGACCTGGTCGAATGCGCGTGGGTGGTGGACGGCCCGCCGCAGGCAGTGCGTGTGCTTCCCGATGGCTGCATGGATCTGATCCGGATGGACGGCCGCATCATGGTCGCCGGCCCCGATACCAGCGCGTCGGTCACCCCACGCGTTGGAGAACCGTTCGTGGGCTTACGGTTTCATCCCGGTGTGCTGCCCCGCTTACTCGGTGTTCCCGCGTCGGAATTGCGCAACGACCGCGTGGCACTTACCGAATTGCGCAGCGGGCTCCCACGCCGTCGTTCCCTGGTTGATCTCGCGGCGGCGCTGGCATCCGACGAACCCCGCCCAGAGACCGCACCCTGGTCGCTGTCGCTGCTGGGCCACGTGACCAGGAGGCTCGCCACGGGCTCAGCGGTCGCCGGCGTGGCCCGCGAGATCGGCTGGTCGAACCGAACCATTCAGCGCCAGTGCGCATCTGTATATGGCTACGGTCCAGCAACACTGCGTCGCATCTTGCGATTCCGGCGCGCCCTTGCGCTCATGCGCGACGGACTGTCGCCGGCGGAGGTGGCCGCCAGGGCCGGGTATGCGGACCAACCACACCTGCACCGCGAGGTGCGCGACCTTGCCGGCGTACCGCTGGCGTCGTTACGTCAGGACTCCAGTAGCGCGAACAGATCGACCCAATTGCCGTCGGGATCGGCGACCGTCGCGTAACGCATGCCCCACGGCGCGTCATAGGGAGGCAACGGCCCGGCATGGCCTGCGGCCGATACTTTCTCGAACAACGCGTCCACTTCCGCCGGGGAGCCCAGCCCAAGGGCCAATGCCACCCGGCCGTCCGGTTGCGTCGCCGGCGGCGCCCATCCCGGATGCATGCCGGCGATCTCCTCGTCGGTGTCCAACGACATCGTGTTGCCGCCGGGCAGCTCGATTGCGACGTGCGGCCCGTCCGAATCGGGAACAGGCAGGCCGAGCAGGCGGTAGAAATCAATCGATCGCTCGAGGTCTGAAGCGAAGACTTGGAACACGGCCGATGTCAGGTGAATGTCCATGTCGAGCACGCTAGGTCGCGGGATGCGTCGCTGTCGTGAACAAATCGGACATGCACGGTATCGAATTCGCTTACCCTTGCTGAGGTTTCCGTTCGCAAGATTGAGTAGATCTACTCTGCCTGCATAAGGGCGGTTTTGAACTACGCTTCGCTACGGCATATCCGCCTAATCCGTTTGCCGTCATGGCAACCGGCGAGCACAGACTGACAGGAGTGAATTAGTGAAACGCACAGCAATCACTGGGGCCGCCGCGATAGCCGCGGCGCTCGCGATTGTGCTGTCCGGTTGCGGCTCTGACACGAAGACGGCCCCCAGCACGTCGACCTCGTCAAAGGCGTCCACCAGTTCGTCGACGAGCAAGAAGGCCGCTCCGTCGACGAAGCCCAAGGTGGCGCCGCGCGATGAGGATGCAAAGGGACCGAACCCGACTATCGCCAGCTACATCGCGGACAACAACATTCAGGAGACCCCGGTCAAGCGAGGCGATCCTGGTTCGCCCACCATCGATCTGCCGGTTCCCGACGGCTGGGAGCCCGCCGGTGAGGACACCCCGGATTGGGCATACGGCGCAATCGTTTACACCGGACCGGACGCCGGCGACTACACGCCGAGCATTGTCGCCCTGGTTTCCAAGCTGACCGGCAACGTCGACCCGCAGAAGATCATCGACCTGGCTCCGGGTGAGCTCAACAACCTGCCCGGCTGGAAGGCGATGAACGAGGGCGAGACGAGCACGCTTGGTGAATACCCGGCCTACCAGCTCGGTGGCACCTGGACCCAGGACGGCCAGACGAAGATCGTCGCGCAGAAGACGGTCGTGATCCCAGGCAGCGACGGCCTTTACGTCCTGCAGCTCAACGCCGACGGCCTCGAGGACCAGAAGGAAATCATCGGCGCGGCAACCGATGTGATCGACTCGGATACCACGATCACGCCCTGACGCAGATCAGCTGTCGCGGATGCCATCCAGTCGCTGGGTGGCATCCGCGAAGCCGGCTACAAGCTCGGCGATGATGTCGGCGACGGAACGGATCTCGTTCATCCGTCCGACGATCTGGCCGACGGGCATCGCGACGGTGTCGGGGTTGTCCGACTCGTTCATCCGCTGATGGGCCTCGCTGACGAGGATGTTCTGCAGCGGCATCGGCAGCGGCTCCGGCGCGTCGGGTTCATCCCACGCGTCGGTCCAGCGAGTCTTGAGCAGCCGTGCGGGCTTGCCCGTGTAGATGCGGCGGCGGACCGTATCGCTGGAGTTGGCGCGCAGCAGCGCTTCCTGAATCGTCGAAACCCCGCCCGGCTTGCGGTGACCGAGGTCGTACTCCGCCGATGTCAGGAACGCCGAGCCCATCCAAACACCTTGTGCGCCAAGGGCTAATGCCGCAGCGACCTGCCTACCGGTGCCGATGCCCCCGGCCGCCAGCACCGGAGTTTTATGGCCGAGGGCGGCTAACTCATCAATGATCTCCGGCCACAACACTATCGACCCGATCTCACCGGTGTGCCCACCGGCTTCATGGCCCTGCGCGACGACGATGTCCACCCCGTTCTCGACGTGGCGCTGCGCGTGTTTGGCGCTGCCGGCCAGCGCCGCCACGGGAACACCGGCCTCGTGGGCCTGGTCGATGACGTCGCGCGGGGGTGAGCCAAGCGCGTTGGCGATCAGCTTGATCGGATGCTTGAGCGCCACCTCGACGTGCGAGCGCGCCACCGAGTGCAGCCAACCGAGCACGCCCTCGTTGCGCTCCCCCTCGTCGGGCAGCGGCGGAACACCAAGATCAGCAAGGGTTTTGGCGACGAAGTCGCGATGGCTCTGTGGAATCAGCTTGTCGATATCGACTGCTGAGCCCTCTTGCGGCACCTTGGCGGGCATGACGATGTCGACGCCGTACGGCTTGCCGTCGGTGTTCTCGTCCATCCAGCACAGCACGTTCTCGAGATCGTCGGCAGCGTTGAACCGCACACACCCGAGCACACCAAGTCCACCGGCCTTACTGACAGCGGCGGCAACTTTTTCCGATGGCGTGAAGACGAAGATCGGATAGTCGATGCCGAAGCGGTCACACAGCTCGGTGCGCATTACGTCGAGGACCCCACATGATTGGCGTGCGCATCGTCAGCGGGCCGCTCCTCGGTCTGGTCCTTCGCCCATCGGTAATCGGGCTTCCCGGCCGGGGTCCGCTGGATGTCGTCGACCCACCAAACCTTGCGCGGCACCTTGTATCCCGCGATCTCGTTGCGCACGAAGGCGTCGAGTTCGGCAAGCGTCGGGTTGGTGCCAGGCCGGCGATGCACGACGGCGGCGACGCAGTTGCCGTAGCGCTCGTCGGGAACGCCAACCACGAGTGCGTCGAACACGTCCGGATGGCCCTTGAGCGCCGCCTCGACCTCTTCGGGGTAAATCTTCTCGCCACCGCTGTTGATGGACTGCGAGCCGCGACCAAGCATCGTCACCGAGCCGTCTTCCTCGACCTCGGCGTAGTCGCCAGGGATCGCATAGCGGATGCCGTTGAAGGTCTTGAAGGTTTCGGCGGTCTTCTTCTCGTCCTTGTAGTAGCCGACCGGGATGTTGCCCTTCTTCGCGATCATCCCGCGCACTCCGGAGCCCGGCTTGACCTCGTTGCCGTCCTCGTCGAGGACGACGGTGCGGTGATCGATGGTGACGCGCGGCCCGCCGGTGTGCGACTGCCCCTTGACGACGATGTTGGTGCCGCCGAATCCGGTTTCCGAAGAGCCGATCGAGTCCGTGATGACCCGGTTGGGCAGCAGTTCGAGGAACTTCTCCTTGATGCTGGTCGAGAACAACGCGGCCGTGCTGGCCAGCAGGAACAGGCTCGACAAGTCCGGCTCGTGGCCACCGTCGTGCAGCTTGGTCAACGCATCGAGCAGCGGACGCGCCATCGCGTCACCGGTGAAGAACAGCAGGTTGACTTTGTACTTCTCGATCGTCCGCCATACGTCGTCGGCGTCGAATTCCGGTGCCAGCACCGTGGTTTGGCCCGAGAAGAGAGACATCCAGGTGGCCGACTGCGTCGCGCCGTGGATCATCGGCGGAATCGGGTAACGGATCATCGGCGGGTTCTCCGCTGCCGCCTTGGCCAGGTCGTACTCGTCCTTGACGAACTCGCCCGTGGCAAAGTCGGTGCCGCCGAACAACACTCGGTAGATGTCCTCGTGGCGCCACATCACGCCCTTGGGGAAACCGGTCGTGCCGCCCGTGTAGAGCAGGTAGATGTCGTCGGCGCTGCGTTCGCCGAAATCGCGCTCGGCTGAGGCCTGCTCGAGCGCGGAGTAGAACTCGACGCCGCCATAGCGGGCGAAGTCGTCATCGCTACCGTCCTCGACGACCAAGATGGTCTTGACGTTCGGTGTCTCCGGCAACACGTTGGCAACCCGGTCGGAGTAACGGCGCTCATGCACCAACGCGACCATGTCGGAGTTCTCGAACAGGTACTTCAACTCGCCCTCGACGTAGCGGAAGTTGACGTTGACCAGGACGGCGCCGGCCTTCACGATGCCGAGCATCGCGATCACGATCTCGATGCGGTTGCGGCAGTACAGGCCGACCTTGTCGTCCTTCTTCACGCCCTGGTCGAGGAGGTAGTGAGCAAGGCGGTTGGCCTTCTCCTCCAACTCGGCGTAGGTGATCTGCTCGTCACCGCAGATCAGGGCAACACGGTCAGGCACAGCGTCGATGGCGTGCTCGGCGAGATCGGCAATGTTCAGGGCCACGAGACCTAAACTAGAACGTGTTACATTTTCATTCAAGTCTGTGGCATCGACGCTGGAAAGAAGGCTGTTCGTGAGCGACGCGCAAACATCGGAAAAAGGCCCCGACGCCATCATTGAGCAGCGGGGACACACTTTGATCTTGACGCTGAACCGGCCGGAGGCACGCAACGCGCTTTCCACCGAGATGCTCTCGATCATGGTGGAGGCGTGGGACCGCGTCGACAACGATCCGGAGATCCGCAGCTGCATCCTGACCGGCGCGGGCGGGTATTTCTGCGCGGGCATGGACCTGAAGGCGGCGACGGCCAAGCCGCCGGGCGACTCGTTCAAGGACGGCAGCTACGACCCGTCGCGCATCGACGCCCTGCTCAAGGGCAGGCGGCTGACCAAGCCACTGATCGCAGCTGTCGAAGGCCCTGCGATCGCGGGCGGCACCGAGATCCTGCAGGGCACCGACATCCGCGTCGCGGGCGAGAGCGCCAAGTTCGGCGTCTCGGAGGCCAAGTGGAGCCTGTACCCGATGGGCGGCTCGGCGGTTCGGCTCGTGCGCCAGATTCCCTACACCGTGGCCTGCGACATCCTGCTGACCGGCCGGCACATCACGGCCGCCGAGGCCAAGGAGATGGGGCTGATCGGCTACGTCGTGCCCGACGGTTCGGCGCTGGAGAAGGCGCTCGAGATCGCCGAGGTGATCAACAACAACGGACCTCTTGCCGTGCAGGCGATCCTGCGGACGATCCACGAGACCGAGGGTCTGCACGAAAACGACGCGTTCAAGATCGACACCAAGATCGGTATCGAGGTGTTCCTCTCCGAGGACGCCAAGGAAGGTCCGCTGGCGTTCAAGGAGAAGCGCGCGCCGAACTTCAAGATGAAATAGCGATTTCGGCGCGCTGACGCCCACTCACCGTCCTTAACCGCGCCGAAATCACGACCCGCCGCTGACGTAGCGGGCGCGACTGGCCCACCGGGCCAGCTTGCCGCTCGTGGTGCGCGGGATGGCGCCCGCGGGCACGAAGCGAACATCGAACACCGTCAGCCCGTGTTTGTGCGACACCAAGTCTCGGATGGCCTCAATCGACGATGCCGGATCGTCACGGGCCGTGCCCGCAGCGCGTTCCGCCACGATCACGAGCCGCTGACTGTCGTCGGTGAACGCGGCCACGTAACCCCGCCGCACCATCGGCGACGCCGCCGCGGTGGTGGCCTCGATGTCCTGCGGGTAGTGATGCACCCCGTCGACGGTGATCAGGTCCGCAATCCTGCCGACGACGTAGAGCTCGCCGTCCAGATACACGCCTAGATCGCCGGTGCGCAGCCAGTCACCGGGCCGGGACTGCAATCTGGCGCCGAACGTGTGGCGGCTTTCGTCGGGCCGACCCCAGTAGCCCCGGCAAATGTTGTTGCCCTGCAACCAGATCTCGCCGACGCGGCCGTCGGACAACTCCTCAGTGGCATCGGGGTCGACGATCACCGCGGCGAGGCTTCGCGCTACCTGACCGCACGACACGTGCGGCATCGCACTGGGATCCTCGTCGGTCGTCCTAACCGCCCTATCGCGGGCCAGTTCTTCGCGATCGAAGTAACGCACGATGGGCTCCGCATTGGGCTCGATGGTCGACACCAACAACGTTGCCTCTGCAATCCCGTAGGACGGCTTGAACGCCGAGCGCGGTAAACCGAAGGGCGCGAACGCTTTATCGAAAGCACGGATCGCATCCATGCTCACCGGTTCCGATCCGATGATCAACACCACATTGCTCAGGTCGATATCGTCGCCGGGATCGGGCACGCCGCGCTGAGCCGCCCATTCGTAGGCGAAGTTCGGCGCGGCGGTGATCACGCGTCCCTCGCGGGATCCCGCCGATAGCGCATTGATCCACCGCTGCGGCCTGCGGATGAACGCCGTCGGCGACATCAGTGTCGAGTGGCCGCCGTACACCGCGGGGAACCCGATCATCGACAAGCCCATGTCGTGGTAAAGCGGTAACCAGCTGACGCCGTGGGTGTTTCGGTCCAACAGGTCGATCGACAGGATCATCTGGATGAGGTTGGTGCCGACCGCGCGGTGGGTGACCTCCACGCCGACGGGTGGCCGCGTCGCGCCGCCGGTGTACTGCAGATGAGAGACGTCGGCGACATCGATTGTCACCGGGGCGAACTCTTCTGCCGCCGACTCCGGGATCTCGTCGACGGCGATCACCTGCGGCCTTCGCGCGGGCGCCATCGCTGTGAGAAACGCGTCAACCGAATCCCTGGCGGCTGCGGTGGTCAGCACGAGGACGGGTTGCGAGTCGTTCAGCGCCGTTTCCAGCCGCTCTGCATGGCCGGGCAATTCCGGTGCAAACAATGGCACCGCAATGGTTCCCGCCTTGATCGCCGCATAGAACGCCGAGACGTACTCCAGGCCCTGCGGAGCCAAGATCGCCACCCGGTCACCATGGCCGGCGATCTGCTGAATGCGCGCGCCGATGGCTTCCAGCCGAAGCCCGAGTCGCGTCCACGTGATCTCGGTCGGTTGACCCGCCTCCGACCGCGTGAAGTCGAGGTACCGGTAGGCCACCGAGTCACCGACATTCGCGATGTTGCGCTCGATGAGCGAGATCAGCGTCACACCGGGCGGCACCACGACGCCGCCGTCGGCGTCGAGGCACTCCTCGATCTGCAGCAACCCGGCCATGAAGACAGGGTATGCAGTCCCGCCGTCCTAGCCGGTCAGCGGCTTCGTCGGGGTGAATTGCACCGGCATCGACTCCAGGCCGGATACGAAGTTCGCCGGGCGCAGCGGAAGGTCAGCGCCGTCCGCGAGTCTGAGATCGGGTAGCCGCTTCAGCACCCGGCTCGTCATATTGATCAACTCGATCCGGGCCAGCTGGTTCCCAAGGCAGAAATGCGTGCCGAAGCCGAATGCCAAGTGGCTGTTGGGATCCCGTTGAATCCGGAAGTTGTCCGGGTCACCGAAAACGGTCTCGTCGAAGTTGGCCGACTCGAACAGCAGGAGCATCTTCTCACCTTGCTTGAGGCTGGTGCCGTGAAATTCCGTGTCGGCAGTGATCGTTCGTGCCATGTTCTTCAACGGCGATGTCCAGCGCAGCATCTCCTCGATCGCTCCGGGCAGCAGGCCGGGATCGTTCTGCAGTAGCTCCCACTGGTCCCGGTTGCGTATCAGCTGCTCGATACCACCGGAAATCGTGTGACGCGTCGTCTCGTCACCGCCGACGAGGATCAGCAGCGTCTCCTGAAGGATGTCGTCATCGCTCAGCCGTTCGCCGTCGACCTCCGAGTGCACCAGGACGCTGATCAGGTCCTCGGTCGGTTCGGCGCGACGCTGTTCGATCTTGCTGCGGGTGTAGTCGTTGTAGGCGACGAACGCATCCATGGTGACCTGCATGTCGGCCTCGGACACCGTGGAACTGAGGCCGACCATCATGTCGTCGGACCACTTCAGGAACAGTTCTCGCTCGTCCGGCAGTACGCCGAGCATGTCGCCGATGACCGCCATCGGCAGGGGTGCGGCAAGGTCCCTGACCAAATCGCATTCCCCGCGTTCGCATACCGCGTCGATGAGCATGTCGCACAAACGACCGATCGACTCGTCTTGAACCTTCAACCGCTTTCGCGTGAAGCCGGCGTTGACGAGCTTGCGGCGCAACAGATGCGCCGGATCGTCCATGTCGATCATCATCGGCAGCGGAGGCTGGTCCGGCCGGATGCCGCCTGCATTGGAGAACAGTTCGGGGTTGCGCTCGGCCTCGATCACCGCGGCATACGTGGCCGCCGCTGCCAACCCGTTGCGGTCCCGGAACACCGGCTGGTTGGCCCTCATCCAGCGATAGGCCTCGCGCGATGCCGGGCGGTCGGCGTAGAAATTGCCGTCGGTCAGATCGACGTCGGGAACCGTGGTCGTCATGAGATCTCCCGCGCGTCGGCGAATGTCATCTCCACGTTGCCTGCCGAACTGGAGACCAGGGCGCGTTTCGGGAAACCAAGCGAGGCCAGTTCTTTCGCGTACGGATGGTCGCCAAGACGCACCCGAGCGCCGCCAAGCCGGTAGCGCACGTCGTGCATCGTCATCTCTCCGATGGTTTCGCGTAGCACCCCGTCGCGATATGAGTAGGTGGGGTTGGATTGCGGCCGCGAGGTGAGCGCCGCGGGCATCGGCAGCCCCGGACGGAAATCCATGCCGACTGCGAACTGACCGTCGATGGCCACATCGAAACTGAACGGCTTGCCTTCACGAACGGTGAAGTCCGCCATGACTTTTGGATAGCCCCAGATCTTTGTGCCCGCCTCGAGGGTGAATGCCTGGTCGACGGGAAGGTGGTGGATGAACGCCCCGGCATCCTGAAGTGCCTTGACCCCGGACGCATTCGAGCCTGGCGGATTCACCATCACGTTCGTGCCGTACTCCAGGTACTGGCCGAGGTCGCCGTCGATGTAGTGCATCAACATCAGGACGACGATCGCGCGACCCGGGAGGTATCGGCAGACCTTCAGGCCGCTGTAGTCGATCAGTCGCTGCGCAGCGTCGGCGTCCACCGAGAACATCGCCATGTGCTGATTGGCCTTGCGGATTTTCACCGGCATGGTGAGCACGGTGCCTGCAATGGTGTGCTGCGAAGACCCTGAGCCAGTCATCCGGCCAATCTAGAACGCGTTCTAGACAAGTAGCAAGAAGTGTCTACACCAATCCCGCGAGGTCGCGGATCTGCTCGGGCGACCGGGCGCCGACGACCATCATCGTCACGCCGGCGGCCTCCCAGGCCTTGATCTGTTGCTGCACATAGGGGAGGTCGCCGACGATCGCCGAGTCGTCGACGAGCTCGTCGGGAATGATCTTGGC
>Ga0070665_100003265_pt1 | contig 17402 bp, 17 predicted proteins | sample KBSS13metaG_FD_65862 | JGI IMG/M metagenome (GOLD analysis project Ga0070665, IMG submission 65862) | Switchgrass rhizosphere microbial communities from Kellogg Biological Station, Michigan, USA - KBS S1-3 metaG | ecosystem: Host-associated > Plants > Roots > Rhizosphere > Soil ...
CTGGAGAAGCCGGCGGTAATGGCACGGCCGACCGGGCTGGAGGGTGCAAGCGTGGCGCTCATGCTCATTCCTCTTCGAAGAGCGCGACTTCCTGGCCTTCGCGCACCGGCGCGCCTTCGGCGATCAGCAGCTCGATCACCCGGCCGCCTTCGGGGGCGATGACGGGAATTTCCATCTTCATGGATTCGAGGACCATGATGGTGTCGTCAGCCTGCAGGACATCGCCGGGCTGCACCAGGATCTTCCATACGGTGCCGGTGATTTCGGAGCGGATCTTTGTCTGGGTGGTCATGTTCGGGTACCTCGGGTATGCAACGGTGTGTCGATGGATGAACTTTACTCGACATTAAGATTGTTGACAAGAGGAATGTGCTCATGATTTAATTGAACCCATTGCAGCAGAGCGCTGCGCCATCGAACGGCGGACACTTCCGCCAAAACCCAGGAGACAAAGGCCATGCCCCTATCCCATACCGACGTTCGTCGCATCCTCGAAATCCTGGACAGCGCCGCGCACCTCGAATCCCTTGACGTGACGGTCGGTGATTTCGAACTGCACGCCCGCAAGCCCGGCGCCTCGTCGGCGCTGGTCGAGCGAGTTCCTCAAAGGCAGGCTGGCCGCCCCGCCAACCAAGCCGAAGCGCCCGCGGAGGCTGCTCCGGCGGAGGCGCCGGAGGCCTTGGCGGAAGTGCCCGAGGGCCTCGTCGCCGTGCGCGCACCGATGGTCGGCACCTTCTATTTGCGGCCGAGCCCGGATCAGCCGCCCTTCGTCGCCGTCGGCAGCACGGTGCAGGCCGACGACACGGTGTGCCTGGTCGAGGTCATGAAGATGTTCAATACGGTCAAGGCCGGTGTCACGGGCACGGTCGAGCGCATCGTGGTCGAGAACGGCAAGCCGGTGCAGCACGACCAGATCGTGATGCTGATCAAGCCGGCCAAGGAGGCATGAGCATGAGCAACACCCCTGCCATCCCGGTCGCCACGCGCGACATTCGACGCCTGTTCGTGGCCAACCGCGGCGAGATCGCGGTGCGTGTGATCCGCGCCTGCCGCACCCTGGGCATCGAGGCCGTGGTCGGCGTTTCCGAAGCCGACACCTCGACGCTCGCCGCCCGGATGGCCGACGAGGTCGTGGTGCTCGGGCCGCCGCTGGCCGCCGAGAGCTACCTGCGCGCCGACAGGATCGTCGAGGCGGCGTTGAAGACGCGCTGCGATGCGGTGCACCCGGGCTACGGCTTTTTGTCCGAGCGTTCGTCCTTCGTGCGCGCCTGCGTCGAGGCCGGGCTGGTGTTCGTGGGCCCCTCAGCCGCTGCGATCGACGCCATGGGCGACAAGATTACCGCGGTCGGTCTGGCCGAGAAGGCCGGCGTGCCGCGCGTCCCGGGCTCGGGTGCGCTGACCGATGTGGCCCATGCGCAGCGTGTCGGCGCGCAGATCGGCTACCCGGTTCTGATCAAGGCCACCGCCGGCGGCGGCGGCCGCGGCATGCGCGTGGTCCGCGAGGAGAGCGAGCTCGAATCGCTGATGAGTTCGGCCGCCAACGAAGCCAAGTCCGCTTTCGGCGACGCCACGCTCTACATGGAAAAGTTCATCGAGCACGCGCGCCACATCGAGATCCAGGTGATGGCCGATTCGCACGGCAACGTGGTGTACCTGGGCGAGCGCGAATGCTCGACCCAGCGCCGCCACCAGAAGCTGATCGAAGAAGCGCCCTCGCCCGCCGTCGACGAAGCCATGCGCCGCGCCATGGGCGAGTGCGCGGTGAGCCTGACGCGCAATGCCGACTACTGCGGCGCCGGCACGATCGAGTTCGTGGTCGACCAACGCGACAACAGGTACTTCTTCCTCGAAATGAACACGCGCATCCAGGTCGAGCATCCGGTGACGGAAATGATCACCGGCTTCGACCTGGTGGCCGAGCAGATCCGGGTTGCCGGTGGCTTGCCGCTCTCCTTCACCCAGGCCGACGTGCAGTTGCAAGGCCATGCGATCGAATGCCGCATCAACGCCGAAGACCCGGAGCGCAACTTCCTGCCGCGTCCCGGGCTGATCACGCTGTGGCAAGCGCCAGGCGGTGAAGGCGTTCGCGTCGACAGCCACTGCTACTCGGGCTATACGGTGCCGCCGTATTACGACTCGCTGCTCGGCAAGCTGATCGTGCACGCGGCCACGCGCCAAGAGGCCATCGAACGCATGCGGGGCGCGCTGGCCGGCTTGAAAGTCGAAGGGCCCATGACGACGGCCGCCTTCCATGATTCGGTGCTGGCGCACGACGACTTCGTCAACGGCAAGGTCACGACGCGCTGGGTCGAAGAAACCTTCTTGCCGCAGCGCAAGGCGGCGCAGAAGGCGGCCAAAGAGGCCGCGAAGGCCGCTGCCGGGGCGGTGTCGTGAACTTGCTACGTTGCTCCGATGTCAGCCTGACCGACGGCCAGAGCGCGCGCTGGGCCGGCGGCATGACGACACCGATGGCGCTCGCCGTAGCGAATCGTCTGGCCGCGACCGGCGTTGCAGCGATCGAGATCGCCTCGCCGGCGGCGCTGCGGCAATGCGTGGCGCGTGGCGAAGATCCCTGGCAGCGCATCGAACTGCTGCGCGACCGCTTGCCCGGCGTCACGCTGCGTGCCGCGGTCTCGCTGCTCACCGAGCACGGCCGGCGCGGCTGCGACGTCATTTCGACCGAAGTGGCCAAGCTGTGGCTGCGTGAACTGGCGCAGCGCGGCGTGCGCGAGGTCGTGCTGATCGACCCGCTGGTGATCGTCGAGCGCATGGCGCCCGTCCTGAAGGAAGCCAAGGTGCTCGGCCTGACCACCATCGCTGCACTGCCCTTTGCGCCCGAGCGCAGCGATGGCGATATCCAGGCGCAGGCCTCGGCCCTGGCAAGCGCCGGCGCCAGCCGCGTGATGTTGCGCGACGAAGCCGGTCTGCTGACCACCGACCGGCTGGCCACCCTGCTGCCGGCATTGCGCGCAGGGCTGCACGCCACGCCGCTCGACCTGCATCTGCGCTGCCAGACCGCGCTCGGCCCGCAAGTCGCCCTCGAGGCGGTGCGCATCGGCATCGACGGGATCGACACCACGTTCGCGCCGCTGGCCAACGGCGCCTCGGCACCGGCGCTGGGCACGCTGCTGAAGTCGCTGCGCCTGCTGGCGCTGGGCGCGCCGGCCAGTGAACAGACGCTGCATGCCGTGCGGGAAGCCGACCGGATGCTGGGAGAGATGGCCGATCGCCATGGCTTTCCCTCGGGCCGTGCCTGGGTCTTCGACCTGGCGCCCTGGGCGCATCAGTTGCCGGGCGAGGTCGCTGCACGGTTCATGCAGCAGCTGGCAGCGTCGGGGCTCGCGCACAAGCTGCATGCGTTCGCCAACGAATGCGCGCGCATTCGCAGCGATCTCGGTGCGCCGCCGATGCTGGCGCCCTTTGCGCGACCGATCGCCGAACAGGCACTGCTGCATCTTTCAGGCGAGCCGCGCTACGCCGAACTGCGGCCCGGTGTGCGACGCGCGCTGCAGCAGGTCTATGGCGCAGTGCCGGCCGCCGTCGATGCCCGACTGGCACGGCGGGTCGGCGCTCTGCCGAACACGCCTGCGCAGACGGTGGCCGCGTTGCGCACAGCGCACGCCGGTGCCAGCGATGCCGCGCTGGTGATCGCCCAGGCTTGCGGCACGGCACCCGAGGCGCAGCCGGCTGCGGCGTCGCCCGAAACTTTTCGCTACGTGCCGACCACCCCGGCGCAAGCGCTTGTCGACGGGCTCACCGCACGCGCCGCGCGCTATGCACGGCTGGGCGTGCAGGGCCCCGACATCGCTATTGAACTCCAAGGCACGGAAGGCTGAAGCCATGCTCGAACACCTGAAAAAACTCGTGGCGGCCGAAACCGCCCGCACCGGCAAGCGCCGCACCATCCGCCTGACCGACGACACGCTGCGCGATGGCCAGCAGTGCCTGTGGGCCACCCGCATGCGCACCGAAGACATGTTGCCGATCGCGCAGCGGATGGACCGGGCCGGCTTTCTGTCGATGCAGGCCATCGCGCTGGTGCAGTTCGACGCGAGCGTGCTTTTCCTGGCCCAGGATCCGTTCGAGCGCATCCGTCTGCTGCGCGAGCGCGTCACGCGCACGCCGCTGCGTGGCGCCGTGCGCGGCAATCTGATGCGCGGCTTCTTTCCGGTGGCCGACGACATCACCGAGCTGTTCATCGAACGGCAGGTGGCCAACGGCATCCGCGAAATCGGCGTGTTCGACGCCCTGCTGTGTTCCGACAACCTGGCCCCGAGCATCGCGGCGGCGCATCGGCATGGCGCCGCAGTGGCCTACCTGCTGGGCTACAACATCGCGCCCGGCTACGACGACGCCCTGTACGCCCGCAAGGCACGCGAAGGCGTCGAGCGTTTCGGCGTGGAGTCGGTCACCCTGGCCGATGCGGCGGGCGTCCTGACGGTCGACCGGGTACGCACGCTCGTCCCGGCGATCAAGCAGGCGATCGGCGACACGCTGCTCGAATTCAACACCCATTGCCTCACCGGTCTCGGGCCCTGGCTGGCCATCGAGGCCGCCGTGCATGGCGCCGACAGCATCCTGACGGCGGTGGACCCAATGGCCAACGGCAACTCGCTGCCGGCAAGCCAGATGATCGCGCGCAACCTGCGCGAGATCGGCTTCGACGTGCAGGTCGACGATGGCCTGCTCGACGAGGTGGGCGCGTATTTCGGCGCGCTGGCCGAACGCGAGCAGCAGCCGGTCGGCACGCCGGCCGAGTACGAGCCCAGCCACTACATCACCCAGTACGCGGGCGGTGCGATGAGCAACCTGGAATCGCAGCTCAAGCTCGCCGGCATGACAGACCGGCTGCCCGAGGTGCTGGAAGAGATCGGCCGGGTTCGCGTGGAACTGGGCTCGCCGATCATGGTGACGCCCTACCCCGCCATCGTCTCGGCCCAGGCCGTGATGAACGTGTTGAACAAGGAGCGCTACAAGGTGGTGCCGGACGAGGTGAAGAAATACGTCTGCGGCTACTTCGGCGACCTGCCGTTGCCTGTCGATGCGAACGTGAAGGACCGGATCATCGGCAACGGGTCGAAAGACGTGGCCCTCGTGCCGCCGGTGATCGAGCCTGTGCTGCCGGGCCTGCGCCAGCGCTACAAGGGCATCGGCGACGACGAACTTCTGCTGCGCTACATGTACGGCGACGAAAAGATCAACGGCTTGAAGCCGACGCCCGCGGGCGACAGCTTCAGCCTGCAGCACCCGGTCGTCGACCTCGTGGAAGGTCTGGCCTTGCGCCGGCGCAAGGCGCAGGTGCAGGTATCGGGCAGCGACTTTGCGCTGAGCGTGAACTGAGCACGCCGCATCGCGGCGCCGTTCAGCGCAGCGCCGCAGCTTCGATCAGACAATCCTGGAAGGTGTCGACCGTCGTCGACGTCGGTGCGCCCGCCAGCGTGAATACCGACACCGGCATCACGAGGCCGGGCGTGTCCACGTCCAGGATGCGCGCCTGGCCCGCCACCGCCAATCGCCGGGCCAGTTGCTGCGGCAACACGGCCAGCGCGGCGCCGTGGTCCAGCAACTCGAGGATCAGGTCGAGCGACAGCGTTTCGGCCAGCACGCGTGGCCTGGCTGCGCCGGCACGCCGGAACAGCGCCTCGACGGCGGTGCGCACCCGCGTCATCCGCGGCGGCAGCACCCAGGACTCGCCCACCATCGCGGCCCAGTCCGGCTTCTTTCGGGTGGCCATCGCGTGGCGGGTGCCGCACACGATGGCCGGTGCGTCGATGTAGAGCGGTGTGCAGTCGAGGTCGGCCGGCGCGGTGTCGCCGGCGGCGCCGACCACCAGGTCGAGCCGGCCGGTGCGCAGCTGGCGCAGCAGGTGTTCGCGCGCACCCTCGCTCACGGTCACCGTCAACTCGGGAATCCGCTGGCGGCCCTGCAGGATGGCGGCGTTAAGCAGGTAGCCGGTTCCGGCGCCGGCAGTGGCACCGACGGCCACCGCCGCGGCGATGCCGTGCTCGATGCCCGTCAGTTCGTCGACCGCACGGCCCAGTTCGTTGGTCATCATGTGCGCATAGCGCAGCAGGCAGGCCCCATGCGCTGTCGGCACCATGCCGCGTGGCGTGCGGTCGAACAGCGCGACACCGACGCCGTTCTCGATCTCGGCCAGGGCCTTGGACACCGCCGGCTGCGAGATGTGCAGCGCCGTTGCGACGCGTCCCACCTGCCGCAGATCCTCCAGGGCAATCAACAGCCGCATGTGTCGCAACGTGAGCGCGCGCTGGAGAAAAGCGCTGGAAATCTCGGCCATCGCAGGCTCCCGTCAAATCATCAGCATAACCCGGCGGTTATGACGCGGGGACCCGAATTCATTGGGCAACGGCAGGGGCCGTCAGGACAATCGGGGTGTTCGTTCAAGACCGCGTTGCGCCCAGGCAAGGGAGCAACCACAACGGAGACAAATGCCATGAAACTTCCCGTTCAACTCGACATCCGCCCGCTCACCCCGGCTCTCGGCGCCGAGGTCTTCGGCATCGACCTTTCGGCATCGCTGTCGGCGGCGCAGCTCGAGGCGATCCGCCGCGCGCTGATCGCACACCAGGTCATCTTCTTTCGCGACCAGCACATGAGCTGCGAAGAGCACGTCGGAGTGGGCAAGCGATTCGGGTCGCTGCACGTGCACCCGCTCGCGCCGGCCAACCACCCGGAGCATCCGGAGTTGCTGCGCATTCATGCCGACGAGAACTCCGAGCGGGTGGCTGGCGAGAGCTGGCACACCGACGTCAGCTGCGAGGAAGAGCCGCCGATGGGCAGCATGCTGTACCTCACCGAGGTGCCGCCGGCCGGTGGCGACACCATGTTTGCCAGCATGTACGCGGCCTACGACGCGTTGTCACGGCCGATGCAGCAATTTCTGGAAGGCCTGACCGCCGTTCACGATGGCGCCAAGGTGTGGAGCAAGTACGGCATGACGCCCTCCAGGCCCTTTGCCCGAAGCGAACACCCGATGGTCACGGTGCATCCCGAAACCGGACGCAAGCTGCTGTTCGTCAACAGGGTCTTCACCACGCACGTGCCTGGCCTGTCGGCGCGCGAGAGCGATGCGCTGCTCGAGATGCTGTACAGGCACATCGAGAACCCGCGCTTCATGTGCCGCTTCCGGTGGCAGCCTCACTCGGTGGCGTTCTGGGACAACCGCTGCACGCAACACCAGGCCATCTTCGATTACTTTCCGCAGCGGCGCAGCGGCTACCGCGTGACCATCAACGGCACGCGGCCCCTGGCGGCCGTTCGGTCGGACGTGTCACGCCAGCACGAACCGTCTCTCCTGGCTGCGTGAGCCGAACCATGCCCGACACCAACTCCCCGACGATGCGCCGTCTACAGACCATCGCCCATTGCTCGAGGCGCCACGCACTCATCGCCATGGCGGCAGCCGTTTGCGCCGTGCCCGCCGTGGCACAAGAGACCTACCCGTCCAGGCCGATCACGCTCATCCTCGGCAACAGCGCCGGCAGCGGTGGCGACCTGCTCTGCCGGGTGCTCGCGCTCGGGCTGAGCACGGCCCTCAAGCAACCGGTGATCGTCGACAACCGGGTCGGTGCCAACAGTGCGATCGCCGGCCAGGCGGTGGTCCGCGCCAAGCCCGACGGCTACACGCTGCTGTTCGGCAACGCATCGAGCACCGTGATCAACCAGGCGGTTCAGAAGACGGTGCCCTTCGACGCCCGCACCGACCTCACGGCCATCGCACAAGTGGGGGCCGGGGGTGTCGCGCTGGTCGCCACGCCCGACTTCCCGGCCAACGGCATGAAGGAATTCATCGCTGTGGCCAAGGCCAACCCGGGCAAGCACGACTACGCCACCTGGGGCATCGGCTCGCAGGGCCACCTGGTGATGGAATGGATCGAGCGCCAAAACGGAATCCGGGTGAACCACGTGCCGTACAAGTCGATCACGGCGATCACGCAGGACATGCAGGGCGGCGTCGTTCGGGTCGGCTTCACCGACGTCGCGAGCGCCATGCCCCTGGTGAAGCAGGGACGCCTGAAAGTGCTCGGCCTGACCGGTTCATTGCGCTCACCGGGCCTGCCTTCCGCGCCGCTGATGTCCGAGCAAGGTGTAGCCTTCACGACCGACGGCTGGTACGGCGTCTTTGCCCCGAAGGGCACACCCGAGCACGTGATCGCCTTGCTCAACCAGGAAGTCAACCGCCTGCTGGCATCGCCCGCGCTGCGCGACCGGTTGCTGCAACTGAACATCGCCGACGCACCCGTCAAGTCGCCGCAGGAATTTGCGAACACGGTGAGGGACGACCTCAGGGTGTGGGAGCAGATTGCGCGCAGTGCCGACATCAAGCTCGACTGACCGCCTGCCCGAAGGAAAGAACATGCTGCTCAAGGAACCCGAGTTCAAACAAGTGCTCCCCGCGTTGATCATGCCGGCCACGGTCGAGCGGACCGCGGTGCGGATCTGGAGCAACGGTGTCGCGCTAGACGGCGACATCTATCGCCCCAAGGGTCTCTGCGGCGATCGGCGGGTGCCGGCCGTGGTGCTGAGCCACGGTTGGGGCGGCAGCAAGGCGAGCGGCGAGCGCTATGCGGCCAAGTTCGCCGCCGCTGGCATGGTGAGCCTGTGCTTCACCCATGGCGGATGGGGTTCTTCCGACAGCCGCGTCGTGCTGGCCGGCGACCCGCCGGACCTCGACGACGACAACGAAGGCATCGCAAATGTCCGCGTCATTCGCGAGCTGCTCGATCCGCTCGAATGGCTCCAGAACTTCCGCTGCGCCATCGACTACATCGAAGGCGAGCCGAACGTCGACCCCAGCCGCATCGGGGCCTGGGGCACGAGCTTCGGCGGGGGCGTGGCCATGCACACCGCCGCCAACGACGACCGGATCAAGGTGCTTGCCGTTCAGGTTGCGTCACTGTCGGTGCGCAGCGACGCCCTGGTCGAGCGCGGCAAGCAGCGTGCGATCGACATGGCCCGGGGGCGGATTGCATCCGTGCCGCAGGGCATCGATGGCGACCTTTTTCCACGCCTTGCCGGCACGCCGCACCTGGCCCGACTGCTCCAGTTCGACGTGACGAAGGAAGCGGGCAAGCTCAGGATTCCCACCCTGATGCTCGACGCGGAACACGAGGAGTTTTTCGACGTCGCCGAGAACTGCGGCAAAGCCTATGCCGTCCTGAAAGCGCAAGGCGCCGTTCCGCTGCGCTACCAGGTGGTGCAAGACATCGACCACTACGGCATCTACTTCGGCGGCTTCGAGGAAGGCAGCGAAGCGGCACTCGGCTGGTTCAGCAGGTACTTGTAGGCCGACCCGGGCCTTCACCGGTCGTCGAAAAACTCGACCCTGCCGGTTTCCAGCGCGTACTGCGCGCCGACCACTTGCAACTGGCCGCTTGCGATCAGCGACTCGAGGATGCGCGACCCGTTGCGCAACTGCGCGACCGACTGGTGCACGTTCGCCTCGACGCTCTTGCGCATCAGCGTGTCGCGGTCGTAGCCGAGCTCCGGTGCCAGCAGGCCGCTGATGGCCGGTTCGATGCGTTCGGAAATGAAGCGCATGTGCGGCGAGCGCGCCTCGACCGGCCGGCGCAGGCGCTCCAGCGTGCCGAGGATCGCGCCGCAATGGGTGTGCCCCAGCACCACCACCAGCGGCGTGCCGAACTCCGCGGCGGCGAACTCGACGCTGCCGAGCTGCGACGGCGCAACGATGTTGCCGGCGACGCGGATCACGAACAAGTCACCGAGGTCCTGGTCGAACACGAGCTCGACCGGCACTCGCGAATCGGAGCAGCCGACGATGATGGCAAACGGCTTTTGCGCGAAGTTGGTTTTGGCGCTGCGCATGCGTCGCAGAAAGCGCTTGCCGCTGTGCACTTCCGACGTGAAGCGCTCGTTGCCTTCGCGCAGGCGCTGCAGCGCTTCCTGTGAGCTTGTCATGGGCGTTCCCGGTCTTGCTGTGTCGTGGATGATTTTCAGGCGTGCGGCCTCAGCGCGCCAGGCCGACCACCACGCCGACCAATGCTGCGAGAAACACGGTTTCGCTCACCATCAGAACGATCGGCTTGAAGCCCACCGTCGCAAAGTCCTTCAGGTGCGACTTCATGCCGATCGCCGCCATGGAGATGACGAGCAGCCAGGTCGACAAGGTCTGCAGGGTGTGCTGCACCACCGCTGGAATGAGGCCGATGCTGTTGACCGCGACGATCAATGCGAAGGCCACCACGAACCAGGGCAGAAGCGGCGGCTTGCGCGCATCCGACGGGCCCACGTGGTGCTTGCGGTAGGCCAGCGTGATGACCAGGATCACCGGCAGCAGCATCGCGACGCGCAGCAGCTTCACGATGGTCGCGACATCGCCCGTGTCTTTCGACATGCCGTAACCCGCACCCACCACCTGCGCCACGTCGTGGATGGTGCCGCCCAGAAAGATGCCGCCTTGCGCCTGGCTGAAGCCAAGCGCCGTGACGATCATCGGGTAGAGCACCATCGCTGCGGTCGAGAGCGTGCTGACGCCGATCACCGTGAAGATGGTGGCGCGCTCCTTCACGCTGTCCTCGGGGCCGGTCGGAATCACCGCGGCAATCGCCATCGCCGCCGAGGCGCCGCAGATGCCCACCGCGCCGCCCGTCAACACGCCGAACCGGGTTCGGTAGCCCATCAGGCGCGCCAGCCCGATGCCGAAGCCGATCGTCAGGGCCACCGACAAGACAACCATCGCGATCGGCAGCGCGCCCAGCGCCGTGATCTGCCCCAGGGTGATGCGCACGCCGAGCAGCGCCACGCCGATGCGCAAGAGCGTGCTGGCCGAGAAGCGGATGCCCGCGACGCACCGGCCTTCGGTCGACAGGAAGTTCATCGCCATGCCCAGCAGCAGCGCAAACAGCATCGCCGACACGCGGTAGTGCTCGGCCAGCGAGATGGCGGCTACCGCCACCACCGCAGACACCAGGACGCCGTGGAAGTGGGTGCGCGCCGGCGCGCGCCAGCCGTGCCAGGTCGTTGCGACGCTCATGTCTCGGTCCCGATGATGTCGAATCGACCTGTCTGTGTAGCCATATCACGATCCTCGAATTTCTCAGAACCGCAACGTTACTCTACATTAGGATTGTTGACAATCCTAAAGCTTGCGTGATCTAATCGTTGTGTCGCTGCCGGCGGGTGAATTGCCTTCGCGAAGCACGATCAACTGGAGACAAAGCCATGGCGCTTTCCGAACACCAAGCCGAACGGCCGCCGACGCGCGCCGGGGTCGACCGACCGCAACCCGTGCCAACCGCCGAGAGCGCCGCCTATTGGCAAGCCGCACTCGAGGGCCGGTTGAAGATCCAGTACTGCCCCGCTTGCGCACGCCACCAGTTCTATCCGCGCCGTTTCTGCACCCAATGCCTTTCCGACCAGATCGAGTGGGTTCAGGCCAGCGGCCGCGGAACGGTCTACACCTTCACGGTGTGCCACGTCGCCGCGCACCCGGCTTTCGAGTCGGGCGTGCCTTACGCCATCGGCATGATCGAACTGGACGAAGGCGTGCGCATGCTGGCCGGCATCGTCCCTTCGGGCCTCGAGCATCTGGCTATCGGTGCGCCGGTGGAGGTGTGTTTCGAACGCATCGGCGAGGAGATCGCGCTGCCAATGTTCCGGCTCACCGCCGGCGATGCGCCCGCTGCTTGAAGCACCGACGCTTGCGCCCATCCAGACACCGGAGACCTTCATGATCATCGACTCTTTCGACGCCGGCGCGGCCGCCTTCCCCGAGCGCGTCTTCGTCCAGGGCGGCGACGTCCGCATGAGCTATCGCCAGGCCGAGGACGCCTCGCACGCGGTTGCGGCCGCGCTGGTGCGCGACGTCCGGCCAGGCACGCACGTGGCCGTGCTCTCGCCCAATCACCCGATGGTGCTGCCGGCCATGCTGGGCGTGATGCGCAGCGGCGCGGTCTTCGTACCGCTCAACGCGCGCGACCCGATCGAAGACATCGTCTGGTTCGCAGCGTTCTGCGAGATTGCGGTGCTGATCTGCCACGCGCAGTACGCGCCGCACCTCGAACGCTTGAAGGCTGGCATTCCCACACTCAAGCGCGTCATCGGTCTGACGGAACCGCTGGAACCAGGTGCCGACGACGTCGCGCAATGGGTGCGGAACTTCGAAGGCCAGCGCGTCACCGTGCGCCGCGAAGCCGATGACATCGCGCTCATCAAGTCATCCGGTGGCACCACGGGCCGACCGAAGGCAATCATGCAAAGCCACCGCTCGCTCGAGACGGCCTACCGGATCACCAACCAGTTCGCGCCGCCGCACAAGGACCCCGTGCACCTGGTCGTCGCGCCGCTCACGCACGCCGCGGGCGCGACGATGGTGGCCTTGGCCCGCTTCGGCACGCGAAACGTGATCGCCCCTTCGGCCGACCCGGGCGTGATCCTGGAAGCGATCGAGCGCGAACGGGTGACGCACATCTTTCTGCCTCCTACCCTGATCTACCGGCTGCTGGCCCATCCTGACGTCGCCACGCGCGACTGCTCGTCGCTGGAGTACGTGATGTACGGCGCGGCCCCCATGTCGGTGGACAAGCTGCGCGAGGGCCTGGCGCGCTGGGGCCAGGTGTTCATGCAGAGCTATGGCCAGTCGGAAGTGCCGGGGGTCATCACCTGCCTGTCGCGCAAAGACCACTTCTTGCACGACGACCCAAACCTCGACAAGCACCTGGCCTCTGCCGGCCGCCCCTCCGGCGCCTGCGAAGTCGCGCTGATGGACGACGAGGGCAACATCGTGCCCACCGGCGAACGCGGCGAGATCGTGGCGCGCGGCGACCTCGTCTCTCCCGGCTACTACAACAACCCGCAGGCCACGGCCGAAGCGCGCGCCTTCGGCTGGCACCACACGGGTGACATCGGCGTGTTCGACGAAAACGGCTTCCTGTACGTGGTCGATCGCAAGAAGGACATGGTGATCTCCGGTGGCTTCAACATTTACCCGAGCGAGATCGAACAGGTGATCTGGGGCCACGCCGCGGTGCAGGATTGCGCCGTGGTGGGCGTGCCGGACGCCGACTGGGGCGAGCGCCTGACCGCCGTGATCGAACTGAAACCCGGCTGCAGCGCAACGGCCGACGAGATCGTGGCGCTGTGCCACCAGCGCTTCGGCAGCCTGAAAACGCCCAAGCAGGTCGAGTTCTGGCCTACGCTGCCCCGCAGTCCCGTCGGCAAGGTGCTCAAGAAGGACGTGCGCGCTCAGCTGGCGGCCGAGCCGGAGCGCCGTTGAAAGGGCGAGCGTGAGCATCCAATCGCTGAACGGCCGCTACGCCATCGCAGGCGTGGGCGAAGCCGGCATGGGCCGCGCCCAACCGGGCGACACCGCCCTCTCGCTGCAATGCGAAGCCGCCCGACAGGCCATCCTCGACGCCGGACTGAAGCCCACGGACATCGATGCCGTATTCGCGCATTGGGATGACCGTGCCGCCGGATTGCTCGTCACCGAATACATGGGTCTCGCCCCGCGCTACGTCGACAGCACGGTGGTGGGTGGCCAATCGAACCTGACGCACGTCGTCCACGCCATCGCCGCGATGGAAGCCGGCCTGTGCGACGTGGCACTGATCACCTACGGGAGCACGCAGCGCCTGGATCGCAGCCGATCGCGCGGTGGCGCCGCCCAGGATGCGCGAATGCCGAGTGGCCAGTTCGTGCTGCCCTACGGCATGCTCAGCCCGATCGGCTTTTACGCAATGCAGGCGCGCCTGCACATGCACCGCTATGGCACGCGCGCCGAAGACCTCGGCGAAGTCGCACTGGCGGCGCGGCGTTGGGCACAGCTCAATCCGGCGGCCGTGGCACGCGCACCGCTGTCGATGGAGGACTACCTGGCTGCGCCGATGATTGCCGATCCGCTGCGCAAGTTCGATATCTGCCAGGTCAGCGACAGCGCCGGCGCGTTGGTGTTGCTGCGCACCGACCGGGCCCGCGATCTGCCACGGAAACCGGTGCTGGTTCGGGGCTTCGCCGAGCAATACCTTCAGCACGCCACACCGTTCGGCACCGACGACTGGATCGACAACGGCGTTCTCGCCGACGTAGGCAGGTTGGCCCTCGAGCGTGCTGGCGTCACCCGCGCAGACATCGACCTCGTGCAGATCTACGACGCCTTCACGATCAACGTGCTGGTCGGGCTGGAAGCGCTGGGCTTTTGTGCGCCGGGCGAAAGCGGCGCCTTCGTGCAGGGCGGCCGCATTGCGCCCGGTGGCGCGTTTCCGATGAACACGTCGGGCGGCGGACTGTCGTTCAACCATGGCGGGATGTTCGGCATGCCGCTGATGATCGAATCCGTACGCCAACTGCGCGGCGACGCCGGTGCTCGCCAGGTGCCGGGCGCGCGCACGTGCTTGTTGCAAGCCGGCGGGCTCGTGATGTCCGCCTACATGGTCATGGTGCTGGGCGCGGCGACCTGACGACCTACGCGGGCGCGCTAGGAGTTCGCACGCTCGGCCGCTGCCGGCTGGCGCGCCTCGAGTTGCCTGATGGCCTCGCGCCTCGAATCCTCGATCAGCTTTTCGGCGGCAGCAGCGGCGACGGCGACATTGCCGGCCTTCAAGGCCTTCTGCATGGCACGCCAGTTGCGCGCCGACTCCTTGCGCCGCGCCGGCGTAGCCAGGCCCAACTGGGTGTAGCGCAGTGTCTGGCGCGACAGGGACGCCAGAATTTCCGCCAGCCGCTCGTTCGAACACGCGTCGCGCAGGAAGCCGCTGAGACGAAACGAAATCTGGGCGTAGGCCGGGCCGCCATCGGGGTCTTGTGCCGCAGCGTCCAACGCACGAACGTCGGCATCGATGGCCGCCGCCAGACGCGTGGCTTCCTCTTCACCGAGCCGGCTGATCAGGACGCCCGACAACCTGACCCGGATCTCGAAAATATCGGCTACTTCTTTGGTCGAGAGCTGGGTGACGTGCGCGCCGCGGTTGGGAAGGATGCGCACGACCGCGTCTTTTTCCAGGATGCGCAGCGCTTCGCGAATGGGGCCGCGACTGACTTCGAACTGCTCGGCAAGTGTTTCCTCGCGAATGCGTTCACCCGGTCCGTATTCACCGGCAGCGATGGCCGTGAAGATGCGCTCGGCAATCTGTTCGGGCAGGGTCTGCAATTGCCGTGGCGCAAGCTTCGGAGTCGGCGGGTGGCTGGCCATTTGTTGCATGGGTTTCAAACCGGTTTCCGTATTGTTAACAACACGGATGTGATCATACTAGCGGGCAGCGCAGGCGTGCGGCTTTCACAAGCCCTGGCGCCGACCTAAATGTCCCATTGACAGAACATTAAAACTGCAAAACCATCTCCGGGTATGTCGCAGATGCCCTTGCCCAAGTACCACCAGATCTACCTGGTGCTGCGTGAGCAACTGCACGAGGGCCGCTTCGCCGCAGACGGCCTGCCCGGGGAGTTCGCGCTCGTCCGGCAGTTCGGCGTGGCGCGCGTCACCGTACGGCGCGCGCTCGAGCAGCTGTCTTCCGAAGGGCTGATCTCGCGCACGCCGGGCCGCCGCACACGGCCCAGTGGGAGCGCTGCAGGCGAGGCGCCCACGAAACGCGCCACCGAGCGCGCCAACCTGCACGGATTGCTCGAGAACCTGGTGACCATGAGCCTGCACACCACGGTGAAGGTGCTCGACGTGGCGACCATCACCGCCTCGCTGCAGGTCGCCGAGGCGCTGCGACTGGCGCCCGGCGATGCGGTGCAGAAGGCCGTGCGCGTGCGCTCGACCCAGGAAGGCCCGCTCTCGCACATCACGACGTACGTGCCCGACACGATCGCGCGCGCCTTCGGCCGCCGCGAGCTTTCGAAGAAGCCGATCCTGGTGCTGCTGGAAGAGTCGGGCGTCAAGGTGGGCCGCGCCCACCAGACCATCTCGGCGCGGCTGGCCGACAACGTGCTGGCACAGCATCTCGACGTGTCGGTCGGCTCGGCCCTGCTTGCGGTGCGCCGCCTGATCTACGACGAAGACGAGCGGCCGGTGCAGTGGCTGCATGGCTTCTACCGGCCCGATCGCTACACCTACGAGATGCAGTTGTCCCGCGTGGGCGGTATCGACGCCAAGGTGTGGGTCAGCAAAGACGTGTCAGCCAAGTTCAACTGAAAGCCAAAGGAAACTTCATGCCCAATCGCCGCCGCTTCGTCTCCCAGTCCGCCGCCCTGGCCACCGCAGTCGCCTTCCCGCTCGTCGCCGGCGCACAACCGAAGACCATCAAGGTCGGTGTGCTGCATCCGGTCACCGGTGCGCTGGCCTATTCGGGGCAGCAGTGCCGCCTGGGTGCACAGATGGCCATCGAGGACATCAACGCCGCGGGGGGCATCAAGTCGCTCGGTGGTGCCAAGCTCGAGGCACTCCTGGGCGATGCGCAATCGCAGCCGCAGGCCGGCGCGGCCGAGGTCGAGAAGATGAACGAGGCCGGCGTAGCGGCCATCGTGGGCGCATTTGCCTCGGCGATCTGCCTTGCCACCACGCAGGCCGCGGCCAAATACAACCTGCCGCACGTGGTCGACGTGGGCGTGGCCGACCAGATCGTCGAGCGCGGCCTGAAGAACACCTTCCGCTTCGGCCCCGGCTACAAGAAGTCGACCGAGGTCGCCATGGCCAACCTGCTGGTGCTCAACCGCGCCGCGGGCAATCCGGCCAAGACGGTGATGATCATTCACGAGGAGTCGCTGTTCGGCTCGGGCACGGCCGCCTTGCTGGCTCGCGAGCTGCCGGGCTACGGTTTCGACGTGAAGGAAGTGGTGAAGCACGCCAACCCGACGCGCGACTTCAACAACATCGTGCTGCGCATGAAATCGGTCAACCCCGACATCGTGATCCCGGCCAACTACTACAACGAATACGCTCTGCTGGTGCGCACCATGCAGCAGCAGAAGGTGACGCCCAAGGCCATCTTCTCGGTGCTGGGCGGGGCCGCATCCAGCTACAAGTTCGTCAAGGAATTTCCCGATGCGGCCAACGGCATCATCGACTGCAACCACTGGTTCAACCCGAAAGACAAGCGCGCGCAAGAGCTGCGCAAGCGCGTGGAAGCCAAGGGCCAGTTCTTCAGCTATGAAGTCTTCATGACCTACACCGCGATGCTGCTGCTGGCCGATGCGATCGAACGCGCCAAGTCCAGCGAGCGCCCCGCCATCATCGATGCCCTGGAGAAGAGCACCTTCTCCAATCACGTCATGCCGTACGGCCCGACGAAGTTCGTCAACGGCCAGAACGAGGGCGCGCAGCCGCTCATGACGCAGGTGGTGAAGAACGACATCAAGGTGATCATTCCGCGTGACTACCGCGAAGTGGAGCCGGTGTTTCCGCTGAAGGCCTGAGTGCCGGACATCGACATCCTCTTTCCGTCGGTCCTCAATGGCCTGACGACGGGCGCCGTGTATGCGCT